>Ga0208725_1000257_pt1 | contig 12224 bp, 12 predicted proteins | sample MicForSoSWNH13_O_FD_188004 | JGI IMG/M metagenome (GOLD analysis project Ga0208725, IMG submission 188004) | Forest soil microbial communities from Harvard Forest Long Term Ecological Research site in Petersham, Massachusetts, USA - MetaG HF011... | ecosystem: Environmental > Terrestrial > Soil... | reverse complement strand
CGGGCCCGATCGCGATCATGGTGGACAGGCCGATGGCCGAGTCCATCGAGTACCGGCCGCCGACCCAGTCCCAGAAGCCGAACATGTTCGCGGTGTCGATGCCGAACGCCTCGACCTTCTCGGCGTTGGTGGAGACCGCGACGAAGTGCTTGGCCACCGCATCCTCGTCGCCGAGCTGGCCGATGACCCAGTCGCGGGCCGAGTGGGCGTTGGTCAGCGTCTCGAGGGTGCCGAAGGTCTTGGACGAGATGATGAACAGCGTCTCGTCGGCGTACAGGTCCCTGGTCGCCTCCACGAAGTCGGTCGAGTCGACGTTCGACACGAACCGGAAGGTCATGTCGCGCCGTGAGTAGTGGCGCAGCGCCTCGTAGGCCATGACCGGGCCGAGGTCCGAGCCGCCGATCCCGACGTTGATCACGTTCCGGATCGGCTTGCCGGTGTAACCCTTCCATTCCCCGGAACGGATGCGCTGGGCGAACCCGGTCATCCGGTCCAGCACCTCGTGCACCTCGGCGACCACGTCCACGCCGTCGACCACGAGCGAGCTGCCCTTGGGCATCCGCAGCGCGACGTGCAGCACCGAACGGTTCTCGGACACGTTGATCCGCTCGCCGCGGAACATCGCGTCCCGGTGCTCCGCCACGCCGGACTCCTCGGCCAGCTGGACCAGCAGCCGCATCGTTTCGTCGGTGACGCGGTTCTTGGAGTAGTCGAGGTACAGCCCGGCTGCCTCGGCGGTGAGGCGCTCGCCGCGCCCCGGGTCATCGGCGAACAGCTGGCGCAGGTGAGCTTCGGCGATCTCGGCGTAGTGCTGCTCGAGCGCCTTCCAGCTCGGACGCTGGCGCAGCGGGATGGTCGGCATCGGCTTAAATCCTCCAGGTCGTTGTCTGGCCCGGGCCGGTGGTCTGGGCCGCCGTCAGGTCCATGCGGGCACTCAGCCGAGCGAGCTGCCCTGCGCCGTGATCCTCGCCAGCAGATCATTCCAGGAGTCCACGAACGACGTCGCGCCGTCGTTCTGCAGCTTGGTGGCCAGCGCCGCGGTGTCAACGCCCGCCTTGGCGAAACGTGCGAGCACCGCGTCGCAGTCGCCGCCGTCGGCGGGCATGGGCTCACCCACCTCGCCATGGTCGTAGAACGCTTCCAGCGTGGCGTCCGGCATCGTGTTTATGGTGAACGGCGCCGCCAGGCCGTGCACGTACAGGGTGTCCGACGCGGCGGGATCCTTGGTCGATGTGCTCGCCCACAGCAGCCGCTGCATCCGTACGCCCGCGTTCTCCAGCCGCAGCGCGCGGTCGGAGCCGAGCAGGTTCCGGTACGCGCGGTAGACATCGAGGCCGACGGCCAGGGCGAGCTGGTCGGCCAGCTCGGCCGGGACTTTTCCGGCCACGGCCACGTCCCAGCGGGACATGAAGATCGAGGCCACCGAGCCCACGGCCGGGTCGAGGCCAGCCGCGATCCGCTGCTCCACACCGCTGAGGTAGGCGTCGGCCGCGGCCAGGTACTGGTCGGCGGAGAACAGCAGCGTGACGTTGATCGGCACGCCGGCCGCCGTGCATTCCCTGATCGCGGGCAGGCCCTCCGGGGTGCCCGGGATCTTGATGAACAGGTTCGGCCGCCCGGCGCTGGCGTGCAGCGCCTTCGCGGCCTCGATGGTGCTGGCCGTGTCGTGCGCCAGCAGCGGCGAGACCTCGAGCGACACCCAGCCGTCTACGCCATCGGAGCGCTCGTGGGTGCCGAGGAACTGATCGGCCGCACGCCGCAGGTCCTCGGTGGCCAGCGCGAAGAACAGGTCCTCGCCGGACAGCCCCTGGGCGGTCTTGGCCCGGATCGCGTCGTCGTAGTATCCGGAATCGATTGCCTTGTCGAAGATCGACGGGTTCGAGGTGAGGCCGGTCACCGAGTAATCGTCGATGTAGTGCTGGATCTTGCCGGTGTCGAGCAGGGCCCGGGTGATGTTGTCGAGCCAGAGGCTCTGCCCGCGCTCGTGCAGTGTCTGCGTTGCCCTCACGTGCCTACCCTTCCCGTGCGGCGGCAGTCCCCATCGGAGGCACTGAACTCAGGGTGACGCCTGCCTCGCGTCGTCCTGGTGATCTGGCTGATCTTGCTGGCTCTCGTACTCAGGGCCGAGGACTTCGGCGCCGCCGCGTGACGGCACCATTCCGCTCTTATCGTGGCTGCCAATCTCGGCCGGCATGCTCATCCGCTTGTCGGTCACATGGTCCCAAAGCTCCAGGCGTGCATTTAGCGGCTGCTCGATCTTATCGAGGTAGTACCCGGGTATCTCGTAGACCAGGTGCCCGCTGACCGTGCCTCCCGGCGGCAGGTCAAAAGGCATGCTGAGCGCGGTCAGGCCGAGCGACGGCGGCAAGGGCCAGTCCGGCGGGGGGCAGACAGCCTCGCCGACACGCCCCCAGGATCCGGGTATCAGCTTGACGTACAGCAGCACCGTGAGGCTCGCGTCCTGGCTGGCTGCTGTGCTCGTGAAGCGCGCGTGGAACGACCGCAGGGTCGCGGGCACGGCCAGCCCGGACTCCGACTCGCGCTGGGTGTCCAGCGAGCCGGTGCCGTAGATCTCGACCTCGACGCCCGGGAACTCGGTCTTCGCAACCGGCGGGAAAGGCCAGCTCTTGATGGCACCGAAGAAGCAGGTATAGGCCGCCAGGAAGCAGATGAGTGCGCCGAGCATCCACCCGTTCAGGAAAAGAGAATAACGCGCATCTTTAAGGAAATATGCGATAGCGACGGCGGCCAGAAATGCGAACAGTGTCAGGAACAGGCCGCCGAGCCAGAGCCAGACGTCACGGTAGGATCGCACGGCCGGGAGTCTACGCTGATCGGGGCAAACAGCATCCCCCGGTACCTGAGCTGGAGCGGGTGAACTCATGGACTGGCAGGACGTCGCGGACCTCCCGTTCGCCGCGGTGCTGACGCCGCATGCTGGCGGGCTAAGGGCCGGCGGGGACTATGACGGCGTGCATTTCGACCAGCTCAGCTTCGACGAGCCGCAGGCGGCGAGCAGCCGGTTCATCGAGTGCGCATGCACCGGCGTGACCTTCCAGGGCGGCCGGCTGCCGAAGGCCCGGCTGAGCGACGTGCTGCTACGCGACGTGCGGCTGATCGCGACCGGCCTAGGGGAGTCCCAGTGGACGGACGTCGCGGTCGCCGAGAGCATCCTCGCCGGTGCCGAGGTGTACGGGGCCGAGCTGCGCCGGGTCACGTTCCGCGGCTGCAAGCTGGACTCGGTGAACTTCCGCGGCGCCGCACTCACCGAGGTGACCTTCGCCGACTGCGAGCTGCGCGACGTTGACTTCGCCGGAGCGACGCTGACCCGGACGGCGTTCCCCGGCTCGCGGCTGGCCAGGACCGACTTCACCGGCGTGACAATGGACCGGACCGACCTGCGCGACGCCGAGCTCGGCATCATCATCGGCCCGAATTCGCTCCGCGGCGCCACGGTCAGCACCGGGCAGCTCGTCTACCTGGCTCCGGTGCTCGCCGAGACCATGGGCATCACCGTTTCCGACGGCTAGCGAAGCCGGCCGGCCCCGGCGTTCGACGGCGGTGCCGGACACTGGACTCATGCGCTATCTGGCCAGTGACACCACGAAACGGATTTCCAAGATCGGCCTGGGCACGTGGCAGTTCGGGTCCAGGGAGTGGGGCTACGGAGATGCCTACTCCCAGCGGGAGGCGGGCGCGATCACCCGCCGCGCGCTCGAGCTCGGCGTCACGCTGTTCGACACCGCCGAGATCTACGGGTTCGGGCGCAGCGAGCGGATCCTCGGCCAGGCTCTCGGCGAGGACGCCGCGGTGGTCTTCGTCGCGACGAAGATCCTCCCGGTGCTGCCGGTCGCCCCGGTGGTGGAGCAGCGCGGCGTGGCCAGCGCAAACCGGCTCGGGATCCGCCGGCTCGACCTGTACCAGGTGCACCAGCCGAACCCGGTGGTCCGCGACGGCACGATCATGCGCGGCATGCGCGCGCTGCAGCGGGTGGGGCTGGTCGGCGAGGTAGGGGTCAGCAACTACTCGCTCGACCGGTGGCGCGCGGCCGAAGCGGCGCTGGGCAGCCGGGTGCTCAGCAACCAGGTCCGCTACAGCCTCGTCGCCCGCTCGCCCGAGCGCGAACTGATCCCGTTCGCCGAGTCCCACGATCATCTCGTCATCGCCTACAGCCCGCTCGCACAGGGACTGCTGTCGGGCAGGTACCACCGGGACAGCCGGCCGGCGAACCGGGTCCGGGCGGCCAGCGCGCTGTTCCTTCCCGACAACCTCGAGCGCGCCGGCGAGCTGATCTCCACGCTGCGGGAAGTGGCGGACGCGCACGCGGTCACTCCGGCGCAGATCGCTTTGGCCTGGGCTATCCGCAGCCCGGCCGTGGTCGCGATCCCCGGCGCGTCCAGCGTCGAACAGCTGGAACGGAACGCCGCAGCGGCCGACGTCGAGCTCGCCGACGACGAGTACGGAGCGCTGGGGGCCGCCGCGGACCGGTTCCGTCCGGTCACCGGCCCGGCCGCGCTTCCCGGTGTGGTCCGGGCCAGGCTGCGACGCTGACCGGGCGTTTCCGCTGCGTCGCCGCGGAGCCTGGCTGGCGGCCGGCTGGCCCGGGAGCGCGGCCGCGCCGCGCATAACATGCCGGCATGGGGGAGCTGGCGGGCCATCCGGACCGGGACCGGTGGAATGCCCGGTACGAGGGCCGCGACCCGGTGTCGTTCGAGCCGCATCCGGTGGCGGTGGCGGCGTTGTCGCTCGGGCTGCCGGACGGGCCCGTCGCCGATCTTGCCTGCGGGCTTGGCGGCAGTGCGCTGCTGGCCGCCGCGGCCGGGCGACCGGTCACCGCCGTGGACATCTCCGATGTGGCGCTGGGCCTGCTGGCCGAGGAGGCCAGCCGCTGCGGGCTGGGCGGTCTGATCACCGTGCTGCAGGCGGACCTGGGAGCATGGCGCCCGGAACCGGGCGGCTACGCGCTCGTGCTGTGCACCGGCTTCTGGGACCGGGCCGTGTTCGCCACCGCAGCGGGTGCCGTGACCGCGGGTGGCGCGCTCGGCTGGGAGGCGCTCACCGCCGAGGGCCGGCGGGCCCGGCCCGGCCTGTGCGCCGACTGGTGCGTCGAGCCTGGCGAGCCCGCCGCGCTGCTCCCGCCGGGGTTCACCGTGATCAACCAGCGTGACCTGCCGGGTAGCGAGCACGGCGCGAAAAGGTGCTTGTTGGCCCAGCGCGGAAGCTGAGCGCGCGGGATACTGTCCTGCATGGTTGAAGACAGCGGGCGGGATCAGGCCATTTACCAGGGGCTGAAGGCGATCGACGAGGTCGCTGCGGCCCTTCAGGCGCACCTCATGGAGGAGCACGGGGCCGACCTCGAGCGCTCAGCCGCGCAGGGTCCCGCGACCGACTCGCTCACGCTGCTGCGGCAGGCCCGTGAGCGGCTTGGCGAGGGGCTGCGAGCCGTCGATGCTGCCAACCTGGGCGAGTCTGACGGGATTTCCCTGCGTAACCCCTGAGGCCCCGGCGGGTCAGCGGCCGGTGAAGCGGTCGGTGGCCGCGATCAGGACCTCGTCCATGCCCGGGCCGCCCCGGTGACCGCCGCCGACGAGGTGCAGTTCGGCGTCCGGCCATGCCCGGGCCAGTTCCCACGCGGTGACCGGCGGGCCGCCGAGGTCGAGCCGGCCGTGCGCGAGCACCCCTGGGATGCCAGAGAGGCGGTCGGCGTGGCGTAGCAGCCCGTTGTCCTCGATCCAGGCGTGGTGGCTGAAGTAGTGCGTCACGATCCGCGCGAAGGCCATCCGGAACCGCGGATCTGCGTACCGCGGGCTGGGCTGCCAGCCGTCCTCCAGCGAGACGACCGCGTCCTCCCAGGTGCACCAGTCCCGCGCAGCCCGCTCCGCCACCGCGCGGTCGGGATCGCCGAGCAGGTGGCAGTACGCGGCGACCAGGTCATCGCCCGCCCCGCCTGCGCCGGCGCGGAACTGGGCCCACTCCTCGGGGAAGAACCGGCCGACACCGCGGTAAAGCCAGTCGATGTCCGCCGGGCGGGTCATCGTGACCGAGTGCAGCACGATCTCGCTGACCCGCCGCGGGTGCTGCTCGGCGTAGGCGAGCGCGAGCGTGGATCCCCACGAAATGCCCCAGACCAGCCAGCGCCCGACGCCGAGGAACTCGCGCAGCGCCTCGATATCGGCGATCAGGTGGTGGGTCGTGTTCGCATCCAGGCTGGTCGCTGGGTCGCTCGCGTGCGGCAGGCTGCGGCCGGCGCCGCGCTGGTCGAACAGCACGATCCGGTACGCCGCCGGGTCGAAGTAACGCCGGAAGCCCGGGATGCAGCCGGAGCCGGGACCGCCGTGCAGCACCACCGCGGGCTTGCCTGCTGGGTTCCCGCAGGTCTCCCAGAACAGCGACTGGCCGTCGCCGACGTCGAGCATCCCGCGGGCATACGGCTCGATCGGGGGATAGCGGCCGGTCATCGCGGCGGCTCCGGCATGGCGTAGACGCGGATGTAATCGACCAGCAGCCGCTGCGGGAACGGAACCGAGGGCCCGGGGGTGACCGAGGCGGTCCCGCCCACGGCCACGTTGACCAGCAGGAAGAAGTCGTGATTGAAGACCCACGGCTGGCCGCGGAGGTCGCCGGGCGTGACCGTGGCGTAGTGCCGGTCATCGAGGTACCAGCGGATCCGGCGCGGCTCCCAGATGACCGAGTACACGTGGAAGTCCCTGGCGAGGCTCCGCAGGGCCCGGTGTGATGCGGTGACGGCGCTGCCGGTGAACCCGGGGCCGTGCGCCGCCCCGTGCACCATCCGGGGATCCTTGCCGAAGTTCTCCATGACGTCGATCTCGCCGCACCGCGGCCACCCGACCTCGTCGAAGTCCTGGCCCATCATCCAGAAGGCCGGCCACATGCCCTGGCCGTCCGGGATCTGCATCCGCGCCTGCACCACGCCATAGCGCATCGCGAACCGGTCCTTGCTGGTCAGCCGCGCCGAGGTGTACTCACAGCCGTCCTGGCGGGCGCGGGCCTGCGGCTGCGCCCGGTCGACGGTGATGACCAGGTGCCCGGCCCCGTCGAGGGAGGCGTTCTCGGCACCCCCGGTGTAGTACTGCAGCTCCCGGTTGCCCCAGCCGTGCCCGCCGGTCTGCGGCTGCCAGTTGCCTGCGGCCGGCGAAGATCCGGCCGGCCCGTCGAACTCATCCGACCAGGCAAGGGAGCACCCCGGCAGCTCAGCGAGGACGCGATCGGCACGGTCACGCACGCGGCCGACGTTACATCCTCGGCGCCGGCTGGCCCGGCTTGGGGCACGCGCCGATGTTTCGGTTAGCATTGCTTTCGTCATGCGGCGCTGGGTACTGATCCTTAGCAGCCGTAGCGGGACCTGATCGACGGCAGGCCGGCAACCCGCTACGGGATGAGGTGCTGGCCGTGAGCCGAAGCCATACCAGGCAGCCCGCCCGCTGACCCCCCGGATCGCCGATCGCCTGGCCGCGCCCGCGGCACGCTCCGCGACCTTGGCCCGATGCCGGTGCCTGGCTGGCCCGCAGCGGCTCCGCCCGGGCAGGGCTGCCGGCCTACCAGCCAGCCTCACGATCTTGATCCAGGAGACATGTCATGTCCGACAGCAATCCACAGGGCGAGCCAGCTGACAGCGCCGACGACGCGCAGCGCGCGCTGCAGGCCGTCCAGGTCGCCCTGGACCGCCGCGACAACGGCGGCAGCGCCGGAGTCCAGCGGGACTAGCCGGGAACGGGCGTGCCGCCGGCGCCGGCCAGCGCGGCCAGTTCCCGCGCGGCGGCGACCACCAGCGGCGCCAGCCGGCGGCCGGGGGAGCTGCCCAGCCTGCTGACCGGCCCGGACACGCACAGCGCACCGAGCAGGGCGCCGTCCCGGAGCACCGGGGCGCTGACGCTGGCCACGCCGGCCTCGCGCTCGGCGACGCTCGACGCCCAGCCGCGCCGCCGTACCGCCGCCAGCTCGGCCGGCTCTGCCGCCGGAAACCGGCCGGCATCGTCCGACCAGGCCAGCAGGACCTTCCCGCCGGAGCCGACGTCGAGCGGCAGCAGCGCACCGACCGGCACGCTGTCGCGCAGGCCCGTGCCAGCGTCGCGGGCGGCGGCACACAGCCGCCGGTCCCCGGAGCGCAGGTACAGCTGGACGCTCTCGCCGGTCTCGTCGTGCAGCCTGGCCAGCACCCCGGCAGCGACCGTGCCGAGGTCGAGCCCGCGGCCGGCGCGCAGCGCGAGCTCGGTCAGCCGTGGCCCCAACTGGAAGGCGCCGCCGGCGTCGCGGCCGACCAGGCCGTGCACCTCGAGCGCCACCAGCAGCCGGTGCGCCGTCGGCCGCGGCAGCCCGCTGGCCTGCGCCAGCGACCGCAGCGTCTGCGGGCCGTCGCCGAGCAGCCCGAGCAGGGTCATCGAGCGGTCCAGCACGCCGACTCCGCTGTCGCCCGCTCGCCGGCTCTTGCCGACCGGGTTGCGGCCCGCTGCAGCCGCCTCTAGAGTGTCCATAGACTGAACATCCTATCTCATTATTTGAGACAGGTCGAGATAGCGCAGGGGAATCATGACTGCACGCCTCTTCGACAAGATCTGGGATCGGCACCTGGTGGCTTCGCCGGAAGGCGAGCCGCCGCTGCTCTTCATCGACATGCACCTGGTGCACGAGGTCACCTCGCCGCAGGCGTTCGAGGGCATCGAGCTGGCCGGCCGCAAGGTGCGCCGGCCGGACCTGACCGTGGCGACCATGGACCACGATGTGCCGACCATCGGCCTGGACAAGCCCATCGCCGACGAGCTTGCGGCCAAGCAGATCGAGCGGCTCAAGCGAAACTGCGAGGTGCACGGCGTCACCCTGTTCCCGCTCGGCAGCCCCGAGCAGGGCATCGTGCACGTCATCGGGCCCCAGCTCGGGCTCACCCAGCCGGGCATGACGATCGTCTGCGGGGACAGCCACACCTCGACCCACGGCGCGTTCGGCACGCTGGCCTTCGGAATCGGCACCAGCGAGGTCGAGCACGTGCTGGCCACCCAGACGCTGCGGCAGGCCAAGCCGGCGGCGATGGCGGTCACCGTGGACGGTGAGCTCGGGCCCGAGCTCACCGCGAAGGACCTGGTACTCGGCATCATCCGGGCCCTGGGCACCGGCGGCGGCGTCGGCTCGGTGATCGAGTACCGCGGCGCGGCCGTGCGGGCGCTGTCCATGCAGGGCCGGATGACCGTCTGCAACATGTCCATCGAGGGCGGCGCCCGGGCCGGCATGATCGCCCCGGACGACACCACGTTCGCCTTCCTCGAGGGACGCCAGCACAGCCCGAAGGGCAGCTCCTGGGAGCGGGCCCTCGACGACTGGCGCAGCCTGGCCACCGATGACGGCGCCGAGTTCGACCGCGAGATCCGGATCGACGCCTCGGCGCTGCGGCCCGCGGTCACCTGGGGGACCAACCCGGCGCAGTCGGTCACGATCGACGACCGGGTGCCGGACCCTAGCGCGATGAGCACGCCCGAGCTGCGCCAGGGAGCCGAGCGGGCGCTGGCCTACATGGGCCTGACCCCGGGAACCGCGATCCGCGACATCCCCGTGGACACCGTGTTCATCGGCTCGTGCACGAACGGCAGGCTCGAGGACCTGCGGGCCGCCGCGGACGTCGTGCGCGGCCGCAAGGTCAGCCCCGGCGTGCGGGCGCTCATCGTGCCCGGGTCGGCCCGGGTCAAGGCCGACGCCGAGGCCGAGGGCCTGGACAAGGCCTTCACCGACGCCGGGTTCGAGTGGCGGTCGGCCGGATGCTCGATGTGCCTGGGCATGAACGGCGACATCCTGGCCCCCGGCCAGCGCTCGGCGTCGACCAGCAACCGGAACTTTGAGGGGCGCCAGGGCCCGGGCGGGCGCACCCACCTGGTATCGCCCGCCGTGGCGGCGGCAACCGCCGTCGCCGGACACTTCTCGCTGCCAGGAGATCTGTGATGCCAGGAGTCAAGCGCATAGCCGGCCGGACGGTCGCACTCGACCGCCGCGACGTCGACACCGACCAGATCATCCCGGCTTCCTGGCTCAAGCGGGTCGAGCGGAGCGGGTTCGCGGCCGGGCTGTTCGGCGCCTGGCGCGAGGACCCCGGCTTCGTGCTGAACCGGCCTGGCGCTGCCGAGGCCAAGGTGCTCGTCGCCGGGTCCAACTTCGGCTGCGGCTCGTCCCGCGAGCACGCGGTCTGGGCGCTGCAGGACTTCGGCTTCCAGGCGGTCGTGGCGCCCAGCTTCGGCGACATCTTCCGCAACAACGCCATCGCCTCCGGCCTGGTCCCGGCCAAGGTGACCGAGGAGGGGGTGGCGCGGCTGTTCGCGGCGCTTGCCGCCGGCCCGGACGCCGAGGTCGTCGTCGACGTCGCGGCCCGCGAGGTGGCCATCCCGTCGGCCGGCCTGGCGGAGCCGTTCGAGCTCGCTGACTACGCACAGTGGCGGCTGCTCGAGGGGCTGGACGACATCGGGCTGACCCTGCGGCACGAGGAGGAAATTACCGCGTTCGAGGCGTCCCGCCCGGTGTGGCTGCCCAGCCTCGCCGGCCAGTGATCAAGGACGGCCCGGCTGGCGCGGGCGGCCAGGCTGGGTTCCGGGGTGCGGTATGTTGAGCCGAACCGCACCCCGGTCATCCGCGGCGACGGTAGTGTTATCCTGTTCGCCAGAGCATTTTCGGACGGAGAGTCATGCCCACCGGTCTATCCCTCGTACTTATCACCTAGCGCGAGCCCGTACACAGGGCTCGCGCTCACCTCCTACGCCACGACGGCGAGGAGGTTTTTTGTTGGACTGGCCCTGAAAAGAAGGAGCAACCCCGTGCAACTCACCGGAGCGCAGGCGCTGGTGCGAAGTCTGGAGCAGCAGGGCGTCGAGGTGGTCTTCGGGCTTCCCGGCGGCGCGATACTTCCGGCCTACGACCCGCTGCGGTCATCGTCGCTCCGGCACGTGCTGGTCCGGCACGAGCAGGGCGCGGGCCACGCCGCCGAGGGCTACGCGTGGGCGACCGGCCGAACCGGCGTCTGCCTGGTCACCAGCGGCCCGGGCGCGACCAACCTGGTCACCGCGCTGGCTGACGCCTACATGGACTCGGTCCCGATGGTCGCGATCACCGGCCAGGTTTCCACCGCGATGATCGGCACCGACGCATTCCAGGAAGCGGACATCACCGGGATCACGCTGCCGGTGACCAAGCACAACGAGCTGGTCACCAGCGCCGAGCGGCTCCCGGCGGCGATCGCCGAGGCGTTCCACATCGCCTCGACCGGCCGGCCCGGCCCGGTGCTGGTCGACGTGCCCAAGGACATCCTGCAGAACACGATGACCTGGGGGCCGGGCACCTGGCCGCCGGCCCTGAACCTTCCCGGCTACCGGCTGCCCGCCGCGCCGGACATGGCAGCGGTGCGCGCGGCCGCCGCGCTGCTGCGGCAGGCCCGGCGCCCGGTGCTGTACGTCGGCGGCGGGGTGATCAAGGCCGGCGCGCACGCCGAGCTGCTCGCGCTGGCGGAACTGGCCCAGGCCCCGGTGACCACCACGCTGATGGCGCGCGGCGCGTTTCCGGACCCGCACCCGCTGGCGCTGGGCATGCCCGGCATGCACGGCTGCTACACGGCTGTCTCCGCGCTGCAGGAGGCCGACCTGGTAGTCGCGCTCGGAGCACGGTTCGACGACCGGGTGACCGGGCGGCTCGCCGACTTCGCGCCGCGGGCCAAGATCGTGCACGCCGACATCGACCCGGCCGAAATCGGCAAGAACAGGGTGCCCGACGTGCCGATCCCCGGCGACGTCCGCGCCACCCTGGCCGGGCTCACCGAGAGCCTGGCCGCGCTGATCGCCGAGGACGGCCCGCCGGACACGGGGTACTGGCTGCGCTGCATCGGCGACTGGAAGCGCCGGTTCCCGCTGCGGTACACGCAGGACGCCGACGGCCCGCTGAAGCCGCAGCACGTGGTGGAGCGGCTGTCCGCGCTCACCGGCGGCGAGGCAATCGTGGTGGCCGGCGTCGGCCAGCACCAGATGCACGCCGCGCAGCACTACTCGTTCACGAAGCCGCGGTCCTGGATCAACTCCGGCGGCCTGGGCACGATGGGCTTCGCCGTGCCCGCCGCGATGGGCGCCCAGGTGGGCAGGCCCGGCGAGCTGGTGGTCGCGATCGACGGCGACGGCTGCTTCCAGATGACCGCGCAGGAGCTGGCCACCTGCGCCATCGAGCACCTGCCGATCAAGGTGCTGATC
>Ga0208725_1000256_pt1 | contig 12303 bp, 10 predicted proteins | sample MicForSoSWNH13_O_FD_188004 | JGI IMG/M metagenome (GOLD analysis project Ga0208725, IMG submission 188004) | Forest soil microbial communities from Harvard Forest Long Term Ecological Research site in Petersham, Massachusetts, USA - MetaG HF011... | ecosystem: Environmental > Terrestrial > Soil... | reverse complement strand
ACGATCTGGTCCTACCTCAGCCTGCGCGAGGTGGGCGCACGGACCCCGGCGAAGATCGACTGGCTGGGCAACGTCCTGTTCGGGTTCGGCCTGATCGGCATCCTGGTCGGGATCACCTACGGGCTGATCCCCTACGGCGGCCACGCGATGGGCTGGACCAATCCCCTGGTACTGACCGGCCTGATCGGCGGCGTGGCGCTGCTGGTGGCTTTCTGCGTCACCGAGTTCAGGGTCAAGGCGCCGATGTTCGACCTCAAGCTGCTCCGGATCCGGGCGTTCGCAGCCGGGAACGCGGCTACTTTGCTGGCCTCGATCGCCCGGGGCGGGCTGCAGTTCATGCTGATCATCTGGCTGCAGGGCATCTGGCTGGTGCTGCACGGCTACAACTTCAAGGACACACCGCTCTGGTCCGGCATCTACCTGCTGCCGCTCACCTGCGGCTTCGTGATCTCCGGGCCACTGTCCGGCAAACTGTCCGACAAGCACGGCGCCCGCGCGTTCGCCTCCGGCGGGCTGCTGCTGTCCGCCGCAGCGTTCGGCGGGCTGATCCTCCTGCCCACGGACTTCACGTACGCGGCCTTCGCCGGGCTGATCTTCGTGGCCGGTGCGGGCATGGGGCTGTTCTCCGCGCCGAACGCCGCCGCGATCATGAACAGCGTCCCGGCCCGGCAGCGCGGCGCCGCGTCCGGCATGCTCGCAACGTTCCAGAACTCCGGCTTCGTGCTGTCCATCGGCGTGTTCTTCTCGCTGATGATCGTCGGCCTGGCCAGCACGCTGCCGACCACGCTCACCAACGGCCTGACCGCGCACGGCGTGCCGCACGCGCTGGCGGCCAAGATCGGGGCCGCCCCCCCGGTCTCCAGCCTGTTCGCCGCGTTCCTGGGCTACAACCCGGTGCACCAGCTGCTCGCCCCGACCGGCGTGCTCATGCACCTGCCCGCCCACCAGGTCAGCGTGCTGACCGGCAAGCGGTTCTTCCCGGAGCTGCTCTCGGGCCCGTTCCACCACGGCCTGGTCATCGTGTTCAGCACCGCGATGTTCTTCCTGGTCGTCGCCGCCATCGCGTCCGCGCTGCGCGGCAGCCGCTACGTGTACGACGAGCAGGAAGTGCCGGCAGCAGCCGCGCCAGAGGCCTCCGAGGCTGCGGTCAAGGGCCACTCCGCCTCGTGATCGCCGCCCTGGCACCCGCCTAAGCCATAACCAACCGAAAAAGTGGGCATTTCCGGTTGTCATCACGACCGGAGATGCCACTTTCCTTGCCGGGGGCGGCGGTGCGGCGGGGGTTATTCGAAGATGGCTTCGCCGGCAGCCTCGCCGGTCATGCCTGCGTCCAGCGCGGCGCGCAGCAGGTGCTCGGCCGCGTCGGCAGCGATGCGCGCGGTGATCGCGTGCTCATGCGCGCGGTCGAGGTTCCCCAGGCCGACGCAGTCGTAGGCAACCTGGGCATCGTGCACCGCCAGTTCCAGCTGCCGGGCCGCCTCGCTGAGGTCGACGCCGTTCGCGCTGGTATCCGGCATGCTCGTCATGTCCATATCTATACCTCACTTCGTCAAGCCTGGCTGAGCCAGGACCAAGACCCCCAGCTACCCAGATCACGTTCCTGCATGCCAGACGCCCGGACCGGCCGCATGGTTGGGCCCGCAGCGCGGTCACCGGCCCGGCCGGCCCGGCCACTGAAAGCAGCGATCTACGATGAGACGCATGCCCGAATTTCGCTATGCCGACCTGCTGCCACTCGGCGAGGACACCACCGAATACCGCCAGCTCGCCAGCGACGGGATCGCCGTGCGCTCCGCGTTCGGCAGGGATTTCATCGAGGTCGAGCCGGGCGTGCTCGCCCTGCTCACCGAGACCGCCATGCACGACATCGCGCACCTGCTGCGGCCCGGGCACCTGCGGCAGCTCCGGTCGATTCTGGACGACCCCGAGGCGAGCGGGAACGACCGGTTCGTGGCCCGCGACCTGCTGCAGAACGCGTGCATCGCGGCGGGCGGGGTGCTGCCGATGTGCCAGGACACCGGGACCGCGATCGTGATGGGCAAGCGCGGCCAGCAGGTACTCACCGACGGGCGGGACGAGGAGCACATCGCCCGTGGCGTCTATGACGCCTACACCAAGCTGAACCTGCGCTACTCCCAGCTCGCGCCGCTGACCATGTGGGAGGAAAAGAACACCGGCAGCAACCTGCCCGCCCAGATCGAGCTGTACGCTACCGACGGGGCTGCGTACAAGTTCCTGTTCATGGCCAAGGGCGGCGGCTCGGCGAACAAGTCGTACCTGTACCAGGAGACCAAGGCGGTGCTCAGCCCGGCCGCCATGGCCAGGTTCCTCGAGGAGAAGATCCGCTCGCTCGGCACCGCGGCGTGCCCTCCGTATCACCTCGCGATCGTGGTCGGCGGCACCAGCGCGGAGTTCGCCCTGAAGACCGCCAAGTACGCCTCGGCGAGATATCTGGACACGCTGCCGACGGCCGGTTCGGCTGCCGCTCATGGGTTCCGCGACACCGAACTCGAGCAGCAGGTGCTGGAGATCACGCGGCGGGCCGGAATCGGCGCCCAGTTCGGCGGCAAGTACTTCTGCCACGACGTCCGGGTGATCCGGCTGCCCCGGCACGGCGCGTCCTGCCCGGTGGCGATCGCGGTGTCCTGCTCGGCAGACCGCCAGGCGCTCGGCAAGATCACCCGCGACGGGGTGTTCCTCGAGCGGCTTGAGACCGACCCGGCACAGTACCTCCCGGAGACCGGCGAGGAAGAGCTCGACACCGACGTGGTGCGGATCGACCTGGACCGGCCGATGGACGAGATCCGGGCCGAGCTGTCCAGGTACCCGATCAAGACCCGCCTGGCGCTCACCGGGCCGATGGTCGTGGCCCGTGACATCGCCCACGCCAAGATCTCGGAACGCATAGCCAGGGGCGAGCCGATGCCCGCCTACCTCCGGGATCACGCGGTGTACTACGCGGGGCCGGCCAAGACCCCCGAGGGCTACGCGTCGGGGTCGTTCGGGCCGACCACCGCCGGGCGGATGGACTCCTACGTGGACGAGTTCCAGGCCGCGGGCGGATCGCTGGTGATGCTGGCCAAGGGGAACCGGTCGGCGGCGGTGACGGAGGCCTGCCGCAAGCACGGCGGGTTCTACCTGGGATCGATCGGCGGTGCCGCTGCCAAGCTGGCACGGGAGTGCATCACCAAGGTCGAGGTGCTCGAGTACCCCGAGCTCGGCATGGAGGCGGTCTGGAAGATCGAGGTCCGCGACTTCCCCGCGTTCATCGTCGTCGACGACAAGGGCAATGACTTCTTCGCCGACGTCACCGCGCCCAAGCAGCCGCTGCTGACGATCGGCGGCCCGCGATGACCGACGTCGACCCGGGGTTCCGCATCGAACACGACTCGATGGGCGAGGTGCTCGTTCCCGAAGACGCCCTCTGGGGTGCCAACACACAGCGGGCCGTGGAGAACTTCCCGGTGTCCGGCGAACGGCTGCCGCGGGAGCTGATCGGGGCGCTGGCCTCGATCAAGGGCGCTGCGGCGACGGTCAACGCCAGGCTCGGCGTGCTCGAGCCGGACATGGCTGAGGCGATCCACGACGCGGCGGCCGAGGTAGCGCGCGGCGACTACGACGACCAGTTTCCGATCGACGTGTTTCAGACCGGCTCGGGAACCTCCTCGAACATGAACGCCAACGAGGTCATCGCGACGCTGGCGACGAGGCGCCTGGGCAGGCCGGTGCACCCGAACGATGACGTGAATGCGTCGCAGTCGTCCAACGACGTGTTCCCGTCGGCGATCCATATCGCGGCGGCGCTGATGATCAAGCGGTCGCTGCTGCTCGCGCTCGACCGGCTGGCGGCCGCGCTGGACGCCAAGGCGACCGAGTTCGCCGACGTGGTCAAGAGCGGCCGGACCCACCTGATGGACGCCACGCCGGTCACGCTGGGACAGGAGTTCGGCGGGTACGCGGCGGCGGTGCGGCACGGCGCCGAGCGGATCGCCGAGGCCCTGCCCGATATCGGCGAGCTGCCGCTGGGCGGCACCGCGGTTGGCACCGGGCTGAACGCCCCACGCGGGTTCGCCGCGGCGGTGATCGCGCGCCTGGCCGAGGACATGGGCCTCCCGCTGACCGAGGCCCGTGACCACTTCGAGGCGGCCGGGGGGCGGGACGCGCTGGTCGCGGCCAGCGGCGTGCTCCGCTCGATCGCGGTGTCGGAGTACAAGATCTGCAATGACCTGCGGCTGATGAACTCGGGGCCGCTGACCGGGCTGGCCGAGATCCGGGTCCCGGACCTGCAGCCCGGCTCGTCGATCATGCCGGGGAAGGTCAACCCGGTGATCTGCGAGGCCGTCTGCCAGGTCTGCGCCCAGGTGATCGGCAACGACGCGGCGGTCGCGTTCGGCGGCGCGGCCGGCAACTTCGAGCTGAACGTGATGATGCCGGTGATCGGCCAGAATCTGCTCGACTCGATCAGGCTGCTCTCGTCGGCGTCCCGGCTGCTCGCCGACCGGTGCGTGGACGGCATCGTCGCCGACGTGGAGCGGATGCGGCGGTTCGCCGAATCCTCTCCGTCCATCGTCACCGCCCTGAACCGGTTCCTCGGCTACGAGGAGGCTTCGGCGGTCGCGCACGAAGCGCTGGCGACCGGCAAGACCATCAGGGATGTGGTGATCTTGCGCGGGCACGTCGAGCGGGGAGATCTCACCGAGGAGCAGCTGGACGCCGCGCTCGACGTCATGGCGATGACCCGGCCGGGCACGCAGTAGCGCCGAATTCACAACTGGCTCACAGGATTATCGCTGGCAACGGCGATAGCGTCCCGGGCATGCACGACGCGACGGCCGCCACCACGGGGCGCCTGGTGTCCGGGCGCTACCGGCTGCAGGAGCCGATCGGCCGCGGGGCCATGGGGATCGTCTGGCGCGGCAGGGATGAGCTGCTCGACCGGGAGGTTGCGGTCAAGGAGGTCAGGGCGGCCGCCGAGAACGACAGCATCTACCAGCGGACGCTCCGCGAGGCCAAGGCGGCGGCCCGGCTGAACCACCCGGGCGTGGTCACGGTCTTCGACGTCGTCGAAGAGGACGGCAGTCCCTGGATCGTCATGGAGCTCGTGCACGCCAGGTCGCTCGACCGGCTGATCGCCGAGGACGGCCCGCTCCGGCCGCCGCGGGCCGCACAGGTCGGCGAGCAGCTGCTCAGCGCACTGGAGTGCGCGCACGCCGCCGGCGTGCTGCACCGGGACGTCAAGCCGGGCAACGTGCTGGTCGCCGCGGACAACACCGTGAAACTCACCGATTTCGGTATTGCCACCTATCCGGGCGATCCAGCGCTCACCCAGGTCGGGATGGTGTTCGGGACGCCGGGCTACACCGCACCCGAGCGGGTACGCGGCGAGGCGGCGACCCCCGCCTCCGACCTGTGGTCGCTCGGTGCCACCCTCTACACGGCCGTGGAGGGCCGCGGCCCATTCGACCGGCTGGGCGGCTCGGCCGCGATCTTCGCGATGGTGGCCCATGAACCCGCCCCGAGGGCTCCGTCGGCCGGCCCGCTCGGCCCCGTGATCGACGCGCTGCTGCAAGCCGACCCAGCGCAGCGCCCGGATGTGGTCACCGCCGCCAGGCTGCTGGGCGACGCGGCAGCGCAGGCCGATTCCGAACCGGCGTTCCCCGATGGGCTCGCCGTGCCCGGCGGTTACCCGGCGTTCGCCGATGTCCGGGAGTTCCCGCCCATGCCGCCCCCTGCCGACCTGCCGGCGTCCGCAGACCTGCCCGAATTCCTGGACCAGCCGGCCGACGGCTCTCCGGTTTCCAGTCCCCCGGCGGCCAACCCCCCGGCCGCCGGGCCAGTTCCGCCGCGGCCACGAGGGCCCGGGCGAGTTCTCATGGCCGCGGCCACGGCGGTCGCGATGGCCGCGGCCGCCTTCATCGGCTATGCGGCGTACCCGCGGTCGGCGGGCACGGCCAGCGACCCGGCCCCGGCCACGGCGGCCGTGCAGGGTGCAGGGGAGGCGGGTGGGGCGACGCCGGCCAGCGGAACGGGCGGCCGGCCGGCTCACGGAACCACAGGCGCGGGGGCCGGCGATCGGAACACGGGATCAGCGAGCGCAGACGACCCCGGCGCGGGAAGCAGCCCGGCGAACGGTGGCAGCGGCACCGCAGCACCCGCCGGCTACCAGTGGTTCCAGGTCACCCCGGCCAGCAGCGGCACGGCGGCCGGATTCAAGGTGGCCGCCCCCGCGACCTGGCAGCTGACCACGCAAGGCCTGGTCAGCTATCTGCGGCCGCCATCTGGGAGTGCCTATGTCGAGATCAGCCTGGCGCCGTTCACCTACCCGGGGCCGTTGCGGGAGGCCGCCTTTCTCCAGGCCCAGGCGCTCCAGCAGGACCTGTACCCGGGGTACCGGCTCATCGCGATCAGGTCCGGAACGTTCCTGGGCCAGCCAGACGCGGCGTGGAGGTTCAGCTGGCTGCAGGGCGGCACGACCCGCGTCGGTGTCCTGCAATGGCTGGTCAACGTCGCCACGCCGGCCGGAACGCAAGGCTACGAGGTTGCCGTGTCCGCTCCGTCGCCCGCGTTCGGCTGGGCGCTGACGGTCTTCCGCCGGGCCATGCTGACGTTCCAGCCGCTGACGTAGCCCGCTGGCCGCGGCTGCCGGAATGAGCAAACGGGATCCGGCTGGCATTACGGGGGCTGCCAGCCGGATCCCGTTAGCTATCGATAGCTAGAGTGAGTGCCTCGGCTCTCAGTACCAGCCGTCGGCCTCCTCATGCGCCCACGCGCCGCACGGCGATCCGTACAGCGACTGGATGTAGCTCAGTCCCCACCGGATCTGGGTAGCGGCGTCGGTCTGCCAGTCAGGCCCGGCACTGGCCATCTTGTCTCCGGGCAGAGCCTGCGGGATCCCGTAGGCACCGGAAGCCGGGTTGGTGGCGTAGACATTCCAGCCACTTTCCTGATTCCACAGCGAGTTCAGGCAGGAGAACTGGCCAGACGACCAGCCGTACGAGCCGAGCATGCCCATCGCGATCTGCTGTGCTGAGCCCGAAGGCACCGGGGCAGCCGGTGGCGCGGCCTGGCTCGGCTGTTGCTGCTGCTGTTGCTGCTGCTCTTGCTGCTGTGCCTGCTCCTGGGCCGCCTGGTCCGCGGCCGCCACGGCTGCGGCCTTGCGTGCCGCCTCTCGTTTCCTGAGCGCGGCCTGCCGGGCGGCGGCTTGCTGCGCGATGAGCGCGCTGCTTTCCCGCTGCCGCAGCACAGACATGACCCTGGAGATCTGGACTTGCGAGGCTAGCGTTCCGGCACCGTCCAACCGGGCCGAGTTTGCGGCACCTGTTGCGACTGTTGCCGGGCTGACAGCCGACTGGGATGCCGCGGGGACTGGCCAGAGGGCCAACACCCCGGAGGCTGCCGCCGCGGTGAGGACGGTCGAGCCTGTTACTGCGATCGTGAGCTTAGAGGGTTTTCCATGCAGGGGAGTATGACGTCGGACGCGGGACAATAGGAGCCCTTGGTCGGGCGCGCTGCGCGCGCTCGGCTTCCACCCAAAACCGCACTGTCACGCCACCGGTCGATCGGAGGCATGCAGCGGCGCACAGGACTTGACGCGGGATCAGGGCGGCGGGGCCACTCGTGGGCAGCCGTCATGCACGCTGGGTGCTTCGGTCATCTACATTGCCCAAGAATCTCGACCAGTGGCGCCAGAAACGGCTTGAAATCCGTATGACGTGCATCACAGTACGGCCATCGCTCTCCGCGATGTTTAATCTATTTTGTCCATTTCCTGGAAATGGCGGGGTGGAGGCGAATCAGGCCAGATCATGTGATTACAAATCGCGTATGATTAGTAACTACGCGTCATCGGCATGGCTCGTGACGAGGCCATTCGTGATATCGCCAATGCGGCGCCCTGAGCCATGCCGAGTAGCAATGTGACTACTCACAGCTAATGCTGCCTTCCCGAATTCCAGCCTGTTGAGCTGGACCGCGCAAAGAGAAGGACAGCCGGAAGGCGACGCGGAAAGGCTGCGAAACGACGCTAGTACCAGCCGTCGGCTTCCTCGTGATCCCACGCCCCGCAGGGCGTGCTGTACACGGACTGGATGTACCCGAGGCCCCACTTGATCTGCGTCGTCGGGTCGGTCTCCCAGTCGGGACCGGCGCTGGCCATCTTGGATCCGGGCAGGGCCTGCGGGATGCCGTACGCGCCGCTGGCGTTCTCGGCGTTGTAGACCCAGCCGCTCTCGCGTTCCCAGAGGTCGTCCAGGCAGCCCCACTGCGAGCTGGCGAACCCGTACGAGGAGAGCAGTCCGAACGCTATGGACTGAGCCGTGCCCGGGTCGGGCGGCGGCATGTTCACGAGCACCGAGTCGGAACCGCCGCTGGACGCGTCGGACAAAGAGGACGACGCCGGAGTCGTGGCCATCCTGGGCGACCCGACCATGGTCAGCGTCTGGGACGCGGCATCGACCTGGATCATCTGCTGGCGTTCCTGCTCAAGCAGGGTGGCCGAGTGACTGGTCGGAATCGCTGCCAAGGCCGCGGCGGCAGGATCGGCGCCGCCGTTGGCCATATGCATCTCAACCAAGACGCCACCAGCAACTGCCACTAGCGCGGTCATCGTCGTGACCAGGAGAAAGCTGAGTCGCCTACGCCCGCGGCGCTTGACGGGAGCCCGCCTCCGGTGCTGTGACAATGCGGTCCTTCCGTCGGCCAGGCACGCGAGGCAGACCACCCCTGCGTGCAGACCGCTGCGGTACAGGGCAGCGAGTCGTGTGTGACGGACCGGGCCAATGCGGCGCCACGACACTTGAGGTGGCAGAACAACGCATGTGGGTCCAGTACCGTCGCCGAACTACGTTGCCAGAAGCGAAGGAGTGGACCAAGCGCTTCCGCAGAAAAAGTTGTGTTGCAAACGCAGGAATTGCGTTTCACAGATCACAGTTTGGCAACGCGTAAGGTAGCAATTACTCGGCGTAAGGACACGATCCTGTGATCACCACTCTCCGGTAAGTGGTGCGCCGCGACACGCCGGGCCATCCCGCGCGGCCCTCCGGATGCGGTTAACTTCCAAACAGGGCATCGCCGTCTGGATCGGTGGCGATAGTAAGCAGTCCGCCGGGCCGGATAGTGACAGTAAGCAACTGACAGGCCCGCGAATGGTTACGATGAGCAATTGACGGCCGGACGGGTGGTGACGGTGAGCAGCAGTCCGGGATCAGGATCGGAGACCAGCGGCACGGGTCCGGTGCCCGGCCAGACCCGGCACAGCAGCGTGACCGGTGGCGCGGCGCGTGGATCGGCAGACCGAAGGATGTGGGACGTCGGGGCCGGCAGCGCCGAGACGGTCCTGGCCGAGGCGCGCAAGGCTCTGTTCGTGATGGTCGGCTTCCTCGCCCTGCTGTGGATCATCCAGGTCGCGAACTGGGCCGATCACTACCAGCTCACGTACCAGTACGGGATCCGGCCCAGGGACGCCGCCAGCCTTCCGGACATCCTGACCGCTCCGTTCCTGCACTTCAACTGGGCCCACATCGAAGGGAACTCGGGCCCGCTGTTCATCTTCGGCTTCCTCGCGGCATACCGCGGCGTGACCAAGTTCTTCGGCGTGACCGCGCTGGTCATCCTGACCAGCGGTCTGGGCGCGTGGATCTTCGAGAGTCCGGGGTCGGTTAGTGCCGGCGCGAGCGGAGTGGTCTTCGGGTACTTCGGCTACATCATGGTCCGCGGGTTCTTCGACCGGCACCCGATCGACATGCTGGTCGGCGCCGTCATGGCGCTTTGCTTCGCGTACCAGTTCACTGTGCTGCTCCCGCATGCCGGGATCGGGTGGCAGGCGCACATCGGCGGGCTGGTCGGAGGCGTAGCGGCCGGCTGGATATTCCGGGACCGGAGGACCGGCACCCGGCCGGGCAAGGGGTCCGTCCGCTCGAAACCGGCTTCGCCGGCGAGCGGGCCGCGGGCCGACCTGCACAAGCAGCTAGACGACCTTGGCCTCTGAGCCCATGTCCATCATCGACGCGCATCACCACGTCTGGGATCTGTCCGTACACGATCAGCCGTTCCTCGACCAGCCGGGACTGGCCCCGTTGCGCCGGAACTTCCTGCTCGCCGACCTCGAGCCCCAGGCCGCTGCCCAGGGGGTCACGGCCACGGTCGTGGTGCAGACGATCACCGAGCCGGTCGAGACGCCCGAGCTTCTCACGCTCGCCGCGACCAGCGGCCTGGTGGCGGGCGTGGTCGGCTGGGTGGACCTCGAGGCACCCGATGTGGCTGATGCCATCGCCGCGCTCCGGCAGCTGCCCGGTGGCGACCGGCTGGTGGGAATCCGCCATCCGGTGCTGACCGAGCCCGACCCTGACTGGCTGGCCAGGCCGGCCGTGCTCCGCGGGCTGGCCGCGGTCGCCGCCGCCGGGCTCGTCTATGACGTGGTCGCGGCGGGCGCGCAGCTTCGCGCGGCCGTTGCCGCCGCGACCGCGACGCCGCAGCTGACCTTCGTGCTCGATCATCTCGGCAATCCCGAGATCGGTGCCGGGGTGGACGAGTCGTGGGCCAGTGTGTTCGGCGCGTTCGCCGCGCTGCCGAACACGGTTGGCAAGTTCTCCGGCGTGCTCGGCGAACTCCCACCCGGCCGGGCCGACCTGGCGGACGCACTGCTGCGGCCGCACTGCGAAATCGCGCTGGCCGGCTTCGGTCCGGACCGGCTTATGTTCGGCTCGGACTGGCCGGTCAGCACGATGCACGTTGGCTACGACGGCGTATGCACGGCAGCGCGATCGCTCACGGCCGGCCTGAGCCCGGACGAACGATCAGCGATCTTCCACGGCACGGCCCAGCGAACCTACCGGCTTCCCGCCTGACCGTGCTGGTCTTGGCCTGGCCGATGGTCACGCCGGAGCGGTCACGAGAGCAAACATCAGGCCCGCTACCACGATCGCCAGTGCGCCCAGCCCGATCACCAGCGCTCCCCACCAGAAGCCAGTACCGCACAGGATGGCGCCCAGGAGGATCACCACGGCGCCGACCACGGCGCGCAGCCTGGCCCAGACCCGGGGGCGGCGATATTCCCAGGACCGCACCAGGGCCTTCATGACGAAAGATCGCGCGGCGGCGTTGCTCCCATACCGTGCCTGCATCGGATTGCGTCCTCTGCTCGAGGCACCTGGTCACTCCAGGTAGATATCAAAATGATATCACTTTTTCGGTGCCATAGCCAACTCCGCGCAGCTCATACCGAACTAGCCCGCGGCGCGGCCAGCCCGCTGCGGTTCATGGCCGCGGTGAGAGCTTGCGCCTAGCCGTCCTCGGCCGCTTCGGTGGGTGAGTCGCCTTCTGGCTCCAGCGGGGATTCTGCCTTCTCACCCGGCTCTGCCTTCTCACCCGGCTCTGCCTTGCCGCCCGACTCTGCCGTGGCGGACGGGGCGTCCGGGTCGGCCGGCTGACCCGTCATCCCCAGGACACGCTCGATGGCCTCTATCCGCTCGGTCATCTTGGCGAGCGTGACCTGCAGGTCGCCGATCCAGCGTTCGCCCGAGACGCGCAGCCGTACGGACTCGGCGGCCGCGATCCGTGTTGGCCGATCCCCCATGGCGCCGCGAACCAGCTGGATGACCTGGTTCCGGACCCGGTTCAGGTCCGCGCCGAGCCGGACCAGCACCTGGGCCGCGACGCCCTCACCCTCGCGGATCAGCCCGAGCAGGATGTGCTCCGTGCCGATGTAGTTATGGTCGAGCTGCAGCGCCTCGCGCAGCGACAGCTCCAGCACCTTCTTGGCCCTGGGCGTGAACGGGATGTGCCCCGTCGGCGCCTGCTGCCCCTGGCCGATGATCTCCTCGACCTTCTCGCGTACCGCGGGAAGGCTGATACCTAACGACGTCAGCGCCTTGGCGGCGACGCCTTCACCCTCGTGGATCAGCCCGAGCAGGATGTGCTCCGTGCCGATGTAGTTGTGGTTCAGCATCCTGGCCTCTTCCTGAGCCAGGACTACGACCCGCCGCGCCCGGTCGGTAAACCTCTCGAACATCTCGCACCGCCTCGGTTTCAGTCTGCCCTCCTGCGCGCAGTCCGCAACCCGAAGCAGAAATGCGGCTTCGCCGGTCATGCCCACGCGGCGATTCGCTGCCGGGCGGACTCGTACAGCGCGATCGACGCGGCCATCGCGGCGTTCAGCGAGCTGGCCGTGCCCAGCATCGGGATCCTGGCCAGCTCGTCGCACGCCTCGCGCCAGGCCGCGCTGAGCCCGGCCGTCTCGTTGCCGACCAGCAGCAGCGTCGGCCCGGTGAAATCGACCCCGGTGACGTCCAGCCGGCCGTGCTCGTC
>Ga0208725_1000255_pt1 | contig 12344 bp, 11 predicted proteins | sample MicForSoSWNH13_O_FD_188004 | JGI IMG/M metagenome (GOLD analysis project Ga0208725, IMG submission 188004) | Forest soil microbial communities from Harvard Forest Long Term Ecological Research site in Petersham, Massachusetts, USA - MetaG HF011... | ecosystem: Environmental > Terrestrial > Soil... | reverse complement strand
AGCCGCCGCGGGCGCCCGCCGTGCTGTGGCTGGCCTGGAACGCCTCGAAGGGCACGCTGGAGCCCGCGGTCACCCTGGTCACCGGGTTCGAGAACCCGGGCGGCAGCTACTGGGGACGTCCGGTGGACGCGGTGCCTGGCCCGGACGGTGCGCTGTATGTGAGTGACGACACCGCCGGCGCGATCTACCGTCTGGCCCCGGCTGTCCCGTAGTCCCGCTCCTGCTCAGGCTCGCCGGCGGCGCCGCAGAGTCGCAGCGCGCTGTCCACGAGCATGGTCCCCGCCTTGCTGGTGGGGAGGCGTCCGGCGGCGACTTGCTCGGCGGCGGTCTGGGCGAGTCCGAGGATGGCGGCGGTGAGCCAGGTCGCGGGGAGTGTGCGGTCGAAGTCGCCGGCGCGCTGGCCTCGCCGGATGATCTGCTCGAGCCGGGCGGTGCCGGCGCGGTGGGGGTCGGTACTGCCGGGCGGGTTCCGGCTGAGGGCGGGGCCGAGCAGGTGCGGGTTGCGGCGGATGAGCTGCCAGCCGATGTCGAGGAACTGGCGCAGCGCGTCGGCGGGCGGGTCGGTGTCGAGGTGGGCGGCGTCCATGGCGGCGACGGTTTCGGCACCTGCGGCGCTGAGCAGGGCGGCGATCAGGGCGTCACGCGACGGGAAGTGGGCGTAGACGGTCTGGCGGGTGACGCCGGCCGCGGTGGCAATCTCTTCCATGCTGGCGTCGGGTCGCTCGCCGAGCATGGTGTTGGCCGCGCCGAGGATCGCGCCGATGCTGCGCTGGGCATCGGACCGGCGGCGGCGGGCCGGCTTAGCGGTATCGACTGTGTCAGCCATCAGGGCAAAGATACTGCGTGACCGTAACCTTGACAAGCTGTAAGAGTTCAAGTAAGTCTTACAGTATGTCAAAGAATGGGATGACGGGGGACTGCCCCGCGATCGAGGCGCGCGGCCTGGTCAAGGTGTATGGCGAGACCCGGGCACTGGACGGGATCGACCTCACGGTCCGGCGCGGCCAGGTGTTCGGGTTCCTCGGCCCTAACGGGGCGGGCAAGACCACGGCCATCCGCATCCTGGCTACCTTGACCCGGCCGGACGGCGGCACCGCCCGTGTCCTGGGGCTGAACGTGGCGAGCGAGAGGAACGCGATCCGGGCCCGGGTGGCGGTGACCGGCCAGTTCGCCTCCCTCGATGACGACCTGACCGGGTATGAGAACCTGATCGTCTTCGGCCGCCTGCGCGGCCTGTCCCGCGCCGCCAGCAAACGGCGAGCCGGTGACCTGCTCGCCGCCTTCGATCTGACCGGAGCGGCCAGCCGTCCGGTGGGTGGCTACTCGGGCGGGATGCGCCGCCGGCTGGACATCGGGGCCAGCCTGATCGTGACCCCCGATCTGCTGTTTCTGGACGAGCCAACCACGGGCATGGACCCGCGCAGCCAAAGCCAGGTGTGGGAGCTGGTCCGCCAGATTGCCGTGGCCGGCACCACGGTGCTGCTCACCACTCAGTACCTGGAGGAAGCCGACCAGCTTGCCGAGCAGATCGCGGTGATCGACCACGGCCGGATCGTGGCCGAGGGGACAAGCGCCCAGCTCAAGGCTCAGGTCGGCTCGGGGACCTTGCATGTCCGGCTCCTCGACGGCCGGCAGCGATCCGAGGCCCGGGCGGTCCTGGGCGGCACCCTGGAGGGCCCGGTCCACCTCGGCGCCGACCCGCTCACATTGTCCGTGCCGCTTGCCACCCCGGCCGACCCGGCCGACGTGGGCCGTCTGGTCGGGCGCGCCTTGACCCGGCTTTCCGAGGCCCGGGTGGCGGTCGCCGAAGTCACTCTCGGCCAGCCCAGCCTGCACGAGGCGTTCCTGGCCCTCACCGGCCACCCAGCCAGCCCAGCCGCCACCGACCACGAGGACGCGAACTCATGAGCACCACGACGGCCACCACCAGCCGCGCCGTACCGGGGGCTCACCGCCTCGGCGGCCTGCTCGCCCCTGCCGGGCCGCCGCGCCGTGCCGGAGCGCTCGCCGCCTCGGCGACCTTCGGCTGGCGGTCCATGCTCAAGATCAAGCACCAGCCCAGTCAGCTCACGGACGTGATCGCCATCCCGGTCGTGTTCACCGTCCTGTTCACCTACATCTTCGGGGGCGCCATCGGCGGCACGCCCGGCCACTACCTCACGGTCCTGCTGCCCGGCACGCTGGTCATGGGCATCACCGCCTGCACCATGTACGGGGGCGCCCGCCTCGCCCAGGACGTGACCACCGGGGTATTCGACCGCTTCCGGTCCCTGTCCGTCTGGCGCGGCGCCCTGGTGCTCGGCGGCCTGCTCGGCGACGCCGGCCGTTACCTGCTCGCCGCCGCCATCGTGCTGATCCTCGGCGTCATCATCGGCTACCGGCCCGACGCCGGCGCCCCGGGCGTCATCGCCGCTGTGGCCCTTGTCATCGCGTTCGGGCTCTCCCTGTCCTGGTTGTGGGCGGCGGTCGCCATGCTCGTCCGAAACCCGGCCGCCGTCATGAGTCTCGGCCTTGCCGTGCTGCTGCCGCCCACGTTCGCCAGCAACATCTTCGTCCAGCCTCGCACCATGCCGGGCTGGCTCCAGGCCTTCGTCAAGGTCAACCCCATCAGCCACGTCGCCGACGCGGCCCGGGACCTGATGAACAACGCCGGCGGCGCCGGCGGCCCCGTCATCTGGTCGCTCATCGCGATCGCCGCCATCACCCTTATATTCGCGCCACTGACGCTGCACCTCTACAGCAAGCAAGGGTGACGCGCTTTTCGTGGACCCACCGCATTCCACCGCTCCGTGGTACTTCGCGATTCCCGCGATTGTCATCGTGCTTACGCTGGCGATGTGGCGCCGGCGCGGGGGAGGGGCCGCTCTGCGGAGCCGTCCTGGCAGATCGCCGCTCGGTCGATGTCCGAGGGCATCGGTAGAGTCCTTGGCACCATGGATGATGAGGGGGAGAGAGTGACCAGCGGCGGCTTCTCGCCGAGACGGCTGACCCGCGTGCGGGATGTGCTCTCTCGTCACCTCGACACCGGCTATGTCCCGGGTGCGGTCGCCGTCGTCGCCCGCCACGGCGAGGTCCATATCGAGGCAATGGGCAATCTGGCCTTCGAGGGCGAGGGCTCGAGGACGCCGATGGCAGCCGACACGATCTGCCGCACCGGCTCGATGACGAAGCCGATCGTCGCCGCCTGCGCGATGACGCTCGTCGAGGACTGCACGCTGCGCCTCGACGATCCGGTCGACGAGTTCCTCCCGGAACTGGCGGACATGAGGGTGCTGGCCGATCCGGACGGGCCGCTGGACGACACCGTCCCGGCGAAACGCGCGGTAACGCTGCGGGATCTGCTCACCTTCACCCTCGGCACCGGCATCGTGGTGGCCGAACCGGGAACGGTCCCGATCGCCGATGCGCTGAACGCGCTACAGAGCGACGAGCCCGGGCCGCCGCCGGATGAGTGGATTCGCCGGCTCGGCACGCTTCCGCTCGTCTACCAGCCGGGCGAGCGCTGGATGTACCACACTGCCGCCAACGTGACCGGCGTGCTCATCGCCAGGGCCACCGGCATGTCCTTCGGACAGGCTCTGCGCGAGCGGATCTGCGGTCCGCTCGGGATGAAGGACACCGCCTTCAGCGTGGGCGGCGAGAGCATCAGCCGGCTGGCGACCGCCTACCAGCGCGACGACGCCACCGGCGAGATCGTCGTCGAAGACGGCCCCGACGGGTACTGGAGCCGGCCCCCGGCGTTCGAAGACGGTGGCGGCGGGCTCGTCTCGACCGCCAGCGACTACCTCGCCTTCGCCTCGGCGCTGCTGGCCAGCGGTACCCACCAGGGCGCGCGGGTGCTCTCGCGGCCGTCGGTGACGCTGATGACGAGCGACCACCTGACGCCTGCGCAGAAGGCAGTCTCCGGGTTCCAGCCAGGGTACTTTGACGACATCGGCTGGGGTTTCGGGCTGTCGGTCCGCACCCGGCGCGCGCACCTCGGACCCTGGCCAGTCTCATACCCGCCGCTGGCCTCGGTTGGCAGCTACGGATGGCCCGGCGTATACGGCACCGGCTGGTACAACGACCCTGCCGAGGACATGACGACAATCCTCATGATCCAGCGGGCGCCCGCGCCGCCCGGGCTGCCGATCCTCCTCGACTTCTGGACAGCCGCCTACCAGGCCATCGACGACTGACTATGCGGGACTCGACTACTTCGCGTTGAGGGGGAGTCGGCGAAAAAGTCTTTGACCTTAGTTCTTGCGGCCCACACCGGCCAGGGTCCAGCTGCCGGCGGCATCGAACTGTGCGTCCGGGAACTCTTCCCGCCACCGCGTCACGGTCGCCAGCCCGGGCTCGACCAAGTCGAGCCCGTCGAAGAACCGCAGAATCTGGTCGCGGCTGCGGTACGTCATCGGCGTGGCGGATTTCGCGAAGACCTCTTCCTTTTTCGCGACGATATCGGCGGGATGGCCCTCGCGGGTGAGATGAGACACGATCACGTAGCTGCCCGGCGCCAGCCGCCGCACGTATTTCGCGACGATTCCGGCCGGGTCGTCGGCGTCCGGGATACCGTGCAGGACGGCCACGAACAAGACGGCTGCGGGCTGCGAGAAGTCGATCAGCCGTCGTGTTTGGGGGTGCTCGAGGATCCGCCCGGTGTCCCGGATGTCCTCGCCGATGACCGCGAGGCCGGAGTCATTCCCGACAAGCAACGCCCGGGCATGGGTGAGCACGACGGGGTCGGAATCGACGTAGACGACGCGAGCGCCGGGCTGGACCAGCCTGGCCACTTCGTGCGTACTGCCCTGGCTGGGCAGGCCGGCGCCGAGGTCAAGGAACTGCCCGATGCCCTGCTCTGCCGCGAAGCGCACCGCCTTGCCGAGGAACTGCCGGTTGGCCCTGGGAACGTACGCGTTCTCCGGGGCTAGCCGGAACAGGTTCTGCACCGCTTCCCGGTCTGAGGCGAAGTTGTCCTTGCCGCCCAGCGCGTAGTCGTACATACGCGCCATGTTTGGCCTGCGAATGTCAATGCCTGGCGGTGCCTGCTCGTCTTCGGCCATTACCGCGTCCCCTCGAATGAGAAGCCTCCTGCAAGCCGTCACAAACATACCGAATATCACGCGTCGTAGCGGGGCCCGTGGTCATAGTGCTGCCTCGTCCCAGCACGTGCTGCACGAGCTTCGCCGGAAGTGGTCTGGCGTCACCATGGGGTGCGTGCAACGACCGGGCTCGTGATCTTAGTTGCTGGTAATGGTCAATATCCGATCTGACATTATTCTCGGCTCCCTTACGGCAGTGGGGGAGCGGGGACCGGTCCCGGCACGGCTGCCTGCAGCATGGAGGCCTGGACGGCTGGGTCGAGGACGGCGGCTCTGGTCGTCCTGGCGCGCGAGTGACGGCGTGGACGGGGCGCCCCGGTGGCGCCGCGATGTTCCTCAGGCACCCGCGCAGGCAAACGTGACGCACTAGAGCCAGTCGAACGTGTCCGGGTCGGGGCCGGTCCGCTCGTTCCGGTTCAGCGCGCTGATCGCCTCGACCTCGGCCGCGGACAGCTCGAAGTCGAAGATGTCGATGTTCTCGCGGATCCGGTCCGGCGTGACCGACTTGGGGAAGACGATGTCGCCGCGCTGGAGGTGCCAGCGCAGCACGACCTGGGCCGGGGTCGCGGTCACGCTCCGGGCGATGACCGTGATCGTGGGATCGTCGAGGACCTGGCCCTGTGCGAGCGGCGACCAGCCCTCGACCGCGATCTGGTGTTCGGCGCAGAAACCGCGCAGTTCGTCCTGGGTCAGGTAAGGGTTGACCTCGATCTGGTTGACCGCCGGGATGATCTCGCTCTCGCCAAGCAGCCGCTGCAGGTGGCGGGCCTGGAAGTTGGAGACGCCGATCGAGCGGGCCCGCCCGTCCCGGTAGCACTCCTCCAGAGCCTTCCACGTCGACACGTAGTCCCCGCCGTACCTGGTCGGCAGCGGCCAGTGGATGAGGAACAGGTCGAGGTAGTCAAAGCCCAGTGCCTTCAGCGACTCGTCGAAGGCTCGGCGGGCGTCGCCGGGCCGGTGGGCGTCGTTACTCAGCTTGCTGGTCACGAACAGGTCATCGCGGTCCAGGCCGGATCGCCTGATCGCCTCACCGACCTCGTTCTCGTTGCCGTACATCTCGGCCGTGTCGATGTGCCGGTAGCCGGCCTGCAGCGCGGTGCTGACCGCGGCGGCGGTGTCTCGCGGCTTGACCTGGAAGACGCCGAAGCCTAGCTGCGGGATCTTCTGGCGGTTGTTCAGGGTGATGTCTGGTATGGCGGTCACAGTGAATCTCCTTGGGAGCAAAGGGTTCGCGGGTCTTCGATCATCGTCTTGCTGACGCGGCCGGAACCGTAGGTGCCGAGGTACCGGGCGACCTCGCCGGTCCCATCGAAAAGTCGGCCGGCACGTCCCGCAGGTGCCCGTTGACTGGGCAGCCGTGGATCAGCACGACGGGCTGGCCGGAGCCGTGATTCGCATTGGCCTGCACTGGACGTGGCAGCGCCTCACCGGCGGATCGAAAGCTCCGTGCTGCCCTTGAGGGGCAAAGGCATGCTGAGGAAGCCGTTGGCGGGGTTGCGGACGTAGGCGATGTAGTCTTCCTCGCCGTTGTCGTTGACGACGATCGCGCCGGGACGAAGCTGTGGAGCGGTGAGCTCGATGACAGACCGGGCAAGGGTAGGCCCGCGGTCTGTCGGCCAGCCGTCCACGAGCAGGAAATCGATCGGGCCGCCGAGGTCGGCGAAGGTCTGCCGCGCGTCTCCGATCCGGATCTCGGCGAACTCGGCCAGGCCTGCCTCGTTCAGGTTGGCGCGGGCCTGCTCGGCCTTGGCGGCCACGATCTCCGAGCCGATGACGATCCCGCCGCCGTTGTCGCGTACCGCGGCGGTCAGGTAGAGGGTGGACACGCCGAGCGACGTGGCGAACTCCGCGACGCGGGTGGCGCCGGTCGCGCGGCAGATCAAGTACATGAGGTCGCCTTGCTCGGGCGCGACCGGGAAGGCACCGCGACCTGTCCTGGCGCGTTCGATGACGGCGTGCACGGCGGGGTCATGCAGCGGGCTGGCAGATGTTTGCGGCATCGATGTTTCCTCTCTGAACAGCTGTGACATCCGGGCGAACCGGGGCTACCCGGCCGATCGCCCCGGCGACAGGGCCGCTATGCGCTGGCTGTCGTCCTCCGGCTGATAAAAGTGCGCGTGGGCGTCTATCCATCCGTTCACAAGCATCTGCTCATTCCTTTCTTGCCACTTGCGCTACGAGTGCGGTTTCCCTGGCCGATCGCCTTGATCGGCTGATCGCATTTCTGCGATTCTCATCAGGGGGCGGTCGCGCTCGTATCCGTCAACCGCGCACGCAACTGGACAGGATCGGTCTGGAAGCTTGCTGGCTGACCGCTGGCCGCCTGAAGTTACCGCGGCGGGACGGCCGCGGGGTCGCCGGGCAGGACGCGGTAGAGCTGGCTCCGGGAGCTGATGCCGAGCTTGGTGAACACGCTGCTCAGGTGGTATGCGGCCGTCCGCGGGCTGATGAACAGCCGGGCGCCGATCTCCGGGTTAGACAGGCCGTCTCGGGCCAGCCGCGCGACCTTGGCTTCCTGCGCGGTCAGCACAGCACTAGTGCCCGTCGTGCGGGCGGCCGTGGCGGTGCGCTTGCGGACGGCCTCGCCGGCGGCGCGCAGCTCACGACGGGCCCGGTCGGCGAACGCCTGCATGCCCATCTCCTCCAGCATGCGGTGGGCGGTGCGCAGCTGGTCGCGCGCCTCGGCCCGGCGCCGCTGGCGGCGCAGCCATTCCCCGTAGAGCAGGTGCGAACGGGCCAGCTCGGCGCGGATCGGGGTCCGGGCCAGCCGCTCGACCGACTCCCGGTACCAGCGATCGGGCGCCTGGCCATCGCCGAGCAGGGCGCGGACGCGGGCCTCGATCCCCAGCACCCACTCGGTCGGGGTCACCTGGGTGCGCTCGGACAGCCAGTCCAGCGCCGCCTGGACCAGCGTCATCTCGCCGGTCCGGGCGGCCGCCTCGGCCAGTTCGACGACGACCAGGTAGCCGAACATCACATCGTCGCGCTCGAAGGCCTGCTGGACGGCGTCCTGGGCGGCCTCGTACTGGCCCAGCCCGTTATACAGCACCGCCCTCGAGTACTCCGCCGAGCCGGTGAGGACGCCCGCACCGCGTGGGGTCGCCTCCTGGATAGTGGCCTGGATCAGCTTGGAGGCCTCCTGGTCCCGGCCCTGCCAGGCCGCGAGCATCATCGCGGCATACCCGACCGGCGGGTTGCCGGTCGCCTCGGCGATCAGGTGATCTTCGTCGATCAGCTCCTGCGCCGCGCTCAGCTTGCCGGCGAGCACGTGAAGCAGACCGAGATAGTTGAGCGCGATCTGCAAGTGGACGAGCGCGCCCGCCTCGCGGGCAACCTGAACCTGGCGGGCGGCCAGCGCATACCCGGACTCGAAGTCCCACAGCTGCACAGCGACGATGCGGCTGGCTCTCCCGCCGACCAGCCAGAGCCAGCGGCGGGCTTCCCCGACGCCGACATCAAGGCTGACGAGCACCTCCAGTGCCCGGGTCAGCGCTACCGCGGCCGCCGCGTACCCCTCCGTCAACCGCAGCGCCAGCGCGTCGAGCACGACGTCGACCGCACCCGGCGGGACGGGACCGGGCGGCGCGGCGCGCGCAGCCTCGGCCGCCTCCCGCACGCCGCCGGGCCGCCCCAGATCACCGGCCACCAACGCGGCTCCGAGCGCATCCAGGTGCGTCTCGCGGGCCAGGCGCACGTTGACCGGCTCGAACCGCCGGGCAGCGCTCAGCAGCAGCCGGGCCGCGTCGCTGCCGCGGTACTGGTCAAAGGCGATCTGCCCGCGCAGGCACTCCATCTCCGCGGCCTGCCTTGCGTCCACCGGTCCGGCCTCGGCCGGGATCAGCAGCCCTAGCGCCGCATCCAGTTCGCCCGCCTCCCGCTTGGCCCGGGCCGCGGCCAGCAGCCGCTCCGTCCGGCGCACCGGGTCGGGAGTCAGCAGCGCCGCCCGTTCCAAGAACGCAGCCGCCGCAGCCAGACCGCCGCGGTCCCGCGCCCGGCCCGCCGACCGGTCCAGCTCCGCCGCGACCTCCTCATCCGGGCCGGCCGCGGCCTGCGCCTGGTGCCAGGCCCGGCGATCAGGATCAGCCGCCGGATCGGTGGCCTCCGCCAGCGCCCTGTGCACCTCCTGCATCTGCTCAACCGACGCCGACCGGTAGGCCGCCGACCGCGCGAGCGGATGCCGGAACCGTACCCGCACGCCCAATTCCGCCAGCCCGGCCCCGGTCGCCGGGACCGCGGCTCCGACGGGGATCCCCAGGAGCCTCGCGGCCCGCCATACCAGCAGCGGATCACCAGACGGATCAGCCGCCGCCAGCGCCAGCAGGCGCCGCGCCTCCCCGGGCAGGCCCTCGAGCTGCCGCCGGAAACTATGCTCAATCCGGCCCGGCAACGACCCCGTGGCGGGCAGCCCGAACCCGCCTGCCAGCTGGGCCGGCGAAAGCCCCCGCGGCAGCTCCAGCAACGCCAGCGGGTTGCCCCGCGTCTCGGCCACGATCAGGTCCCGCACCCGAGCATCCACGGGCCCGGCCAGCGCCGAGTCCAGCAGCGCCCGCGCATCCTCCTTCGCCAGCCCCTCCACCGCCAGCTCCGGCAGACCGACCAGCTCGTCCTCCTCCACCCGCGTGGCGAAGACCAGGCCGACCGGCTCGGCCGCCAGCCGCCGCGCCGCGAACCCCAACGCCTGCGCCGACGCCCGGTCCAGCCATTGCTCGTCATCGATCACGCACACCAGCGGCCGCTCGGCGGCCGCCTCCGACAGCAGCCCCAGCACGGCCAGGCCCACCACGAAGCGGTCCGGCGCCGGACCCGCGCCGAGGCCGAACGCGGTCCGCAGCGCCTCCCGCTGGGGTCCCGGCAGCCGGTCGAGGTGGTCCAGCATCGGCGCCAGCAGCTGATGCAGCCCGGCGAACACCAGCTCCATCTCCGACTGCACGCCCACCGCCCGCACCACCCGGCAGCCCGCCGCCCGCCCGGCCAGGTAGTCCAGCAGTGCGGACTTGCCCACCCCCGGTTCACCGCGGACCACCAGCACCCGGCTCCCGCCCGCCCGCACGGCGTCAATCAGGTGATCAAGCACGCCGCATTCCTGCCGCCGGCCCGTCAGCCCTGACGCGCGATCTCGCACCCCGTGAACTTCTGTCATCGGCCCGGTGCTACCCAGCCCTCACGGCGCCCGCACCGGCGAGGCCGTGACACGACTCCGACCAGCAGCAAGTTCTCCGGCCATCATGATCGACGCGCCTCCAAAGCGGCTCATCAGCACGCGGGAACCGCTGCTGGTCAGCTTAGCGACGCAGACCCCGGACGGACCGGGCGTAGCGGTGACGTGAATGCGGCGCTGGCCTGCCGAGCCTGTCACCGAGCCGACTGTGATTCGACGCGGATGTCGACTCCGTCCCGGTTGATCACCTTGAGCCGGTCACGGTTGAACGCTGGCAGATCGGTGCGCGGCGCAACCAGAGGGTCCTTAACGGTGGTCATCCGGTCACCGGCGAGGAAGCGCGTCAGCTTGTTCTTGTTGACCAAGTGCACATCGGCACGGGGGAGGGGCGGCTGGCGACCTCAGCATCATCAGCGAGCGCCTGAGCATTCGGTGCCGTAGTTGAGCACTACGTGAGCAGCGCGCCGGATACCTGAGCACTGGCTGCTTCACGGTCACAGGTTGTCACGACATCGTCGGCCGGCTGCGTCCGTTGCGAGGTGTCAGGTCCCGGTCGGTGGCGCGCTCATCGCTGCCGCCAGGAACGTGATCGCCCAGCGCCGGGCTGCCTCGCCCGCTGCCGGGGGCACGCAGCCCGGGGTGGGCTGGTTGTAGACCTCGGCGCGGTCCGCAGCCACCACGGCGAGGATCCCCCGCATCCGGAACAGCAGCTCCTCCGGGGAAAGGCCGGGCAGTGCGCGCCCGAAGGCCGCCAGGTAGCGATCGCGGACCGTGTCCTCGGCCGGGCCGGTCCAGCTGCGCACTTCCTCAGCCGGGTCGGCGATGATCGTCACGATCAGCCGGGACGTCCGGGCGCCGCCCTCGTCGCCGGCCGGCATCTCGTCGAACAGCGGCCCCGCGAATGCCGCCACCAGTTCGGCGGCCGACGGGTCCGGGGTCCGGGCGAGCAGCCGGTCGAGCCCGGCGCACTGCGCGGCGTTGATGGGCTCGATCACGCGGCGGGCGACCGCGGCCAGGAGTTCCGCCTTCGAGCCGAAGTGGTACCCGACGGCGGCCAGGTTCGCTCCGGCGAGGTCGGTGATCGCGCGGACCGAGGTGCCGCGGAAACCGCGCTCGGCGAAGAGGTGCTCGGCCGCGTCGAGGATCCGGGTGCGGGTGTCGGGTGGCGCCATGTGTGCGTACTATACCTACGTTTGAATCAAACGAACGTATGACCGAAACGAACGTGCGAAAGAGGATTGCCGTGAGACTGCTCGTGTACGGCGCCGGGGTTACCGGCAGCCTGTTCTCCGCCCGCCTGCACGAGGCCGGGCACGACGTCTCGCTCCTCGCCCGGGGCGGGCGCCTGGCCGCCCTGCGCCGGCACGGCGTGCAGCTCGCCGAGGCAGACAGCCCGGCCGTCAGGCGGGTGCCGGTGCCGGCGGTCGAGCACCCGGCCGGCGGGTACGACCTGATCGCCGTCTTCGTCCGCGCCCATCAGGTGGACGCGGTGCTGGAGTCACTCGCCGGCCTCGAAGCCGACGTGCTGTTCGCACTCAACTGGGCGGCCGGCCCGGAGCCGCTGGGCGCGGTGATCGGCCGCGAGCGGGTGCTGCTCAGCTTCCCCACGGACGCCGGCACGATGGACGGCGACGTGGTCCGCTACCGCCCGGCCAGCTTCATGACCCGCCGGGTCCCGATGCCGGTCGGCGAACCCGACGGCCGTGCCACCCCGCGACTGGAACGGATCGTGCGGGCGTTCCGCACCGCCGGGATCAACGCCAAGGCCGAGCCGCAGATGGATGCCTGGCTCAAGACGCACGCCGCGTTCGCGGTGCCGCTCGGGCAGGCGGTGCTCGCGGCGGGCGGCCCGGTAGCGCTGGCCGACGATCCGGGCGCGGTCCGCGCCATGATCCGCCTCATGCGGCAGAACCTGGCCGCCATGCCGACGCCGCCGGTCCCTCGCGGGTTCGCTGCGTTGCAGACGCTGCCGGAAGGGCTGCTCGCGGCCATGCTGCGGCGCTTCTTGCGAAGCCCGACGGCCGCACACAGCGGACTCAACAACGCCACGCCTGCCGCAGAGGCGGCCGAACTCGAGCAGACGGCCGAACAGATGCGTGCCT
>Ga0208725_1000254_pt1 | contig 12376 bp, 13 predicted proteins | sample MicForSoSWNH13_O_FD_188004 | JGI IMG/M metagenome (GOLD analysis project Ga0208725, IMG submission 188004) | Forest soil microbial communities from Harvard Forest Long Term Ecological Research site in Petersham, Massachusetts, USA - MetaG HF011... | ecosystem: Environmental > Terrestrial > Soil... | reverse complement strand
TCCCGCGCCGCTGCCGGCATCCACGGAGAACACCACCGGGTTACCCGAACCGCCGCCGGTAGCCGTCAGCGTCGCCGACTGGCCGACCACACCAGGACCCGGGCTGGCGAACGTGATCGTCTGAGCGGCCGGTGCCGTGGTGTCAGCCGCGTCCTGGACCTCGGCCGACCAGAAGGCCGGCAAGGTGCTGTAGTTCGGCGGCTCCGCCTCGTCATCGACGTAGATATTGCCGATGCCGTCCTGCGCGGCGTCGCTGACATCGGTGCCCACGCCGGCCGCCGTGCCCGCGCTGATCGTGGCCGAGAACTCCGACGCGGGGTAAGAGCCCATCCAGCTGGGGAAGGTCGCCGCGTCGAATTGCGCCTCGGTTCCCTCGAACTGCTGGAGGATCTCGTCCGGCCCGAACATGTAGCTCTGCGGGGCGACGGTTCCCGGGTTGAACATGACGGTCTTCGCGCCGCTGGCAATGGCGTAGTTGTACAGCGTCTGGTAGTAGCTGGCCTCACTGGCCGAGGTGGATGTTCCGTCGAACATAGGGCTGCTGACGCCATACCAGGAAATTGATTTCTGCAATTCACTTTCAACAGTGGCCAGCGGGGTGGCGCCGTAATCCGTCCATATGTAGTAGAGCGGTGTAATGCCGGCCTGCTGCAGGGCCTGGATCGTCGGCGTCCAGGCTGTATTCTCCGCATCGGCAGGCTGGCCATTGCATCCGGATCCGGATCCGTCGGGCGCGCAAATGTCCACGATGGCAGCGCTGACCGTGGGTGCGGCCGATTCCACCTGCTGCCAGCTTGGCAGCGTCGGGTACGCGTACAGCGTCGTGACGATGGACTCGGCGCTTGACCCTGCTAAGGCCCCTGAGGCAAACCCGAGGCTCAGGCTGAAGATCAGAACGGGAGCTGCGGTAAGTGCTATCGACCGAACTAAGAAACGCATGGCTCCTTTTGCCCCCCACCCCTTGAAATCCTGATCTCCGACATTACGCCGACTTCCCTGAACTTGACCAGGCCGGAATAAACAGTACCGTTTGTGAGGATAAAGTCCGACTTAGGGGGAATGCGCTGGCGTGAAGCCCTAATTAGCCAAATACGCATATAAAAACGTACCCATTTAACGTGCTCGGCAATGGGCGACGACTGGTAATGATCAGCTTATCCAACGGCGCTTGAACGGCGCCCGGTCCCCCGGCCCGGTGCCGGACTGGGCACCGGAACAGGACGGGTGGCGTTCCCGGCGGGCGGGCCGCCAGGAATCATGGGCCCATGACCATGCGCGAGCTACAAGATCTGTTCCGCCTGCCGGTGGTGGTCGCGCCGATGGCGGGTGGCCCGTCGAACCCGGCGCTCGTGGCTGCCGCGGCCGAGGCGGGTGCGATCGGATTCGTCGCGGGGGGCTACAAGACCGTGAGTGCCGTCGTGGCCGAAATCTCCGCGGTGCAAGCAGCGACGGCGGGTCCCTTCGGCGTCAACCTGTTCGTTCCCGGGAACCGGTCTTCCGAGCCGGAACGGGTCGCCGCCTACTCGGTCTCGCTGACCGGGGATGCCGTGGCCACCGGCAGCACCGTCGGGGCCCCGGTGTGGGACGACGACGGCTGGCCGGACAAGCTCACCGCCGTGCTGGCCGCGGCGCCAGCGGTGGTCAGTTTCACCTTCGGCTGCCCTGCGGCCGAGGTCGTGGCCGAGTTTCGCGCGGCAGGCACCGTCGTCGCGGTGACGGTGACCAGCCCCGAAGAAGCCAAGGCCGCCGCCGCTGCTGGCGCGGACCTGCTCTGTGCTCAGGGCATCGAGGCGGGCGCGCACCGGGGAACGTTCTACAACAGCGACGGCCCCGGCCAGGACTACGGGCTGCTGTCGCTGATCGGCGAGGTCGCCCGGGTGACCGGCCTGCCGCAGATTGCCACGGGCGGGATCGTCTCGCCCGGCCAGGTCCGGGCCGTCCTGGCCGCCGGCGCGGTCGCCGCCCAGTGCGGTACCGCATTCCTTCGCTGCCCGGAAAGCGGGGCGCACCCGGCATACAAGGCCGCGCTCGCCAGCCCGCGCTACAGCGTGACCGCCGTGACCCGCGCGTTCAGCGGCCGGCCTGCCCGGGGGCTGCTGAACCAGTTCATGCTCGACCACGCCGATGCCCCGGCAGCCTATCCGGAGATCAACAACGCAACCCGCGCCCTCCGGGCGGCGGCGGCCAAGAGCGGGGACACCGACCGGATGAGCCTGTGGGCCGGCCAGGGCTTCCGGTCCGCCGCCGACCGCCCGGCCGCCGAGGTCATCGAGATGCTGGCCGGGTAGCAAAAACAGCGTTGCCGAACATCCGGCACCGTCACTATGCTGCGACCGCACTCTCAACATGGCGAAGGAGGTGGGAACCGTGGCCACGACGACATCCACGCGCCCCCTGCCCGCCATGAGAGTGCCGAGGACCTGACCCGGGGAGCGCACCGCTTCCCGGAAGGACATTCCCATGACCAGTCTGGTCATCCGCCCGCTGACCGCGGGCGAAGAACCGCTGTTTGAATCCCTGGCAGACCCTGCCCTCGTCGGCTTCGGCGCGTTCGGCGACCGCTACAGCGACATGGCCGCCCGCGGCGACTACCGGCCCGAATGGACGTGGATAGCGTTGCGCGGCGGGACTGTGGTCGCGCGCGCAGCGTGGTGGGGCGGCCCCGATGACGACGCGCCGGGCGCGCTGGACTGGTTCGATTTCACCGACCCCGACGCGGCCGTGCAGCTGCTGCGCACCGCGCCGTTGCGCACCGATTACTCCCTCAGGCTGCCCGCCGGCTGGCGGGACAATGCCGCCGTCGCGCAGGCCGCCCAGGCCCGCATCACCGCCGCTGAGGAAGCAGGCCTGACCTTCCTGGTCGAGCGCTATCGCTACCGGTGGACGCCGGAATGCGGCATGCCAGCCGCGCCCGGGCGCCTGCAGTTCCGCCCCGAACCCGAGGACGCGGTGATCCTCGACATTTTCCGGCGCGTGCACCGCCGCACCCTCGACGCACACGCGCGCCGCGTGATCGCCGCATCCGGGCTCGATGCCGCCGCGCAGGAAGACCTGGACTTCCTGCGCTGGCTGCCCAGCCCGCGCCAGTGGTGGAGGCTCGCCTACACCATCGGCGGGGACCTGGTCGGCCTCACCGCGCCCTGCCGCAATTACACCGACCCCGTCATCGGCTACATCGCTGTCGTGCCCGAACAGCGCGGCCACGGCTACGCCTACGATCTCCTCGCCGAAGCCACCCGCCTGCTGGCCGCCGAAGGCGCCGACCGGATCGTCGCAAGCACCGACATCACCAACCTGCCGATGGCAGCCACCTTCGCGAAGGCCGGCTACCCCGTCGCCCAGCACCGTATGGACTTCGTCTGCTAGGTCCCATCCCCAGGGCCCGGCGGGGCCGGGAGCGGTCAGCCCAGATCGATGGTCATACCTGGCGTGGCGACATCGAGGCCTGCAGCGTAAACACGCCGGGCAGCGGCGCGGGCAGCCGATGGATCCGTGCCTGGCCATAGGTGAGTGAGAACGAGCCTCTTCGCGTCGGCTTTGGTGGCGTACTCGCCGGCTTGATGCGCGGTGGACAGGTACACGGCGTCTTGCGCAGGCAGTACGTGCTCGGGAAAGGTGGCCTCCGCAAGCAGGACGTCGGCGTCGCGAGCCATGGCGACGATGTCGGGGCTTGGCCCGGTGTCGCCGGTATAAGCCAGCACGTGGCCGTCTGCAGTCAGCCTCAGGCCCGCGTTCGGCACGAAATGCGGAAGCGCCCAGGTGTCCACCTGGAAGGGGCCGACGTCAAACCGGTGCCCGGCGGTGAACTCACGCAGTGTGTAAGCGCCGGCGAGCATGCCCGGATTGTCCAGGGCGAGGACGGCGTCCGCAGCTCCCGGCAGCGTGTGCACCGGCAGCGCTGGCGGCGGGGCTTCGCCCAGTGCCCGTGCCCTCAGCAACGGGTTCAGGTCGGCGCAGTGGTCGGGGTGGCCGTGGCTGATCAGGACCGCGTCAACCTGCTCGGCGGCCGTGTCCTTGAGCAGTTGCGGAACTGTCGCGTAGCCCGGGTCCAGTACCAGGCGAAAGCCTTTGTGCTCGACCAGATACCCGCTGCATGCTTGGCCCGCCGCGGGCCACGCACCGCACCCGCCGAGGACTGTGATCTTCACGGGGCAAGCATAATCACAGAATTTCTGAGAGATAGTTATGAGAGAGTTCCCCTATGCAGGCAGACGTCCTGGGGGCCGCGGAGGCGGCGGAGAGGTTCGCGTGCCCGGCATGCGGGGCACCGGCCGGCCGTCCGTGCAGGACGCGAGGAGCGGATGTCGCGATCGGCTACCACACGCCCCGTTTCATCCTCGTCCCCGCCCTTGGCGACGCGGATGAGGTCGTTGTTCCCGCCGATCGGTGCCCTGGCGACAGATGGACGGCCGGGGCGCCGAGCCTGGTGCGGATCGGCTATGTCTGCGCGGCAACCGCTAACGAGGATGTGAGCGAGCAGTTTTCTCAGCTGGACACCGCTGGCTGCGCGAGGACGTTCGCCGACACCGTCGGCCCCACAGCCGGCATGCGGCCGGAGCTGACCCGGGCGCTGCGCCTGGCGGCCGGGCAGCGCAGCTGCGCCGAGCGCCAGCCGGTCGCGCTGACCGTGTGCGAGCTTGCGCGGCTCGCACGTACCGCAGCGGAGCTCATCGAGGTTGCAGGGGTCCTCCAGACCGCCGACATCCAGCTGGAGGTACGTTGCGGGCCCCTGACGGGCGTCCATGACCCGGGCGGCTCCGGTTCGATGCTGTTCGCAGTGCTGGCCGCGGCGGCCGACCTGGACCGTGAGCACCGCCGGCAGCTGGTGCGGTCCGGGCAGCGGGCCGCCGTGGCGCGCGGTAACCACGGCGGGCGTCCAAGGGTGTTTGACGAGGTGATGCTCGCCGTGGCTCGGCGGTTGTATTCCGAGGGCGTTCCGGTCCCCGTCATTGCCCAGAGGCTGGTGATCTCGACAGGCAAGAACGCCGGCCGTCACCCGTCACTTGCCTCGGTCTATCGAGCGCTGTCCGAACCTGGTGCGCCGCGGGTCGATGCGGTAGATCGCAGCGTGCCCGAGGATGGCCCGGTGCGGAGTTCGCCGTGAGCTGGAGAGTCAGGGCTGCACAGGCGCTGAGCCGTAACGTTCGAGACGTACTTGCCCAGACCGCGCTCGTTGCCGTGGCCACGGCCGACGGGGATGGATACTCCGTTGAGCTGAACGACGGATGTCCTGCCGACGGCCGCTTCGAGATCGGCTCGATCACCAAGACGATGACGGGAGCGGTTCTGGCGTCCCTTGCCGATGACGGGATCGTGGGGATCGACGACGAGATAGGTCGCTGGCTGGATGCCGGACGTAACGCGGACATCACTGTGCGGCAACTGGCAACGCACACGTCCGGCCTCCCCCGGCTGTCGCCCAGCCACGTCCTCGGTGCGCCTGACCCCTACGCATTCCTCACCGCTGCTGTCGCGGAAGAGGAACTGCGCCGGACCCCGTGCCGGCCCCGTGAAACGGAACATGACTATTCGAACTTCGGATTCCAGCTGCTCGGCATGGTCCTGGAACGAGCTGACGGCGCCCCATTCGGGCAGCTGCTCCAGCGGAGGCTGTTCGGCCCCCTCGGCATGTCCGGTACCGGCGTGCCCGGGCAAGGCCGCGGCGGAACCAGGATCACGGGCACCTTCCGGGGTGCGCCGGCCAAACCCTGGAATGGCCACCTCTGGGGAGCAGGCGGTGTCGAGGCAAGCGCCGACGACATGGGCCGCTACCTGTTCGCGTGCCTGTCTCCACCGGACTCCGCGGTCGGTCATGCGATCCGGGTGGCCCAGCGACCGCACTTCGAGATCGACCCGCTCCGGTCGGCGGGCCTGGGGTGGGCGCTCGGCCCGCCCGGCTATCTTGGCCACGACGGCGGAACGTCCGGCTTCCGCTCCATGCTCGGGATCAAGCTCACGACGCGGCGAGCCGCAGCGGTGTTTGTCAACGAGCAGGACGCCCGAGGCCTGGCGCTGGCTGTCCGGACTTCGCTCGACGCCGCATAGGTGAGAGATGACCCGGCACCGTTTTCATGGAGATCCCGCCCGCTTCGAGGTGGTGGCGCGTTTCATAGCCGATCGCTTTCCGGATGCGCGGTACGTCGCGGACGTAGCTGGCGGCCAGGGAATGCTGACCCGGATACTCCGCAAGCGCTTCGGCTTCGAGGCGGAGGTGATAGACCCGCGCGGCTGGGCGCTGAAGGGGGTGCCGGCCAGGGCCGAGCCTTACACTCCCGCGATGGCGGACTATTACGACCTGGTCGTCGGCCTGCACCCCGACGAAGCCCTCCGCAGCGTTGTCCAGTCTGCGGGAAAGGTGGATGTGCTGGTCGTGCCGTGTTGTAACTTCTGGACTCGCGACAGACGGCTGGGACGTGCTGAGCTAATCGAGCAGATCGGCGAGTTCCACCATTCTCTCGGCGGTACATCGGAACGAGTAATGCTTGCGTTCGGTGGCCCGGCGAATCACGGGCTCATCCTCAGTCCGCCGCAATCGGGAAAGGGCGTTCCGGCTGCCGGCGCGTCTCCTTCGAGTCGGTCCGCGAGCTGACGGCCGCGGTCCCGTATGGACACGACAGAACTGGCTCATCGGGACTGCCTTCATCTAGAGAGTCGATGTGGAAACCATGGCCCAGACCACCTTGCCTTCCGCTTTGTGGTAGGAGCCCCACTCAGCAGATAAGGCGTCTATGATCATTAAGCCCCTGCCGCTCAGGTCACCGGCGCCAGCTTCCTTGCCCACTGGCATTTCCTTGCTGCCATCCCAGACATGAATGACCAGGGACATCTCATCGGAGACAAGACAGAGACGTACGACCGGCGTTTCGAGGGTTCTTAAGTCCTGAGAAGCGTTGAGGGCATTCGTCACCAGCTCGGAAACCAGTAGCTCTGCTGTATCGGCAAGGTAGCGCAGCCCCCATTCGATGGCAACCGACCGGACGTGCCCACGAGCGCACGGCACGGCGGAATCGTATGCGCCAAGCTCAAGGTGAGTCCGCAGGAGCCGAGGTGCGGTGGCTGCTGCGGGCGTGGAGCACGCGGCTGTCATGACTTCGGACGGGTCCTTTCGTGGCTGTTGGGCTTTGCCCAGCAGCCTGCCGGGCCGGAGTTACCCTTGGCGAGGGGGCGCGCACGTACTTGTGGCCGCGGTCCGGCGTGATGTGCGCGAGTAAGGGACGGTAAGGACTTAGTCAGGCGGGTGAGCAGGCGTGCGCAAAGACCGCGACTTTGACCGTTCGTGGCTGGCATTATTTGCCGAGGAGTTAAAGATCGCCCGTTCGCGGGCGGGACTGTCCCAGGACCAGTTAGCCGACCTGATCGGCTATAGCGCCTCCCTGGTGGCAAAGATCGAAACGCGGCGGGGCGTGCCGACCCTGGACTTTGCCGCGCGCTGTGATGAGGCGCTGGGAACCGGCGAGGCGCTCGCGCGAATGCACAAATTCCTGGGGAAAGGCCCGTTCCCGTCTTGGTTCCGGCCGTTCGTTGACTATGAGGCTGCGGCAAGGTCGCTGCGGCTGTTCGAGCATGTGCTGGTGCCTGGCCTGCTGCAGACGCGCGAGTACGCGCGGGCCGTGCTGAGCACGCGGCCGAACACGACAGACGAGGAGACCGAGCAGCTCGTCGGCGCCCGGCTGGACCGGCAGGCCATCCTGGAAACCGGCGACCCGCCGCTGCTGTGGGTGGTGCTGGACGAGGGCGTGCTGCACCGTCAGGTCGCAGAGCCGAAGGTCATGCACGGCCAGCTCACGCACCTGGCGGACTTGTCCAACCGCTCGAACATCACCGTCGAGGTCGTGCCCTACGGCGCGGGCGCGCACAGTGGCCTGCTGGGGGCGTTCGTGATCGCCGAATTCGAGGACGCACCGGCTATCGTGTATCTGGAGACGGCTGCGGGAGGGCAGATTGCGGAGGGAGCCGACGTCGTTGCCCAAGTCACGTTGACCTTTGACACGCTCCGGTCGGAGAGCCTGACGCGTCGCCTCTCGCGGGACATGATTATGAAAGTAGCTGAGGAGAAATGGACCTGACCGGCGTCAGGTGGCGCAAGGCATCGCTGAGCGGCAACAACGGCGGCAACTGCGTGGAAGTGGCTACCAGCTTGCCGGGCGCCGTGGCCATCCGTGACTCAAAAGACCGGCGAGGCCCGGTACTGATCCTTCCGCCAGATGAGTGGGAAGCGTTCTGCAACGGCGTGAAACGCGGGGAGTTTCGTTTGCCCTGAACCGGACCGCCGGAGACCGTGATCCGCGCGGTGGCCTCGGCCGATCTTGACTGTGTCGATGACGTTCGTTGATCGTGGCGGGCATGGACGTGGTGGGCTGCCTGGGATGCGATCTTGCTGTAGGGCGGAGGCATGTGCCCGGCGGCATCCTGCATCAGACGACATCGTGGGTGGTCAATCACGTGGTGGGCTCGATGAATCTCGGCACCCTGATTGCCGCGCCGCGGGAGCACATTGTGGCCGTGGCGGACCTCAACGGCACCGCTGTCATGGAACTCGGTCCGCTACTTCGCGCCGCCGCGTGCGTCGTGGAGGCGCTCTGCGAGCCTGAGCAGACTTACGTGTGCATGTGGTCGCACGCCGAACGGGCGCGCAAGCACTTGCATTTCGCGGTCCAGCCAGTGACCGCCACTGTGGTGACCCGCTACGGTGGCCTTCGATCCGAGCAGCTCCAGGCCCGCATGCTGGTCAGCGGCGACGAGCCTGACGTCGCTGAGGTCGAGCGGTTCTGCGAGCGGGCGCGTGAGCTGTTCCGGGCGATTGCCGGGCCAGCACGCGGCGCCGCGTCAGAATGAGGGCGGCGTGATGATGGACAGAGCACGGAGCTGACGTCGTCCCGTGTTGCGGAGCCGGTGCGGAATTGTTCCCTGAAAGGTCGCGGCATCTCCGGCGCGCAGGTCGATGACCGCGTCCCCGAACTCGAGTACGCCCTGGCCGGTGAGTATGACCAGGCACTCCTCGCCACCGTGGCTGAGCAGCTCTGTGGCGGAAGCCTGGCCAGGGTCGATGCTCACTTCCATGACCTCGAGCTGGCCCTGCACCGACGGGCTCAGTAACTGGTAGCGCGCCCCGGACAAGGGCCTTCCGATCGTCACCCGGTCTTCCAGCCGGACGACATTGACCGCCTCCTCCTCGACCGGCAGAAATAACCGGAAGACCGGTATCTCGAGCGATGCGGCCAGCCTGCGGAGGGTGGCCAGCGAGGGCTGGACGGCACCCGACTCGATCTGGCTGACCGCCGCGGCGCTGACCCCGACCTTGCGGGCGAGGGACGCGATCGTCATCCCCTGCCGCTCGCGCTGGGCACGCACCGTGCTTCCGACTTCTGCAGGGTGGTGCGGCTCCTGCCCGGTCCCGCCGGCCCGCGCACCGTCTTTAGCCATAGATCGCCTTCTGGCCCACCTGCATGCCCAGCAAGAGCATCACCACCAGCACGCGCATGAGTTCCGGGTAGTCCTCGGTAACGAACTCCACGGAACGCGACCCGGTCAGCCCGACGCCGGGAATCATCGCGCAGGTCGCGGCGATCGTGGTGGAATTCCACTCCATCCCGAGCCGGTACGGCGAATCCAGCCGGTAGGGGGTGGCCCGCTCGTGCCCGGCTACAGCACTGGCCACTGCCTCCCTGATGCGCGCCTGGGCGACCTCCGGGTGCAGGCAGTTGGCGCTGAACTTGTCGATCCCGTCCTTCACGGCCACGGTCGCAGCCCCGTCGAGAAACCGCTCTGCCTCCGCGCCTACCGCGGCGTCGCCCGCCACGACCAGAACCGGCACCCCGAAATGCCCGGCGTAGGCGGCGTTCAGCCGCGTCTCGCCGGTGGGCTCGCCGTTGAGGTAGACGTTCTGGATCTCCTTGCCGAGCAGCGTGTGATTGAGCACGCCGCCCTCGGTTCCCGCGCAGGCGTGATATCCCACGAAGACGGCACCGTCATAGGACGCGTCGAGGCCCTGCACCATGCACAGCGATTTATGGAAGCCCTTGATTGTGCGAGCGCGGGGATCGAGTTGCTCGAGCAGCAGGTTGCGCATGATCCAGTGCGAGTCATTCACCAGTACCTCGTCGGCGCCCGCGTCGTAGGCGCCGAGGATGGCGGCATTGGCGTCGCCGGTCATGAACACCCGCCCACGCTGATAGTCAGCGCCGTCCGGAAGCACGTCCTCAGGGTCGGTGATTCCCGATACGCCTTCCATGTCGACCGAGATGAACACCTTCATGCGTGCCTCCTGACAGGCCATTGACCTGCACCAATCGTAGGTGTAGCTTACGCCCAATTAGCTGCACTTTATATATGAGTGTGGGGAGATGTCGTGTCAGAGGCACAGCATGTGGCGGCCGAGGAGTCCGGTTCGCAGCAGTCCCTGGAGTCGCTGGGGTACTCGCAGGAACTCAAGCGGGTGGTCAACTCGCTCGGGCACCTCGCCCTGATCCTGTCGGACATCACCCCGACGGCGTCGCTGCTGGTCGTCGGCACCGCAGTGGTGGCGACCGCGGGCACGGGCTCGGTGTGGTCCTACCTCATCGGCTGCTTCATCGCCCTGAACGTGGCGTTCTGCATGGGCGAACTTGGCTCGATGTTCCCGGTCGCGGGCGGGCTGTTCTCAATCGTCACCAGGGTGCTCGGCAGGGCCACCGGGTTCGTGGCCATGGTCGACTACATCGGCCAGGCGATCTTCCTGCCCGCCAGCGTCGCCATCGGCATCGGTACCTACGTGCACGCGCTCGACCCGAGTATCTCGACCCGGCTCATCTCAGGCTTCGGGATGATCCTGGTCACGCTGGTGTGCCTGATGCAGATCAAGTTCAACGCCTGGTTCACCGGGGTCTGCCTGGCGATCGAGCTGATCGTCGTGGGCGCGCTCGCCGTGGCCGGGTTCACCCACTGGCACCAGCCGTGGTCGATCCTCAGCCATCCCGTCGGCCCGACCGGCACCACCGGAGTGTCCGCCATCGGCGTGAGCCTGATCGTCACGGCGCTGGCCACCGCGTTGTTCTCGGTGAACGGCTACGACAGCGGGATCAACTTCGCCGAGGAAGTCCTCGGCTCGAAGAGGGAAGTAGGCCGGGCCGTGGTGACGGCCGCGTCCATCGGGATCTTCTTCGAGCTGATCCCGTTCATCGCGATCGTGTTCGGCGCGCACGACCTGTCGGCCTTCCTCCACTCCGCGACGCCGGTCACCGAGGTCGGCGGCGAGGCCTTCGGCCACACGTTCATCACCATCGTCACCTACGGCGCCCTGATCGCGATCTTCAACGCCTCCGTGGCGATCACCCTGCAGTTCTCCCGGATCGTCTGGGCCAGCGGGCGGGACTTTGCCTGGCCCGAGCCGGTCAGCTCGTGGATCTCGAAGGTCGAGCCCCGGCGCGGCTCGCCGTGGGTCGCCACGCTGATCGTCGGCACGCTCGCGACGATCCTCTGCTTCCAGTCCACGCTGATCTCGGTGGTCACCTTCACCGCCGTGCTGATCGTGGTCCTGTATGGGCTGATCGCGGTCTCCGCCCTGGTCAGCCGGGTCACGCAGAAGCACCTGGACCGGCCGTCGAAGATGCCGCTCTGGCCGGTGCCACCGATCATCGCGCTGGCCGGCGTGGTGGTCGCGCTGACCAAGCAGAAGGGTTCCGACCTCTGGCTCTGCGCCGGCATTTTCGCGGCGGCGCTGATCTACTACTTCCTGTTCGTCCGCCCCAGGTCCGGGCGGTACTGGACGGTCTCCGGCGCGCTGCCCGACACCGAGCCGGCGGCCAGCGCAGACGCGACGGAGACATGACCACGAGCCGGGCGGGCGGCCGGGCCGCGATCGTCGGCGCGGGCATCGTCGGGCTCTGCGTTGCCTGGTTCCTGCAGGACGAGGGCTTCGCCGTCACCGTGTACGACCGGCGCGACGTGGCAGCGGGAGCCTCGGCCGGAAATGCGGGCTGGATCAGCCCGGCGATGGTCGCGCCGCTGCCCGAGCCCTCGGCGCTGCGGTACGGGCTGGTGTCGCTGCTCCGCCCGGCCAGCCCGCTGCGCATCCCGCCCGGGTCGCTCCCCGCGACGTGGCGGTTCCTCGCCGGGTTCGCGGCGCACAGTACCAGCCGGCAATGGCTGGCCGGGGTGGCCAGCTACGCGGGCCTGAACGCCCTCGCGCTGTCCTCGTACGAGCTGCTGACCGAGGCGGGAGTGGCCGACGGGCCCAAGGACAAAGCGGTCGTGGCGGCCTTTGACCGGCCGGAGCAGGCCGGCCCGCTGCGGCACGAGGTGCAGGCCGTCGCCGCCGCGGGCGGCATGGACTTCGCCATCGACGAACTCAGCGCGGCTGAGCTGCGCCGGGAGCAGCCGCTGCTCGGCTCGCGGGCCG
>Ga0208725_1000253_pt1 | contig 12392 bp, 10 predicted proteins | sample MicForSoSWNH13_O_FD_188004 | JGI IMG/M metagenome (GOLD analysis project Ga0208725, IMG submission 188004) | Forest soil microbial communities from Harvard Forest Long Term Ecological Research site in Petersham, Massachusetts, USA - MetaG HF011... | ecosystem: Environmental > Terrestrial > Soil... | reverse complement strand
AGGGTGCTGCTCTCCGACCGAGACATCAAGACCGAAGTCGAGTCGGGCAGGGTGAAACTCGACCCGTACACGCCAGAGCTCATCCAGCCGGCCAGCATCGACGTCCGCATGGATAGGTACTTCCGTGTCTTCGAAAATCACCGGTACCCGCACATCGACCCGGCGGAGGAACAGCCCGAGCTGACCAGGCTGGTGGAACCGGCCGGGGCCGAGCCGTTCGTGCTGCATCCCGGAGAGTTCGTGCTGGCCTCCACCTACGAGGTGGTGAGCCTGCCGGACGACATCGCGGGACGGCTGGAAGGCAAGGCACTCGCGGCCGACACCCCGATCCCGACCCCCGGCGGATGGCGTTGCATGGGCGCGCTGGCCATCGGCGATCAGGTCTTCGACGAGGCGGGCTGCCCGACCACGGTTGTCGCGGCCACCCCGGTGATGCTCGGCCGCCCCTGCCGGGAGGTCGTATTCTCCGACGGCCAGTCCCTGGTCGCCGACACCTCGCATGGCTGGATGACCCGAACCAGATCCGAGCGCCGCCGCGGCAGGCCCGGTTCGGTCCGGACCACGGCGGAGATCGCCATGTCGCTGCGGGCCGGCGAAGAATGGAACCATCACATCCCGCTGGCCGGGCCGGTCAGCTGCCCAGCCCAGTACCTGCCCGGTGACCCCTATGACCTCGGCAGACGGCTGGGTGACCAGGCAAGGACTCCAGAGCCGGGCAAGGTGCCAGGGACCTACCTGCGGTCGTCCGTCGCGCAGCGGCGCGCGCTGCTGCAGGGGCTGCTTCACTCCGGCGGGACGGCAGACGGCCGCGGCCGGTGCGAGTTTGTCTCAACCTGTGAGTCTGCTGCAGATGCGGTCTTCGAGCTCGCGGCCGGGCTAAGCTGCCGTCCCGTGAAACAGAAGATGGCAACGACCCGCTGCGGCGTGGAGCAGCAGCCATCGTTCCGGGTGAGGTTCACCCTGCGGGAGCACTCCCAGCGCTCCCGGGCCATCGTGGACGTGCGCGAGACCAGCCCGCGGCCGGTGCGCTGCATCCAGGTCAGCAGCACTTCCGGCCAGTTCCTGGCCGGGACAGCCTTCATTCCGACGCACAACTCGAGCCTGGGCAGGCTGGGCCTGCTGACGCACTCGACAGCGGGGTGGATCGACCCGGGTTTCTCCGGGCACGTGACGCTGGAGCTCTCCAACGTCGCCACGCTGCCGATCAAGCTCTGGCCGGGAATGAAGATCGGCCAGCTGTGCCTGTTCCGGTGCAGCTCGCCGGCGGAACATCCGTACGGGTCAGCCGTGTACGGATCGCGGTACCAGGACCAGCGCGGCCCCACGCCGTCGCGGTCCTATCTGAATTTCTACCGGACCGATGTCTGATCGCGGTTTCACGTCGTCGTTACGGCGCCGAAGCATGCCGGTAATCGTCCGGATGGACAGTCGACAGATGAGTGTTAACGGACGGAGCTTCCGTATGCCCCTGTGGCGAATTCGCATCGCGGTACCCGATGATCCGGGCAGTCGCGATGCGCTGAACAACGTGCTCGCGACTCAGCCAGAGGCCCGCCTTCGCGAGCTGCCCGGCCGGACCGCCAATTCCGTGACGACCGGCGAGATCGTGGTCGAGCTTCCGCAAGACGATGGCCTGGTCGGCGTGCTGTCTGCCCTGCACCAGATCAGCCCTCAAGTGTTCGTGAGCCGAGCGGACATGCCTGAGCCTGCACCAGGGCCTTAACGCCTAGCCTCGTGCTCAGTCCGCGCGCCCCGGGTATCCGGATTCCGTGCGTTACCGTCGGCCTTTACCGGGCAGTAGCTCAGGTATCTAGCCGACGAGGACAAAAGGATCGAGGCCGTGAGCGAACATCAGCAATCCGGTCAAGGCGCACAGGTCAGCGAGACTCAGGCCCGTCAGGTCGCGGAGCAGGCCAGGGAGTCGGAGTGGGCTCTGCCCAGCTTCGGCAAGCAGCTGTTCCTCGGCGACTTCCAGCTCGGGCTGATCAGCCCGCATCCCCGCCCGTCAGCCGAGTCGAGCGAACGCGGCGAGGAATTCTGCGCGCGGTTGCGTGACTTCTGCGAAGCGTCGGTGAATGGCGCGCTGATCGAGCGGGAGGCGCGGATCCCGGACGAGACGGTCAAGGGGCTGGCAGACCTCGGGGCGTTCGGGATGAAGATCCCGTCGGCCTACGGCGGGCTCGGGCTGTCCAACCTGTACTACAACCGGGCGCTGATGATCGTGGGATCGGCCTCCGCGGCGATAGCCGCGCTGCTTTCCGCGCACCAGTCCATCGGCGTGCCGCAGCCCCTCGCGCTGTTCGGGACCGACGAGCAGAAGCAGCGCTACCTGCCCAGGTGCGCCCGCGGCGAGATCAGCGCGTTCCTGCTGACCGAACCGGACGTCGGCTCCGACCCGGCGCGGCTTGCCGCCACGGCCGCCCCGTCCGCCGACGGCAGCGAGTACGTGCTCAACGGGGTGAAGCTGTGGACGACCAACGGTGTCGTCGCTGACTTGCTCGTGGTGATGGCGCGGGTTCCTGAAGGCGACGGGCGCCGTGGCGGGATTACCGCCTTCGTCGTCGAGGGCAGCTCGGACGGGATCACCGTTGAGCACCGGAACGCGTTCATGGGCCTTCGCGGCCTGGAAAACGGCGTGACCAGGTTCCACGAGGTCAGGGTCCCGGCGAGCAACCGGATCGGCAAGGAGGGCCAGGGTCTGAAGATCGCCCTCACCACCCTGAACACCGGCAGGCTCTCGCTACCGGCGAGCTGCGCTGCGGCCGGGAAGGTAGCGCTCAAGATCGCCAGGGAGTGGTCAGGCGAGCGGGTGCAGTGGGGCAGGCCGGTGGGCGAGCACGAGGCGGTCGCCACGAAGATTGCCTTCATCGCCGCGACCGGGTACGCACTCGAGGCGATCGTCGAGCTGTCCAGCCAGCTGGCTGACGACAAGCGCCGCGACATCAGGATCGAGGCCGCGCTGGCCAAGCTCTACTGCTCGGAGATGGCCTGCAAAATCGCCGACGAGCTGGTGCAGATCCGCGGCGGGCGCGGCTACGAGACTGCGGCCTCGCTGGCGGCGCGCGGCGAGAGAGGCGTGCCCGCCGAGCAGATGCTGCGGGACCTGCGGATCAACCGGATCTTCGAGGGTTCCTCGGAGATCATGCGCCTATTCATCGCCAGGGAAGCGGTCGACGCCCACCTCTCCGCAGCCGGCGAGGTGATCGAGCCAGGGCTTCCGGCCGCGCAAAAGGCCCGCGCCGCCGCCCGGGCCGGCGGTTTCTACGCCCGGTGGCTGCCGACGCTGATGGCCGGCGAGGGGCAGCTCCCGCGCGCCTACGGCGAGTTCGGCCCGCTCGCGCAGCACCTGCGGTATGTAGAACGGGCCAGCAGGAAGCTGGCTCGCGCGACGTTCTACGGCATGGCCAGGTGGCAGGGCAAGCTGGAACGCCGGCAAGGCTTCCTCGGCCGCCTCGTCGACATCGGCGCCGAGCTTTTCGCGATGAGCGCGGTCTGCGTGCGCGCGCAGATGGACGCCGCCGAGGGCGCCGGTGGGCGTGGCCGCACCGGGTTTGCGCTGGCCGACGCGTTCTGTGCGCAGGCCAGGCTGCGGTGCGACGAGCTGTTCGGCCTGCTATGGAAGAACACGGACTCGGCTGACGCGGCGCTGGCCCACCAGGTCCTGGCCGGGCGCTATACCTGGCTGGAGCAGGGCGTCATCGACCCATCGATCCCCGGGCCGTGGGTTGCGGCGACCCCGCCAGGACCGTCCAAGCAGGAGAACGTGCACCGCCACATCGGCTGACGCCGGCACCTGCCGCGATCACTCAGGCTCGGGGGTGAGCTGGCCCAGCTGTGCATCGCGCTGCGCCACGGCCGCCCGCAGGGCGTCCCGCTGCGCCTCGATCTCGGTGAGGCGCTGCTCCAGTTCCCTGACGCGGCTCTCCAGCTCGAGCACTCGGCGGATGGCCTTCAGCGTCATCCCTTCATCCACGAGGTTCGTCACGTACTGGACAACGGTGATCTCGCGGCGGGTGTAGCGGCGCTGGCCTCCGGCCGACCGGGACGGCTGGACCACGCGAAACTCATCCAGACGGCGCAAAAAGGCCTGCTGGATCTCCAGCATCTCCGAGACCTGGCCGACAGTGAACAGGGGCCGGTTCTCATCATCAAGTGGCAGCGATGGCATGGCTGGCTCCGGGAAACGTTCCGGGCCCGGGCGGAATCAACCGCGCGGGCCCGGACAGAGTACCTCTGCGTCAGGCAGCGACGGCCTTGGCGTCGGCACTGACCTCGATCTTGCGCGGCTTGGCCTGCTCCGCGACGGGAACGTGCACAGTCAGCACGCCGTCGGTGTAGCTTGCCTCGATCTTGTCGGCGTCAACCGCGTCCGACAGGCGGACCCGGCGGGTGTAGGAGCCCATCACGCGCTCGCGGATGAACGGCTTCTCGCCCTCGGTGTGCTCCTCGTTGCGGGTTGCGCTAACGGTCAGCACGCCGTGGTCAACCGTGACGTCGATGCTCTCCCGGTCGATGCCGGGAAGGTCGAACCGGAGCTCAACCTCGTTGTCGCGCCGGACCGCGTCCATCCGGGCCAGGCGACGGTTGTCGGCCGAGCCGAACGTCCTCCGGGCAAACCGGTCGAACTCATGAGCAAAAGGATCAAAAGTTGTCAATGGCATTGCGTTTCACCTCCAGTGAGTACCAGGATTTGGTCATCCAGGTAACCTTGGCTCTCGCTTCGAGTAAACCTACAACTGAAGTTACATATTCCCTGCGAGCCAAACCCCGAGAAGGCCCGGAGCGGGTGACGCGGAGGCGGACGCCCCAATGATCTAGGAGCCTGGGGTGCTGTATATGCCCCATCCTCCTAGTTGTCGTGCCGCACCGCACAACAAGCGTCAGCTGTCGCCTCGCCCGGTCCGGCCGGCGCGACTAGGGCCACAGCGGCGGCTGTGGCGCGGCGCTGCGTGTCAGCCGAGGCGCTCGATGATCGTGGCGTTCGCCTGCCCGCCGCCCTCGCACATGGTCTGCAGGCCGTACCTGCCGCCGGTGCGCTCGAGCTCGTGCAGCAGCTTGGTCATCAGGATCGCGCCGGTGGCGCCGAGCGGGTGCCCAAGCGCGATCGCGCCGCCGTTCGGGTTGGTCTTCTTCAGCGAGGCGCCGGTGTCGGCGGACCAGGCCAGCAGCACCGGGGCGAACGCCTCATTGACCTCGAACACATCGATATCGTCGATGGTGAGCTTGCCCCGGCCCAGTACCTGCTCGGTCGCGGGGATCGGGCCGGTCAGCATGAACACCGGATCGGCGCCTACCACCGACAGCGCATGGATCCGCGCCCGGGGGGTGAAGCCGTGCCGTTGCACGGCCGCTTCGGACGCGATCAGCACCGCGGCGGAGCCGTCGGAGATCTGCGACGCCGTGGCCGCGGTGAGCTCCCAGCCCTCCCGGAGCGGCTTCAGCTCGGCCATCTTCTCCAGGGACGTGTCCCGGCGCGGCCCCTCGTCCGTGGTGACCCCGTCGATCGCGGTGATCTCGCGGTCGAACCGGCCCTCGTCGATCGCGTGCACGGCCCTGGCATGGCTCTCCAGCGAGAACTCTTCGAGCTGCGACCGCTTCAGGCCCCACTTCTCGCACACCAGCTGAGCGCCGCGGAACTGGGAGATCTCCTGGTCGCCGTACCGGTCCCGCCAGCCCCGCCCGAACGGGCCTGGCATGCCCTTCTCGAGCGGGAGGGCCACGGTGGTGCCCATCGGCACCATGCTCATGCTCTCGACGCCGGCCGCAACGACCAGGTCCTGTGTCCCGGACATGACGGCCTGGGCGGCGAAGTGCACGGCCTGCTGGGAGGAGCCGCACTGGCGGTCGATGGTGACCCCGGGAACGCTCTCCGGCAGGCCGGCCGACAGCCAGGCGTTCCGGGCAATGTCGATGGACTGCGGGCCGACCTGGGAGACGCAGCCCATGATGACGTCCTCCACCGCGGAAGGATCGGCACCCGTCCTGGCGACGAGCTCGGTCAGGACCTGCGCGGCCAGATCTACCGGGTGCACTGCCGCCAGGCCGCCATTCCGCCTGCCGACGGGGGACCGCACAGCCCCGACGATGTATGCCTCCGACACGACGTCCGCCCTCCGCTAGCCCTGCTCACTGTCCGGACCGCACGCCGGATACGCGCCCTAGGCGAAACGCCCCGCCGGGTCCTTAATTTGAGATTACTCCGCAGATCTGCAGGCTCCATACACCTGCTGGGACAAGATCCGTCGGGTGCGGGCTTCCGGCTGGATCCGGTCCTCAATTGGTAGTCGGAAGACTACTATGCGTGATGTACCTGGGCCAGGTCAGGGGGCCGGCCTAGGCACCGGCGTTCTGGGGGATCGCCGCGGGGATTACCGGGCACCACGCTTTCAGGGTGCCGCAGCGCGGGGCGGTGGCAATGCAGCGTGCCCTAGCGCTGCCGGGCCGGGCTCCGGCATAGCAACGGGGGGATACGAGGATGGCAGCGAAGCTCGTCGACGATACGGCTGGCCTGGTGAGCATCGGGCAACTTGCCAAGGCCGCGGGGGTCAGCAGCCGGACCATCCGGTATTACGAGGAACTCGGCATCCTCCCCGAGCCGCGCCGGTCACCGGGCGGGACCCGCAGATACCCGCGCGAGTACCGCGGCTATATCGACACCGCGCTGGCACTGAAGGATCTCGGCTTCCGGCTCGAGGAGATCAAGCCCCTGGCCAGGCTCGCGCTCGGGCGTTCGGTCAGCGCGGGGCAGCGAGACATGGCGGCGCGGTTAGTCGACGAGCGCATCGAGGCGCTCGCGCGCCAGGCCAGCGTGCTGCGCAAACTGCGGGACTCGGTCAAGGCACCCGACGCGGCGACCGCGGTCCCCGGCGTGCTGAGTTCGGTGGACCTTTCCGTCGTCCCGCCGCTGCACGGCGACGGGGCGGCGTAGCAGGCACGACCGCTTGACCGGCGGGTTACACCGTTTTGCGCCGCCGCGGCTTATGCTCGGATCAGACGAACCCCGGGGAGACCGCGATGGCTGATGGACTGATCCTGCTGGTATTCCTCGGGATCCTGGTCGCCTTCTTCACGGTCAAGGCGCGGCGGCGCATGGGCATCGCGTCGAACTCCAGGACCTGGTTAATGATCATCACCTGGGCCGTCATCCTCGGCCTGGCCCTGTGGGCCGCCAACACGCACTGATCTTCGCGGCCCCGCCCTGAGCCCGCCCCGGCGCGCGGTCAGGAGAGGTGGGCGCCGCCCTTGATCGGGATCTCGAACCACACCGCCTTGCCGTCCTGGGTCGGCCGGGAGCCCCACCGGGTCGCCAGCTGATCAACCAGGTAAAGCCCGCGGCCGCCCTCGTCGTTCTCCCCCGCACTGCGCAGCCGGGGAAGACGCAGATCGGGATCGAAAACCTCGACCCAGACAGCGGACTCACCGCGGCGCAGCCGGAGCGTGAATTCCCGCCCCCCCAGCGGAGTGAAGTCCTCGGCGAGCGGCGCGTTTGCCCAGTCTTCGAGCGCTCCTGATTCCAGCGCCTCGGCAGACTCCAGGGCGAACTCGTGCCGGGGGCTCGGCGAGACGGCGGCGTGCAGCACCACGTTGGTCGCCACCTCGGAGACCAGCAGGCAGGCCAGGTCGGCCTGGTCACTGTCCATGCCCCAGCTGGTGAAGGTCTGGTGGGCCAGCCGCCTGGCCTCGGACACCCGGATCGGCTCGGCCGGGAAGTTGCGCTCCCGGGAGGCAAGCTCCACCGAAGAGGTGCGGACCACCATGATCGCCATGTCGTCGTCGATCTCGCCGGGCACGGCCTGCTCGGCGGCCTCGGCGATGGCCTCCACGGTTCCCGTGGCTACCCCGCGCACCGCCTCGCAGAGCATCTGCAGCGCCTCGGCCTCGGTGTAGTGACCATGGCCGTCCGCGCGCGGCCTCCGGTCGGTCAGGCCGTCGGTGTAGAACACCAGGGCAGAGCCGGGCGGAAGGTAACGGGTCTCCTCGCGGTAAGGCGGGACGCCGGGAATCCCCTTGCCGCGCACGCCGAACAGCACGCCCCCATGCTCGATCTCCATCTGGCCGACCTCGTTGTCAGTGATCAGCAACGGGGCGTCGTGCCCTGCATTGGCGAACGACAGCGTCCGGGACCAGGCGTCGTAGACCAGGTAGGTGCAGCTCACGGTCGGCGGGTCCACGGCGGCGAAGCCGTGCTCCTCGGCGTTTGTCGGCTCGAGCGTGCGGCACCAGTCGTCGAGCCTGCGCAGGATCTCGGCGGGCGGCTTGTCGTCCTGCGCGAACGCCCGCAGCGCGGCCCTGAGCTGGCCCATGATCGCCGCCGCACGGGCACCGCGGCCCTCGACGTCGCCGATGACGATGCCCACCCGGCCGGCGGACAGCGGGATGATGTCGTACCAGTCGCCGCCCACCTGGGTCTGGATCCCCTGCCCGTGCGTCTCCAGCGGCTTGGCAGGCACGTACTTCTGGGCGACCTGCAGGCCGTCGACCGCGGGCGGGTCGCGCGGCAGCAGGCTGGTCTGGAACGCCAGCGCGGTGCGGCGCTCCTCCTCGAAGAGCATGGCATTGTCGATGGCCACAGCGACCCTGCTGCCGATCGCGCCGAGGAAGTCGCCGTCGTCGGCCGCGTAATGCGGGTCCTCGCGCGCGGTCAGCCCAGACAGCGCCAGGCTCATCACGCCGAGCAGCTCGCCCCGCGCGATCAGCGGCGTCGCGATCACTGAGCACAGGCCGATACTGTCGCAGGTCTCCAGGCTGCCCGGGCTGGGCATCGGGACCTCCTGCTGGTCCAGGTCGGAGACCACGACCGTGGTCTGGCGGGCCATCGCCTGCTGGCAGAAGTGCCCCTCTGGATACACGATCGGCTCACCGACCTGGGCCCAGGTGCCGGGCTCCGGCATCCAGCCCCTGGAGTGCAGCTGCGCCCTTCGCACCAGTTTGTCGCCCTGGAACAGGTCGACAAGGCAATGGTCGGCGAACTGCGGCACCAGCGCCTCCGCAACGTGGCGGAGGGTCACATCGAGCTCGAGCGAGCGCGCCAGCCGCTCCCCGATCCGCTCTAGCAGCCGGAGCCGGTCCCGTTCGCGGCGGCTGTTTTTCGCCGTGGCCTCACGCGCCACGAGGGAGATGCCATTGATCTCGCCAGCCGGGTCATAAAGCGCGACGGCCCGCGCCCGGATAAGCAGCCGGGACCCGTCTGGCTGCTCTGCCGCCAGCGTGCCCTCCCAGGGCCTGCCGTGCACGACCTGGTCTACGAGGTCAGTGAGGCGCGGCGCGTCGCCCTCCTCGAACCCGAGGGCGATGAGAGACCGGCCAACCAGGTGTGAGGGGTGGTCGGGAAGCCCGAACAGCGCCGTCGCGTAGGCATTCGCGTACAGCAGGTTGCCATCCCGGTCGGCAGCTACCACAGCGTTCGGCTGCTGCTCCAGGATGTCCGCCAAACTGGGGAGCGTGCGGACGTCTCTCCCGGCGGCTCGCACCGTCATCCCGGCATTCCCCCTCGGGCTGCCACGACCGCCCCGACCACAAGAATTAGCGAATCGCGCTGGTCAGAGCTTGGCGACAAAGACATGCGCCGCAACCCGGAGCGGCAGCAACTCCGCCTCCAGATCACCAGCTCCATTCTCACCTGTCACCCGCACACCGTCGTCGCTTACCGCGAGCATAATCTCGCGGCCCGGTTGGATCCCTATGTTCTTGAGTCTAAGCATCAGCGCCGAATCGCTCTGAACCTGCTCACTAATCCGTCGCACGATCACGGGCTCAGCCTGCCGGGACGCAATCGTCGTCATGGCCACGTCATGCTCGCGACCGGCCGCTACCACGCGCCTGCTAGCATCGGCCGGAACGCCGAGTTCCGCAAGTCCCGGAATGATATTTCCGTGCGGGCAACGGACCGGAAACGCGAGAAGTTCCACCAGACGCCGCTCCACGGTGTCGGAAATCACATGCTCCCAGCGGCACGCCTCGATGTGCACTTCCTCCCAGGGCAACCCGATGACGTCGACCAGCAGGCACTCGGCCAGCCGGTGCTTGCGCATCACCCGCATCGCCAGCGTCCTGCCGGAGTCGGTGAGCGACAGCTGGCGATCGCCTTCGACCCGCAGCAGGCCGTCACGCTCCATCCTCGCCACGGTCTGGCTTACCGTCGGGCCGCTCTGTGAGAGGCGCTCGGCAATGCGGGCACGCAGCGGGACGATACCTTCCTCTTCCAGTTCGAAAACCGTGCGAAGGTACATCTCGGTGGTGTCGATCAGACCGTGCGCCGTCAAGGGCCCTCCCTCTGCACCGATGCTATGCTGTGCGGTCACCTCGGCGAACCAGGAAAAACCGCCAGATGGTCGGCTGTGGACGCGCTGATGGCTGACGGTTGGCCATCAGGTGACCAGAAGCCGGCTGGATGCCCGCTTAGCAGTTTAATGTTCTGGTCGCCAGCCAGGCTGGCGCTTACCAGCCGCGCGGCCGCCCGGCGGTCAGCCGCGGCTGCGGGGCCCGCTGGTTACGGTGCCTGCCGCTCGACCGTCCATCGGCCGGCGTCGCGGCGGTAGCGGAACCGGTCGTGCATCCGGTTCGTCCGCCCCTGCCAGAATTCGACCACATCCGGGACCACCAGGTATCCGCCCCAAAAGTCCGGCATAGGCACGTCCGTTCCGTCCGGCCAGCGCCGTTCCAGCTCTGCGTAGCGATCGTCAAGCTCGGCCCGGGACCCGATGACCGAGGACTGCCGGCTGGCCCAGGCACCGAGCTGGGAGCCGCGGGGCCGGGAATGGAAGTAAGGCTCGCTTTCCTCGGTGGACAGGGCGGATACCGAGCCCTCGACGATCACCTGCCGCTGCATGGGATACCAGGGAAAGACCAAGGACGCCCGCGGGACCTCGGCGAGGTCGGTGCCCTTACGGGATGTGCGGTTGGTATAGAAGGTAAATCCGCCGGAATCGTAGTGTTTGAGCAGGACAGTCCTCGCCCTGGGCCGGCCGCTGGCCGACACGGTGGCCAGGACCATGGCGGTCGGCTCGGGAAGCGGCACCGCGACCGCGTCCGCCATCCAGGCCGCGAACTGGTCCATCGGATCCTCGGCGAGCATGCCCTCATCGAGATTCGGCTCGTCAGCTGCGAGGCTGATGCTGTCCACGGGTAGCGATCCTCACACACAGCCGCGCTCGCCGCCACTATCGGCCGCTCCAGGCTGTCGGCCATATTGCCGGGCCGGGCCGGGTTACCAGAAATCCCGCGAGCGCGGTTGAATAGGTCGGCAACTACGCAACGCTGCCCGGCGCCCGCCAGGCCCGCCGGCGACCAAGGAGACCAGGAGAGCAGATGTCCGACTTCGTGCCAGGCCTTGAGGGTGTCGTCGCGTTCGAGACCGAAATCGCCGAGCCCGACCGGGAAGGCAGCGCGCTGCGCTACCGGGGAGTGGACATCGAGGAACTCGTCGGCCATGTGACCTACGGTCACGTGTGGGGCCTGCTGGTCGACAACTCGTTCGAGCCGGGGCTGCCCCCGGCCGAGCCCTACCCGATCCCGGTGCATTCCGGGGACATCCGGGTCGACGTGCAGAGCGCGCTGGCGATGCTCGCTCCGGCCTGGGGGCTGCACCAGCTGCTCGACATCAGCGACGAGCAGGCCAGGGACGACCTCGCCCGGGCGTCGGTGATGGCCCTCTCGTTCGTCGCGCAGGCGGCGCGGGGCCTTGGCCTGCCCATGGTCCCGCAGAAGCGGGTGGACGAGGCGAAGACGATCACCGAGCGGTTCATGATCCGCTGGCAGGGCGATCCGGACCCGAAGCACGTGAAGGCGATCGACTCCTACTGGGTCTCCGCCGCCGAGCACGGCATGAACGCCTCCACGTTCACCGCCCGGGTGATCGCCTCCACCGGGGCCGACGTGGCCGCGGCGCTGTCCGGCGCGGTGGGCGCGCTGTCCGGGCCGCTGCACGGCGGCGCCCCGGCGCGGGTGCTCAACATGATCCAGGAGGTCGAGCAGAGCGGCAACGCCGAAGCCTGGGTCAAGGCGGCGCTGGACCGGGGCGACCGGCTGATGGGCTTCGGCCACCGGGTGTACCGGGCCGAGGACCCGCGGGCCCGGGTACTCCGCCGGACCGCCAGGGAGCTCGGCGCGCCCAAGTTCGAGGTGGCCGAGGCGCTCGAGAAGGCGGCCCTGGCCGAGCTGCATGAGCGCAGGCCAGACCGGGTGCTCGCCACCAACGTCGAGTTCTGGTCGGCCGTCGTGCTGGACTTCGCGCAGGTACCCTTCCACATGTTCACTTCCATGTTTACCTGCGCGCGGACCGCTGGCTGGGCGGCGCACATCATGGAGCAGAAGCACGCCAACCGGCTGATCCGGCCGAGCGCGCGCTACGTAGGCCCGAAGAGCCGCCCGGTATCGGAGGTGACCGGCGCGGC
>Ga0208725_1000251_pt1 | contig 12460 bp, 10 predicted proteins | sample MicForSoSWNH13_O_FD_188004 | JGI IMG/M metagenome (GOLD analysis project Ga0208725, IMG submission 188004) | Forest soil microbial communities from Harvard Forest Long Term Ecological Research site in Petersham, Massachusetts, USA - MetaG HF011... | ecosystem: Environmental > Terrestrial > Soil... | reverse complement strand
GCCTGCGGGCGATCCCCCACACCCAGCCGCCCGCCGAGCCCGAGCCGCCGGGCCGGTAGCCGCTCGCACCTCGCCACACCGCCAGGAACGTCTCCTGCAGCACGTCCTCGACCTCCGCCGCGGGCAGGACGCCACGCAGCCGGACGGCCAGCCACGGCGCATGCCGCGAGAACAGCTCCCGCAACCCAGCGTCGTCACCGCCCGCCACCGCGGCGATCAGCTCGTCGTCGTCCATCGCTTCTCTATTGCGCTCTGGCGGCAACCGGTTCGCCCAAACGGCAAGATTTCTTAGCCCGCCCCGGTGGCACGTCGTCCGCATCGAGCATGCAGCTGGCCTCAGCCTGCCAGCACTTCACCGTCGGTGCCGATAACGACTGGTTCCCGGCACTTGCCGGAATCGCAGCGTTGGTCGAGCCTAGGGGTCGGCTCGGGCAGCCGGCACGTCTCCTGGGCTGCGGCTGGTGCCCGCCGGACGTGCGAGATGGCAGGCATACAGGCCCTAGTCACCCCGCCTGCGGGGCCTGCTTCAGGTGCTCAGGTCCGGGAGGTCTCTAACTGCCAAGCGCTTCTTCAGTCGGCCAGACCCAGCGGTCGGCGTCGCGTAACGGCCCGTCTTGCTGACTCCCGGGTTTGGCAAAGGCGGCCAGCCTGCCTCCCGCTGCGGATCCTGCTCGTGATCGTGGCCGACGCCGCCCGCGACTTCTAACCCGCGGTGCCGGTCATGTCAGCGCCTGGCGGATGAACGCGGCGACGGCGACCGGGTCCGCGATGAACGCGGTGTGTGAGCCGTTGATGGTCTCGGTCTTGGCGCCCATCCGCTTGGCCATGAACCGCTCGGCGTCCGGCGGGATCGCGTTGTCGTGCTCGGAGACCAGGAACCAGGACGGCTTGGCCTTCCAGCCCGCCGCGGTGGCCTTCTCACCGAGCGCCGCCGCCGCCAGCGGCCGCTGGGTCGCGAACATGACATCGGCTACGTCCACCGGCACGTCAGCGCAGAACGTCTCCCGGAACCCGTCCTTCCTGATGTACAGGTCCGGGCCGCCCGCAGCCCCGGGGGCGTCGTATGGCGTCGGCGCGGCCGTCGTGGCAAGCAGGGGCGGCGGGAACGGCTCCTGCACGCTCGCGCAGCTCTCGCCCACATCCAGCCCGAACGCCGCGAGATAGACCAGCGCCGTCACGTTGTCCAGGCCGGCCGACGCCTGCGTGATCACCGCGCCGCCGTAGGAATGCCCGACGAGCACGACCGGGCCGTCGATCGCGCTGACCGCGGCGGCGATGCCAGCAGCGTCGGAAGCGACGCTGCGCAGCGGGTTCGGCGGGGCAACGACCGGGTGACCGGCATTCTCCAGTTCGCGGATCACTCCGGCGAAACCCGACGCGTCGGCGAACGCGCCATGGACGAGCACAACGGTGGGATCAGTCATGGGACTCTCCTGGATGAAGGTGTAGATGTGGCTATCGTTCCCAGGCACTGGGCGAACCAGTCCACGATTAGCTGCCGGGCCGGGTCCGGCGTTGGCGCGGTTCGCACGGCCCGATCGCGAGTGGGACTGCGGCCTGCGCAGCGCATCACGACCGCGACGAGAACGCGGGAACGAACCTCGCGAATTACCCGGCGAGTCGGGCCGAGGCGCAGAGCGAGTGTAAGACGCGCCTCCTGAGGCGCAGTCCGTGCCGAAGCGCGTGAACCTCCCGGAAGGGAGGCGGCGTGAGTGCTAGAGAACGCTCCGCCGCGACGGCAGCTATTCTCATCAGGCCACGTGTCACGAGCTGCCGGGAGGCTAAGGACTCCCGGTCGGCTCGCGGTATGCGCCAAGTCGCAGGGCCTGGTTCGGGTCAGCGGATGGACACGGTGCCGCTGTTCGGCACGGTGCAGGATGGAGCCTCATGCGCTTTCTCTCGGACATTGAGCCAACCTGGAAGGAGCCCAGCCAAGAGCGAAGCCGTGAACGCGTCGCGGCCATCCTTTCTGCTGCCCGGGAGCTGATCGCGGAAGGCGGTCTGGCGAGCCTGAAGATGGGACTGCTCGCTGAGCGCGCTGGCGTCCCGATAGGCACGATCTACCAGTTCTTCCCCGACAAGGACGCGGTGATCGGCTGCATCTTCGCGAATCAGATGGAAGAGGCGCTGCAGGACGTCTACCAGGCCTGCAACCCGCAAGGTGAGCTGGAGGCTCCGGCGGTGGCAGCCATGAGCATCCTGACGGCCAAGTACACCGAATGGCGAGCGGATCCCGTGATGGCCGAGATCTGGTCGATAGCACAGGCGAACCGTGCCCTGCGCGGCCTCACGCGTGCGGCGACCCGGGCGACGGCCGAGATCAAGACCCAGGCACTCAAGCCGTTCCTGAAGCCGGACGTCTCCGAGGCCCGCCTCCGCCGGGTCCTGTTCATGGTTAGCGATCTCTATGACGCGGCGATCTACGCGGCGCTTGACTTCCCGGAGGATGAGGCCGCCGAATTCATGGACGAGTACGCGACGATGGTGAGCAGCCACATCGACAGCCTCCTGGGTACGTCGGCCGCGCGCCGCTGAAGGACCTCATCGGCAGCCTCCCTGACGGCGGGCCATCGTGCCGCTCGTGTTGCGAACACGTGTGATTTTCGTCCAGCACTGCTGCAGTTCTGACTAGTAACGTGAATGATGTTCATGTATGTTGCTGCTGCGCCGGATCGCCGGGGTGGTCGCTTGCCCGGGTCACCGGGTGCTCGCAGTTCTCGCGGATGACTTGTGACGGCAGTGCGTGAGCTTGAGGAGATCTCGTGGGACGAGTGTCCTTCAGCGGCCTGAACCCGGTGCCCGGCGAGCGCCGCAGCGGAATGGTCGCGGTGCCAGGAATCGAGCCTGCCTGGCAGATGCCATCCGTGGTCGTCCGAGGCCAGCATGATGGTCCGACGCTCGTCGTCACCGGGGGCATGCACGCTGCGGAATATGTCTCGATCGAGGCCGTCACGCGGCTCTCCCGCTGGCCCGATCCCGCTGAGCTGCACGGGACCCTGATTGCTGTGCTTATTGTCAACATGCCTGGCTTCTTCGAGCACTCGATCTATGTGAATCCGGTGGACGGCAAGGATTTCGGCGGCTTGTTTCCCGGTAACCCCAGCGGAACCGCCTCTGAGCGGGTCGTGGACTTTCTCATGACCGAGCTCATCGACGGAGCCGACGCCTATGTCGATGCGCACTGTGGCGACATGATCGAGGCGCTGGTGCCGTTCACGCTGTGGCCGAGAGTAGACGACGCAGAGGTCTCCCAGCGATCTCACGCGATGGCCGCGGCGTACGGGCTGGAACGGACCCTGGGCATGGACCACAAGAACGTTCCTGGCCGGTCTTACGCTGAGGTAGCCGCGCACGGGGTGCCCGCGATCGTGGGTGAGGTCGGCCAGCAGGGCATCTGCGACGAGCAATTCGTGCAGATACACCTGCGCGGATTGCAGAACGTTATGGCGCATCTTGGCATGGTCGAGCCGCTCGGGCCTGAGCCCAGCCCGCCGCGCGAGCTGCAGGGCCTGGCCTGGACCCGAAGCTCGGTGGCCGGCACATACCATCCGGCGGTCGCCGTCGGCGATCAGGTGCAGCGCGGACAGCCAACCGGAGAACTGCACGACCTGTTCGGCAACACGATCGAGCAGCACGTGTCACCGGCAGACGGCGAGGTGGTGTTCCTGGTCACCGCGCTGGCCGTGGCGGCCGGCGGCCCGCTCATCGGCATCGGTGTCTACGACCGCGACCAGGCGCGGGACGCCAGGGCACTGGACGGCCCTTCCGCCGTGGCGGCAACCACGGGATGAGCCCGAGGAGGCGGAACGATGCGCAATTCTCGACGGATCAGGTGGGGGGCTGCTGCCGTGCTCCTGGCAGGCGCCCTGATGCTGACCGCATGCAGTAGCAGCAGCCAGTCCTCGGAGACCTCCTCCTCCAAGCCGGTGAACGGCGGAAGCGTCACGTTCGCGACCTCGTTCCCGCAAACCTGGATACTGCCGATCTGGAATGTCGGCACCGGGATCGCGAATGCCGACACTTTGCAGTCGTGGCTTCCGCTGTACTGGTTCGGCGATAACGGCCAGGCTCAGGTCAACTACGCGCTGAGCATTGGCAAGCCGCCCGTCTACTCCAACGGAGGCAAGACGGTGACGATCAGCCTCAATCCGGAATACACGTGGCCGAACGGCCAGCCGGTCACCACCCGTGATATCCAGTTCTACATCAACGTCCTGACCGCATCGGACAAGGCGTACCCGCAGAACTGGATCGGGTACTCGGCGAGCGGGTTCCCGTTCAACGTCACGTCGATCAAGTATGAGTCCGCGACCCAGTTCAGCATCACTTTCACCAAGGCGTACAACCACTACTGGCTGCTGTACAACGAGCTCAGCCAGATCTATCCGTTCCCCACGTACGCCTGGGACAAGACCTCGGAGTCGAGCCCGCCCGGCAACTATGACCAGACGCCCGCGGGCGCGCTTAAGGTCATCAACTTCCTGAACAGCCGGAGCAAGGACCTGGCGGCGTGGAACACCGATCCGCTCTGGCAGGCGGTCGACGGCCCGTACAAGCTCAAGTCGTACGCGCCGGCCAGCGGCATCCAGGTATTCGTGCGCAACGACAAGTACACCGGCGTCGACCCCGGTCATATCGACAGCTACACCCTGCAGCCGTTCACCAGCGCGCAGGGCGAGGTTTCCGCGCTGCTCAGCGGCAGCTCTATCACGTACGGCTACCTTCCGCTGACCGACCTCCAGGTCGAATCGCGGCTGAAGAGCCTGGGCTACACCATCGCGCCCTGGCCGATATTCGGGTTCGCGCAACTCCCGCTGAACCTGACCAACCCGCAGGTCGGCCCGGCTTTCCAGCAGCTGTACATCCGGCAGGCCATGCAGCACCTCATCAACCAGAACGTCCTCGTCAAGGAGGCCTTCGGCGGGTACGCGGTACCGACGTACGGGCCGGTGCCGACCGCGGTACCGAATCCGTTCGTCGATTCCTACGAGCAGCACAACCCCTACCCATACAGCCCGTCGGCCGCCCGGCAGCTGCTGACCAGTCACGGCTGGAACGTTCCCAGTTCCGGCGCCGCTGCGTGTGCCAAGCCGGGCACCGGCGCCGGCGATTGCGGGAAGGGCATCAGCCAGGGAGCGCGCCTGTCGTTCAATCTCCTCTACGCCAGCGGCGTGCCCAGCGTGACCGAGGAGGTGGCCGCCCTGCAGACCGACTTCGCGACCGCAGGCATCCAGCTCAACCTGAGCTCGGCCCCCATTGACACGCTATTTTCGACTGAGGTGGCGTGCGACCCGAAGACGGGCGCCAACTGCAAGTGGCAGATGATCGACACCGGGCAGGGCTGGGTTTACTCCGCGCCACAGTTCGCCCCGACCGGCGAATCGCTGTTCCTCACCGGAGCAGGATCGAACGCGTACAGCTACAGCGACCCGAAGGCCGATGCGCTGATCAACGCGACGCTAACCCAGAATGGCCTCTCGGCCATCCAGGCCTACGAGGACTACCTCGCTCAGCAGCTGCCGACGCTCTGGCTGCCCTGGCAGGTCGACCAGGTCTCGGTGATCAGCAACAAGCTGCACGGCGCACTGCCGCAAGATCCCTATCAGCAGATGTACCCCCAGTTCTGGTGGCTGTCGAGCTGACCTCGACGGAGCGCTGATACCCATGCCAACCGTCCCTACCGTCTCCACAGCCAGCTCGCGCCTGGCCGTCGAGGGCGCGCGGGTATTCGACGCGCGGGCCGGCCAGTGGGCCGCGGGTACGGCGGTGCTCATCGACGGCCGGGCCATCGCAGGGGTGACCGACGCTGTACCGGACGGCTGGCCGGTGATCCAGTTGCCCGGCGCCAGCCTGCTGCCCGGCTTCATCGACGCCCACACGCATGTGCTGCTGCGCAGCACGCTGGATCAGCTCGACCTGGCACGGCAGATGATCGAGCAGAATCCTGGCCACCGGGCCGCCAGCGCGGTGCAGGCGATGTCTATCGCGCTCGCGCACGGATTCACCACCATCCGCGATCTCGGCAGCGAGGGCGCCGGGTATCTCGACGTGGGCCTTCGGGATGCCGCCCGCGAGGGCATCGTGCCGGGGCCGCAGATGCTGGTGGCCGGGCCTGCCATCCGGTCCACCGGCCGGTACCCGATCCCGGGATACCCGCACCAGATAACGTTCCCGGTCGGGGTGGACAGCTGCACAGGCCCGGATGCCTGCCGCGAGACGGTGCGGACCCAGACCGCTTACGGCATTGACGTCCTGAAGGTCTACGCCAGCGGGCGCGTGGACCCGCCCGCAGACTCCCGCGGCTACCCGGACGGCCCGCTGGTCTGGTCAGCCGAAGAGATGGCGGCCCTTGTTGACGAGGCGCACCGGCAGGGCATCCGGGTTGCCGCCCATGCCCAGACCCTCAGCGGGACCTGGCTGGCGGTAACCGCTGGAGTCGACTCGATTGAGCACGGATTCGCCATCTCGCCGGAGCTGGCCGCCGAGATGGCTTCCCGCGGGACGGCCCTGGTGCCGACGTTGCTGGTCTCCCGGGAAGCGGCCGAGCGCGGCTGGTACGTAAAGGAGCCGGTACGGACGGCCCATGACCGCTCGTTCGTGAATTGCCTCGCCGCCGGAGTGCGCATCGTGCTCGGCACGGACGTCGGCGGTTTCGAGTGGACCGGCGTATCGCAGGCCGAGGAGTTCGCCCTCATGACCGGGCTCGGGATGCCGCACGCGGATGCACTGCGCGCCGGGACCATCGTCGCGGCGGAGCTGCTCGGCCTGGCCGGGACGGCCGGGGTCATCGAGCCAGGCGCAGCAGCGGACATCGTCGCCGTCGCGGGTGACCCGCTTCAGGACATCGGCTGCCTGCAGCAGGTTGAGCTGGTGATCCAGCACGGCCGGATCGCGTGGGACGGACGGCAGATGCCGACATGACGTACTCGGTAGCTGCTCTCGACCAGGACGCGGGGATCATGGGCGTGGCGGTGCAGTCGCACTGGCTTGCCGTCGGCGCGATTGTCCCGTGGGCCGCGGCGGGGACAGGCGTGCTGGCCACACAGGCCAATTCCGACCTGGCTGCGGGACGGCGCGGGCTGCAGCTGCTGGCTGGCTCCCGGTCCGCAGCCGAGACGCTGGCCGGCCTGCTGCGCGACGGCCCTCGCGCCGCCGTCAGCCAGATCGCCGTCCTCGACACCACCGGCCACGCTGCGGCACACACCGGCGGCCGCTGCGTTGCCGAGGCTGGGCATCGGGTCGGAGCCGGCTGGTCGGTTCAGGCCAACATGATGCTGCGGCCGACAGTGCCGGACGCGATGGCCGCCGCCTGGGCCGAGGGCGCAGGGGTGCCGCTGGAGGCTCGCATGCTGGCTGTCCTGCGCGCTGCGCAGGCCGAAGGCGGTGACGTGCGCGGCCAGCAGTCCGCGGCGATGCTGATCGTGAACGTCAGGCCGGCCGGCCCGCTGGACACAATCCTGGACGTCCGGATCGACGACAGTGCTGATCCGCTCGCCGAGCTGGAGCGCCTGTGCTCGCTCGGCGAGGCATACCGGGAACACGAGCTGGGCCTCGGCCTACTGGCGACCGACCCCGGCCGGGCGCTCGCCCACTGGACCCGTGCGGCAGCGCTCGCGCCCGGCCACGAGGAACTCGAGTTCTGGCGTGCCGTCGCCCTGGCCTCGGCCGGCCAGCGGGCCGAGGCACGGCAGATCCTGCTGGAGCTGTTCCAGACGGGCCCGAGATGGCGCAGCCTGCTTCCGCGCCTTCCCGCTGCGGGCTTGCTCCCCGACGACCCCGGCCTGCTCGCGGAGCTGCTGGTCGGGTGCGGAGACGGGCGAAGCGATTCAGGTTTCGCTGCGGGCGGCCTGCAGGAATCGTGAGACCAGGGGGTTGTCATCGTCGCGGCGCCAGGCGATCGCGACGGTGGTGCGCGCGGTGTCCGGCTCGATCCGGCGGTATGCGACACCCTTGAGGCGGATCCGGCGGATGCTGGCAGGAGCGAGTGAGACCCCGAGCCCCGCCTCGATGAGGGCGGAGACTGTCTGCCATTCCACCGCTTGCTCGCCGTTTGTCGCGGTGCACCCGCAGATCCCAGTAGTCACCGGGCTCCCGTCCGTCCAGAGGTGCCGCCACCGCCTCATGGATGGCGTCCAGCGGAAGGTGCAGAAAGTCGCCGTGGATTTCGGCCATGTCCTATCCGGAGCTCCCTGTCTTTGACAGCTGCCGACTGGGCGCAGATCCCGATTGATCATGATCAATATGAGAGATGTGCAGGGCGCTGGACGAAGATCATTGGCTCGGGCCCGCTGCCCGGAGTGCCTGCGCGCCCGCGGCGCCTGGCTGATCCGCGCGGCACGGGTTCTCGCCGCCACGGGAGCCACCCCCAGGACCCGCCCAGCCATCGCCGCTGTGGGCGGCTGGCTGTTCGCTGGGCGGGAAACGCCCGGCCTGACCCGCCAGCCCCTGGAGTGAGGAGCTGGCGGGTCGCCGACCGGGCGGCTACTTCACGAAGTACCAGTTCTCCGGGTTGATGCTGAGCGTCGCACTCTGCGGCAGGGCGCCCTTCAGGTTGTCGGCGACCTCGGTCAGCTGGGAGGCGGCATACGGCGACCATATCTCCGGAAGCTGCTGGGTCAGGTAGTTCTGCCAGGTGTACATGTACTGCAGGTTGCTGTCGGTCAGTGTCTTCTGGATCATCGCGTCGTTGGTCTGGCTGCAGTATCCGCCGATATTGGCGACAGCGCCGCACAGGAACAGCGTGTCGCCGGTCGGCAGGAAGTCCGGCGAGAATGTCCAGCCGAGACCGTAATAGGCCATGTCCCAGTTGCACGGGATATGGCCAACGACGCAGTTGCCCCCCGCGCCTACCTCGCCTGCTGGCTTCGGCTCCAGGTTCAGCTTGATGCCGACCAGTTCCGAGTTCGACTGCAGCTGAGTCATAAACGAGTTGATCCAGCCCACCCCGCTCGCGTACGGGAAGACGAAGCTCAGGGTCTTGCCCGCTGCGATGCCGGGCCCGCACTTGGCCGGATCGACACAGGTGCTGAGCCCGCCCGGGACGACCTTCCAGCCGTGGCTGGTCAGCAGGGCCTTCGCCTTGGCCGGATTGTACGGGAACGGGCCGACGTTGGAGGCGACCTGCGCCTTGCTCGTCGCCGACAGGAACGGGGTCGCCGGGGTGGGGCCGACCGGCCCGACCGTCGGCACGCCGTAGCCGCGCAGCGGGCCGTTGATCACCGCTTCCTGGTTGGTCAGGTAAGCCATCACCTGCCGGAAGTACAGTTGCTTCAAGATCGGGCCGTTGCCGGTGCTGCTCTGTTCGTTGATCGAGTAGTAGTCGATCCCGAACGCGTACAGCGGCGCGAGGGTGTAGCCGTGCAGCGGGTTGGCGCCGGTCGTTGCCCCCGGCGGCTTGGCCGGGGCGTCCTGCGGCGGCAGGTACCCGTAGTCGACCTTGGTGCTGGAACTCGGCGCCTGCAGCACGTCGTACTCGGCGGCGTCGGTAGTGAACGGCACCTCCTGGAACGCCGCCAGCTTCGGCTTGATCGGCCCGGAGTAGGACTTGTTCGGCACGAACGTCATATGCCCGTCGGAACTGAACGCGCTCAGCTTCCACGGCCCGTCCACGATCTGCCAGATCGGCGACGTCGCGTACCCGGCCATGTCCTGGGACTGGGCATTCAGGTAGGCGTAGACGGCCGCGCAGTCGCTGATCGTCGTGTCACAGTGGCTCGGGCCGCTCGCGGTCCGGTCCCAGGCGGCGGGGATCGGGGTGATCTGGCTCAGCTCGTTGTACTGCCACCAGGTCGGCGAATACGCCTTGTTCATGACCATGGTCAGCTCAGTCGGGCTGACCACGGTGATGTCATGCGCGTCTTGCGGGAATCCGTTACCCAGCCCCCAGTCCTGCGGCACGGCCAGCAGCATGTGCAGCCAGAACATCACGTCATCCGCGGTCACCTGCGTGCCGTTGGACCACATGTAGTGCTTGAGGTTGATCGTGACCTTGGTGCCGCTGAACGTCGCCGGGGCGGCCAGGCTCAGCGACGTGTTCAGCGTAGGCTGCGCGCCGGTGCCGAACCAGTACAGCGGCCGGTACATCAGCCACTGCAGGTCGAAGATGTTCGAGTTGCTGGCGAAGGTGCTGTTCATAAACGGGAAGGCATAGTTCGGCGGGCTCGACGGAAACTCCGCCATCACGGCCGTGCCGCCCTTGACCGGTGCGCCGGATGATGACGTGCCGCTGCCACTGCTGCTGCAAGCCGCCGCGACCAGGGCAAGCGTTACCACGCCCACGCCCGCCGCGAGCAACCTGCCACGCCGCCTGAACCTCGACCTGCCCTGCCGCTCCGCGGACGACCTCATCGTCGCATCTCCTTAGCCCAGCGAACCCGCCCGGGACGTAACCCCGAGGTGGGCATCACATCTGCCGATCGCGGTGGCCGACGGTATTCGGTCCTCGGTCTCGCGCCGTCTCATCGCCGCGGCGCTGACGCCGACCGGCAGCGCGCCGCTAGGGGCCTGCTAGCGGCCCCAGACCGCCACCAAGCACTTAGAAAAACGTTTGTCTTCCCGCCCGAATATAGGCTGCTGGCCGGAACTGATCAAGGGGTCCGGGCCTCGAGTCGTGCCCGGCGCGGCACTGCGTCAGCCGGGTGCTCGCCAGGCGGGTACCGGCACGCCCAGGCGACGGAGAGCGGTGTCGTTCAGCTCTGTCAGGGACGGGATGACGAGGTCTGCTTCGCGGTACCGCGGATCGGCGGTGAGCAGCGGATCAGGAACGGCAACACAGCGCATTCCGGCCGACTTCGCCGCCGCGATCCCACGCGGGGAGTCTTCCATCGCCAGGCAATCCTCCGGGGCGACGCCGAGCCTGCGAGCAGCGGTCAGGTACACATCCGGTGCGGGCTTGCCCTGGACCTCGTCGAGGCCGGAGCAGCGCACCTGGATGCCGGCCAGCCCGAGCCGGTCGCAGACGACGTCGATCAGCCGGAGCGGGGACGACGAGGCGATCGCCAGCGGAAGCCGGAGCCGTTCGAAACGAGCGATCATCGCGGTCACGCCGGGCATCGGCTGGCCCTCGGTCATGACGTGCGCGACGATTTGATCGGTGAGCCGGTCGGCCACCTCGGCGTCGGTCAGCTCAGAAATCCGGCCGCCGCCCGGCGGCTGCCGCTTCCGCCAGTCGACGATCAGCTCATCAATCGGCTGCCCAGTCGAGTCGAGCAAGTCGCGCTCGCTGAGCGAGATTCCGAGCCCGGCGAAGACGGCGGACAAGGCAACGCGCCAGGCAGGCTCGGTGTCGATGAGCAGGCCATCCATGTCCAGGATGACCGCATGAACCGGCGGCGGGGTCACCTGAGGGCGGCGGCCGCGGAGCGGATCTCCCCGGCGGTGTCCACGAAGCGGCGGGCGCGGGAGGGATCGACAGGATTCCAGGTAATGCCGTCAACCTTCAGGCTGGTGCCAACGATCACGCCATCTGCGACGGCGAGGATCTCGGCCAGGCGCTCCGCCGTCACGCCGGTGTTGGCGAGCACCGGACTCTGCGGCACGGCCTCCTTCGCTGCGCGCAGGTCGCTCATGGCGAACGGGACGCCTGCTTCGGGGCCGCTGATGAGGATCGCATCGAGGCCGAGGAAGCTCGCGCTCCGGGCGCGCTCGGCTACAGTACGGGTTCCCAACAGGGAGCTGAACTCCGGCGTGATGTTTCCGAAGAACGCGACGTCCGACGCGCCGATCGCCTCACGGTAGCTCGCCAGGTCTCCGAGCGAGGGCGCGATCACGCCCAGGTCGCTCTCGTAGACGCCGGTGAGAACCTCCCGGATGAACGTTGCCCCTGTGGCCCGCGCGACGGCGAGGCTGGCTCGCGAGTCCCAGAGGATGTTGACCCCGAACGGGATCCGGATCGACGAGCGCAGTTCGCCGATCACGGCCGCCATCGCGGCCGGGATCTCCGGGCCCACCGCCAGCTGGTAGGGGATGTCGGCCTCGTTGCAGAACAGCACCGCGTCGACACCGGCGTCCTGCAGCACCTCCAGATCCCGCCGTTCCGGATTCTGTCTCATCTGTTACTGCCGGTGGGCGCAGGCTCCGGCGCCACCCGTTGCCGGGTGACAGTGGCGGTCTTACCCGGCCGTGATGAACGGCCGGTGCCGTCTTCGCAGTTCACCGAGGAGCACCCGGGCGAGCCCGTGGACCTCTCCTCTCCCTGCGCGCAGGCCAGGTGATCACCCGGCCGGTTCCCGCCACTACTAGCGGTACCTGAGACTAGTGCGCGCACGAGCGCGGCCAGGTTCAGCGCCGCGTTCAGGTCCCGGTCGATGACCAGACCGCACGCCTCGTTGCCGCAGCGGAACATGCGCTCGGAGCGCGGCAGGCTTGGCTTTCGCCAGCCGCACCCCGAGCACGTCTTACTGCTCGGGTACCAGCGGTCGGCCACCACCAGAGCCGATCCGTACCAGCCACATTTGTAGCC
>Ga0208725_1000249_pt1 | contig 12541 bp, 9 predicted proteins | sample MicForSoSWNH13_O_FD_188004 | JGI IMG/M metagenome (GOLD analysis project Ga0208725, IMG submission 188004) | Forest soil microbial communities from Harvard Forest Long Term Ecological Research site in Petersham, Massachusetts, USA - MetaG HF011... | ecosystem: Environmental > Terrestrial > Soil >... | reverse complement strand
GTCGATATAGCTCATCCCCGCGTAGGCCGGCTTTTGGTCCGAGACCAGCGGCCGGACCTTTGACCAGGTGCCGTCCGCGCCGACCAGCAGTTCGGTCGTGACGGTCGAACCGTCGGCGAACGCGAGTTCGCGCCTCCCGTTGCCAGCCACGGTCGCGGCGATGAGCTTCTTTCCCCACTGCACCGTTCCCATGGGCAGCGAGTCGAGCAGGATCCGGCGGATGTCGCCGCGCAGCGCTTCGGGCTTCGCCATCGATCCGTCGTCGGGGACGTCGCCGAGAATGACCGCGTGCCGGTCGGCAACCCGCTGCGCGGCACCACCCCCGTGAAGGATTGACCGGTATTCCTCGTCCAGGTCGGCGATGTGGATGGCCAGTTGCCCGTTGTGCTCGTGCAGGTCGAGCTGGCCACCTTGCGTCCGGGCCCCCGCCGATGCCTCCGCCTCGTAGACGGTGACGGGGACGTTGTGCAGATGCAGCACGCGGGCCAGGGTCAGCCCGCCCAGGCCGGCGCCGACGATGGTGACAGAAATCGTCATGGGATACCTCCCCGATTCATGGACCGCTGGTCCAATGTCAAAACAGTTTGGACCGCCGGTCCATACATGTCAAAATGACGCTATGGCGACTCCGACTACGCGTAGGCCGAGGCGGGCTGACGCGCTGTCGCGGGAACGGATCGTCGAGGCCGCAATCGAGATCCTCGACAGGAACGGCGAGCAGGCGCTGACCGTCCGGGCCTTGACCAGCCATCTCTCAACAGGTCGCGGCGCGATCTATTACCACGTCTCGGGTATGGACGACCTCCTGGCCGCGGCAGCGGACGGCGTCATCCGTGCGGCAACGGAGCAAGCGGCAGGCGATGGCGACCCAAATTCGGCTATCCGCGGCCTCTCGCTCGGGATCTTCGACGCGATCGACGCCCACCCATGGGTCGGCTCCCAGCTCGCTCGTGAACCCCTCCAGCCGGCAGTTTTGCGGATCTGGAAGAGCATCGGCGTGCAGCTGCAGGGTCTTGGCGTCGTTGGATCAGCTGCATCGGACGCCGGAGCAGCCTTGGCGAACTACATCTTCGGGTCGGCTGCCCAGTTCGCTGCTGGTGCGCGTGGAACGCGCAACCGAGCCGAGCGTCAGCGCTACCTCGACGCACTGGCAGCCGCGTGGACGGAACAGGACGCCGATCAAGTCGTCCGCGAAGTAGCCTCAGAGCTTCGCGATCACGACGACCGGCACCAATTTCTCGCCGGCGTCGACATTTTCCTCACCGGGATCGCGACAAGGGCCAAGTGAACGGCATCCACGTGAACCCGCATCGCGCTGCCCTGCCAGGTCCTTGACGCAAGACAACCGGTGCGCCACTCATATTCTGCCAGCCTGCCTGACAGGCAAGCATCCCGGTAGCCGCCAAGTATTCTCAGCCACGGCCAGCTGATCGCACCCGGCCGCCGCACCCAGAGCCACATAGGAACCGAACGGTGCGGAGCACGACGGACAGGATTCCGCAGCCCTTGAACGACTGCTACATCGACTTGATCCCACTTAGATCTAGCCCTGCGCCGGCCGCGCGGATGCCGCCGCAGGTCCACGTCTCGGCGGCCGGCTCAGGTGCCGAGCCGGCCGCTGGCCCGGTCATGCCTGCGCACCCCGTCGCGGGTTGGGTGCGGGCCGGGGCCGCGCTCGCGGAGGGCGCCGGTCTGGCCGGCGACTCCCCGGCCCGCAGCCGCTCAAGGATCTGGATTACCTCGGCGGATTCCGGGCCGGTGCCGGGCGCGGCCATCGCGGAGGTGACCGCCGCGCGGATCGCGGCGCGTTCGGCGCGATCCTCGACGGCAGTTCCCTGCAGAGGTCTTCCGGACGGGTTGTGTGAGAGCAGCGAGCCGCGTAAAGGCCCAGGTCAAGACCAATGGCCGAGTTCTGGAACCCCGCAAGCTAACCGATCTGGCGATGTGGGCGGCCTGCCCACCTGGCGAACATGGCCTCCGTGGTAGTAAATGGGATCGTGTCGGAGGGCCCTGGCGCGAAGAGCGTTCCTGAGACCAAACCGCAGCCGGAACTGGTCATCGGCCTGGTGGCCGCACCTGGACCCGCGTCGGAGCTGACCGAGAGCCTGGCCGGGGAGATCGCCGACCGGCTCGCTGGACAACTGCCCGGAGTCCGGTGGCGGGTCGAGTTCGTCTCCGACCGGCTGGTGCAACCGCCGACAGACCTCGGCGAGCTGATCGCGGCGGGGCGCAGGATGCTCCTCGAGCGCGGCTGGCACCTGGCGGTATGCGTGACCGACCTCCCGCTGCAGACCGCGCGGCGCCCAGTGATCGCCCACGTCAGCGCGACCCACGGCGTCGTGGTCGTGTCCATGCCCGCGCTCGGCCCGGTCTCGGTGCGCAAGCGCACCGTTGAGACGATCGTCCGCCTGGTCGGGCAGATGCTCGGCGACCTGGAGCAGGCCGAGGGCGCCGCCGAACGGCTCCCGCTGGCCGGGGTCGTGACCCGCCGCATGCGCGAACTGGGTGCCCGCACGGAGCGGGGCGAGCAAGGGGTGGGTTTCGTCGCGCGGGTCGTCACCGGCAACATCTGGCTGCTGCTGGGCATGCTGCGCGCCAACCACCCGTGGCGGCTGGCGCTGCGGCTCATGCGCGCGCTGGCGGTGGCCTTCGCGGCCGGGGTGTTCGCGCTAGTGACCAGCGACATCTGGCGGCTCTCCTACTATCTCGGGCCGCTGCGCCTGGTCGTCATCGCGCTGGGCTCGGTGGCGGCCATCACCGTGACGATCATGGTCACCACCGGGCTGTGGGAGCGCAGCCCGCACCCGGCTGCGCGCGAACAGGTGGCCTTGTTCAACATCGTCACCGCGGCCACCGTCGGACTGGGCGTGGCCGCGTTGTACCTGGCCCTGTTCGTCGCCATGCTCGCCGCGGCGCTGCTGCTGGTGCCGGGCAACCTGCTCGGCCTGGTCCTCGGGCACCCGGCCGGCGTGGCCGACCAGGTCAGCCTGGCCTGGCTGGCCACCTCGATCGCGACGCTGGGCGGCGCGCTCGGCGCGGCCCTAGAGTCCAGCGAGACCGTGCGCGAGGCGGCCTACACCTACCAGCCGGACACGCAGATCGACGCCGTCGCCGGCCCGCGGTAAGCCGTTCGCGGGCTCAGCGGTCCGTTGGGCTCAGCTCTCCGTGGGCAGCCACGGCTGCTGCCAGCGCGGGTGGCCGCGGACCAGGGCTGCCGCCTCCTCGGCCCCCCCAGGATTCGAACAGGTAGGGGCGGACGTCGGGCGGGTGGTCGAGCAGCGGCTGCACAATGCGCCAGGTCTCCTCGACGCTGTCCTCTCTGGCGAAGAGCTGATGGTCGCCGGCGATCGCGGCGTGCAGCAGGCGCTCGTACGGCTCCGGCGGTTCGCCCAGCTCGCGGGCGAACGAGCTGTCCAGGTGGACTGGGCGCCAGGACTGTTCGGCCAGCGCAGACAGTTGCAGCCGCAGGCCCGGATCCGGGTCGATCCGCAGCACGATCCGGTTGGGGTCGGCCCTGGTCGGCAGGGAAAGGAAGGCCAGCCGGGGCTCGCGACGCAGGAACAATGAGGAAGATCAGCTTCAAGCCCACAAGCCGAAAATCATCGCACGGCTGCTCGCGTGCAAATCCGCCACCAACCGCCACGCGCGGGCACCGACCCTACGGCCTCCTCGGCGCATACGCCCAGGTAGCACGCGTTTTCGGCACCCACAGGCCGGGAGCCCAACCACTGCTCAAAGCAATAGGTCTAGATCAGCGCATGCGGCTGCTCAGCAGGAGCTTTGGGGGGATTCATTGGCTCGCCAGGCGGCGCACTCTCTCCCCTCTGGCGGGGTGTACGACTCCGTCGTGGCAGCGATCTTCTTCGCGCTCTTTTCGGCACGGGCCGAGGTGATATACGACCGCAGCTGCCGCGCCCCGTACCGGGGTTTCCTGATGCACGCGGCCCAGGGCGAACCGCAATATAAGCTCACCGGGACGTGATGGCACTCCCGCCGAAAGGGCAGCCGTTATGGCGCTGTTCCGCTCCCGCGATGACACCATGCTGGTCAGCTTGACCAAGGGCGTACGGCTGACCCTGCCTGCCGATCCCGGCCCGGACCGGATGCTCGACGCCTGTCGGCAGTACCGCCCCGCAGCCAAGCCACATCGAAAGAACCCCGGCACGATCTATGCGGACGGAAATCACTTCTGCCTGCACCCGGCGACCGCCATCAGCCCGGAGATGGGCATGCGGGCGGGCCTGCCGGCAGATATCACATGCGCGTTCTTCGTTGACTGGGACGGCGCGGAATGGGGCAAGAGCCAGCAGGAGCGGAGGCAGCTCAACCGGGAGTACGTCGATACGTCGAAGTACCTCTTGGGTGGCCTGGCGGCGCGATTTGGCGGGTTGTGGTATCCGCATCCGGAAGAAGTGACGCAACCACTGCGTGTGTGTATATTCACCGTCCGCGAGGTGGACGCGGCCGGGCTGCTCGGCATGGCATCGCGGTACGCGCCGGGGCTGGCGCTGGGAGACCCGCGGCCCGACAACGTGATCACGTTGCTCGGCGACGGCGCGCCCGCGCAGGTGCGCTACTGGCCGCCGCGGCCGGCGGTGATGCCCAAGTCGGCGCTGGCCCTTGGCCCGGGAGCGCCCGAGGTGCTGGACCCTTCCTGGACGTTCGAAGACACCCCGCTGATCACCGTGGATGCCGGGCAAGCGGCCGAGGGGGCAGACGCAGCGGTGGCCCGTGCGGTGGGGACCATGGGCCTGGGTCTGGCGGCCGAGACCGGCGGGGTATGCGTGGACATCTTCGGGTTCAAGGTCCGCGATCCCGCCGACCTTGTCATCCGCGCGGGGTAACGGTCAGAAAATGCTGTCCCACACGTGCGCTACCGTGTGGCCGACGTCCTTGCCCAGGTGCACGAAGTCCTGGCCCTGGCGGCCATCGACCACTTCAGCGACGTCAACGAGACCGCCGACCGCAAACACGATTGCACGCACCCAGCAAGATTCCGGCACCGCGGCGGACGGCCCCGTCGGCAGCAACCCGGGCTGAGCCTCCCTGGCCGACCCGCTCCGGGCCGGCCAGCCGCACCAGCGGCCGGCCTCACGACCGGCGCCGCCACGCGCATGCTCGACCAACTCGGGCAAGGCGGGTCGTGAGTCGAACGCGAGCTGCAGACCCGCGCGACGTCCCCTCCATCAGCCGGCACCAGCGGCTGCCCGGCAAGGTCCAATGACGCGCCAATGAATCCGCTACCGACCCGGTACGGAACCAGCGGCCTGTTCAGCCGGAGACACGAGCTTGTCCTGCACGGCCGGACCGCGCAAGCGCACCGCCAAGAAGGCGAGCATGACGTGCACAGATCAGGGGCTTCGGAGCGCATTCGCCGGTTCCCGACCCGGCGGCTTGACAGGTACCTACTCGGCGATCTGTACGTGTCTATTCACTGGCCATGCTTTCACTCTGCGTAGCCAAGCCGCGTCGCCTGCGCGCGGTGACGCAGCTCAACGACGCTCAGGCTTCACAACCTGCGACAGCACCCAGGGTTGGCTCGCTGTTCGCCTGGTCCCGGAACCAAAAGACGGTCTATGGCGCTCCACCTCCGGCGGCTACGTGCCGTCTGCCATCAACAAGGGCCCAGCCCACCCCGCGCAAGCGCCCGCCGTCCAACTCCCCAGCCATGATCAGTCACATCAGCGGCGCGGTCGCCGGGCTTCCCAAGGGCGCGGACCGCCGTCTTCCTCAGCCCTGCCGGGCCACCACCTCGCCGCGACCGTGTCCGCGAAGTCACCTGACCCCGGACCTGTTCCCTCCAGAGGAGACGCTCCACATCTAAGAAAGCCCTAGTCAACGGCTTGAGCATCCGAGCCCCGTGCCACTCAGAGTGCCACTCACGGCAGGTGAGTTACTCGGTTCTAAGTTCGAAAAATCGTCACAACCTGCGAGCCCCCTTACGGAATCGAACCGTAGACCTTCTCCTTACCATGGAGACGCTCTGCCGACTGAGCTAAGGGGGCGTGGCAACCGGATCTTCCGTCCGGCGTGCGCTGTCGCCGCCGGACGTGACCGCTGTGAGAGCATACACGACCCAAGATGTCGGCGGTTACCCCACCGCCGGGTGCTGGCCCGCCCGCTGCATCGGGCCCGGGACGCGGCTCCGGTGTCGGCCATTCAGCGAAACAGCACCGCAGAGGCCACTCGCGTTGGCCTGTTCGTTGCCCTTCCCACACCGAGGCGCGGTGCAGCCTTTCCCCTAGGGCTCTGGCATCAGGTCACGCAGAGGTGTCGAATGGAGACTGGAGGGAATGGGTCGGCAGACACATGGGAACAGGAATGGGTCAGCCTGGACATGCGTAGAGTGGCTAAATATGGGACGAAGGAACGGCGTCTCCGCTTGGGTCGGCACCGGGGCGACGGTGTGACGATGACGACGGGAACGCTGGGTCGCGCCAGGCTCGGCGCTGTAGCCGGGCTGATACTGGTGTGGGGCGGCTCAGCGGGCGTCACCACCGCTCATACGTCCAGCGCCACCCTGATGAGCACGACGAGCGCGTGCGCTAAGCGTCCGGCAGTGATCGCGAGCGCAGGTACGACCGATGCGATGAGCGCCGCCGTCATCGCGGCCTCGGCAGCACCGAGCGCGTCCCCAAGCGCGAGCGCCAGTGCATCCCCGAGCGCCAGTGCGACCCCGAGTGCCACGGCGACCCCAACCGGAAGCGACCCCAGCCCTTCAGCCACGGACCCGTCGCCCAGCACCAGCCCGACGCCCGACCCGAGCAGCACTCCAAAGCCGACCCCCACGCCCACTCCAAAGCCGACGCCGACGCCGACGCCAACTCCAAAGCCGACGCCCTCGCCTACGCCGAAGACCCCCCGGCTCTGCGCATCGGTCCAGCCGTTCTCGAGCAGTAGCGTCACGCCGGGCGGAACGGCCAGCTACGAGATCTTCGTCTGGAGCACGGGCGCCGAAGCTGACGCGGTTACTGTCTCGGTCAGCACGGGGAGCGCCGCCGATGTAGAGGCGCCGTATTTCCGGGTCTGCGCACAGGCCAAGGACGCCGTTTGCACGGTTGGGGATTTGCCGACGAGCCAGAGTGACGAGCTGGTGGCGGCCGTGCACGTGCGCGACGCGGCGTCGGCCGGGGAGAAGATAACGCTCACGGCAACGGCCAAGGCGACCAAGGCCACGTCCTTCGATGCCACGGCAACAATCGACGTGGTCGCCGCGACTTCCTCGTCCGGTTCGGGTTCGACCTCGACATCGGCCGGCGGGGTCGGCGACTCGCTTCCCGGCACGTACATTCCCGACCTGTCGGGCGGCGGCTACACCACCACCAACAGCGACCCTTCAGGGCTGTTCCCGACGGTCACCCCGTCAGCCAGCGCCAGCACCTCAGCCACGGGCAAGAAGGATCCGAACGTTGACGCCACGACGGTGTCGTCTACCTTGCCACTCGATTCTCGTCTGATAGGCGGGCAGCTCGCCGGTCTGGCTGTGCTTGCGAGTGCGATCGCGCTCGCGATCGCGCGGCTGTCTCTGCGTACGCAGCGGACCAATAACGATGGTGGCGGCGACCAGAAAAAGTAGGTAAGTAGGTCTAGCCGCGGCCGACCGCGTCGGTCGGGCCAGCAAACTTAGTTCGCGCTGGCCACGTGCTCGACGAGCGGCCGCATCTGGCGCATCTCGTTGGCCAGGCCGGTGGTGCCCAGCGTCTGCGAGGCAACCACGCCGAAGGTGTTGTTGTCGGCCCAGACGCATTCCGCCACCCGGCCGTCCACGCTCGGTACACACGCGGCCGCGCCGCCTAGTGATCCGGCGCTCGTCGTGACGGCCCCCTGCAGCTTGCCGGTGAATGTCGAGATGAACGAGCCCGCCGACGTCCCCGACAGGTTCCCGCCGATGAACAGGATGATCTGCGGCCCGGACGTCCCGCCGGACCCCGCAGTGTCCTCGTACACGGCGTAGACCACGTTGTGCGCCTCGCCCGCGCTCCCGCTAATTATCTGCTGCCGCAACGCCGCCGCGTGCATCTGCACCGCAAGCTGCGATTGCTCGGTGTAGGGGCCGAGGGCAGTAGGAGTGGTCACGGTGTGGGCAGGGCCGCTGCCAGATCTGCCGAGCACGAACACAGCGGCGCCCGCGACGACAGCCGCGGCGCCCGCGACCGCGAACACCTTCATCGGCAGCCGGCCGCCGCGTTTCGGGCGCAGGCCCTGCCGGGCAGGGAGCTGGCCTGGTTCCGGGTCGGCGAGCAGGCGCGATGTTTGCGGCTTGGAAGCGGTCTTGCCCGCGGCCTTTGCGCTGCCCCGCTTCTTCGCCGGGGCCTGCTTGGCCGGTGGCCGCGTGGCGCGGCGCCTGGCGGGGGCGGCCGTTACCTCCGCGACGGGAGTTTGCTCGTCGACGGCCGCTGGCCATGCGGCCATCACGGGCTGTGCATACCCGGACTCGTCTGTCGCCTGCCCGCCGAATGCTGACTCGGTTGCAGGCCACCCCGTCGCCGCGGCCTGGCCGTAACCGGTGTCCGCGTCGGGCCACCCGGCAACCGATCCGTGGTCGACCTGCGGGGCGGCCGGTTCCGGTTCGGGCCATCCGGTCGGCTCGGCCTCGGCCACGTCGTCATGCCGTGGCTCCGCGACCGCGGGCCACCCGGCAAGCGCAGCCTGGTCGTACCCGGAGTCCACCGATGGCCACCCGGCAACCGAAGCCTCGCCAGCCGCAGAACCCCCGCTAGACCACCCAGCCACCGAACTATGACCAAAGCGCGGGTCCGTCGCTTCCGGCCACCCGGTCGGCTCCGCCTCGGCCATGTCGTCATGCCGTGGCTCCGCCACCGCGGGCCACCCGGCAAGCGCAGCCTGGTCGTACCCGGAGTCCACCGACGGCCACCCGGCAACCGAAGCCTCGCCAGCCGCAGAACCCGTGCCGGACCATCCAGCAACCGAAGCCTGGCCAACGCCAGAATCCGCGCCGGACCACCCGGCCACCGAGCCATGGCCAAAGCCCGGGTCGGTCGCTTCCGGCCACCCGGTCGGCTCCGGTTCGGCGACCTCGTGTCGCCGCGGCTCAGCCACCGTGGGCCACGCGGCCGACGCAGCATGGTCGTACCCGGAGTTGGGGGCGGCCGACGCGGCCTGGTCATACCCCGAGTTGGGCGCGGCGGACCACGGGGCCGCGGGCGCCTGGCCATACCGCGGGTCAGCGGCCGCGGGCGCCTGGCCATACTGCCTGTCGGCGAACGTGGGCAGCTGGTAGCCGGAGTCGGCCACGGCGGGCCAGCCGGCCGACGCCGACTGGTCATGCCGCGGGTCGGCTGCAGCGGGCCGACCGTAGCCAGGGTCTGTCGCGGGGTCCCGGTTAACCTCGGCGGGCCGCCCGCGCCGGGATTTCCTCGCCGCGGACCGACCGGTCTCCGTGGCGGCTGGCCCATACCCGGCATCCGGCGCCGCAGCGCGGTCATGCCCGGGGTCGGTCGCCGCTGCCCGGTCGGCCGGGGCGCGACGTGACGGAGGGGCTAGCGTCGCGTTCGGGCCACTGATTGGTGGGGGTCCACCGCGACCCGGATCGGTAGCCGGTCCGGGATCGGGCTGAGCCGACCGGCCCCTGCCGCGGCGGGAGCGGCGGTCCTGGCCGCCGGAGGATCGGCGCTGCGGCGGGGCCTCATCGGGTTTGGGCTGCGCCGAGCGCCCGCCGCTCAGGTACGAGAACCACTCGAGGTCGTCGTCTTCGCCGAAGCCGCCTGCGCTCTGGTCCCACTCACGCTGGAAGTTGTCGGCTGCCCGGCCGCGAGCCTGCGGGCGTTGCGGAGCCTTTGGTTCGGCAACGGCCTGCGCGACGGCGGGCCCGGCCGGGCGCGCCTGCGACCACTGATCGGCATAACCGAACTGCTCTGGGTCCTGCCAGCCGTCGTCCTGCCAGGGCTGCTCGGAGGCGCCTTCCTGCTGCCAGCCTTCGTCATACGTGGCATACGGCGACCGCTGGTCCTGCTGACCCTGCGGCCATCGAGAGCTCATGAACTGGGTTACCCCTGACACTGACGCGGCGATGTGGCCTAGCGAGCTGCAATACATCATGCGGCAAGATCAGCACTGTCCGCCACAGCATTGGCCTGGTTGGCCGTTTTGCGTGGTCACGCTGCCGTGTTCACGGCGGTCTTGCGGCAGGTGCCCGAATGGACGGATGATCCAGGTAGCTGGCGTTCGGGGAGGCTGTCGTGGAGAACCGCTACGCGGCACTGGTTAAGGGACCTTCCGCAGTGTTCCCGCGCGGCTTCCTGTGGCTGATCCCGCTCTGGTACCTGGTCCTCGTGGCGGTCACGCGGTACAAGGGCCGACTGCCGTCCTGGTATGCGCTGTGCGCGCTCGGTGCGACGCTGCTCGCGGTGCTCCTGCTGATCGCGGTCCTGGCCACGCTGCGGAACAACGCGTTCGTCGCCGACGAGAGCGGCATCCTGCTCGGCCTGCGCGGAGCCGCGCAGCGCCGGATCGGGCGGAGGCGGCGGCAGAAGCACCTGGCATGGGACGAGGTCAGCCAGCTCAGGATCGCCTACCGGCCGTACGGCGCCCGGCTTGACATCTTCCTGACCGCCGGCTCGCGCACCGGCAACGGCCGCCTCGTCTGGCGTATCGCCGCCGCCATCGTGACCGTGCTGCTTCCTCCCGCGTGCTTGTTCCGGTCGCCCGGCCTGCTCCGGCCGCGCTCGGGTCCGGTCAGGTACCGGGTTCCGCTGTTCGACGTCAGGCCCCAGCAGCTGCAGCTCGCGCTGGCGCCGTTCACGCCGCCGAACGTGGCGCTGGCCGTTCGGCCTCGCTTGCACGCCCGGGCGTTCGCCCGGCTGCGCCGCCTGCGCCGTTCGCGGCTCACCACGGCGGCCTAAGCCGTCAGGCCGTCAGGCTGGGAGGGCGCGGGAGCGCAGCGCACGCTGCGCCCGGTCGCGGGCCTCGATGACGACACGGGCCAGGCCGGGATCGCGGTCCTCGGCGAGGAACGCGTCGAGCCGCTCGACCAGTTCGGGCGACACGGCCGGGTACGGGAACATCAGCTGGCCAAGCACATTACGGAAGAACTCGCCGCGCGATGACCAGATCGCCGGCAGGGTCGCCAGGTAGCGCTCGGCATACGGGGCGAGCAGCTCCGCCTGCTCGGACTGGTTGAAGCCACGCGACACCTCGATCACGCCCTCGATACCGAGGTCGTCGCTCTCGGCCAGCAGCGCCCACGCCGCTTCCTTATGCTCGGCGTCCGGCACCGCGGCCCGGGCCGCGGCGGCGTGCCGCCTGCCCGCGTCGGTGGCGTCCCGCTCCAGCTCGGCGTCGATCTCCGCGTCGCCGGCCCGGCCGGTCGCGGCCAGCCGCTCGAGCAGGGCCCAGCGCAGCTCGGTGTCCACGGCCAGACCCGGCACCTCGGCGCTGCCATCCAGCAGCCCGGCGAGCAGGTCGAGCTGCTCCGGGGTGGTCGCGGTCCAGCTGAGCAGCTGAGCCCAGGCGAGCTGGTGGTCGGAACCTGGCTCGGCCGAGCGCAGCAATCCAACGCCCGCCGTGGCGAGCTGCTGCTTGCCCTCGACCACCCACACCGGATCGGCCATGGACCGCAGCAGGCGCGAGGTCAGCATGTGCAGGGTCTGCAGCACCGAGACCGAAGGCTCGCTGCCCATGCCGACCGCCAGCAGCCGGACGAACGCGGGCAGCGAGAGTTCCGCCTCCTGGACCATGTCGGCCGCCGCGCTCCAGCACACGGCGCGGGCCAGCGAGTCGGTGAACTCGCCGATCCCGTCGGTCAGCGTGGCCAGCGACCGCGGGTCGAACCGGACCAGCGCGTAGCCGAGGTCGTCATCGTTGAGCAGGACCAGATCGGGCTGCGCGGTGCCGGCCAGTTCCGGCACGGGCGTGCGTTCCCCGGCAACGTCGACCTCGATCCGCCGGGTACGGGTGAGCGCACCGTCGGCCCGGTTGTAGAGCCCGATCGCGATGTGATGCGGCCGCAGCGTCGGGTGCTCGGCGGGCGCCTCCTGGAGCACGGCGAAGGACGTGAACGCGCCGTCGGAGCCGGCCTCGAACTCGGGGCGCAGCGTGTTCGGGCCCGCGGTCTCCAGCCACAAGCGCGACCAGTCGGCCAGGGACCTGCCGGAGCTCGCGGTGAGCGCGCGCAGCAGGTCGGCGAGGGTCGCGTTGGCCCAGCCATGCTCGGCCAGGTAGCCCTGGATCCCGTCAAAGAAGCTCGCCCGGCCGACGTAGGCGACCAGCTGCTTGAGCACCGAGGCGCCCTTGGCGTAGCTGATCCCGTCGAAGTTCGCGATCGCCTCGGTCAGCGTCGCCACGTCCGCGGCGATCGGGTGCGTCGATGGCATCTTGTCCTGCAGGTAGCCGCCCGCCTTGCGGAAGTTGGCGAACGTCGTCCACGCGTCGGTGAACCGGGTCGCCTCGGCGGTGGCGAGGTACGCGCAGAACTCGGCGAACGACTCGTTCAGCCATAGGTCGTCCCACCACTTCATCGTCACCAGGTCGCCGAACCACATGTGCGCCATCTCGTGCAGGATCACCATGGCCCGGGTCTCGT
>Ga0208725_1000248_pt1 | contig 12560 bp, 11 predicted proteins | sample MicForSoSWNH13_O_FD_188004 | JGI IMG/M metagenome (GOLD analysis project Ga0208725, IMG submission 188004) | Forest soil microbial communities from Harvard Forest Long Term Ecological Research site in Petersham, Massachusetts, USA - MetaG HF011... | ecosystem: Environmental > Terrestrial > Soil... | reverse complement strand
TCCTTGCCGGGGCGTGCTCTTCGATCTCGGCGTCTCCTCACCACAGCTCGATGATCCCGGTCGCGGCTTCAGCTTCCGCAGTGACGGTCCGCTCGATATGCGCATGGACCCGACACGTGGTGAGCCGGTTGCTGCATGGCTCGCCCGGGCGGGCATCGACGAGATGCGCGAGGTGATCGCAACCTTGGGCGAAGAACGCTTTGCGCGCCGCGTGGCGCAGGCCATCGCGAGCGACAACCTCATCTTCGAGTCGTTCGCCAACCGGGACGAGTTCAACACGCTCGATACCGCCGCAGATAACGCGCTGGGTTAGCGCGATGAGATTCAGCAGGCCGAAGGGCATGACCGTGCTGACGGCCGCCGCCGTGCTGGTGGCCGTCTACCTCCTGCTCGTACCGCTCGTGATGGACCTGATCACCAGCGTGCGGGGGACGTTCCTGCCCTTCGGCCTGGCTGGCATCCACTGGGGTCTGCAGAACTACCGGACCCTGTTCGGCAGTGGCGGCCTCGGCGCCACGCTGCTCGACACCGCGCTCTACGCCGGCGGCGCGACGCTGCTGGCGATGGCGGTCGGGTCGGTGCTGGCCTGGCTGACCGCCCGCACCGACCTGCCCGGCCAGCGGATCATCTCGGTGCTGGTGATCGTCCCTTTCATCATCCCGCCGATCGTGATGGCGCAGTCCTACATCCTGATGCTGGCACCCCAGGCCGGGGTGCTGAACGAGCTGCTGCGGGTGCTGCCGTGGTGGCACGGGTCGGCCGGGCCGGTGAACCCGTTCAGCTTCGGCACGATGGTGGTGCTGCAGGGCCTTTCCCTCGTCCCGTTCCCGTTCCTGCTGCTGGCGCCCGCGATGGCGAACATGGACGGCTCGATGGAGGAGGCGAGCCGGATGTCCGGTGCCTCGTTCCGCCGGACCGTGCGGACGGTGACGCTGCCGCTGCTGTGGCCGACCGTGCTCGGCCTGGCCGCGCTGACGTTCCTGCTGGCGATCGGCGGGCTGGCCATCCCGCTGCTGTTCGGCCAGGAGTCGGGCACCAGCATCCTCGCCCTGCGGCTGTGGTACCTGGTCACCCCGCCGGGCGGCAGCCTGCCCGAGTACGGGCTGGCGGCCGCCTACGGGCTGGTGTTCCTGGTGTTCATGGCCGTCATCTTCTGGGCCTACCTGCGCAGCACCAGGGACGCGGCCAGGCGCGGCACCATCAGCGGCAAGGGCTACCGGCCGCGGCGGCTGCCGCTGGGCCGGGGCAAGCCGTTCGCGCTGGCCGCGGTCATCGTCTACCTGCTGGTGGTGGTGGCGCTGCCCGCGGCGGCGCTGGTCTGGTCGGCGGTGACGCCCTACACGCTGCCGATCTCGATGGCCAACCTGAGCCACCACCTCACCCTGTCCGCGTTCCCGGCCGTGTTCCACGACCCGCAGTTCTGGCAGTCGCTGACCAGGACCGGGATCATCGGCGCGGCCAGCGCGACCCTGGCCTGCGCGGTGGCGATCACGCTGGCGTTCGCGTCCGCCCGGGAGCGGGCCGGGATCAGGTCCAGGGCGCTGGACCTGCTGGCCTCGTCCTCGATCGCGATCCCCGACGTGATCGCCGGGTTCACCGCGTTCATGCTCTACCTGATCATCAACCGGTGGGTGCCGCTGTCGGGGACGATCGCGGCGCTGATCCTGGCCAACTCCTACCGGCTGGCGGTGCCCTACCGGACCGCGTACAGCGCGATCCTCCAGGTCGGCCGCGAGCTGGAGGAGGCGGCCGCCTCCTCGGGGGCGAGCCGGCTGGTCACCTTCCGCCGGGTGGTGTTCCCGCTGATCCTGCCCACCGTGCTGGCGGTGTGGATCCAGCTGTTCATCGTCGCCGCGACCGACTTCACCCTGGCGGCGTTCCTTTCTAACGCGCAGAGCCAGCCGCTGTCCATGTACCTGTACGACCGCATCAACGTAACGTCGGGGGAGTACATCCCATCGCAAGGCGCGGCGATGGCCCTCATCTTCACCGTCCTGGTGGCGGCCCTGTGGTACGGGCTGACCGCACTTAACGCCAAGAGAACCAGAGATAAGGAGCAGCCGTCATGGCGCTTGATGAGATGACCCAGCCTGAGATGACGCGGCGGAATAAAGAGCAGGCCATCCAGTACTGGGGTCGCGACCTGGGCAAGGAGGTCGACGTCGAGAGCGAGGAGTTCGCGGCGGACTTCTTCAAGCGCTTTACCGAGGACTACTGGAACCACGCGTCCAACGCGGCCGAAGGCCCTGACCGCGGCCTGGCGAACGCCAAGGAGGTGTCGAAGTCCTTCCAGGAGCTGTTCACCGACGCGAAGTTCGAGATCACCAGGACCACGGCCGAGGGCGATGTCGTGGTGGTGGAGGGCATCTTCACCGCCGCCGTCACCGGCGGCAAGCTGTTCGGCATCCCGGCCGCCGGGCAGCGGGTCAGCCAGCCGCACGTGCACACGCTGGTGTTCCGTGACGGCCTGATCAGCGAGCACTTCGTGGTCAGGGACGACTTCGTGATGTTCTGCCAGATGGGCGGCATGGAGCACATCAAGGGCGGCGTCACCCACTTCTGGCGCGAGTCGGTTGAGGAAGGCCTGCTGGACTCCTCCGGTTCCTCTGGTGAGTGAGCGGATCGGCTGCTTCGTCGACGGCTCGTTCGTCCCGGCCGGATCGGCGGAGCCGCTGGAGAAGGTCAGCCCGGTTGACGGTACCGTCACCGCCCTGGTCGACCAGGCCGACGCCGCGCTGGTCGACCGGGCGGTAACGGCTGCCCGGCATGCGGTTGACGACGGCCCCTGGGGCCGCAGCACCGTGGGCCAGCGAGCGACGCTGCTGCGCGCGATCGCCGATGCCGTGCAGGACCGGTTCGACGACTTCGTGGCGGCCGAGGTCGCCGACACCGGCCGCACCGTCACCCAGGCCCGTGAGCTTGACGTGCCGCGCGCCATCGCGAACTTCCGCTCGTTCGCCGACACGGTGGCGGCGGCCGGCCAGGACTGTTTCATGACCGACCTGCCGGACGGCGGCCAGGCGCTGAACTACGCGGTACGCAAGCCGCTCGGCGTGGTCGCGGCGATCCTGCCGTGGAACCTGCCGCTGCTGCTGCTCACCTGGAAGCTCGCTCCCGCGCTGGCGTGCGGGAACGCCGTCGTGGTCAAGCCCAGTGAGCTGACGCCGTCCTCGGCCACCTTGCTGGCGCAGGTGATGGCCGGGGCCGGGCTGCCGCCTGGGGTGTGCAACGTCGTCCACGGCCTGGGCGCGGTAGGCGGTGCCCTGACCGGACACCCTGGCATCGACGGGGTCACGTTCACCGGCTCGACCGGCACCGGCACCGCGATCATGCGCTCGGTCGCCCCCAGGGTCCGCCCGGTGTCGTTCGAGCTTGGCGGGAAGAACGCCGCGATCGTCTTCGCCGACGCTGACCTTGAGGCGGCCGTGGACGGGCTGGCCCGCTCGGTGTTCACCAACACCGGCCAGGTCTGCCTGTGCACCGAGCGCGTCTACGTCCAGCGGGCGGTGTTCTCCGAGGTGGCGGACGGGCTGGCGGCGCGGGCGGCGGCGCTGCGGCTCGGCCGCCCGGAGGATCCTGGCACCACCACCGGCCCGCTGATCTCGCTCGCGCACCGGGAGAAAGTCCTGGGCTATTACCGCCTGGCCGAGCAGGCCGGTGCCACCGTGCTGACCGGCGGGGGAGTGCCCGGCCTGGGGCCGGCCCTGGACGGCGGCGCGTGGATCGAGCCGACCCTGTGGACCGGCCTGGCCAACGACAGCCGGGTGATGCGCGAGGAGATCTTCGGCCCGGTCGCCGCGCTGGTCCCGTTCGAGGACGAGGAGGAGGCCGTGCGCCTGGCCAATGACAGCGACTACGGGCTGGCCGCGTCGGTGTGGACCACTAACCTGTCCCGCGGTCACCGGGTTGCCCAGCAGCTGCGGGTCGGCATGTCCTGGGTCAATACCTGGTTCCTGCGCGACCTGCGGTCACCGTTCGGCGGGTTCGGCCTGTCCGGGATCGGCCGCGAGGGCGGGGTGCACTCGCTGGACTTCTACAGCGAGCCGGTGAACGTGTGCGTGCGGCTATGACTTTCATCGAGAGCGCGGCCGCGCGGTTGCGTGACGCCGCCGTCACCGGCGTCCCGTGCGCGCCGGTCCGGGATGTCATCGGCGATATCGATGCCGCCTATGCGGTGCAGGCCAGCCTGACCGCCAGCCGGCTGGCGGCCGGGCAGCGGATCGTCGGGCGCAAGATCGGGCTGACCTCGCTGGCGGTGCAGCGGCAGTTCGGCGTGTTCCAGCCGGACTTCGGCGTGCTGTTCGGCGACATGGCGCTCGCTTCCGGTGAGCCCGCCAGCCTGGGAAGCTACCTGCAGCCGCGGATAGAGGCGGAGGTCGCGTTCGTGCTCGGGCGGGACATCACCGCGCCGGACGCGACCGTGGCCGACGTGCTCCGAGCCACCGAGTTCGTGCTGGCCGCGATCGAGATCGTCGACTCCCGAATCGCAGGGTGGGACATCTCGATCACCGACACGGTCGCGGACAACGCCTCGAGCGGCGGGTTCGTGCTCGGCACCGTCCCGGTTTCCGTCATGGGCCTTGACCTGGCCGAGGTCGGCATGGTCATAGAGCACGAAGGCGAGCCGGTCAGCACCGGGGCGGGCGCGGCCTGCATGGGATCGCCGGCGGTCGCGGTGACCTGGCTGGCCCGGGAGGTGGCCAGGCGCGGGAGCCCGCTGCTGGCAGGGGACGTAGTGCTGTCGGGGGCGCTCGGGCCGATGGTGGCGGTGACGGAACCCGGCCGGTACCGGGCCCGTCTCGACGGGCTCGGTGTCGTGGACGCGGTATTTACCAGGGAGGAATCTCAGTGACGGCTGGTGCTGTCGTGATCGGGTCGGGCAACATCGGCACCGACCTGATGATCAAGCTGATCCGGGTGTCGAAGTCGCTGGACGTGCTGGCGATGGCTGGCATCGACCAGGATTCCGACGGGCTCGCCCGGGCCAGGCGGATGAAGGTCGCCACCACCCACCAGGGCGTCGAGGGACTGGCCGCCATGCCGGAGTTCGCGGACGCGGCGGTGGTATTCGACGCGACGTCGGCCGGGGCGCACGCACGCAACGCGGCGTTCGCCCGCGAGCACGGCAAGCTGATGATCGACCTGACGCCGGCCGCGATCGGGCCCTACGTGGTGCCGTCGGTCAACCTGGACGACGCGGCCGGCCTGCCTAACGTCAACATGGTCACCTGCGGCGGGCAGGCGACGATCCCGATCGTGGCCGCGGTAGCGGGCGTGGTGCCGGTGGAGTACGCGGAGATCGTCGCGTCGATCGCGTCGAAGTCGGCCGGACCTGGCACCAGGGCGAACATCGACGAGTTCACCGTCACCACCGCGCACGGGCTGGAGGAGGTCGGCGGTGCCAGGCACGGCAAGGCGGTGATCGTGCTCAACCCGGCCGAGCCGCCGCTGGTCATGCGGGACACCGTCTACTGCCTGGTTCCGGCAGACGCGGATCACGGCAAGATCGCCGCCTCGGTGGCGGACATGGTCGCCCGGGTCCAGGAGTACGTGCCTGGCTACCGGCTCAAGCAGGAGGTCCAGTTCGACCAGGTGGACATCGGCTACCTGCCGAGGCTGGACGGGCCGTTCCGCGGCACCCGCGTCTCGGTGTTCCTCGAGGTCACCGGGGCCGGGCACTACCTGCCCGACTACGCGGGAAACCTCGACATCATGACGTCGGCCGCGCTGCGGACCGCGGAAAGGCTGGTGCGGCAGTGACGCGCGTGTACGTACAGGATGTGACGCTGCGCGATGGGATGCACGCGATCGGGCACGGCTACAGCCTCGATCAGGTGCGGCGGATCGTCGCCGCGCTCGACGCGGCGGGCGTGGCCGCCATCGAGGTCTCGCACGGTGACGGGCTGGGCGGGTCGAGCGCCAGCTACGGGTTCGGCGCGCACACCGACGAGCAGTGGCTCACCGCCGCGGCCGAGAGCATCGGCCGGGCCCGGCTCAACACGCTGCTGCTGCCCGGCATCGGCACGATCGAGGACCTGGCCAGGGCCGCAAGCCTGGGCGTGACCGGGGTCCGGGTGGCGACCCACTGCACCGAGGCGGACGTCGCCGCCCAGCACATCGGGTGGGCCAGGGAGCACGGCCTGGACGTGGCCGGCCTGCTGATGATGAGCCACCGCTGCTCGCCCGGTGAGCTGGCGGCGCAGGCGAAGCTGATGGAGTCCTACGGCGCGCACTGCGTCTACGTCACCGACTCCGGCGGACGGCTGACCATGCGCGGCACCGCCGAGCGGGTCGACGCGCTCCGCCAGGCGCTCGGGGCCGGCACCGAGATCGGCATGCACGCGCACGAGAACCTGTCGCTATCGGTCGCGAACGCGGTGACCGCGGCCGAGCACGGCGCCACCAGGATCGACGTCGCGCTGGCGGGGCAGGGCGCCGGCGCCGGGAACTGCCCGGCCGAGCCGTTCATCGCGGTGGCCGGCCTGCTCGGCTGGGAGCACGGCTGCGACCTGTTCGCGCTCCAGGACGCGGCCGAGGACCTGGTCCGGCCACTGCAGGCACGGCCGGTGCGGGTGGACAAGCAGACGCTCACCCTTGGCTACGCCGGCGTGTACTCCAGCTTCCTCCTGCACGCCGAGCGGGCCGCCGTACGGTACGGGCTTGACACCAGGGACATCCTCATCGAGCTCGGGCGCCGGGCAATGGTCGGCGGCCAGGAGGACATGATCACCGACGTCGCGCTTGACCTGGCGGCACTTGAACTGGCAGCGAAGCGGTGACCGCCGCCGATCTGCTCGACCGCGCGCAGCGGACGGCTGAGCCGGTACCGCAGCTCAGCCTGCCCGATGTGGCCGCCGCCTACCAGGTCCAGCACGCGGTGATCGCGCTCAGGCTGGGCCGGGGCGAGGTCCTGGTCGGCGCCAAGCTCGGCTTCACCAGCAAGGCGAAGATGGCCCAGATGGGGGTCGATGACGTCATCGCGGGCCAGCTCACCGACGCGATGCGGTTCAGTGACGGCGGCGATGTCCCGCTAGCGGAGCTCATCCACCCGCGGATCGAGCCGGAAATCGCGTTCCGGCTCGGGCCCGGGCTGGTCCCCGACGCGGTGGCACCCGCACTGGAGATCATCGACTCCCGCTACGTCGACTTCCGGTTCAGCCTGCCCGACGTGATCGCCGACAACACCTCGGCCGCCGCGTTCGCGGTCGGTGCCTGGCAGGTCCTCCCGCCCGACCTGGGCAACCGGGCCGTCGTCCTCGAGGCAGGCGGCGCCGTGGCCGAGACCGGATCCACCGCCGCGATCCTCGGCCAGCCGCTGCGCGCACTGGCGGCGCTCGGCCGGCTGGCCCGCCAGCACGCGATCCCGGTCCGGCCCGGCGACGTGGTTCTGGCCGGGGCCGCGACGGCCGCGATCGGGTTCACCGCTGGCGTGTACACGGTGCGGGTAGCCGGTCTGGGAACGGTCACCGTGCGAGGCACCCGTGGGTGACGCGAGGACCGTGCCTGGCCTGGCTGCCCCCCGGGGCAGGTTCCCGCATGTCAGGATCGCGGGCGGGTTCGCGTTCGTGTCTGGTACCAGCTCACGGCGCCCCGACGACACGATCGAGGGCACCGGTGACATCCGCGCGCAGACCCGCGCCGTCATCGCCAACATCGGCGCCATCCTGGCCGCGGCCGGGGCCGGCCTCGGCGATATCGTCCAGGTCACCACGTACCTCACCGACATGGCGGACTTCGGCGCCTACAACGAGGTCTACGGCCAGCACTTCGACGAGACCGGACCGGCCCGTACCACGGTGGCCGTACGGGAGCTGCCGCACCCCGACCTGCTCATCGAGATCGCCGCCATCGCCGTTCTGCCCGCATTCGGGCTTACTGGAGCATCCAGGGGACTATAGTGCACCAAGCACTCCACTAAGCCCGAATACTCCACGAGGCGGCTTACAGGTCGGGGGTGATGAGGTCGGCTAGCAGGCCGTAGCCGGCCTTCATGTCTACTGAGTTATCAAGCAGCCACTGGAACTGCAGGCCGTCGAGCACCGCGATGAGCAGGTTCGCCAGCGTGGGCACGTCGATGCCGGGGGACAGGGCGCCCTGGGCCTGCGCCTCGGTCAGGTGCCGGACGAACCTGGCCCTGATGTCCTTGTACCTGGTGACGAAGTAGTCGTGGGCCGGATGATCGGCGGCGACCGACTCGCCCAGCAGCATCGAGAACAGCCGCACCACCTCGGCCTGCGACTCGTTGTGCGCGACCAGCGTGCGCAGGCCGTCGACGATATCGCCCGCCAGCCGCGACGATATCTGCCCGTCGGAGGCGTCGCGGCTGGCCAGCACCGCGAGTAGCAGGTCGGTCTTGGACGGGAAGTGGTGCAGCAGTCCAGGCTGGCTCAGCCCGGCCGCCTCGGCGATCGAGGCCAGCGAGGTGCCGCGGAAGCCGCGCAGGCCGAACAACTGCATCGCCGCGGCCAGGATGGCCTCGCGGCTCTCCTCACCTCTGGTCCTGACTATCTCGGGCTGAGTCATCGACCATACCCTCCCGTCACTCCCGCATCCAGTATGGACATTTCGTTTGGGTCTTGACGACCGGGACGAATCGCCAGCATACTCCTGCTACCGAGTACTCGGTAGGTATTAGCGAGGAGGGTTTGGTGGCAGACAGCTCAACGGCGGCGGATCTCTCGAGCGACCAGGTGATGTCGCGGCTGACCGTCGCTCAGCAGGCAGAACTGCTGTACGGCGCTGGCCCGTGGCATGTCCGCCCGCCCGCCGGGGCGGACCTCGCGCCGCTGATGATGACCGACGGACCGAACGGCGCCCGGGGGATGAGCTTCAACACCGGCCTGTCCGCGTGCTTCCCGTGCGAGACCGCGCTGGCCGCCACCTGGGACCCGGAACTGGTGACCGAGGTGGGACGGGCCATCGGCGCCGAAGCCCGCCGCACCGGCGCGAGCATGCTGCTGGCGCCGGCCGTGAACCTGCATCGCGTCCCGGTCGGCGGCCGTAACTTCGAGTGCTTCTCCGAGGACCCCGAGCTGACCGCCGTGATGACCGCGGCCTACGTCACCGGCGTCCAGGAGCAGGGCGTTGCCTGCTGCGTGAAGCACCTGGTCGGCAACGACCAGGAGACGAACCGGCACTCGGTGAGCGCCGAGATCGACGACGCGACGCTGCGCGAGGTGTACCTGCGCCCGTTCGAGGCGGCGGTACGGGCCGGCGCCTGGGCGATCATGGCCGCCTACAACCGGCTCAACGGCATCTACGCCACCGAGAGCCCGTGGCTGCTCAGCACGCTGCTGCGGGACGAGTGGGGCTGGGATGGCGTGGTGGTGTCCGACTGGTACGCGACCCGCACCACTGCCGCCGCGCTGAACGCCGGCCTGGACCTGGAGATGCCAGGCCCGTCCCAGCTGCGCGGCGAGAAGCTGCTCAAGGCGATCGGCGACGGCGAGGTCGGCGAGGAGGCCGTCGAGCGGTCCGCCCGCCGGGTGCTGCGCCTGCTCGCCCGCACCCAGCCGACCGAGGCCGTGCGCGAGGTGACCAGCCACGACGCGCTGATCAGGAACGCAGGCGCCCGCGGCATCGTGCTGCTCCGCAACGAGCACGACATCCTCCCGATCAGCGACCAGGTACGCACCATCGCGCTGATCGGCCCCGGCGCCGACATCGGCCAGGTACAGGGCGGCGGAAGCTGCCAGGTCCAGCCGCCGCAGGTGCGAGACCTGCTCACCGCACTGCGCGACCGGTTCGGCGGCGAGGTCAGGTTCGCGCGCGGCACCGTGGACCCGGACCACCCGCGCATGTTCGAGCGGCAGACGCTGCACGAACCCGGCGCCCTGATCGAGTACCGGCTGCGCTCAGACCCCGGTGCCGCCCCGCTGGCCACCGAGACCGGCACGTCGCTGTCGCTGGCCTGGCTCACCCCGGTCCTTGAAGGCTACGATGCGGCCGACCTGGCCATCCGGATCCGCGCCGGCTTCACCCCCACCGAGACCGGCAGCCACCAGCTCACCCTGGCCGCCATCGGGTCAAGCACGATGCGCGTGAACGGCAGCGAGGTGCTCGCCCAGGAGGGCCGCGGGGGCGCCGACGTGATCTTCGACCTGAGCAAGGTACGCAAGCGCGCCGCCGTCGAGCTGACCGCCGGCGTGGCCGCCGAGCTGGTCATCGACTACCTGCCGCTGCCCGGGGCCGACTTCCATCGCCTCCAGGTCGGCCTGATCCCGCCCGCGCCGCCTGACCTGCTCGACCGCGCCTGCGAGCTCGCCGCCGCCAGCGACCTCGCGGTCGTCATGATCGAGCATCCGCCGGGCGTGGAGACCGAGGGTCACGACCGCACCGGGCTGAGCCTGCCCATTCATCATAACGAGCTGGTGAGCCGGGTCTGCGCAGCCAATCCGCGCACGGTGGTGGTCGTCAACACCGGCAGCCCGGTCGCGATGCCGTGGGCCGGCTCCGCGGCCGCGATCGTCCAGCTCTGGTACCCCGGCCAGGAACTCGGTGATTCGCTGGCCGACGTGCTGACCGGCGCGGTCAACCCGTCGGGCAAGCTGCCGGTCACGTTCCCGGCCCGGGCGGAGGACACCCCGGCCTGGCCCTACTTCCCGGGCACGGCCGAGGTGGTCAGGTACGGGGAGCGGCTGGCGATCGGCTACCGGGGGATGACGGCCGAACCGCTGTTCCCGTTCGGTTTCGGGCTGTCCTACTCGGCGTTCCGGCTGGGTGATGCCTCGGTCGGCCGGACCGCAACCGGGTGGACCGTCACCGTCCCGGTGACGAACACCAGCGACCGGGCCGGCCGCGAGGTGGTCCAGCTTTACGCCCGCCTGACTCCTGACCGGCCGTTCCGTGAGCTGAAGGCCTTCGGCTCGGCCGAGATCGGTCCTGGCCAGACCGTTCCGGTCCAGCTCACGGTCAGCACGGATTCGCTCAGGACCTGGTCGGCCGGGGGATGGGCGGCGCCGTCCGGGCCGGTTGAGGCAGCGATCGGCACCTCATCGGCCGACCTGCCTATCACAGTGCTACTGGAGCCATGATGCTACGGCTGATACTGAAGCGACTGGTCTGGTCGGTACCGCTGCTGCTGGTCGCGTCCGCGCTCACGTTCGTGCTGCTGTCGCTCACCGCGGGCAATCCAGCCCAGGCCATCCTCGGCCCGATGGCCAGTCAGGCCCAGGTGCAGGCGCTGTCCAAGACGATGGGCCTCAACCTGCCGCTCTGGGACCAGTACTGGCACTGGCTCGACGCCGCGCTGCACGGCAACTTCGGCGTCTCGCTGGAGACCGGTGCGACCGTCACCTCGCTGCTGTCCACCAGGATCGTCGTATCGCTCACGCTGATCGCCGGCTCGACGCTGCTGGCCGGCATCGGCGGGGTCCTGCTCGGCATGATCGCGGCGATCCGCGGCGGCCGGCTCGGCAAGCTGATGGAGTCCGCCGCCGTGCTCGGCCTGGCGGTGCCTGACTTCCTGCTCGGGCTGGTGCTGATCGAGGTGTTCGCAGTCGCGATCCGCGTGTTCCCCGCGTCCGGCTGGGTGGCGTTCAGCGCCTCGCCCGAGCAGTGGGCGAAATCACTGGTGCTGCCGGTGATCGCGCTCGGCGGCGGGGTGATGACGATCGTCGCGGTGCAGACCAGGGACGCGATGCGGGACACGCTGCGCAGCCCCTACATCAGGGTGCTGGAGGCCAACGGCTTCTCCCGGCGCTCGGTGCTGTTCAAGCACGCACTGCGCGGTGCCGCGATCCCGCTGGTCACCGTGGTGGGCATCATCGTGGTCGCCCTGCTCGGCGGCAGCGTGCTGATCGAGACCGTGTTCACGCTGCCCGGGCTCGGCTCGGAACTGCAGCTCGCGGTCGGCCAGCACGACATCCCGGTCGTGCAGGGCATCGTCGTCTACTTCACGCTGATCGTGGTCGTCGTCAACCTGCTGGTCGACATCTGCTACGGCCTGCTCAACCCGAGGGTGAGGGTGCAGTAATGCGCCGGTTCCTGCGCAACCCGACCGGAGTAGCCAGTGGCGCCTGGCTGCTGCTCATGCTGATCTGCGCGGTGTTCGCCGGGCAGATCGCCCCGTACAACCCGCAGCTGCAGGACCTCGCCGTAGCCAAGTCGAACCCGACCGGCGCCCACTGGCTCGGTACCGACCAGCTCGGCCGGGACGTCCTCAGCCAGCTCATCTACGGCGCCCAGCCCGCGCTGATCGGCGTGGTCTGCGCGCTCGCGTCCTGGCTGGTGCTCGGCGTGACGTTCGGCATGCTCGCCGGGTACCTGCGCGGCACCGCGGACACCGTGGTCAGCCGGGTCACCGAGCTGCTGATGGCGCTGCCAGGCCTGGTCATCCTGCTGGTCGTGTTCTCGATCTTCCCGAACTCGTTCGCCATGCCGATGCTGCTGCTCGGCGCCCTCGGCTCGGCGGGCCTGGCGCGGGTGGTCCGCGCGGTCACGATGTCCGTCCGTGACGACCTGTACGTGCAGGCGGCCAGGGTGCTCGGCCTGTCCAGCGCGCGGATCATGACCAGGCACATCCTGCCCCGGGTGGCCAGCGCGGTGATCGTGCAGGCGGG
>Ga0208725_1000247_pt1 | contig 12624 bp, 12 predicted proteins | sample MicForSoSWNH13_O_FD_188004 | JGI IMG/M metagenome (GOLD analysis project Ga0208725, IMG submission 188004) | Forest soil microbial communities from Harvard Forest Long Term Ecological Research site in Petersham, Massachusetts, USA - MetaG HF011... | ecosystem: Environmental > Terrestrial > Soil... | reverse complement strand
TATTACTCCCCGCCCGCGCGAGACGGGTCGCGCGCGGGCGCCTACCTGTTCAACAACGTGCAACCCGGGCAGGCAGGGAGCTGGGCGCTGGAGGCTACCGCCTTCCACGAAGGCGTGCCCGGCCATCACGCACAGTTCTCCCGGTTGCAGCTCCTGCCGGACTTGCCGCTGCTGCTGAGCGGGTTCAACGTGGTGCCGCACAGCGAAGGGTGGGGCCTGTACGCGGAACGGCTAGCCGACGAGGTTGGTCTGTACTCAGACGACACGCAGCGTCTTGGCATGTTCAGCTGCGCTGCCTGGCGCGCGGTCCGCCTTGTCGTCGACACCGGCCTGCACGCCCGCGGCTGGAGCCGGGCGCGGGCCCGGGAGTTCGCGCTCAGCCACTCGCCGATGCCCGAGGGCTTCGTCAACGCCGAGATCGACCGTTACATCGCCCTTCCCGGTCAGGCCCTGGGCTACCTCATCGGCCAGCGCGAGATCCTGCGGCTGCGTGACAGCGCTCGTGCTCAGCTCGGAGCCGCTTTCGACATCCGAGACTTTCACTCCGCTGTCCTCGACCATGGCGCTCTTCCGCTCACGGTCTTGGGCCGGGTCGTAGACGCGTGGGTGCGGGAGGAACTGGGCGCACAGGTCTAGTTGTCCCTCAGACCAGGGTGGTCTCAAGGGTCTCGGGGGCGAACAGGTCCTCCGGGGCGAGCAGGCGGTCGGTGAGGTACTGCTCGTGCGCGTAGCGCAAGAACGTGGAAAGGGCCCGCCGGTTGGGCTCGAGACCGTAGGCCCAGTAGTCGGGCCCGAGGAGCTTGACCGTCGACTCGTACTCGTCCAGCACCCAGGGCAGGCTGATCTCGAGCGCCGAGCTCTTGCGGAACTGCTCGTAGGCGAGATCCTTGGCGGCGGTGAATGCCTTGACGAGCGAGTTCGCGAGCCAGCGGTGGGCGGTGTAGACGTCGCGGCGGAGCACGATCGCGTGCATGATCGGGAAGATGCCGGTCTTCTCGAAGTACGCTCGCTCTTCGGCGCGGGGGTCGGCGAATAGGCACCGCACGGCGCCATCGCCGGCAAAGAGCGAGCGCGGCGGGCGGGGGGAGTACAGCGCGTCGATCTCGCCGGTCGCCAGCATGTCGGAGAGCACGCGGTCGGAGGGAATCGGGCTGATCTCTATCTCCGGCGGCAGGCTGATTGACAGCTTCTCCGTCCGTCCAGGCTCGTGTAGCCCGCCGGTGCGGTACTGGACCGAGCTGACCGGCACCCCGTAATGCTCGGCGAGCATGCCGCGGATCCACACGTTCGCGGTCAGCTGGTACTCGGGAGTGCCGACGGTCCGCCCGATCAGGTCGGTGGGTACCGCGATGCCCGCCCTGGCGTTGACGAAAATGCAGGAGTGCCGGAACCGTCTTGACGGGAAGACCGGGATGGCGACGAAGGGGGCGCCGCGGCCCAGCGTCACAACGTAGCTGGCGATCGAGAACTCGGCGGCGTCGAACTCCTCATGCCGCGCCATCCGGAAGAAGACTTCCTCAGGCTCGAGGGCCACGTAGCGGAGATCGACCCCCTCAACCTGCACCCGGCCGTCAGCGAGCGCCCGCGTCCGGTCATATTCACCACAGCCAAGAGTCAGGTCAAGCCGAGTCACGTCGTTCCTCCCGAACGCATCGCCGGCCCCCGACAGCAGTATGGCGCGATTCAGCCGGGGAGGGATTCGACGGCGCCAGATGCGATGGCGCTGACCAGCTGGGCGTGGTCGCGCTCGTTCTGGCCGGCGTAGGCGCGGGCGAACTGGCCCATTGCGGCCGCGAATTTCTTGCCCTTGCCGATATAGGCGTCGATGGCCACCGGGTCGCCGGTCCTGGCGTGGGCGCGGGCGAGAGTCTCGCCGCACGCGGTGGCGAACTCGGCGAGCCTGGGAGCGATCAGGTCCGTGGTCGGGATGATCTTCATGTCCCGGAACTGCCGCACGTAGTAGTCGTTCCCGTGCAGCGAGCCCCAGCCGACGAAGATGTCGGTGGCGGTCTGCACCAGCCGTTTGCCGCTGATCACCCGCTCGCCGTGGTTGTCGTGCGCGCTGGGCTGGGTGTATGCCTCGTAAACCGACGGCCCGGCTTGCTTGACCTGCAAGAACAACGGGTCGGCGCCGGTCCGGCCTTCCAGCAGCACCAGGTAGACCCGCATGCCCACGCTGCCCACGCCCACCACCTGGCGGACGACGTCGACCTCGGTGAACCGGTCGAACAGGCTGCGCCGGTCCTCCTGCAGCGTCAGCCGGTACTCGGCCAGCAGATGGTCGACCAGGTCGTCCTGTTCCTCGTCGCTGATCGTCACCCGGATCGGCGGATCCTCGGTGATGCGGGGACGCCCGTGTGCCATCGCCACCAGCTTGGCGAACGCTCCGCGGCTTGTCCGGCGCTTCCGTTTACGTTCAATATGAACCGAGACGCGCCCGCGGTCGGCGGGCTCGAAGTAGCCGAGCAGGCTGTCGACGTGGGTGCCGTCGTACCAGATATCCAGCTCATGCATTTTCGCGTACCGGCGCATCCGCTTGCGGTATGCCTCGACGCCAGCGGTGACCGCCGTGGCGGCCCTGGCCGGCTTGATCCGGTTCTCTTGCGCGGCGACCACCAGGCTGGCCGCGAACCGCTTCACATCCCACTCGAACGGGCCGGGCAGGGTTTCGTCGAAGTCGCGCAGGTCGAAGGACAGGTTGCGCTCCGGCGTGGCCCACAAGCCGAAGTTCAGCACGTGGGCGTCGCCGCAGAGCTGCACGTTCAGGCCACTGTTCGGGGCCGAGGCCAGGTCACTGGCCATCACCGCGGCCGCGCCGCGGTAGTAGTTCCACGGTGAGGCAGCCATCCGCTGGTGCCGGATGGGTAGGAGACCGGGGACCCGGATCTGGCCCTGGGCCAGGACGGTCTCCAGCGCGTCGTGCCCGCGCTGTCCTTCGTCCCAGTGCCCTAGCGTGCCCCGCGCCACCTGCTTCCTGGCGGCCGTGCCGGACGTCCGCCGCTCCGCGGCCGTCGCCGCCAGATCGTGCCGCATAGCGGGCGCGCGCGAACGTCCTTCAGGGCTCATGAGCTTCGTTTACCCCCGTGGCCAGGCAGCAGAACGCCCCCGGTCCCGAAGACCCGGCCCTACGTTGCTGGCCCGTTCGGCTCGCGGCCGCTTGCCGCTGGCCGGCACGCCGCGCTGAGAGCAGAGGTATCGCCTCGATCTTCTCCTCGGTCAGGTCTTCCCAGCGGACGCTGGCTGGCCGCCGTGGCCCGTGCCGAGAGCGGCAGTCGATCACCCGCTCGGGCGTCACGATGAAGTCAACCGGCACGTCGTGACTGGTCAGCGGGATGACCCCGGCCGGGCGCAGCTGCAGTTCGTGGACGGTCGTGACGGCCACGGTGCGCGGCACGATCAGGCCAGCCTCGGTGGCGAGCGCGAATTCCAGGTCGGCGAACCCGCCGCCCTTGCCCAGCCGGGCGCCGTCCTCGCCCACCGCGACGCTGCCTATCACCACCAGGTCGACGGGGGACAGCTCGGCCAGCGTGACCCGCCGGGCGGAGCGGGCCGCTCCGCTTATCGATGCCGCCTTGCGCGGCGGCTCGCTCAGGTGGTCCGGATCCAGGGCGAAGAACGGCTCCGCGTCGGCCAGCCGCGGGACCGCCATGTACACGGTTTTGCCGTCCTCGAGCGCGCGCTGGCGCACCGGCAACTGCGCGGAGTCCGGGTTGGCCTTCAGGGTGCCCGCGGCCTGCCACTCCGGCATCGCCCGCAGCCGTTCGGCGGCCGCCTCAGCACCGGTGAAGTTCGGGATGCGCCCGGCAGCGCCGGGGAATCTGGCCACCTTCGCCGCGCGCATCGCCGACCAGACCTCGTCTCGCAGCTCGGCCTTTGCTGCCAGCAGGTCGGCCGGGCCGCCAGCGTCGCGGTCGTGACGCGGCCCGGGGCGGGGCACGCGCCTACCCTGCCTGCTCGGGCCCGGCGGACGGGGTGACGCTGCCGCCGCTGCGCCAGTACTCGCCGTCGGCCCGGGACAGGAAGTCCGCGTCCACCAGGTACCGGCGCAGCGCCGCGTAGTCGCTGTGCAACGCACCAAGGAACAGGCTGACGTCGCGTTCCAGGTATCGCACACCGGGCTCGAACGCCTGCGCGATCTTGTCAAGCAACGCCAGCCGGCGCGATTGCTTGGCGGGCAGGGCCTGGATCCGTCCGTCACCGACGAAGACTCGCAGCTGCGGGTCTTCGGTCACCGCTTCCAGGACGGGTACCGGATCAAGATCAGCCATGCGGACATTGTCCACCATGCCGCCGTCCGGCCCCGAGCGGTTTCGGCCGGGCTCCGGCGGCCGGAAACCCGCGGGCGCCGGGCCGGCTTTCTGCGGTATGGTCCGCCGGGTGGACGAGGCGCAGGACTACTTCGGGGAACGGGTCGCGGCGGGGTACGACGATTCGTTGCACACGTTCGAGCCCGGTGCTGTGGAACCCACGGTCGACCTCCTGGCCGAGCTGGCCGGCGACGGCCGGGCGCTGGAGCTCGCGATCGGCACCGGGCGCATCGCGCTGCCGCTGGCGGCCCGCGGGGTCCCGGTCCATGGCATCGACCTGTCGCGGGCCATGGTCGCCCGGATGCGCGCCAAGCCGGGCGCGGACGCGATCAGCGTGACCATCGGCGACTTCGCGACCACGCGCGTTCAGGGGACGTTCCGTCTCGCCTACCTGGTCTTCAACACGATCACGAACCTGACCACGCAGGACGCCCAGGTGGCGTGCTTCCAGAACGTGGCGGCACACCTGGAACCCGGTGGCTGCTTCGTCATCGAGGTCGGGGTCCCCCCGTTGCGCTGGCTCCCGCCCGGGCAGAACGTCCTGCCGTGGAGCGCGGGCCCAACCGAGTGGGTGTGCTACACGTACGACTTCGCCGCGCAGCGGAGCCAGGGGCACTACATCGATCTTGATGGCGGCCGGGGTGAGTACCGCACGATCCCGTTCCGGTACGTGTGGCCGGCCGAACTCGACCTGATGGCCCGGCTCGCCGGGTTGCGGCTGCGCGACCGCTGGGCTGGATGGGCGCGGGAGCCGTTCACCGGCGAGAGTCGGGGGCACGTCTCGGTCTGGGAGAAGCCGGCCATCCCGCCGTCCGCCTCCGAATAACCGGCATCAGCTCCCGCTGACCGGCTGGTCCTGCCAGGGCTGCGGTCAGGCGACCCGGCGCCAGCCGAGTTCGCCTGCCTTCCAGCGGGCGATGGCCTGGTGCTGGCTGACGACCTTGACCTCCCGCAGCGGCCAGCGGTGGCCGTGCATCGCGTTCTCGGCTTCGATGATCCCGACGACGGGGGAGACCTGGGGGATCTCATGCTTGACGCCGGACTGCTCGACCAGAATCAGGCTGGCCGGACGGGCATCTCCGGGCGCCTCGTTGCGCTCACTCACACTCATTAGACTCCGGCCGCACCCGGACGGTTCCCACCACGTCGGTACCTACCGCACAGTCCGGGTGTCTTGATCGCTACCGATATATCTATTGATATTCAGCATACGTGTTCATCCGCTCAGGGTCGGCTCATGTGCTCACGCTCTTAGCGCTCAGGTCGGTCAGCTCGGTGCTAGCCGACCGCCGGGCACGCAGCACCCAGGTTGACGCGAAGCCGACAACGAGCAGGCCCAGCGCGAACCACGGGGCGAGGATGGTCGGGCTGGTGACCTTGTAGAACGAGCCGAAGATGGCCCCTGCGGTGATCAGGATGCCGACCACGGCCGATATCACCAGCGACACCCGGCGCTGCGAGGCGGCGAAGGTGCGCAGCGACCCGACCGACATCAGCAGGTAGACCACGACGAGCGCGAAGCCGCCGAACGTGGAGCCCCATGCGAACAGCGCGAAGTAGTGCGGGGTGGCGGGCAGCGCGAACAGGCCGGTCCAGAAGAGATCCACCAGCAGGGTCACGATCGCCGCGCCGACGATGAAGACCGTGGCGCCCAGCGGTGAGCTGTGCCTCTTGGACACGATCGCGAGCTGCGCCGGGATCCGGCGGTCGCGGGCCATCGCGAAGATCCCCCGGGACGCGGACACCGCGCAGCCGATCGCGACCGCGAGCATGTCGAACAGGACCACGAGCTCCAGTAGCCGGTCGATCCAGGTGCCGCCGTAGCCCCCCGCGCTGGCCGGCGCGCCCAGCGCGAACAGCGGTGCCGACGCCGCCGCCGTCAGGGTCTTCAGGTTGTAGTGGAAGCCGGCCACCTCGACGTAGGTGGCCAGGACAAAGAAGATGGTGGCGATGCCGGCCGTGGTCATGACCGCGATCGGGATCTCCCGGCTCGGCTTGGGCGTCTCCTCGGCCAGGTTCGCCGCGGTCTCGAACCCGACGAACAGCAGCACGCCGTACAGCACGCCGAAGAAGATCCCGGACCAGCCGTCCGACGCGGACGACGGGTTGAAAGGCTTGAAGCTGTTCGCCGAGCCGAGCTTGACGATGACGGTGATGAAGAAGATCAGCACCACGATCATCGAGACCAGCGCCAGCCCCAGCTGTGTGCGGGTGGAGAGGCGCACCCCGAAGTACAGGATCGCTGCGATCAGGGCGATCACGATCAGCGTCCAAGCCCAGGCCGGCAGCGGGTTGACCTTGAACTCGGAGGCGATCGTGCTCTGCAGGTAGCCACCGATCAGCAGCAGCAGGCCGGTAAGCAGGACGGTCACTCCGCCGTAGTAGAGCCAGCCGGCCGCCGTGCCGACCCGCTCGCCGAGCCCGCGGGTGACGTAGTCGTACAGCGACCCCGCGGCGTGGATCTCCTTGACGTAGCTCGACACGATCCAGCCAAGCGCGAACACGCCGACCGCCGCGATCAGCACGGAAAGCGGCGAGGCGACGCCGCCGCCCTTGCCTGAGGCGCTGATCACGCCTACGACCAGCGGGATCACGAAGGCCGAGGAGAACACAGGGCCCATGAACCCGACGGACTGCGCGATCACATCGGGCAGGGAGAGGATCTTCGCCCCAAGGCGCTCGTACACCGGGCCGGAACTCGCCATGGTCTCCTCCTTCATGGAGAGGGTCGGGGAGGTGGGCGGGGGATCTGCGTGACTACGGGCGCGGGGCGAGCCGGAGCACCTCGCTCGCGTTCCCCGCGAAGATTGCGGAAACGTCGGTTTCGGGCAGGTCGAGAGCCTCGATGTTGGCGATCGTGTCGCGGACCACCGTTGGTCCTCCCAGCGGCATGTCGGTGCCGAACAGCACGTGGCCGGTGCCGAAAAACTCCACGGCGCAGCGGACCGCGTTACCGGCCCCGAACAGCGCCGTGTCGGCGAAGAAACGCCGGAAGTAGTCGATCGGCTCCGCGGACAGGCGCGATGTGATGGCGTCGCGGCGCGGGTCCTCGAGCGGCGATGCCAGGCGGCCGGCGAAGTGCGGCACCATCGCCCCCGCGTGGTGAGTGATCACCCGCAGGCCGGGATGGCGATCGAAGCAGCCCGAGTACACCAGCCGGGCCATGCACACCGACGTCTCGTACGGCCAGCCCAGAGACCACCAGATGCCGTACTCGGAACGGGTCTCCGCCGGATAGTCGGGCCAGACGGCGCTGCGCGTCGGGTGGATCCAGAGCGCCCCGCCGAGCCGGGTCACGGTCTCGAGCACCGGATCGAACCGCGGCGCGTCGAGCGGCGCCCCGCCGACGTTCGTATGCAACTGCGCGCCGAGCGCCCCGAGCTCGCTCATGGCCCGGGTCAGCTCCCCGGCGGCCGCGTCCACGTCGTTCATCGGCAGCGCGGCGGCGAACCCGGCGAACCGGTCCGGGTACGTGGCGACCAGCTCCGCCAGCTCGTCGTTCACCGCGCGCGCGAGGTCGAGGGAGGCGGCCGGATCCCCGAGCTGGTCAAGCGGCGGCACGGCGAGCGTCAGCACCTGGACGTAATCGTCGAACGGGTCGATCGCCCGCCACCGCGCGTCGAGGTCGGTCAGCGCGGGGTCCTCGTGGATCCACTGCTGGTACCCGAGGATCCGGTCGCTGACGTTGCCGGACATGATCGACTCCAGCCGCCGCGCGTACGAGGGCGGAAGGATGTGAGCGAAGGCATCGATCTTCCGCACGGTCCTCCCCTGAGATCCTCGGGAGTGGCGAGGCGGCACCCGGCCGTCATTGGGGGGATCGTATGGAAGCAAACGATTGGTGTCAAGGGCCCCCGGCGGCCCGGCCGGGCCGGCTTCGCCGGGCTACCCGGGCAGCGGAGAAAGGTGCTCGTGCACCGCGACCCAGCGACCTGCCTCGCGGCGGAACACGATCGTCTCCCGCTCGCGCAGCGTCTGCTCGCCGGGCGCGGTGCGCACCACCGTGGTCACTTCGTGGGTGAAGACCGCCGTGTCGCCGAGCATCTGCACGTAGGGCCGGACCGAACGGCAGGAGATCACGCGGAAGCCATCCTCGTCTTCCCATTGCTGCCAGAGCCGCCGGTACTGCTCGCGCGAGGTCAGCCGGTCGGCGGTGGTGTAGAAGATGAAGGTCGCGTCGGGCGCGAAGCAGCCGAAGTACCCGGCGGTGTCGTGCCCGCCGAACGCGCGGACCAGGTCCCGCGCGGCCGCCAGCACCGCGTCCCGCGCGTCCCCGGCCACCATCATGCCGCGGCCTTCCGCGCCGCAAGCGCAGACAGCAGCTCGTAGCCAACGTGCGCGGCGGCGATCCCGGTGATCTGGGCGTGGTCATAAACCGGGGCGACCTCGACGATGTCGGCGCCGACGAGGTTGAGCCGGGCGAACGAGCGCAGCGTGGCGAGCAGCTCCCGGCTGGTCAGCCCGCCGGCCTCCGGGGTTCCGGTGCCGGGCGCGTGCGCCGGATCGAGAACGTCGATGTCGACGGAGACGTAGACGGGCCGGTCGGCGACGCGCTGCGCGATCTGCTCGACCATGCCGGTCACGCCGATCTCCTCGACGTCGGCCGCCGGGATCACCCGGAAGCCCATCTCGGAGTCCTCGGTGAGATCGGCGTCGGTGTACAGCGGGCCGCGGATGCCCGCGTGCAGGCAGCCGGACGGGTCAAGCAGCCCCTCCTCGAACGCGCGGCGGAACGGCGTGCCGTGCGTGTAGGCAGCGCCGAAGTACGTGTCGTAGGTATCGAGGTGCGCGTCGAAATGAACGACCGCGACCGGGCCGTGCACCGCCGACACCGCGCGCAGCAACGGCAGCGCGATCGTGTGATCGCCGCCGAGCGTCAGCAGGCAGCCGGCGCGCTCAAGGAGGTCGCGGGCGCCGCGCTCGATGGCGGAGATCGCCTCGTCGATGCTGAACGGGTTGGCCGCCAGGTCGCCAGCGTCGGCAACCTGCTGGCTGCCGAACGGCGCCACCTGCAGGGCCGGGTTATAGGGCCGCAGCAGCCGGGACGACTCGCGGATGTGATTCGGGCCGAACCGGGCGCCGGGCCGGTAGCTGACCCCGCTGTCGAACGGCACGCCGACCACCGCGACATCCGCCCTCGCCACCTCGTCGATCCTGGGCAGCCGGGCAAACGTCGCCTCGCCCACCCAGCGCGGCACCACGGTGGCGTCCACCGGGCCGACGTGCCCCTCTGCCGTCACCCGGGGTACGGGGTCGGTCATCTGGCCTCCCTGGCTGCCGCATCGATCGCCTGCAGTTGCCGGTCACTGGCCTCGATCGCGGATTGCTCCCCGGCCAGGTCCAGTGAGCGGGACAGCACGAAGTACACCACGCCGGAGACGATGAGGCCGACCAGCCAGGAGTAATCCACGCCGCCCGTCACGTGGTTCGGGAAGTAGCCGGTATAGGAGAACCCGGCGATCGGCGGCAGCACCATGAACGGGATCTCGGCGGCGAAGCCAACGGCATACGCGGTGAGGCCGCGCCACCCCCACGCGCCGTAGACGCCGTCCGGCCGGAAGATGTCGGTTATCGCGTAGTGGCCGTGCCGGACGAAGAAGAAGTCCACCAGGTTGAGCGCCGTCCACGGTACGAGCAGGTAGAGCATCAGCGTCAGCGAGTTCAGCACGGCGTTGACCGCGGTGTCCGACGCGCTGGTCGAGATGCCCGCGCCGATCAGATACCAGACGACGGCGAGCGCCACGACGGTCACTGCCCGCCACATACGGCTGGTCTGAATCTTGCGGAACGAGTCGACGCCGGTGAGCACCGTCAGCATCGCGCCATAGGCGTTCATGCCCATCGTGGCCAGCAGCGCCGTGGCCGACAGGAAGGCGGTGATCGAGCCGAGCGGTGCCGCGACCTTGTCGCCGACGAGTTGCAGGCCGACCAGGCCGTCGGAAACGTTGAGCCTGGTGGCGAGCCACGCGCCGAGCGCGATCAGCCAGATGGCCGAGCCGGAGGCGCCGAAGAAAACCGCAAAGATGATCCCGCGCCTCGACGTGTCCCGCGGCATGTATCGCGAGTAGTCCGACACGTAGGGCGCGTAGGTGATGTTGTAGGCGGCCGCCACCGAGAACTGGGCCATGAACGCGGTGAAGAGGAACCCGCCCGGGTGGTGCGGCTGCACGCCGCCCGCGTGCCCGGCCAGGATGGCTACCGAGATGATCGCGTAGCAGGGGAACGAGATGATCAGCAGGAACCGGAACACCCGGTGTACCCAGTCGTAGCCGAAGATGGCGAGCGCAGCGGCCAGCACCGCGGTGGTGATCGCCACGCCGCCCGCGCTCCAGCCGAACGCGCCGTGCAGGCCGCTGGCCAGCAGCACCTGATCGGCGACGTTGAACGCCATGTACGTGAACAGCACGGCGAACAGCGCGACCACGACACCCCGGTAGCCGAGCTGAGCCCTGGTCTGGATCATCTGCGGCAGCCCGAAGACCGGGCCCTGGGTGCCGTGGAAGGCCATGAACAGCGTGCCAAACCCGATCCCGAGCGCCCCGGCCAGGATGGACCAGCCGAGGGACAGGCCCAGCGAGGGTCCGACGAAGCCGATCGGGATCGTGAAGTACTGGAAGTTGCCGAGGAACCACAGCATCGCCTGCTGCCAGGTCTTGCCGTGCCGCTCCGGGTCCGGGATCCAGTCGATCGAGTGCACCTCGATCTGGCCGAGCAGGCCGTGGTCGGTTTCCTGCTGCGTGACGCCCGGCGCGACGGCCATGAGGCCTCCTCAGGTAATCTCCTGGCACATATGGTCACCATCGGTTTCTTGGCTGTCAACCCTTGTTTCATAGCGCCCGGAGGTGTGCGATAGAGGTGGCCACGTCAGTGGAGGGGGACAGTGCCAGGCACGAGTGACCGGCGCGAGCCGGACGGTGGCGCCGATTCCCGGCGCATCGGCGCACAGCTTCGCGCCGCCCGGCTCGCGGCGCGGATGAGCATGACCGAGGTGGCCGAGCAGAGCGGGCTGACCAAGGGCTTCGTGTCCAAGCTGGAGCGCGACCTGGCCAACGTCTCGGTCGCGTCGCTGCTGCGGCTGTGCGACGCGCTCGGCATCTCGGTCGGCGCGCTGTTCTCCGAAGCCAAGGGGGAGGTCGTCAGGCACGACGCCTACCCCGCGGTGAACTTCGGCGGGCTCGGCGGTGTCACCGAGTACCTGCTGACGCCGTCGCGCGAGAAGCGGATGCAGGCGATTCTCAGCGACATCGAGCCCGGCGGCGGGAGCGGCGACGAGCCGTACTCGCTGCCCGTCGATGTGGAGTTCGTCTTCGTCCTGGACGGCAGGCTCGGGCTGAACGTCGCCGGCGAGGACGTCGTGCTCGAGCGGGGCGACGCGTTCACGTTCCCCTCCGGCACCGAGCACACCTTCCGGGCCGAGCAGGAGTCCGGGCTGACCCGGGTGCTCTGGGTGCTGTCCCCGGCGCTGCCCGACGGCGACGGCTGGCAGCAGTTCCGCTAGCTGCCCGTTCCGGCGCCGCGGTCAGGCCAGCTGTACCCGGACCGGCAGCTCCCGCAGCCCGTTGGTGAAGTTGGACCGGATCCGGCGCGGCGGGCCGGCCAGCTCGAAGCTGGCCACCCGGCGGGCCAGCCCGGCGAGCACCACCCGCACCTCCAGCCTGGCCAGGTGCGCGCCCAGGCACAGGTGCGGACCGCCGCGCCCGAAGCTGAGATGCCGGTTGGGGGCCCGCCCGACGTCGAAGACGTCCGGGTCGGGAAACTCGGCCTCGTCCCGGTTGCCCGACACGTACCAGAGCACGACCTTGTCACCGGCGCGGATCGAGGCCCCGCCGAGCTTGGTGTCCGCGGTCGCGGTCCGGCGCATGAAGTGCGTCGGGCAGGTCCACCGCAGCACCTCGTCGGTGGCGGTGTCCAGGAGGCTGGGGTCGGACCGCAGCTGCTGCCACTGCTCCGGGTGCTCGCAGAAGGCGAGGATTCCCTGAGCGATCGCGATCCGGGTGGTCTCGTTCCCGGCCACGACCAGGATCGAGAAGAAGTTGTCGAGATCGACCTCGCTCAGCCGGTCGCCGTCGACCTCCGCCCGCAGCAGGGTGGACAGCAGGTCGTCCCCGGGGTCGTGCACCCGCCCGGCGATGATCTCGCGGCCGAGTTCCCATAGCTGCTTGCCGTACGGGCTGCGGAACGGGAACCGGCGGTAAGCGTCGGTGTCGTCCCGGCCCCAGACCACGTCGGTGATGTCCGGGTCAGTGTTGGCGATCAGCCGGTCGCCGAGGTCGATGAACGTGTCCAGGTCGGCCTCGGGCAGGCCCATGATCCGGGC
>Ga0208725_1000246_pt1 | contig 12648 bp, 12 predicted proteins | sample MicForSoSWNH13_O_FD_188004 | JGI IMG/M metagenome (GOLD analysis project Ga0208725, IMG submission 188004) | Forest soil microbial communities from Harvard Forest Long Term Ecological Research site in Petersham, Massachusetts, USA - MetaG HF011... | ecosystem: Environmental > Terrestrial > Soil... | reverse complement strand
GGCCAGCGTCACCGGCCGCTGGTAGAACCAGGCGTGCGGGTTGGTGGCGGCGTGCCGCCGGTCGGCGACCGTGACCAGCCCGAAGTCCTCGCTGGTCGCCCCGTAGTCGTGCATGTAGCGCCGGGCGATCATGGCGACGGTCGCGGCCGGGACGGCCAGTCCCATCGGGTAGTGCCAGCCGTTGTCGACGCCTCCGGTGGTGGGCGCCGCCACGGCGGCGCGGGAGACCTGGCCGAACCGGTGACCGGAGCGCTCGTTCAAGGCCCGGTAGCAGACCACCACCTCGGCGATCCCGGTCGCGACCGCCATCGCCGCCTGCTGCACGATCGCGCAGGCGGCGCCGCCGCCGTAGCCGACCTGGCTGAAGAACGTGAGCTCGGGGACGCCGAGCTCGCGCGCGAGCGCCACCTCGGCCACCGCATCCATCGTGAACGTCACCAGCCCGTCCACGTCGGCCGGGCTGAGCCCGGCGTCGGCCAGCGCAGCCGACGCCGCCTCTGCTGCCAGCCGCAGCTCGCTGCGGCCCGAGTCCTTCGAGAATTCGGTGGCCCCGATGCCGGCGATCGCCGCTGCCCCGGAGATCACGCCACACCTCCCGTTGCGCCGTCCGCCGCCCCGGGCGGCAGCAGCAGGCGAACCGTGCCGGTGACGTGGTCGCCGAGGCTGCACCGGCCGGTCACCGTCACCTCGACCTCGCTATCGGCGCCTGCGGCGGCGGGGGCCCGCCCGGAGAACGTGAGCGTGTCACCTGCGTAGCACGGCACCCCGAGCCGGATCGCGACCTTGCGCACCAGCGCCTGCGGTCCCGCCCAGTCGGTGACATAGCGCTGCACCAGGCCGGTGGTGGTGAGGATGTTGATGAAGATGTCCTTGCTGCCCCGCTCGACGGCCCGGTCCTTGTCGTGGTGCACGTCCTGGAAGTCCCTGGTCGCGATCGCGGAGGCGACCACGAACGTCGGCGTGACGTCGATCACCAGCTCCGGCAGCACGAGATCGGTCACCGCGGATCCTCCCGCCAGGCCGGCAGCGTCAGCGTGTCATCCACCCGGACGAACTCGACCCGGACCGGCAGGCCGACCCGCACCCGGTCCGGACTGACCTGAAGCTCGCCGACCATCCGGACACCCTCGGTGAGCTGCACCAGCGCGACCACGATCGGCAGCGACTTGCCGGGAATCGGCGGGTGGTGCTGTACCACGTAGCTGTATACCTCGCCGGTGCCCGCGGCCACGATGTACTCCGGCTTGGCCGCGCCGCAGCCGGGGCACATCGGGCCCGGCGGGTGGCGCAGCGCGCCGCAGCCGCCGCAGCGCTGGATCCGCAGCTCGCCCGCTGCGGTGCCGTCCCAGAAGAACGCCGTGTCCCGCGACAGGGCCGGCCGCAGCACCTCGCCCGCCGAAGGGGCGGTGCGTGGCTGGAACTTCAGGATCCGGAACAGCATCGTGGCGACCGGCTCGGTGCCCACGTACCAGGTGCTGACCGTGGTGACGAACCAGCCCTCGCCGAGCGATGTCCGCTTCGGCCCGGCGACGTCCTGCAGCCGGGACCGCACCGTGACCTGCTCGCCGTGCCGCAGATAGCGGTGATACTCCTGCTCGCAGTTCGTGGCGACGACCGAGGTGAACCCCGCCTCGTCGAGCACGGCGGACATCAGGCCCAGCGGATCGTCGTCGTCGGGCTGGGGATGCAGCCCGCGCATGGTCCACACCTGCGCCATGGCCGGGGGTGCGACCAGGCCGCCGTGCACCGAACCGGCGGCCGCGCCGGCGTCGGTGTAGACCGGGTTGGCGTCGCCGATCGCCTCGGCCCAGTTTCGGATCATCGGCAGGTTCACCGGATCCCGCGCCCGGCGCGGCCGGGACTCGCCCCTCGCCGCGATCCGGGCCGCGGCCCCGGTGATCGCGGCTTTAGCGCCGTCCGAACCCGAATTGCCGGCCGTTACGCTCACGCCCCTCCGTTCATCTGGGTACCCGCGGCAGGCCGAGCCCGGCGGTCGCGATCAGCTCCCGCTGGATCTCGTTGACCCCGCCGCCGAAGGTCAGCACCGTGTTGCGCTTGGCCTGGATGTCGAGCCACTGGAGCAGCCCGGCCGTGTCCGGTTCCGCTGGGTCGCCGTGCCGCCCGACCACGTCCTCGAGCAGCTGGCCGAGCCGCTGCAGCCGTTCCGAGCTGAACACCTTGGTGGCCGACGCGTCGGCTATGTCGACCGTGGGTGCCGTTGCGACCTGCCAGTTCAGCAGCTCGTTGATGCGCAGGCAGGCGTAGGTCTCGGCCAGGGCGCGGCGCACGTCCGGCATGCCAAGCAACGGGCGCCCGTCCGGGCTGGTGCGGTCCTCGGCCCACGCGCGCACCCGGTCGTACAGGGCGGCGATCCGGCCCGCCGGGCCGAGCATCACCCGCTCGTGGTTGAGCTGAGTGGTCACCAGCCGCCAGCCCGCGTTCTCCTCGCCGACCCGCATCGTCACCGGCACCCGCACGTCGGAGTAGTAGGTCGCGTTGACGTGATGGGCCCCGTCGTGGGTGATGATCGGCGTCCAGGAGAAGCCGGGGTCGGTGGTGTCGACGATGAGGATGGAGATCCCCTTGTGCCGCGGCGCGTCGGGATCGGTGCGGCAGGCCAGCCAGATGTAGTCGGCGTCGTGCGCCCCGGTGGTGAAGATCTTCTGCCCGTTGACGATATAAGTCCCGCCCCCCGCTCCCTTCCCGCCCCCCGCTCCCTTCCCGCCACCCTCGACCGACCGCACCGCACGGGTCCGCAGCGCGGCCAGGTCGGTGCCTGCCTCGGGCTCGGTGTACCCGATCGCGAAGTGCACCTCGCCGGCCAGGATCTTGGGCAGGAAGAAGTCCTTCTGCTCAGCGGTCCCGTGGGCCTGCAGCGTCGGGCCGACGGTCTGCAGGGTCACGGAAGGCAGCGGCACGTCGGCCCTGGCCGCTTCGCTGACAAAAATCTGCTGTTCCACCTGGCCGAGCCCGCGGCCGCCGAATTCGGCGGGCCAGCCCACCCCGAGCCACCCGTCGCGGCCCATCCGGCGCACTATCTCGCGGTAGACGGGGCCGTGCCGCTCGGTGAGCATCGCCTCACGCTCGTCGGCCGAGATCAGCGCCGCGAAGTAGGCCCGCAGCTCGTCGCGCAGCGTGAGCTGCTCCGGCGTGAGGTCAAGGAACATGGCCGGGCCTCAGTCGCACGCTCTGGCGCCGAGCCGGACCAGCCGGTGGTCGGCGCCGCCCACGAACCTGACCAGGTCCTTGACCAGCGAGGAGTATCGGTGCAGCGGATAGCTGACGTCCATGCCGATGCCGCCGTGCAGGTGGTGGCAGGCCCGCAGCGCCGACGGCGCCCGGTCGGCAAGCCAGTAGGCCGCCACGTCGAGGTCGGCGGCCGCACCGCGGTCGGTATCCAGGCGCCAGCAGGCCGAGAGCGTCGCCAGGTGCAGGGTGCGCGAGGTGATGTAGACGTCGGCGATCTTCTCGGCCACGGCCTGGAACGTGGCGAGCGGCCGGCCGAACTGCTCCCGCGCTGCCACGTACGCCGTGGTCAGCGACAGCGCTGCAGCGACCGCTCCGTCGGCCACGCAGCAAGCCCCGGCGCTTGCTAGCTGGTAGAGGTCGGTCACGGCGCGGCCTGCCCCGCCCAGCACGTGGCTGACCGGCGCCGCGTCCAGCCGCAGGGTGTACTCGGGCTGGCCGGACGCACTGTGTGTGCGCTGCCAGGACAGCCCGCTCGCCGATCTCGCGACGACCATCACCGCGGTGCCCGTGCCGCCCGCGGTGATGCTGGCCGGCACCAGAATCCAGTCGGCGGCCGGGCCGCACGGCACGCCGATCTTGACGCCGGAGACCGTGCCGGCCCCGTCGGCCAGACTGGCCGTGGTGGCCGGGACCACGGGCATCACCTGCGATGGCTCGCGCACCGCGGCGGTGAGCAGAGTGTCCCCGGACGCCACGCCGTCCAGCAGCGCCTGCTGCACGTCGCGGTCCCCCCACCGGACGACGGGCAGCACGCCGAGAGCCAGCGTGGCCAGGGCGGGCACCGGGGCGGCCCGCCGGCCGATCTCGGTCAGCGCCGTGGCCACGGCCATTACCCCGAGCTCGTCCCCGCCGAGGAAGGCCGGCAGGGCGAGCGACAGCAGCCCGGCCCGGCTCAGCTCTTTCCACAGCGCGGGGTCATCGGCCCCCGGCTCAGCGGGCGGCCGGGCATGGTCCAGCACCTCGGCGATCGCACTGGCGACCGCTTGCTCGGTCTCGCCGAGAGTGAAGTCCATGCCGATTGGCACCGGTCCTCCTAGGGCGGGGCTCGCAAAATTAGAACACGTTTTACCTGTCATCGGCCAGCGCAGAGCGCCTGGCCTGGCAACCTGCGTTGGTACGCTTGACAGTAAGCGCGGACCGCCGCACCACCCCTGGCCCGCGCGAATCGCCAGCCGGAGATCGCGGGAGCGGCTCCGGTCTGCTGATACCGCGAGGGGCCTTGATGGCAGCAGCGAGAACACGTATCAGCGGCACGGTCGCCCCGACCGCACCTGCCGCCGAGTTCGGGTCGCCCGCGCAGCGTGACCGCAGGAAGCGGATCCTGGACGCCACGCTGGCGCTGGCGTCCAAGGGAGGCTACGACGCGGTCCAGATGCGGACGGTGGCGGAACGGGCCGATGTGGCGCTCGGCACCCTGTACCGGTACTTCCCATCCAAGATTCACCTGCTCGTCTCCGGGCTGGCCCTGGAGTTCGAGCGGACCCAGGGGCGGCTGGACCGCAGGCCGATCCCTGGCGACACGCCCTACGACCGGATGCTGTACGTGCTCGGCCGGATCACCCGGTCCATGCAGCGCGAGCCGCTGCTCGCCGAGGCGATGACGCGGGCGTTCATGTTCGCGGACTCGAGCGCGGCGGCGGAAGTCAACACGGTCGCCCGGCTGATGGAGCAGATGCTGACCAGGGCCATGCACGAGGGCGAGCCATCGGGCGACGACAAGGCGATCGCCCGGGTCATTGGCGACGTCTGGCTGTCGAACCTGGTCGCGTGGGTGACCAGGCGCGCATCGGCGGACGACGTGAGCAACCACCTGGAGCTCGCCGCCCGGCTGCTGCTGCGCTGATCGCCCGGCGAGAACGCTAGGAGGCCGGCGTCCCGGCGGCGTCCAGGCGATCCGGGCCGAATCGGGCGTCGAGCCGCGCGGCGACCCGGCGGCCGAGCCGCTGCATCGGCGCCTCGACCAGGTAGTAGGTTGCCGCGCAGCAGGCCAGCAGGGCGGCGAGGAACACCGCTGCCGCCCCCATCTGCAGCCACACCGGCTGGCGGTTGCCCGGCGCGAACGGGATGCTGTCGTAGACGTCAAGCAGCAGCGGGTGCAGCAGGTAGACCGAATAGCTGACCAGGCCGAGCCAGGCCAGGATCGACGGCACCCGAAGGCTGCGCAGCGCCAGGCCGATCGCAAACGTCAGGCCGGCCAGTGCGACGGACATGACCCATTCCCGCTGCAGCAGCGCCGCCTGGTTAGCCGGGCTGGCCGCCGGGATGTGCCAGGCACCCGCCGCGATCGCGGCGGCGAAGATGGCGATCGCCACGATCACGGCTCGCCAGCGGCCGATCTGCCCCTGCTGGGCCCGGTAGAGCATGGTGCCGGTGAACATCAGGGCCAGGATCGTCAGTCCCTCGTACGGGCTCTTCCTGCCGTTGACGGCGACCAGGATCAGGCCGGTGGCCGCGGCAAGCCACGCGCCGAGCGCACGCGGCAAACCGCGGGCGGCCACCGCGACCGCGATACCCCCCATGATCAGGACATCGCCGGCCAGCGCGACCGGGGTGAGCCCGAGGAAGCTGTACGAGATCCAGACGGTGGGCAGCAGCCCGCCAAGCAGCAGCGCGGCCACGGCGAACGTACCGGCGCACCACCCGCTGCGCTTGTGCAGGCCCGCGGTGAACAGCGCGGTGAGCAGCACGTAGAACACCATCTCGTAGGACAGCGTCCAGAGCACGACGATGATGTTGGTCTCGCCGAGCAGCTCGTTGAGCATGAACAGGTGCGAGAACACCGAGGCGGTGACGTTGCCGTTGGCGTCCCGCACACTGGCAAAGCCGAGCCCGTGCAGCACCAGCACCGCCGCGATGGCAATCGCGAAGAGCGGGAACAGGCGGAACAGCCGGCCGAGCCAGAAGCTCCGGAGGCTGCCCTTGCGCTCCAGCGATGCCGGCACGATGTAACCGCTGACCAGGAAGAAGACGAGCACGCCGTACAGCCCGGGATCGAACACGCTGTACACCGCGGTATGGACCGTGGACAGCACGCGGGTGCCGAAGTGCGCGTACACCACGCAGAGCGCGGCGATCCCCCGCAGCGCGTCGAGCCAGGCCAGCCTGCGGCCGCTGGCCGGCGCGCGGTCCTTCGCCTGCGGCTGCGGTTCGCAGCCGGCTGGCGACGGCCGGTGATCCCGGGATGGCGCGGTCGCGACGGCGGTCGCCTGGTCCTGAGCAGGCACGATCGACATGGGACGTGAACCTACCCACGGACCTTGACCGAAACTTGGTAAACAGCTGACCAGAGCCTGACCGCGAGCCCAGACCAGCCGGGAGGCAGGTAATCGGGAGGCAGGTAATGCGGCCGCAGCCGGCGCCTGCTGCGCGGGCCTGCCTGCCTACCAGTTGGCGACGATGGTGTCGCCGAACCAGGACACGAGGATGCGGTGTGCGATCGACGGCGGCGGCGGCAGCCGGATCTCGCCGCTGGCGACGCTGGCACGCAGCTCGTCCCGGCTGAACCAGTGCGCCTCGACGATCTCCTTGGAGTCGACCGTGATCTCCAGGCTGCCGGTCGCGCTGGCGCGGAAGCCGAGCATCAGGCTGTGCGGCATCGGCCAGGGCTGGCTGCCCACGTAGTGCACGTCGCCGACGGTGATCCCGGTCTCCTCCTGCACTTCCCGCGCGACCGCCTGCTCGGCGGATTCCCCCGGCTCGACAAACCCGGCCAGGATCGACACCCGCTTCTCCGGCCACATCGCGTTCCTGGCCAGCAGGCACCGGTCCTCGGGGTCGGTCACCAGCATGATCACCGCCGGGTCCAGCCGCGGGAAATGCTCGCTTCCGTCGACCACGCAGCGCCGCGCGTGGCCCGATAGCTCGGGTTCGGTGACCGCTCCGTCCCGCGGGCAGTGCCCGTGCACCGCGTGCCAGTTGCCCAGCGCCACGGCGTGGGTCATCAGCCCGACGTCGCGTTCGGTCAGTCGCGGGAGCGCCTGCCGCAGGCCGACCGGCCGGACCTCGGAGCCGGGAACCTGCATGGCATCCGCTGGCGGCAGCGGCCCGGCCACGCCGAAGTAAACAACGCCGACCGCGTCGATCCCCAGCAGGAACCTGACGCCGTCCGGCGCCTGCGCCGGGGGCACGAAGACAAGCTCTTCGCCGCCATCGCCGGAACGGACCAGGCTCTGGCCGTCGTCGACCACGAGGACCCGGGTCCGCGGGTCGGCCCATGCCGCCGCGAGCCATTCGGTATCGCTGCGGCGCGCTGCAGCGCGGTCCACCTCGCCGCGGGACAGGGCCAGGTTGTGCAGGCCGCCGCTCCCCGGACCGGCGCTCACCGCGCCGCCGCGAGGTCGCCGGCCGCCGCCGCGAGCCCGTCCCACAGGTACGCGGCCGCTTCCGCGCCCTTCAGCAGCAGCGCCATCTCGACCCTCTCGTTCGGTGCGTGAATGCGGTCGGAGTCCAGCGCCACGCCGAGGAAGACCAGCGGCGCGCCCAGGATCGCGGCCAGGTCCGCCTCCGGGCCGCTGCCGCCCTCCCGGGTGAACAAGACGTCCTGCCCGAACGCCATGCTCATGGCCCGCCTGGCCGCCGCCACGGCAGGATGGTCGACCGGCGAAAAGCAGGCGCGCACTCCCGGCTCGGTGATCGTGACCGTCGCCTCGATGCCCGGCGGGGTGCGCTGCGCCACGTACTCCCGCAGCGCCGCGGCGACGTCGGCCGGCTCCTGGTTCGCGACCAGCCGGAACGAGAGCTTCGCGTGCGCTTCGCTGGGGATGATGGTCTTGCCGCCAGGCCCGGTGTGCCCGCCCCACATCCCGTTGATCTCGGCGGTCGGCCGGGCCCAGATCCGCTCCAGTGTGCTGAACCCGGCCTCGCCGGCCGCGGCGCGGCTGTGGCCGGCCTCGTCCAGCCACGCCTGCTCGTCAAAGGGCAGCCTGGCGAACATCTCCCGCTCGCCCGGAGTGACACCGATCACCTTGTCGTAGAACCCGGGCAGCGCGACCCGCCCGTCTCGGTCGTGCAGGCCTGCCAGCAGTTCGGCCATGGCGTGCAGCGGGTTCGGCACCGCGCCGCCGAACGATCCGGAGTGCAGATCACGCTCGGGTCCGCGCAGATCGATGTCGGCTGCGGCAATGCCGCGCATGCCGGTGCACATCGACGGCACATCCGCGGCCCACATCGAGGTGTCCGTGACAACGATCACGTCGCAGCCGAGCTGGTCCCGCCGGGCCTCGAGCAGCGCGGGGAAGTTCACCGACCCGGACTCCTCCTCGCCCTCGATCAGCAGCTTGAGCGTGACCGGTGGCGCGCCCTGCCCGCCGGCCGCCAGGCAGGCCCGCACACCGAGGGCATGAAAGAGGACCTGGCCCTTGTCGTCAGAGGCGCCGCGGGCCAGCAGTTGCCCGTCCCGCTGCACCGGCTCGAACGGCGGCGAGTCCCATTCATCGAGCGGCTCGACCGGCTGCACGTCGTGGTGGCCGTAGACGAGCACGGCCGGGGCCGATGGATCGGCGGCCGGCCAGTGCGCGAACACGGCGGGCAGGCCATCGCCATCCGCGCCGGTCTCCCAGACCTCGGCGACGGGGAAGCCGGCCTGGCGGAAGTGCCCGGCGAGCCATTCCGCTGACCGGCGGACGTCGCCGCTGTGTCCCGGGTCGGCGGATACCGAGGGAATGGCCAGCCATTGCATGAGCGCATCGAAGAAACCGGCCGCATTCTCGCTGATGTAGCCGCGAACGTCCATGACCCTCCCTCATGACTTCCGCCACGGACCGCGCCGCGGTCATGCCGAAGATCCTGACCTGGACTCTATCGAGGAGGCTCTGCCAACCGCGAAGTCCGTCGCTGGATGCAGGTGCGCGACCTGCCGGACGGCCACCTGCACATGCTCGTGAGCCCGGGAGTAGCGTGCACCACGTGGACTCGAACCTGGACTACGTCGTGGCGCTGACGCGGGAATCGGCCCGTTTCGCGGAAGCCATCGAGGGTGCTGCGCCGGACCTGCCCGTTCCCACCTGCCCCGGCTGGAACGCCGACGACCTGCTGTGGCACCTCGGGGAGACGCAGTGGTTCTGGGCCGCGGTCGTGCGGGAGGACCTGACCGGTGAGCGAGCCGAGGAGCTCAAGCCGCCGCGTCCGCCGGACCGGCCCGGTTTGCTGGCGTTCTTCCAGCGGGCCAGCCACGATCTCGAGCAGACTCTGGCTGCGACACCGCCGGACTCGGCCGCCTGGACGTGGTCGGACGACCAGAGCGTCGCGTTCATCCGCCGGCGCCAGGCGCACGAGGCGCTGATCCACCGGGTCGACGCCGAGCTCATCACGGGCAGCCGCACGCCGATGGACGCGTCCCTCAGCGCCGACGGGATCGACGAGGTGCTGCGCGTGATGTACGGCGGGGTGCCCGACTGGGGCTCGTTCACGCCCGACGACGCCGGTCAGACGGTCCGGGTCCAGGCCACCGACACCGGTGGCTCGTGGCTTGTCACGCTGGGCCGCTTTACCGGCACCGATCCCGGTGGGACCTCCTACGACGAACCCGACATCCGCGCCGCAGACAGTGACCCGGGAACCAAGGCCGCCGCGGACGTGACCGGGGCTGCCGCGGATGTCGACTGCTGGCTGTGGCACCGGCCGCCTGCCGGGCGCGTCGGGCTGACCGGCGACCGTGAGGTGCTCAACCGGTTCGAGTCGGCCATCGCCCGCGGCGTCACCTGAGGGCCAGGCGATCTGTGTGGCGAATTAACTCACAGGAGGAAACAGATGCTGGTCGCATTCTCGGTCACGCCGCTGGGCGTCGGCGAGGAGGTCGCCGATTACGTCGCGGACGCGGTACGAGTGGTGCGCGAGAGCGGCCTGCCCAACCGGACCGACGCCATGTTCACCACGGTCGAGGGCGACTGGGTAGGGTTTTAATTAACTATTTTCGGCGGACCTGCTATCCGCAGCACGGTAACTGCCTCTTAGTAGCAGAAAGGCCGCCCAGCGGGGTGGCCTGCTTGCGGGGCAACACCGTCTCAGCCGGTTCCTGTTGTGGTATCCAGGCGGTTGCCGCGGTGATGGCCAGCCAGCACACCTCTTCAATAGTTGCAACCTGTGTGCTCTCGGCAACGGCCCGGATGTGAGTCTTGATGAGCTTCCGCTCGCTTAGGAACCCTCCGGGGAGATGATGCCACCGGGCCTCGATCTCGGCCATCCGGTCGGCCGCTTCTAGCCGCTGGAGGTACCGTTCGCCCGACTGGCCCTCACCGCCCAGGTACGTCTTGTTGGCCTGGTCCCAGTCGATGATGTCGCTGATGATGTCATGCATCGTCGGACTCCGCTTCTTCCCTGTTTGATCTGACAGTCTGGCTGTTAGGTCTGACAGCGCTCTGATGCGAAGACCCCCGAGCGTGGACGCTCAGGGGTCGCTTGGTTCGTCTGCGGCTACTTTGTCCGCTCTTACCAGGCGTACCGGCGGGGGGCCGCAGGTGCGGTCGTGGAGCCCGGCACGGCAGCACGCGCAGCGGCCCGCGCGTGCCATGGCCCCCCCCGCGCACCCCTTGGCCAAGTTTTTACCGTTCCGGGGATACCGGTCGGTCTACCGGTGCCTTGACAGCCCACCCGGCACGGAGCGTTCATGAAGGATGCGCGAGCGTCGCGCGGCGCGGCACCGACCTTCTTGCCGGCCGCAGCACGGCGCGCACGGCCACGGCTGGCACGCGACCCCCGTCCGGGGAGCGTGCGGACGGCGGGCTCCGGACCGGGCGGGGACCTGGGACCGGGGAGGCGACGCCGACGCACGCGCCAGCCGGCCCCTTCACCCGTCACGGCGGCCTGGGCCGCCGCCCCTTCCCTGACGACCTTTTGCCTGACCCCGTGTCCACTCCGGGGATGAAGGCGCCCTTGGCGTGCGCCGGGACCGGCACGGTTCACGCGCGGAAAGGCGACTGTGCGCATGACCTCGCTCCACAGCCAGCGTTCCACCTGGCAGACCCCCCGGACGATTGCCCGGCAGGCAACCCGGACCACCAGATCTGCCGACCGACCTGCCGCCCCCGGCCCGGCCGTAGCCCCTGGTCAGCGGCGAAATGTACCTGCGGGACGGGACCGGGGCTTATGACTGTGTCATCACATCCTCATACGCGCGGGGCAGGCACAGGCGCGCGTACGTCAGCTAGGGGCGAGGCTGCGGTGCTGTCCGTGGCCGGGCACCTCACCGACCGCGACCGTGAGCTTGTGCGCCTGGTGGCGCGGCACCGCGTGCTGACCACCGACCAGCTCGCCGCGCTCGCGTTCGGGAACATCACCACCGCCAGGCACCGCCTGGCGGTGCTCGTGCGCCTGGGCCTGCTGCGCCGCTTCCGGCCGCACCTTCAAACCGGCTCCGCGCGGTGGCACTACGTCCTCGGCCCCATCGGCGCCGCGCTGCTCGGCCAGGAAGACCGCGACGAGAAAAGATGGCTGCCGATGGTCCGCGCGGACCGGCAGCTTGCCCTCGAACGCTCCCAGCGCCTGGGACACACAACTGGCGCGTCGTGGTTCTTCGTCGCCCTGGCGCGGCACGCCCGCGAGCACGGCGGCGGTGAAGTCCTGAGGTGGGACGGCGAAGGCGAAGCCTCCGACTACCTGTACGCCCGCAGCCGCGAACTCGGCCCGCGCCCCGACGGGCTCGGCGTCTGGGCGCAAGACGGAACCGACATCGCGTTCCTCCTCGAATACGACACCGGCACCGAGCACCTGCCCCAGGTCGTCGGCAAGCTCACCGGCTACGCCGAGCAGGCCGGGACCAACACCGCGCTCACGATGCCGCTCCTGTTCTGCTTCCCCACCGCGCGCCGCGAGCAGTCCGCCCGCAAGGCACTCGCCGCCACCGCCGCGTCCCACGACCTCCAGATCGCGACCGCCGCCCTCGACCCGCGCGTCACCTGCCCGGCCTGCGGCCCGGCGTGGATGCCCTTGCACGGCGGCCACCCGCCGATGCGGCTCATCGACCTGGGCGGCGCACTCCCCGACCCCTGGCGCACCGAACCCGAACACGACGAGCAAGACCAGCACGAGCTAGACCCCGCCGAGACCGGATGGGATGAAGTGGAGTCGGACCGCCTATGACCAGCCCCGTCACCCCTAGATCACCGACCGGCGATTCTCCCAGCGTCCCGCACCCCTCGAACGCAACGCCACCGGCTGGGCCGCCGGCACAGCAAGCACCCAGTGAAGCAGACCCGGCGGGGAAGAAGGCGGAAGACCTTTGCCCCGACCAGGACCCTGGGCGGGTGTCACGAGAGCAGGGCCTCAGAGCGTGGGCTGCGGCGCTGGCGGCCGAGCTGCCGCCGCTGACCAGCTCGCAGGCGGCTGCGGTGGCCAGGATCGCCGCGCGGCTCGACGCCCGCAACGGTCAGGAGCCAGCGGTGTAACGCTCTCCCGGCCCTGGTA
>Ga0208725_1000245_pt1 | contig 12650 bp, 7 predicted proteins | sample MicForSoSWNH13_O_FD_188004 | JGI IMG/M metagenome (GOLD analysis project Ga0208725, IMG submission 188004) | Forest soil microbial communities from Harvard Forest Long Term Ecological Research site in Petersham, Massachusetts, USA - MetaG HF011... | ecosystem: Environmental > Terrestrial > Soil >... | reverse complement strand
CTCCAGCCGCGCCAGCGCGGCCTTCTGCTGCTCGGTGTCCTCCGGCTGGAACAGCGCGGCGCCCGACAGGGCCTCGCTCAGCGCCTCCGGGTTCGCCGGATCGATCTGCGGCATAGCCTCGCGCAGCGCGTTGGCGTCCACGGTGATACCGCGGGCATAGTCCTCAACCGCCCCGAGCAGCCGGGCGCGCAGCCACGGCACATGGGCGAACAGCCGATGATGCGCGGCCTCGCGCATGGCAAGGAACAGCCGTACCTCGTCTTCGCTGACGGAAAGCCCGTCGCCGAAGGCCTTGACGTTGACCGGAAGCAGCGCGGCCGTGCCCGCCGGGCCAAGCGGGAGGCCGACGTCGGTCGAGCTGACCACTTCCTGTGCCAGCGCGCCGACCGCGGCGCCGGTCTGGCCGCCGACCATCATCCCGCCGATCCTGCGCATCATCTGGCCGAGCCCGCCGAGCGCGCCGAACCCTCCGGTCAGGGCAGTCATCGCGGAACGCATCTCGGGCGGAAGTTCCCCGGCGAGCTCCTCGGGGTCCTCGGTCAGCATCCCGCCCATCGCGTCGACGGCCCTGGCCGCGATCGGGTCGCACAGCTTCGACCAGACCGGCAGCGTCGCCTCGACCCACTCCGACCGGCTCCAGGCCTGGGCGATGCGGATGCCGGTGGGCAGGGTCGTGGCGTCCTCCAGCCACAGGTCAGCGGTCCGGATCGCGTCGGTGGTCTTGCGGCGGTCGATCTCGAGAACGCTCGCGTCGCCCTGGGCGGCGACGGTCTGCCGTGCCACGTTCTTGGCGAGATCCCAGTTCACCGGGCCGCCCTGCCAGGACATCAGGTCGGCGAACTGGCGCAAGGCATCTGCGAACTGCTGCGGGTCGCCGAGCGGTCCCATCGGGCCGCCGGGGCCGCCGGCGCCACCGCCCGGGCCGCCGCGGCCCGCGCCAGAGCCACCACCGGCATCCGGCTTTTCGGGATCCCGGTCCGGGTCGCCGGGCAGGCCAAAGCCAAAGGGAGGGTCAGTCATCTCCGCTCCCTCTCGGGCAGGATGGAAGAGTCCACGTCCGCCACGTTATCCCGGGAGCACGCCGTGGTGAGCAATCGAGATGCCAGGTTCGCCAACGGCGCAGTCACGGCGCCCTACTATCAGGCCATGGACACCCGGTGAGCAGTCGCGGGACGCGCAGCGGGCAGGCCGCGCACGACGCCGGTCCGGCGAGAGGCCGGGACGGGCGCGGGCGGGGACCGGTGGTCGCCGTCACCGGCGCGGCCAGCGGCCTCGGGCACGCGCTCACGGTCCGGCTGGCGGCGTCGGACAGGATCGGCCGGGTGATTGCCATCGATGGTCACCGGGGCGACGCGACGGGTGTGACCTGGCGTGTTGTGGATATTCGCGATCCCGCGCTGGCTGGCCGGCTCGCCGGGGTGGACGCTGTCGTGCACACAGACCTCGACCTGGCCCCCGATTCCGATTCCCGGTCACGGCGGGCGTTCAACGTCCGCGGCGCACAGACCGTGCTGACCGCGGCGGCCGCCGGGCGGGTGGGCCGGGTCGTGCTCGTGACCAGCGCGATGGTGTACGGCGCGCGGCCGGACAACCCGGTCCCGCTGGCCGAGGATGCGCCGCTGGGTGCCGACCCCGACGGCAGCGTGGTTGGCGACCTGCTGGAGATCGAGCAGCTGGCGCAGCGCTCGCCGACGGCCAACCCGGGCATGGCCGTCACGGTCGTCAGGCCGGCCGCGCTGGTCGGCCAGGGCGTGGACACCCTGATCACCCGGCACTTCGAAGCGCCCAGGCTGCTGGCCGTGAAGGGCTGCGCCCCGCGCTGGCAGTTCTGCCATGTGGACGACCTGGTATCGGCGCTCGAACTGGCCGCGGCTGCCGAGGTGACCGGGAAGTTCGCCGTCGGCTGCGATGGGTGGCTGGAACAGGAGGAGGTGGAGGAGCTGTCCGGGCTGCGCCGGATCGAATTGCCGCCCGGGCTGACCTTCGGTACCGCGCAGCGGCTGCACCGGGCCGGGATAACCCCTGCCCTGGTGACGGACCTGCACTTCGTCGTGTACCCGTGGGTGGTGGACTGCGCGGCCCTGCGGCAGGCGGGCTGGAAGCCCATGTTCGACAATCAGGCGGCACTTGCCGTCCTGCTCGAGCAGCGCGGCGGGCACCACGCGCTGGCCGGCCGGCGGCTGGACCGGAAGGACGCGACGATCACCGCTGCCGGCGCCACCGTCGCCGTCATCGGGACCGCGGCGATCGTGCGCGAGGTCAGGCGCCGCCGCCGCAGTACCTGAACGGCCACGATAGCTTGGCACTTGTGGACACGATCCGGCTTGCCGAGCTGCGGCACACGCCCCTGTCGGTCGACGAGGCGCTCGCCGCGGTCTCGGACCCGGCGGCGGGCGGCATCGCCGTGTTCGTCGGCGCGGTCCGTGACCATGATCACGGCCAGGACGTGGTCCGCCTCGGCTACAGCGCGCATCCCTCGGCGGAGGCGGAGTTGCGGCGGGTCGCGGAGAAGGTCGCGGCCAGCTTCAGCGTCACCGCCGTCGCCGCCGTGCACCGGGTGGGCGACCTCGCCGTCGGCGATCTGGCGGTCGTGGTGGCCGTGTCCAGCCCGCACCGCGGCGACGCGTTCGATGCCTGCCGTGCGCTGATCGACGAGCTCAAGGCGAGCGTCCCGATCTGGAAGCACCAGGAGTACGCTGGCGGCGGAAGCGAGTGGGTCAACGGCGCGTAGTCTTCCCCCCATGTCCCGCCGATCCGTGACGCTGCTTGTGGCAGCAGCCGGAGTCCTGATCGCGCTTGTCGTCGCCGTGGTCGCGCCCGTGCCGTACGTTGCGCTGACCCCCGGGCCGACCCTGAACACGCTCAGCTCGCTGAGCGGCAAGCCGCTGATCCAGGTCAAGGGTCATCGGACCTATCCGACCACCGGCAACCTCAACATGGTGACGGTGTCATTTCTCGGCGGCCCGGGAACGCATTTCAACATCTTCGCGGCGCTCCGCTCCTGGCTGAGCCCGCATGACGCCGTCGTCCCGTCGTCCGAGATCTTCACTCCCGGCGACACGCCGCAGCAGGTGGCCCAGGTGGACATCGAGGAGATGGCGAACTCACAGCAGACGGCCACGGCCGCCGCGCTATGCCAGCTCAAGATCGGTTTCAAAACGATCGACACCGTCCAGGCAACGATCAAGGGAATGCCGGCCGCCAGCGTGCTGCGCCCCGGTGACGTCATCACGGCGGTCGACGGCACGCCGGTGAACTGCCGTGCCGATGCCGGGACTCTGGTCAAGGAACGCAAGCCGGGCGCGCCGGTGCAGCTGACCATCGTGCGGCACGGCCGGACCATCCCGGTCCGGCTGACCACCGTCGACGTCCAGGGACAGCCCGAGATCGGGGTGTACCTGGTGGAAAGCTTCGCGTTCCCGTTCAGCGTGACGATCAGCGTCGGGAACATCGGTGGCCCAAGCGCCGGGCTGATGTTCGCGCTCGGACTCATCGACAAGATCACCCCGGATAACCTGACCGGCGGCCGGTTCATTGCCGGCACCGGGGAGATCGAGGCCAACGGCACTGTTGAGCCGATCGGCGGGATCCAGCAGAAAATGGCGGGTGCGCGTGCGGCCGGGGCGACGATCTTCCTGACCCCTGCGGCCAACTGCCCGGACACCGCGGGGGCGGTGCCCGCTGGCATGCGGCTGATCGAGGTAAGCTCCCTGGCCGGAGCCATAGCGGCCCTTGACGCGCTGAAGGCGGGCAGGCCGGTTCCTTCGTGCTGAAAAGCGGAGCCAGGCCACAGCACCGGGAATGGATGCGGGAACCTTGCGTAATACCGGTAAGTTGCCGTCACAGAGCGCGCATTCGCGTGCCCGGGCAGGGTGTGCATACCGTGCCCGCACATTCGCTGGCAGCGGGATGAGCTGGATGAGCTGCGCGCCTGAGCTGAGCTAAGGGGGAGGCGTGGCCTTCCGATCGACCGGCCCCTCCCGGGCGCCTGGCAATCCCATCGTGCTCCCACGATGGTCGAGGTACGTGCTCCCGGTGCTGGCGGCGCTGATCGCGCTGCTCGTGATCCTCGCCGTGGGCGCTGGCGTATGGACCGACTGGCTGTGGTTCCGCTCCGTCCACTACACGTCCGTATTCGGCACCACCTACGGCGTCAAGTGGGCGCTGTTCGGCATCGCCGCCGTCTTCATGATGGCCGTCATCGGCGTCAACATCAGGATCGCCTACCGGCTCAGGCCGGCCCGGCCAATCTCGCCCGCCCAGCCGGCCCAGCCGGGCCAGCAGGGCCAGCAGGGCCTGGAAGCGTATCGGCTGGTCATCGAGCCGCGGCGGCGGCTCGTCGTCGGCGTGGTCCTCGGCCTGATCGGGCTCATTTCCGGCCTTGCCGCCGCCGGCAGCTGGCGTACCTGGCTGCTGTTCGCCAACCGGACCTCATTCGGGGTGAAGGACCCGCAGTTCCATTTGGACATCTCGTTCTTTGTTTTCGACTATCCGTTCATCCGGATGGTGCTCAGCTTCCTGTTTGCGGGCGTGCTGCTGTCGCTCATCGCGGCCGCCGTCGTGCATTACCTGTACGGCGGGCTGCGGCTGCAGTTGCGGGGGCAGCGCGCGACCCAGGGCGCCCGGGCTCACCTGTTCGTGCTCATCGGCGTCTTCGTCCTGCTCAAGGCCATCGCGTACTGGGTGGACCGCTACGGCATTGACTTCTCTCAACGGGGCGTGGTGCAGACCGGCGCGTCGTACACGGACGTGAACGCCGTACTGCCGGCCAAGACCGTGCTGGCCGTGATCGCGCTGATCTGCGCGGCGCTGTTCTTCGCGGGCGCGATCCGCCGGAACGCGTTGCTTCCCGCCGTCGGCTTCGGCCTGCTCGTGCTCTCCGCCGTGATCGTCGGCGGCGTCTACCCGGCGATCGTGCAGCAGTTCGTGGTCAAGCCGAACGAGCTCGTCAAGGAGGGCCCGTACCTCGCCCGCGAGATCAAGAACACCCGCGCCGCATACGGGATCACCAACGTGGCGGTGACGCCGTATTCGGCGGTGTCGTCCGAGCCGACGTCGCAGCTGGCCAGCCAGGCGGCGGCGCTGCCCGACGTGCGCCAGATAGACCCCGGCGTGGCGTCGGCGGCGTTCCAGCAGCTGCAGCAAGTCAAGGGGTACTACAAGTTCGCGGGCGTGCTCGCCGTGGACAGGTACCAGGTGCCGGGGAGTTCGGTGCCCGAGGACATGGTCGTCGGCGTCCGCGACATGTCGGGCCCGCCAGCGGGCCAGGGCAACTGGATCAACAGCCATCTCGTCTACACCCACGGCTTCGGGTTCGTCGCCGCGGCAGCGAACGAGACCTCGAGCGGCGGTAACCCTGACTTCACCGAGAGCGACATCCCGCCGTCGGGCGAGCTCAATGTCCGGCAGCCCCGCGTGTACTTCGGCGAGCAGGAGACGAGCTACGCGATCGTCGACACCCACCAGCTCGAGCTGGACTACCCCAACTCCAGCGCGAGCGGCCAGGCGAACACCACGTACACCGGCGCCGGCGGCGTCCCGGTCGGCTCGGCGCTGAGCCGGGTGCTGTACGCGATCAAGTTCCGCGAGCTCAACATCCTGCTCTCTGGCGCTATCGACGGCAATTCGAAGATCATGTACATCAGGGACCCGCTGTCCCGGGTGGCCAAGATTGCGCCGTTCCTCACCCTGGACAGCAACACCTACCCGGTCGTGGTCGGCGGCCAGATCTACTGGGTGGTGGACGCCTACACGACCACCGACAATTACCCCTACTCGCAGCGGCTGAGCCTGTCGGCGGCCAGCTCGAACAGCTACAGCCCGGGCGGCTCGATCGCCGGCCCCGCCGACCAGGTCAACTACATCCGCAACTCGGTGAAGGCGGTGGTGAACGCCTACACCGGCGCGGTCACGCTGTACCAGTGGGGCGGCAACGATCCGGTGCTCGACGCGTGGAAGAAGGCGTTCCCCGGCGTGATCAAGCCGGAGAGTGCCATACCCACGGGCCTGCTGCAGCACCTGCGCTACCCGGCGGTGCTGTTCGAGGCGCAGCGGCAGATCCTGGCGCAGTACCACGTGACGCAGGCACCGGAGTTCTACGGCGGGCAGAACTTCTGGGCCGTGCCCACCGACCCGAGCGGCACCAACCCCAACCAGTCCAGCCAGCCGCCTTACTACCTGACGATGACGATGCCGGGCCAGCCGCAGCCCGAATTCTCGCTGGTCACGTCCCTCACCCCGCGCGGCAGGCCCAATATGGCCGCGTTCATGGAGGTCAACAGCAACCCGCTGAGCAAGGGCTACGGCACGATCCGGGTGCTCCAGCTGCCCCAGGACACCACGATCCGCGGCCCGCAGCAGGTGCAGAACGATTTCGAGTCCAACGCGACCGTGGCCTCGGCGCTAACCCTGCTGCGTCAGGGCGGGTCCAAGGTGATCCAGGGCAACCTGATCACGCTGCCGGTGGGCGGCGGCCTGCTGTACTTCGAGCCTGTATACGTGTCCCAGTCTGCATCGGGCAGCTCCGGTGCCTATCCGACGCTGCAGGGCATGCTCGCGTACTACAACGGCCAGGTGGGGTACGCGGCGACGCTGCAGGCCGCGCTGCAAAAGGTGTTCGGGACCGCGCCGGCGGCGGCCAGCACGGGAAGCCCGCCACCGCCGAGCAGCCACCCGCCGACGTCGAACGGGACCGTGCTGAAGTACCTGCAACAGGCCGAGAACTACTACAACCAGGCACAGGCGGCGCTTAAGAGCGACAACCTGGCGCTGTATGGCAGCGACCTGGCCCTGATGAAGACGGCACTGGACAATGCCACGGCCGCCGCGCAGGGCAGCGGCAAGGCGCCCGCTCCGTCGCCATCACCGTCGGCCAGCCCATAGCCTGCCCCGCCGGCACGGCGGGAGCCGTCGGCACGGCTGAAAGCGGCTGGGAGGAGCTCGGTTTCACCAATCCGTGCAGCCGCGTCGTCGCACGGACACGCCGCTGCCCGAGAGGGCGTACGCTCGGTGCTGACGGGACATCCAGAGCAAAGTTCGCCTGCCGACGGTTGCGCGCCCCCGGCAGGCCTGGCGAGAGGAGCCGGACCGGTCGTGGCGCCTCGTGTGCTTGTTGACGCGACCGCTGTGCCCGCGGATCGTGGCGCGCTCGGCCGTTACGTTGACGGGCTGGTTAGCGCCCTGGGCGCAGCAGGAGCCGACCTCGCCGTGGCTTGCCAGCGCGCCGACGACGAGCGGTACGGGCGGCTGGTGCCCAGCGCGCGGATCGTGGCCGGCCCGCCGGCCATCGCGCACCGGGCCGCCAGGCTGGCCTGGGAGCAGAGTGGCCTGCCGCTGGTGGCACAGCAGGTGAGCGCGGACGTGATCCACGCGCCGCATTACTCGATGCCGCTGCGGCCCGGCGCACCCATCGTGGTGACCATTCACGACCTGACGTTCTTCACCGAGCCGGATGCCCATAACCCGGTGACGGCGACGTTCTACAAGTCCGCGATCAGGACCTCCGCCCGCCGCGCTACCCGGCTCATCGTCCCGTCCAAGGCCACCAGGGACGAGCTGGTGCGCGTGCTCGGCGCCGACCCCACCAGGATCGACGTGGCCTACCACGGCGTTGACCACGCGGTGTTCCACCAGCCTGGTGAGGCCAAAATGCGCCAGGTCTCCGACCGGCTCGGCCTGCACGGCAAGCCCTACGTTGCCTACCTGGGCGCCCTGGAGCCGCGCAAGAACGTGCCCGCGCTGATCAACGGGTGGCTGGAGGCCGTGGCGGACCTCAGCGAGCCGCCCGCGCTGGTCCTGGCCGGCGGCAGCGGCTGGAGCGAGGAAGTGGATGAGGCGGTCGCGAACGTGCCCGCCCACCTGCGCCTCGTCCGCCCGGGTTACCTGCACTTCAGCGATCTGCCCGGCTTCCTCGGCGGGGCGATGGTGGTCGCGTTCCCGAGCACCGGCGAGGGGTTCGGGCTGCCGGTGCTCGAGGCCATGGCCTCGGGCGCGCCGGTGCTGACCACGCACCGCACGTCCCTGCCCGAGGTGGGCGGGGACGCGGTGGCCTACACCGAGCCGGACGCCGACAGCATCCGCACCGCGCTGCGCGCCCTGATCGACGATCCTGCGCGCCGGGAGGCCCTCGGTGCCGCTGGGGAGGCGCGGGCGCTGGAGTTCACCTGGGCCGCGTCGGCGGAGGCGCACATGGCGTCCTACGAGCGCGCCGCCCTGCAGGGCCGCGAGTAACCTGCCTGCTCATGCCGAGTAGTCCGCGCGAGTCCCTCGAGGCGATCCTGCTGGTCGGCGGCCAGGGCACCCGGCTGCGCCCGCTGACGATCAAGACGCCCAAGCCGCTCCTGCCGACCGCCGGAGTCCCGTTCCTGGCCCATCAGCTGGCCAGGGCGGCGGCGTACGGGGTCACCCGGGTGCTGATGGCGACCTTCTACCGGGCCGAGATGTTCGCCGAGTGCCTCGGCGACGGCTCGTCCTTCGGCCTGGAGATCGACTACATCCAGGAGGAGGCGCCTCTCGACACCGGGGGCGCGATCCGCAACGCCGCGTCCGCGCTGCGCGGCGGCCCGGGCGACCCGGTCGTAGTGCTGAACGGCGACGTCCTGTCCGGCCACGACCTGGCCGCTCAGGTGGCTTCGCATCAGGAGGCGGGAGCGGCAGTGACCCTGCACCTGGTCGAGGTCGCGGACCCGTCGAGATTCGGCTGCGTCCCGATCGACGCCGACGGGCGGGTCACCGCATTCCTGGAGAAGATGCCGGACCCGGTGACGAACCGGATCAACGCCGGGTGCTACGTCTTCCGGCGTGAGGTGATCGACCGGATACCGCCCGGCCGCCGGGTATCGGTGGAGCGAGAGACCTTCCCCGAGCTGATCAGCGCCGGGGACCTGGTGCTCGGCCACGTTGACACCGCCTACTGGCTCGACGTGGGAACCCCGGAGGCGTTCGTCTGCGGCTCTCGCGACCTGGTGCTGGGCGAGCTGGCGTCGACCGCGCTGCCCGGCCCGTGCGGCCAGGTCCTGGTGCTGCCCGGCGGCGTGATCGAGCCCGGGGCCCGGGTCGGCGGCGGCACGGTCGTCGGGGCGGGCTGCCGCATCGGCCCCGGTGCGGAGGTGGAGGGCAGCGTACTGTTCGACGGCGCGGTCGTCGGCCAGGGCGCGGTGGTCAAATCGAGCGCGGTGGGCCGCAGCGCGCGGATCGGCGGCGGCGCGGTCCTGGACGGAGTGGTGATCGGCGACGGAGCGCGGATCGCCTCCGGCAACGAGCTCGCCCACGGGTTGAGAGTCTGGCCGGAGGCGGAGATCGGCCCGGCAGCTATCCGGTTCTCCGCCGGCGTGTAGGGCCGGCGCCGTCGTGCCCGCCGACCCCGTCGTGCCTGCCGCCCGCGTCGTGCCCGCCGACCCCGTCGTTCCTGGCGACCCCGTCGTGCCTGCCGGAGGCTGGACCGGCCGTCCCGGGCCCGGCGCCGAGCCGCTGACCATGGAATGGAGCCCGCCGTATCCCGTTGACGTCCCGCTCATCCTGTCCGTGCACCGGCGCGGCGCGCGCGATCCCGCCTACCGCTCCGACGCTTCCGGCGCGATCTGGCGGACGGTGCTGTCACCCGCGGGCCCGGGAACGCTGCGGGTTACCGCCGGGCCGTCGCCGGACGGGGGCACCCGGGTCACCGCGGCGGCGTGGGGACCGGGCGCGGCCTGGCTACTCGAGACGCTGCCCTCGCTGCTCGGCGCCGGAGACGATCAGGCCGGCTTCGTGCCCGTGCACCCGCTGCTGCGGGAGATGTCCGCCCGGCATTCCGGCGCCCGCGTCGGCCGGTCCGGGCGCGTGCTCGAGGCGCTGATCCCGGCCGTCCTGGAGCAGAAGGTGGTGGGGGCCGAGGCCCGCCGGGCCTGGCGCTACCTGCTGCACCGCTTCGGCCAGCCCGCGCCGGGGCCAGCCCCGGACGGCATGCGGGTCTTCCCCGACGCAGCGACCTGGGCCCGGATCCCGTCCTGGGAATGGCACCGGGCCGGCGTCGAGCCGGTGCGCGGCCGCACGATCACCGGGGTGGCGCGAGCGGCGGCCAGGCTCGAGGAGATCACCGCGATGGCCGCCGACGATGCCGACCGCAGGTTGCGGTCGCTGCCCGGCGTCGGGCCGTGGACCTCAGCCGAGGTCAGGCAGCGGGCCTGTGGCGACGCCGACGCGGTCAGCGTCGGCGACTACAACCTGCCCGCCGCGGTCGGCTGGGCACTAGCCGGGCGGGTCGTCGACGACGCCGGCATGCTCCGGCTGCTGGCCCCGTACGCCGGGCACCGGTACCGGGCAACCAGGCTCGTCGAGCTGAGCGGCGCGCGGCCGCCACGGCACGGGCCCCGGCTGGCGATGCGGGAGCACCGGGCGTTTTAGACAACGCCGGCCGGGACGTTTGGACCGCCCCACTTAGGCTGGAGCCCATGACCGTCGACGGGCCCACCCCACGCCCCCGCCCGCAGCAGCCGCCGACCCGCGCCGCTGAGCCCGAGCCCGCGCCGCCGCCCGCGGCGCTGCGCCGCGCTCTGGCCCGGGCCAGAGACGGCAAGGCACTGGACCACGGCGAGGCTGCCGTCCTGCTGCACGCCCGCGGGGACCAGCTCACCGAACTGCTCGGCTACGCCTCGCGGGCCAGGGACGCCGGCCTTGAGCACGCGGGCAGGCCGGGCGTCATCACCTACTCGAGGAAGGTGTTCATCCCGCTCACCCGGCTGTGCCGGGACCGCTGCGGGTACTGCACGTTCGCCACGGTGCCGGGCCGCCTGGACAGCCCCTACCTGTCGCCGGACGAGGTCATCGAGATCGCGGCCGGGGGAGCGGCGCTCGGCTGCAAGGAGGCGCTGTTCACGCTCGGCGACCGGCCGGAGGACCGCTGGCCGCAGGCCAGGCAGTGGCTGGACGCGCACGGCTACGACGACACGCTGTCCTACGTCAGGGCGATGGCGATCCGCGTGCTCGAGGAGACCGGCCTGCTGCCGCACCTCAACCCGGGCGTGCTCACCTGGCAGGATTTCCAGCGGCTCAAGCCGGTGGCGCCGTCCATGGGCATGATGCTCGAGACGACCGCAGCCCGGCTCTACACCGAGCGGGGCGGCCCGCACTTCGGCAGCCCGGACAAGGACCCCGCAATCAGGCTGCGGGTGCTCGAGGACGCTGGGCGAAGCAGCGTGCCGTTCACCACCGGCATCCTGATCGGCATCGGCGAGACCATGGCCGAGCGCGCCGACTCGGTCTTCGCAATCCGCGGCGTGACCCGCGAGTACCGCGGCATCCAGGAAGTCATCGTGCAGAACTTCCGGGCCAAGCCGGACACGAAGATGCGCGGCGTGCCCGACGCCGACCTGGACGACCTCGCCGCGACGATCGCGGTGACGCGGCTGGTGCTGGGCCCGGGCGCGCGGATCCAGGCCCCGCCGAATCTCATCGGCGACCAGTACCGGATGATCCTCGCCGCCGGCATCGACGACTGGGGCGGGGTGTCGCCGCTGACCCCGGACCACGTGAACCCGGAACGGCCCTGGCCGCAGATCGACGACCTGGCCGAGCGGACCGCGGCCGAGGGCTTCACGCTGCGGGAGCGGCTGACGATCTACCCGGGCTACATCCGCGAGCCATGGCTGGACCCGAGGGTCGCTCCGCACGTTGCCGCGCTGGCCGATCCCGAGACCGGGCTGGCCCGCGAGGGGGCAATGCCGCGCGGGCTGAGCTGGCAGGAGCCTGACGGGGGCTGGGGGCAGGCCGCGGGCCGGACCGACCTGCACGTCACGATCGACACCACCGGCCGGACCAGGGACCGCCGCGACGACTTCACCGAGGTCTACGGCGACTGGGTGGAGGTCGGCACCAGGATCGAGCCAGCAGCCCGGCGCGAGCCGCCGGGCGGCGCGGCGCCACAGCGGCTCCGCGCCGAGGTACGGGCCGCGCTGCGGCACGCCGAGAGCGACCCCGCCGGGCTCTCCGACGGCGACGCGCTGGCGCTGCTCGACGCCGACGGCCCGGAACTCGAGGCCCTCGCGGCGCTCGCCGACGCGCTCCGCCGGGACACGGTCGGCGACGACGTCACGTACGTGGTCACCCGCAACATCAACTTCACCAACGTCTGCTACACCGGCTGCCGGTTCTGCGCGTTCGCCCAGCGGCGCACCGACGCTGACGCGTACACGCTGTCGCTCACCCAGGTCGCCGACCGCGCCGAGGAGGCGTGGCAGGCCGGGGCCACCGAGGTATGCATGCAGGGCGGTATCCATCCCGACCTGCCCGGCGCCGCCTACTTCGACCTGGCCGCCGAGGTGAAGCGGCGCTGCCCGCAGCTCCACGTGCACGCGTTCTCGCCGATGGAGGTCATGAACGGGGCGTCCCGCACCGGGCTTTCCGTTCGGGAGTGGCTGGTCCGCGCCCGCGAGGCGGGCGTGGACTCACTGCCGGGCACGGCGGCCGAGATCCTGGACGACGACGTCCGCTGGGTGCTGACCAAGGGCAAGCTCCCGGCCGCCGCGTGGATCGACGTGATCACCACCGCGCACGACCTTGGCATGCGCACCACCGCGACGATGATGTACGGGCACGTGGACACGCCCGCGCACTGGGTGGCGCACCTGCGGGTGATCCGCGGCATCCAGGAGCGCACCGGCGGGTTCACCGAG
>Ga0208725_1000244_pt1 | contig 12651 bp, 14 predicted proteins | sample MicForSoSWNH13_O_FD_188004 | JGI IMG/M metagenome (GOLD analysis project Ga0208725, IMG submission 188004) | Forest soil microbial communities from Harvard Forest Long Term Ecological Research site in Petersham, Massachusetts, USA - MetaG HF011... | ecosystem: Environmental > Terrestrial > Soil... | reverse complement strand
GCCTACACGCGGCAGCGGCTGCGGGCCGAGATCGAGCCGGTCAGCGCGCGGGACTTCATGCGGTTCCTGCTGCGCTGGCAGCACGTCGAGCCGGACACCCGGCGCGAGGGCCGGTTCGGCGTGCTCGCCGTGATCGAGCAGCTGCAGGGATTCGAGCTGGCCGCCGGGGCCTGGGAGAACGCGGTCCTCGCCACCCGCGTCGAGGGGTACCGCCGCGAGTGGCTGGACGAACTGTGCCTGTCCGGGCAGGTCACCTGGGGACGGCTGTCGGTGCGCGACTCGGCGCCCGAGCCGGTCCCGCGGCGCAGCGGGATGGCGCCGTCCCGGGCCACCCCGATCACGCTCACGATCCGCGACGACCTGCCCTGGCTGCTGCGCGCCGCGCGCGGGGAGGCTGCCCCGGCCGAGCCCGATCCTGGCCGCACCCTCGACATCCTGGACGCGCTGCGGGACCACGGCGCCCTGTTCCGGTCCGACCTCGCCGCCGTGACCGGCCGCCTGCCCGCGGAGGTTGAGGAGGCGCTCTGGGAGGGCGTCGCCCGCGGCCTGGTCACCGCGGACGGGTTCCGGGCCGTCCGGTCGCTGCTGCGCCGGGGCGGCCGGAACGTCCCGGTGCGGCGCGGTCTGCGCCGTGGCATCGGCGGGACCGGCGCCGGGTCGGACGGGCGCTGGAGCCTGCTGCCCACCCCGGCGACCGCGCCCGACCGGGACGAGCTGGCCGAGGCCGTCGCCGAGCAGCTCGCCGCCCGCTGGGGAGTGATCTTCCGCGACCTGGCCACCCGGGAGAACCTGGCCGTGCCCTGGCGCGACGTGCTCTGGGCGCTGCGCCGCATGGAGGCCCGCGGCACGATCCGCGGCGGCCGGTTCGTCTCCGGATTCAGCGGCGAGCAGTTCGCCCACCCGGACGCGGTCGACGTCCTGCGCGCGGTCCGCAAGCAGCGCCCGACCGGTCAGCCGGTCCGGATCTCAGCGGCCGACCCGCTCAACCTCACTGCGGTCGTGCTGCCCGGCCCGCGGGTTCCGGCGATCCCCGCCAACTCGGTGACCTACATCGACGGCGCCGTCGCCGCCGAAACCATCACTACTCCGGCCTAAGCGGTTCTGCGCCCTCAAGAAATTCGAGCACCAATGTAGAGGAGCACGCCTCTGGCTCCGACTACCCGTGAGAGGCGAAGTCCGCCTCGCGTGGAAGGGAGTGTGCTGGCCATGACGACGAACCTGGAGCACGTCAGCTCGGCCGACGGCACGCAGATCGCGGTCGAGGCAGTGGGTGAGGGCCGGCCGGTGGTCCTGATCGGCGGCGCTTTCAATGACCGCACGACCGTGGCCGGGCTGGCGCAGGTGCTGTCCCCCTGCTACCAGGCGGTTACCTACGACCGCCGCGGCCGTGGGCACAGCGGCGACGAGAGCCGCGACTACTCAGCGGACCGCGAAATGGAGGACCTGCGGGCCGTGATCGGCCACGTCGGCGCGGCAGCATCGATCTTCGGGCACTCGTCGGGCGCGGTGCTTGCCCTGGAGGCCGCGGCCCGTGGCCTGCCCGTGCAGAAGGTGGCGGCGTACGAGGCCCCGTACATCCCGGAGGGATCACGGCCTCGCCCGGCGCCCGATGTTGCCGAACGCCTGGTCAAGCTCGTCCAGGCGGGCGACGCCGACGGCGCGACGGCGCTGTTCCAGACCGAGGTGATCGGCCTCCCGGACGAGATGGTCGCTGGCATGCGGCACAGCGACGTGTGGGGCTTTCTCACCAGCCTCGCCCACTCGCTCCCCTACGATTACGCGCTGTTCGAGCCCGGAAACCCGGTGCCGACCGCACGGCTGGCGACGATCGGGGTCCCGGTGCTGGCGATCGCCGGGTCGAACACGTTCCCGTGGCTGGCCACAGCGTCCGAGCAGGTCGCCGACGCCATCCCCGGGTCACGGTTCCTCGTGCTGGAGGGCCAGGACCACGGCGTCCTGCACCAGCCCGGGGTCCTGCTTCCGCACCTGCGCGAATTCCTCGGCTGACAGTCCCTGGCGAGACCGTCGGGAGCGGGCGGCAGCGTGCCCGGCATGATGGACAGCAGAGCCTGTGGATCCCAGGCCACCTGCACCGTCAGCCGCTTGTCACCCCTCCCGCGTCAACGACGACCGAGGGGCAGGAGGCGCGTTGCGAGCGGAAAGCGCCCTCTGCAGCCAGCGCGACACCGGTTCGCCTTCCGGCATCGCGGCCATATCGGCACGCACCCATCGCGCCTCGGCGATTTCCGGCGACCGCACGAACGACGCGGAGACCGGCGTGGCCTGCACGATCGTCAGCGTGTCGCGCTTGCCCTCCAGCGTCGTGCTCACGGTGTCCAGCACGGTGGGGACTTCGGTGATGGTGAGCGCGAGTTCTTCAGAGACTTCCCGCACGCCAGCCTGCTGCGGAGTCTCACGGCCAAGACGGTATGCGCCGCCAGGCATCCCCCACCGGGCGCTGTCCGAATAGGAATGCCGGACGATCAGACACTGCGCCGGATCGTCAGGATGGATGAGGAGGACCTTCACACCGAACGTGACCGGCTTGCGGATCTTCCACCACGCGCGCAGGCACGTACCCGCGATACGCAGCACAGGAGCCGGGAGCCTCACGTGTCTCACCGGGCAATTATGACGGCTGGGTGAAGAGGATCGTCGTAGCGGAACCGGAACATGTGCCGCAGGCCCGCGAACGGCGCGCGCGAATGCAGCATCGTGTGATTATCGACGAGGAGGAGTTCCCCGGCGCGCCACGAGTGGATCAGCGCCAGAGATCTGCTCACCGCATCCTCAACAGCCGCATACAGGTCGGCCTCACTGATGCCGGCCGGCTTGGCGATCATCTCGTTATTCTCGGTAGCAGAGCGGAACCGCAGCACTGGCCCGTGCTGCTCGTCTTCAACGATCAGAGAATGATCTGCGACTTCAGGGCGGTACTGGGATCGGTACCTGATCCGTACCTCGCGTGCACCGTGCAGCGACTCCGCGAGAAGACGAGCGGCCTTCCGGCCATCGAAAAGGAGCGTTTCACCTCCGCGCGCGGCCGGAACCAGGCAGCCCAGAGCAAAGTACCGGATGGGCCCGGGAGCGTCGGTGAGCGTTTCTGTGTGCCGCCCGAGCCAGACGTCCGAACCGGTTGCCCGCAGGTGCGTGACGCCGAGGCTCCGCGCACCGATGAGGTTCCCGAATGCGCTCGCGGTGGAGATCAACGCGTCCTCACCGCGAGCTGTGCGCAGAACGGAGTATCCGCGGACCTCTAGCCCTCTGCCTACCTTGTTGAAGTGTTCCTCGGCGATCGCCCGCACCCTCGTCGGCCCATCCGGATCAGGGACGCTCGGACTCATTGCGTTGCCGGGGCTCGCCGCGCCGACTGAGCGGTGGCAGCCTGTTCGGTTTGGCGTATCTGCGCGGCCATCTCGGCCGAAGTGGCGGCCGACAGTGCGGTGTCCCGTCGGGCGCCGGGCATCCGCCGGTACGCCCGGTAGCAATTCTCCGGTGCCGGCCAGATGATGATCCAACCGCGATGCTCGGTGCGCAGGCGCGCCGCATCCCGCGAGCATGCGTCTTGGTCCTGCTGCACTTGGCTGGCCGGGGTCACCGGGGCCGCCCGGGCGCGCTTTTGCGGCCGATCCCCGCGTAGAACACTTCTGGGCCCGGGGGCGGGCCAATGTGACCGGGCCGCCACCCGGACACGTTCACCAGCCCCGGGCTGACCATGTCCAGCCCGCCGAAGAACCGGGCGATCTGCTCACGGCGCCGGGCAATGCCCGGCGCGGACGCGCCGGCATAGGCCGCCTGCGCCTGCCTGGCGGCATGACTGGAGAGGTGGTCAGCCGTGACGTGTGAGATCACCAGGTAGCTGCCCGGTGCCATCAGGTCCTTGTAACGGTCCACGATCGCCCACGGGTTCTCGTGATCTTCAACGAAATGAAGAACCGCGACGAGGAGGATCGCCACCGGCTCGGCCAGATTGATCAGGGACCGGACGGCCGGACGGGCCAGCAGATCCCAGGGCTCGCGCAGGTCCGCGCAGACCACAGCGGTCGTTAATGAGCTGCCGATCAAGGCCTCTGCATGGCGGACCACCACCGGGTCGTTGTCGGCATAGACCACACGCGGCAGCGGCACAGCGCCACGCACAATCTCATGCACCGCGCGGGCGGTCGGCAGCCCGGCGCCGATGTCCAGGAACTGGTGGACCTCCGTCTCCTCGACCAGGTATCGCCCTGTGACGGTTCCCGCATCTGTCTGGAAGCGCGAGGACGCAACGCGCGCCTTATCTCAGCGTGATGTGCCTGCTCTGCTCTGCCTGGTTCAGCAGTTCAGCGGCGTTAGCCAAGCTCGGCTGGCAACTGCGGTCGGCATCGGGCAGGGGCGAATAAATGAGATCGTCCATAGACGGCGACAGGTCACCCAGCTCGACGTGTTCGAGAGGATCGCTGATGGCCTGGCAATGCCAGACCAGGCTCGAGTCCTAATGGGGCTCGCGCCGGCTCATGCGGCGGCTCGGGGCGTGTTCACTGGGCATGCCGAAATCGCGCAAGTGTTCGTGGACCAGGCAGAAGCAGATGCTGAACTGCGGGCTCAGGCAGTGAGCGCTGCCCACATTGATCTGCTCGCTGTGCGCGCGCTTGGGCTCGTCACCCTCAACGATTCGCTACTGCGCAGCTCCCTCTACCAGCGGGAGCAGCCTGTCCAGGTGCGCGTGTTGCTGCTCGATCCCGGCTCGCCCTCAGTGGCAGTCCGGGCTGCTGAGATCGGTGAGTCAGCAGATTCGTTTGCAGCGGGGATACGGCTGTCTGTGGCCAGGCTCAGGGAGTTCGCCGATCGTCCGCTGGTAAACCTGACGACGGCGCTGTACACCGAGTTGCCAACGTGGCGGATGCTCCGGTTTGACGACACTCTGTATCTGTCGGCCTTCGGCGTTTCATCGGAAGGACACCGGTCGGGCATTTACAAGCTCGTTGCCGGCATCAACGGTGTTCTGCATGCAGGGTTCTTGCGACACTATGACTCTCTCTGGCAGCGGTCTCGTCATCTATAGGAGGCGAAGGTGATCGAGGCCGAACTGAAGGCCCGCGTTCGGCAGCCGACGGCAGTGCGTGAGCGCTTGCTCGCGCTTGCGGCTGGGGAGAGCAGCGTCTACCACGATACGTACTACGACTGGCCGAGCCGGAGTCTCAGCGCGGACGGGCGTGAACTGCGGCTGCGGCTGATCGAGGCCACGGGTGGAAGGCGGGCGCTGCTTACCTTTAAGGAGCCCGCGATCGAGTCTGCCAGCGGCTCCAAGCCGGAATATGAGACACAGGTGGAAGACCCCTCGGCCATTGATGTCATGTTGCGTGGCCTAGGCCTGGAGTGCACCGTGGCGTTTGAAAAGCGCTGCACGAACCACCGTTTCATCGCCAGCGGCCGTGAGATGCTGGCCACCGTCGTCCAGGTACCCGAACTTGACGGTACCTTCATCGAGGTAGAGACGATGACCGGCGAGGATGACACAGCTGCCGCTCTTGCGGACGTTCGGGGGCTCCTGGACCAGGTCGGCATCACAGAGGACGACTTGACCTCCGAGCTGTATACCGATGCGGTTATCAAGGCTCGCCAGCAGAGACGACCATAAAGCACCGGGGGTTCGGTATCGCCAACCCTTACCGCGCGGATGTCCGAGGCAGAGGCTAGCGTGCTCATCATGTCTGACAGCAGCGAAGAAAGCCTTCGGGAGCCCCCGGTCGCCGGTAATGAGACCGACACCCTGCTGGGCTCCCTGGAACGGCAGCGCGCGATCTTCGCGTGGAAGTGCGGCGGGCTGGACGCGGCCGGCCTGTCCGCGACGGTCGGCGCCTCGTCGATGACTCTCGGCGGGCTGCTCAAGCATCTGGCCCTGGTCGAGGACGAGTACTTCGGGCGCCGCCTGCACGGGCGCGAGTTCGGGCCTCCGTGGGACACGGTGGACTGGGATGCCGACCCCGACTGGGAGTGGCACTCGGCCGGCGGCGACAGCCCCGAGCAGCTCTACGCGCTTTGGGAAGGCGCCGTGGCCCGGTCCCGCGCGGCCGTCACCGAGGCGCTGGCCGACGGCGGCGGCATGGGCCAGCTGGGCCGGTTCACGTGGCCGGACGGCCGGTCACCCAGCCTGCGGCGGATCTTGATCGACCTGATTGAGGAGTACGCACGGCACGTCGGCCACGCCGATCTGATCCGGGAGTCGGTCGACGGGGTCGTCGGGGAAGACCCGCCCGGCTGACAGATTCAGCTGGCGTGCTGCCAGTAGACGACCGTGGCGTCATCCCTGGCCTTGTGGCGGGGCCAGCGCTCGCAGTCCGGGTCGGCCTCCTCGGCGGCGCGGACCTGGCGGATCAGCGCGGCGGGACCGTGTTCCCTGATGACGTCGACCATGGCGGGCCAGCTGAGCTGGTGGTACAGGTCGCTGATGCGGGTGGCGCCGTCGCTGAGCAGGACGACGCCGCGCAGCCCCGCGTACGGCAGGGTGCCCGTGGCGGCCGCGCCGGCCGCGGCGGGATCCGCGGCGGCGGCCCGGTGCCGATCGGTGATCACTTGTGGCGGCCGGCCGTCGCCGAAGTCGGCGGCGACGCTGGAGTCGGACAGCGCCAGGTAGCTGAGGCCCTCAGGCTCGGCGCGGACCGCGGTGACCGTGGCGGCCGGGGTGGCCCGCAGCGACAGGTCGCAGCTGCCGGCGTGCCGGTCCCGTACCTGCCAGATCGCGCTCTCCAGCGCGCTGTCCAGCGGGATGCTGGGCTCGGCGGTGATCGCGGCCAGCAGGTCGGTGCCGAGGGTGCGGGCGTACCAGGCGACGCCGTGCACGCATCCGGTATCCGTGCCGCGAGGCGTGGTGGTGCAGCCGTCCAGGAGCACGGCAGCCCCGGGGCCGGCGCACGCGTAGTCCTCGTTCGGCCACCCGGGCGTTCCCGGGTCGGTGGCCATCCGGATCAGCACGCCGCAGTTCCATCTCCGGCGGGCCAGGCGCCGCTGACCTCGCGGGCTTCATCCTCGCCGGGCCACGGGGGCATGGTCACCGCCACGGCAGCGAGCGGCCCGCCGCCGAGGGAACGGAACTGGAAGCGCGTCCCCACCGGGATGGACAGGCAGGTTCCTGGCTCCAGCGGCACGATTTCTTCCCCACCCTCGCCACCCGTGTGGCCTCCCTGGCTGCGCCACATCTCGCCGCGCCCGCGCAGCACGTACCAGATCTCGTCCACGCTGCGGTGCACCATGGCCCGGGAGGTCCGGCCGCTGGCGAGCTCGAAGTGCGCCATCGAGCCCCCGGCCAGCCGCAGCAGGATCCGGACGTCAGAGCCGTCCGGCGCGACCACGTCGCGGGCAGCCGGCAGCCGCATGGTGTCAAATGGCTGTTCCACGCCGATCAATGTAGCCAGCCCGCACCGGTCCCGCGCGGCCGGAAGTTTCTTTCTGCGCTCGTGTCGATCCTGGCGTGGCCCGTTCGTGTGGAAGGTAAAGGGCCCGGCAAGATGCTAAGGGCCATCCCGGAGAGGGGAGAGACCGATGAAGCAGTACCTGCTCAGCGTGTGTCTGACCGACGACGGCACCCCGCCACCGTCGCCCGAGGAGATGCAGCCGACGTACCAGGCCGTGGCCGCGTTCAACGAACGGCTCCAGGAGAGCGGGGCCTGGGTGTTCGCCGGCGGCCTGTACCCGCCGAGCACCGCCACCGTGGTGCGGGCCGAGGCCGGCGAGACGCTCGTCACGGACGGCCCGTTCGCCGAGGGCAAGGAGTACATCGGCGGGTTCTGGGTGGTCAAGGCCGCCGATCTCGATGCCGCGCTGGACTGGGCGGCTCGTGGCGCCGAGGCGTGCGGTAGCCCGGTCGAGGTGCGCCCGTTCCAAGAGGACTCTGAGGGCTGACGCCGCGTGGCAGCCGTTGACCAGGCAACGATCGAGCGGGTGTTCCGTGACGAGTACGGCAGGGCCGTGGCGGTCCTGGTCCGGGTATTCGGCGACATCGACCTCGCGGAAGAGTCGGTCCAGGACGCGTTCACGGTGGCGGTCCAGAAATGGCCGACGGCCGGGCTGCCGCCAAGCCCGGCCGGGTGGATCATCACCACCGCCAGGAACCGCGCGATTGACCGGCTGCGCCGCGAGGCATCCCGCGACGACCGGCACGCGCAGGCGCGGCTCCTCTACTCCCCCGGCGAACAGGCACAGGAGCAGGAGGCAGCCGTGCGCGACGACCGGCTCCGGCTGATCTTCACCTGCTGCCACCCGGCGCTCGCCCAGGGCGCCCAGGTCGCGCTCACGCTCCGGCTGCTCGGCGGGCTGTCCACCGCGGAGATCGCTCGCGCGTTCCTGGTTCCCGAGCCGACGATGGCGCAGCGCCTGGTCCGGGCCAAGGGCAAGATCCGCGACGCCGGGATCCCGTACCGGGTGCCCGGCGATGCGGAGCTGCCGGACCGGCGGCGGACGGTGCTCGCCGTCATTTACCTCATTTTCAACGAGGGGTACACCGCGAGCTCCGGCGACCGGCTGATCCGCGCCGACCTGTGCGCGGAAGCCATCCGGCTGGCCCGGCTGCTGGCAGAGCTGATGCCCGACGAGCCCGAGGTGATGGGCCTACTCGCGCTGGTGCTGCTGATCCAGTCCCGCAGCGCCGCCAGGACGGGCAGCGACGGGGCCCTCGTGCTGCTGGGCGGCCAGGACCGCGGGCTGTGGGACCGCGCGCTGATCGCCGAGGGCCAGGCCATCGTGCGGGCCTGCCTGCGCCGCAACCAGCCGGGGCCCTACCAGATCCAGGCGGCGATCAACGCGGTGCACAGCGACGCGGCCACCGCCGCTGACACCGACTGGCGCCAGATCCTGCAGCTCTACGATCAGCTTCTCGCGGTCGCACCCGGCCCGGTTGCCGCGCTGAACCGCGCGGTCGCCGTGGCCGAGGTGGACGGGCCCGCGGCGGCCCTGGCCGAACTCGATGACCTCCAGCTCGACGGCTACTACCTGTTCCATGCCATCCGGGCCGATCTGCTTCGCCGGCTTGAACGCGACGCCGACGCGGCGGCCGCCTACGACACGGCGATTGCGCTCGCCGGCAACAGCGCCGAGCGCGCCTTCCTGCAGCGCCGGCGCCAGTCACTGACACCACCGGAGGAGACATCATGCGACTCACCGTCACGACCTTCCTGACCCTGGACGGCGTCTACCAGTGCCCCGGGGCACCGAACGAGGACGGCACCGGATTCGCCTACGGCGGCTGGAGCGCCCCCTACGCCGACGAGGACTTCGGCACATTCATGTCCGGCGGCTTCGCGAACGCCGAGGCGTTCCTGCTCGGCCGCAAGACCTACGAGATCTTCGCGCGCTACTGGCCGCAGGTGACCGACCCGGACAACCCGATCGCCGCGCCGCTCAACCAACTGCCGAAGTACGTGGTGACCAGCACGCTGACCTCGCTCGACTGGCACAATTCGGCGCCGGTCACCGGCAGCATCGTTGATGAGGTCGGCAAGCTCAAGGCGCGGCCGGGCAACGAGCTGCAGGTGCACGGCAGCGGCCAGCTCGCTCAGGCGCTCATCGCCGACGGCCTCGTCGACGAGCTCCGCATGCTGATGTTCCCGGTGATCCTCGGCACCGGCAAACAGCTGTTTCCCCGGCAGCCGGTCGTCGCCGCAATGCGGCTCGCCGACAGCCGCACCACCAGCACGGGGGTCACGATCCTCACCCTCCGGCCGGACGGCCCGGCGAGGTTCGGTTCCCTCGCGTGACGGCGGTGCCCCATCCTCTACCTGCTGTTCCCGCCGTGCGTACGAGGGCCCGGATCTCCGGTCAGGGGCTAGCGGGCCGACGGGCCGTGCCCACGATCATGGGCCTTTCGATCTTGGGAGCCTTCGGCAGCTCGCCAGCGCGAACCGATTCCACGGCGAGTGGCGATGCCTTGATTTCCCGCAGCGTGTCCCGGTTGGGGTGGCAGCCGATTAGCGGATAGGGAAACGGAACCTTGTCCTGCTTGGCGGCGATGCGCGGATCGGCGGAGCGGACGTGCTCGAGGAACAGCAGTTGTCCGCCCGGGACCAGTACCCGCGTGATCTCCCTGAGCGCCGCCTGCTCGTCCGGAACGCTGCACAGCGTGAAGGTGACCACCGCGGTATCGAACGAGGCATCAGGGAAAGGCAACCGGTCAGCGGAGGCGCTGCGAATCTCCACGTCGCGCCCGGGCCGGGCGGCGCGCCTGCGCAGCCGCCGGCTCATGTGCGGGTCGGGTTCGATCAGCGCCAGCCGGGTGACCGCGGGCGGGTAATGCGGCAGGTTCAGCCCGGTGCCCGCCCCGATCTCGATCGTGGCGCCCGTGGCCTGGGTGAGCAGGTCGTGCCGCTGCTCGCGCAGCCCGGCCCGCTCGGCAGGCCCGTTGAAGAGGTCGTAGGTGGCGGCGTAGCACCACGAGAACAGCCGTTTCAGCACCTCGACCTCCTCTTCGGCTAACTAGACAGTGTCAAGATGGTGTGCGGATGTCAAGATTGATCATGGCCTACCATCACGGCGACCTGCCGGCGGCGCTGCTCGCCGCGGTGGAAAGCGCGGTGACCGACGGCGGGGTGAGCGGCCTGTCGCTGCGCGATGTCGCGCGCCGCGCCGGAGTCTCGCACAGCGCCCCCGCCTACCACTTCGGTAGCAAGGCCGGCCTGCTGACTGCCTTCGCGACCGCCGGATATCAGCTGCTGGCACAGTCCGTCATCGAAGAAGTAGCAGCCTCAGCCGCCGACGACGGCGCCGCCGAGCTGGCCGCCATCGGCCGGGGCTACGTCCGGTTCGCTGTTGGCCACCCAGCGCACTTCGAGGTCATGTTCCGGCTGGACGCGCTCGACCCCGGCAATGCCGACTTCGCAGCCGCCAGCGAGAGCGCCTACGGACTCCTCACCGCGACAATTGAGCGCTGCCGCGCGGCCGGCCGCCTGCACGGGCGCCCTCCCGAGGTGGTCGCGGTCAGCGCCTGGTCGCTGGTGCACGGACTCGCAGCGCTGTGGATCAGTGGGCGCTTGACCGAGCGCATCGCCGAACGGGATCCGCGGCGACTGGCAGCAGCGGTGTCAAACCTGTTCACCGAGGCTGTCCTGCCACCGGCTGGGCAGGCTGCCGACACCGGCCCCGCGCGGATCGCTGGGAGACCGGACGGCTCCTTATGTCCGCCGGGTTATCCCGGTGACCACCCATGCCCGACCAAGGGCGCTGCAATACAACACCACAATGATGAGGACCAAAGCGTGTTGCAGCGCGGCACTCCGGGTGTTCGCCAGGAGCGCTACGGCAAGGCCGAGCTGCGCTGAGTAGCCCCCAGTCGAAATCGACGCAAAGGCGATATTCAGGTTTCTGGCTCGAAAGTCGCGGGAGAAATTTCCAGCCCGTTTTGCCCTCGGTATCAGCTGTCTGGTTGCCAGCAGGCCGACGGCTCCCATTGCGAGGCTTGATAGCCCGAAGGCGACTGAGCCCCCGGTCAAGGCCACGATCGAGACCAAGAAGATGTCTACCAGGGCAACAAATGCGCTCCCGGCAACACAGTTCGCAACTCGCGAGTTGTGGGGTTATCGTCATCCGCGTTGACGACCGATACGGCGACGACCAGCAACCCCAAGATGGCAGCGGACGCGCCCGCGCTTGCGATGAAGAAGTTGTCATAGTGGCCGACCACAGCGCCACCATATCGGGCATCGGCGCCTATCTTGCCGAGACGTGCCCGGCCGCGTCCTGGCTTTATCGCCGCGCGCCCGTTCGGGCCCGGACCACGGCAGCGGCGCGGTGGCCAGCCGCGTGCCGGCGTAGGCTCGTGCCGCACGATTGTGGTCGATGGCGGGGTCGCCGTGCCCGGCGCATCTGGCCGGTGACCCGTGAGGAAGGGCGCGCAAGTTGGGCAGCGAAGGCACGAAAGGAGCTGGCGCAGGGCCGGAGAACGCGGCCGCCAGCGACGCGGAGCGCCCGGCCTTTGACACGAGCGTGGCGCATATCGCGCGGGTGTATGACTACTGGCTGGGCGGCAAGGACAACTTTGCCGCCGACCGGGCAGCCGCCGAACAGGCGATCGCTGCCTACCCGGACATCGTCTTCTCGGTCCGCGCCAACCGGGCCTTCCTCGCCCGCGCCGTGCGCTACCTGGCCGGCGAGGCTGGCATCAGGCAGTTCCTGGACATCGGCACGGGCATCCCGGCCTCCAACAACACCCACGAGGTCGCCCAGTCCGTGGCACCCGAAAGCCGGGTGGTGTACGTGGACAACGACCCGGTCGTGCTCGCCCACGCCCGCGCCCTGTTGACCAGCGGCCCGCACGGGGTCACCAGCTACCTGGACGCCGACCTGCGCGACACCCAGCGGGTGCTGACCGCTGCGGCCGAGACGCTGGACTTCTCCCGCCCCGTGGCCGTCATGCTCATGGCGATCTTGCAGCACGTGGATAATTCCGAGAACCCCTACGGCATCGTGACGACGCTGCTCGGCGCCCTGCCCCCGGGGAGTCATCTGGCACTGTCGCACCCGGGTGCGGACATCGAAGCCGAGGCGCAGGGCAAGCTCGCCGAACGGCTGAACCAGACAATGGCGGAAAAGGTGACCATGCGCAACCGGGCTCAGGTGCTGCGTTTCTTCGATGGGCTGGAACTCGTCGAGCCGGGGCTGGTGCGTGTTCCGCAATGGCGGCCC
>Ga0208725_1000243_pt1 | contig 12684 bp, 9 predicted proteins | sample MicForSoSWNH13_O_FD_188004 | JGI IMG/M metagenome (GOLD analysis project Ga0208725, IMG submission 188004) | Forest soil microbial communities from Harvard Forest Long Term Ecological Research site in Petersham, Massachusetts, USA - MetaG HF011... | ecosystem: Environmental > Terrestrial > Soil >... | reverse complement strand
CCGTCCGCGACTAGGGCAGCGCGGATGGAGCGAGGCCCGCTCGGCGCGCGGCGTCTTCATTTTCGCTGAGCGCGTTTTGGATCTGCTCGGCGCGCTCGTCGAGAGACTGGATCCGGTTGGTGGTCAGGTTGCCGCCCCAGTTGGGCGTCACCGGCAGCAGCGTGATTCCCTGAGCCGCTGCTGCGTTCGACATGTCCGACAGCTGATTCTGCACGCCGTCATACTGGCCGATCAGATCGCTCTGTCTTTCCCGCAGCAACGCGTGTTCCTGCCCCGGGCTCAACGGCCTCTGCGCCGCTTGCAGAACCTCCGCTGGATTCTGAAATACCGCGGATGACACGCCATTCTGCTGCGCCACGTCCTGCAGCGCGTCAATCTGCTGTTCGATTTCCTGTCTGCGAATCGCCAACTGCTCAATCGCGTTGTCCGTGGTGATGCCCTCGCACGGCGCGTCGAATTGCAGCCCGATCGTCACTCCCGCGTCCGTGTTTCCCGTGGCGCGGAAATCGCGCAAGCTTGCTTCTCGGCTGCTGAGGCTATCGAGTTCCGCGTAGAGTGATTCAAGCTGCGACGCGTACCACACCGGGTTCTGCTCGGCGGTTGCGGGCACGTTTGTTGCGCGCGCGATCTGAGATCCGGAAACTGGCCGCCGCGCTGATGCCGGAACAGAAGTGCTCGCCGGAGCGGTCTGTGCGTCGTTGGCCGCTGCCTGCTGCTTCGGCCACATCCGATCAATGTCGTCGTTGGTGTACACTTTCTTCACGCGGTCTGGCCGCGCCGCGATTTTCACAGGCGTCGCACTTGGCCCCGGTGCCGGGGTTGACGCGGACGTCGCAGTTGAAGCCGGAGTTGTGGGCTTGTCGTCGCCCAAAGCGAACGCCGGAATGGCGATCAGTGAACAGAGAATAGCGGCGAGCACAGCGCGGGAAAACGAAACAGTCAGAATCTTGTTACGCATGGACGTGCCTCCGTCCCTCAGTGCGGGAAGTATGGCATGCACTCGGGACTGATGTAAATACGGTGATAGCCTGTTTCGTTGATGTAAACAGGAAGGAAGGCCCATGAAGCTCGATCCAAAAAAGACGGCATTGCTGACTCTCGATGTGCAGAATGGAATCTTTGGGTTTGTCCCTGCGGCCGATGCCATCGTTCCCAACGCAGCCAAGGCTGTGGATTTTGCGCGCAAGAAACAATTTCTGATCATCCACGTGGGACTGGGATTCGCTCCGGGCCATCCCGAACTTCCGGATACGGAGTCGCGCTGGAAGCGGCTGAAGGAAAACAATCTTTTCGTAATCGGCACGCCCTCCGCTCAATTCCACACCGCCGTCGCGCGCCCCGAAGATCTCATCGTCTACAAGCAGCGAGTGGGCGCGTTCTCGGAGAACCAGCTGCATCTGGTTCTGCGTTCGCGCGGGATTGAAAATCTGGTGATCTTCGGAATCTCCACCAGCGGCATCACTCTCTCCACACTGCGGCGCGCCGCCGATCTGGATTACCGCTGCGTCGTCTTGCAGGACGCCTGCTTCGACGCCGACACCGAAGTTCACCGCGTCCTCACCGAGAAAGTTTTCCCGGCGCAAGCGACGGTCCTCACCGTGGACGCCTTCATCGCGGATCAGGGCGAGTGACGGAACCGGCGCTCCGCCCGGCGTCACGACAGATCGCGCGCCGCGACACCTCCACACCATCGAACTGAAGCGCGACGGAATTGCGTCCGTACACCGACGGGTGTAATTTATCCGTCAGTCAGTCCGCACTTCAAAATGGAAATCGCGCTGCAGCTCATGAGGAGGCAGTTTATGCGCCGAGCAATGTATTTGGCCCCGGTTCTTGCTTTGGGACTGGCGCTGGCGTGCGTGGCGCCCGCGCTGCACGGTCAAGATTCCCGTGCCGAAATTCAAAAGCGCCTCGCTGCCGAGTTCAAGCGCACCAAAATGACCGCGGACCGCTCGGACATTGCGACGGCTGGGTCCGTCCTGGACCTGCATAAAGACGGCCTGGTGATGTGCAGCACCGAAGCCATCGCGTCGCCGACCAACACTTACAAGAACGGCGCGATCTCCTTCGGCTTTGGCGCCAACATGGCCTGGGGCATGGCGCTCGCTCCCGCCAATCAGCAGACCGCCGCTATTCCGCAGCGCAAATTCGTCACGGGCGAAAAGTTTTGGGTCACGGACTATATCGTGAAACTGGACGGCGTCGTTTTTCAATTTTACAGCGATCCGTATAACGACGTGCGTTACTACGGCCAACTGAAATTTCCGTTTACGAAAAACGTCGCGCCTCCGGCCGACGAGGTCATGAAGGCCATCGAGGAAGTTATCACCGCGGAGGCCGACACGCAGGAGGCTGCGCCCGCGGAAAATGTCGCTCCTGCGGCGCAGCAGGCCGCCGCGCAACCGGCCGCGGCTCCGAAGACCATCGCTCTGGGCCAAACCACAGGTCAGGTCGTCGAAATCCTCGGCCAGCCGCAAAAGATCGTCAACCTCGGCGCCAAGCAAATGTACTTCTACGCCGACATGAAAGTGATCTTTACAAACGGAAAGGTCACCGACGTTCAGTAGGGGCATCGGCATCAAAATCCGCACCCTCGCCTGCCGGCCACGGCGGACGAGGATGCGGATTTGGCCCTAAAAGTGGCTGAAGAGGCCGATCAAGATGATGAAGGGTATCGGAACACCCAGTAGCAGCAATATGATTGAACGCATTGGTAACGCCTCCAGAGGAAATGAAATTCGTCAGACGATGACCACGCGGTCGCGCTGCTTTCCCCCGATTGTTGCCGCGAAGCTGGCACAAAAAGCACCAATCAATAGCGCGAGGAAGGTCCAGTACATTGAATGCGCTACGGCCCTGCGCGCGGTATCGGCCGCCTGCATTGCTTGAGCAAACGTGTCATCCACTTTTTTTTCAGCCTCGGGTTCGCTGATTCCCGTTCTTGCCGCCACTACTTGCACGAGATAGCTCTTGTCTGTCGGCGGAATATTTCCTTCGCGCAGGCCGTTTACTAGAATCAGTCCTACCTCGCTGCGGATCGCAGCGTCATCCGGGCTGGTCCTGGGGGGAGTCGTTCGCAGCAGCGAGTCTACGAGATATGCATTCGGGCTGAATGTGCTACGGGGAGCCGTGGCACTGGAGCTCTCGATAGTCGTGGCTCCGGCGCGTGCGTTTCTGCCTACAGACGCGACTGCGGACGCCAGAAACGCCGCCGTAATCACCAAGCCTACTGCCCAGACCAGAAAACCGTGTGCGGTGTCGCGAAAATATACTTCGTCCGTGTGAACGTTCACCCACTTCGTACGCAGCCGCCCGGCGAGATAACCGCCGATGGACGACGCAATCAGCTCCGTGAGAATTAGCCAGACGATCGCTCCCTTGCCCACGGAGGAAGCGGATGCGCCCGCGCCGTCCCACGGTGAAATCGCGGAAAGCCCGATTCCGGTTCCCAGAGCCACCAGTATCAGCGACAAAGCCGCAGCCACGAATGCTCCGGCAAACACAGCAGCCCAGGACACACCCGACGAGTGCGCTTCGTTTTTCGTTTCGTGCTCCGCGTGCCAAGTTTGTTCCGGTACAGACAATGTGCGTGTTGCCATGCGCGTTTCCTCCTGACTTATCCAGCCTCTGGGCCTACTGAGCTTGGTCTGCGTGCTTACATTTGGTGAAGCGACAGTAGCACTCGCGCCAGCCCACGCCATACACACAAGCCCGTAGCGGCCTGAACGATATACTGTACGGAAGCGCGTGCTGGAAGGAAGTGTGTGGCGGATACTCGCTGGTGAAGACGGCAACCAACCTTTTAGAAATGTGCATCTAACTACACTGGAACACTCCCTCGCGCCTCCGTCGTTGACGGATGGCCGTCAGGCGGAAAAGCGAGCCTACGTTCCTGAGAAACGCTTAGAGGGGGAATATATGAAGAGAAGCGTATTGCTTTTGGCAGTCTTCCTCGCAGCCGTCACCGTACTTCACGCACAAAATCAAGGAAAACCATCATACGCGACCAACATGCTGGACGGCACGATTTTGCCCGTTCAACTGAGTTCAACCATTTCGCTAGACAGAGCCGTACCCGGTCAGCCAATTTCCGCACGAATCGCACAAGATGTTCCGCTCGAGAATGGCGCCGTGCTGCGACGAGGCACGAAGGTCTTGGGCCACATCGTCAGCGTGACACCGGGCAACCCATCTCGGATCGCATTTGCTTTTGACAGAATCGAATATTCCAAATCCAACACCGTTTCCGTCGCCACCAACCTTCGTGCGCTCGCTTCAACTTTGGATATAAGTGGTGCTTCGTTGCCGAACACGGGACCTGACCGCGGAACGCCATCCGTCTGGTGGAACACCGTGCAGGTGGGCGGAGAGGGCCTCTATGGAAGCGGTCCCTTGACGCACGGCGACCAAGTTGTGGGTCACTGGGTTTGGGGCGGCGGCGCGGTCGGTCAAGTCGCAGAAAACGGAGCATGCCGCGGCGCAGTCGCCGGAAACGCGCGCGAGCAATCGCTGTGGCTATTTTCCACTGATGCTTGCGGCGTTTACGGCTATTCCAATGTTGCCATCGAACACTCCGGACGCACATCGCCTGAAGGCGAAATCACTCTGACATCAACAAACCCCAACCAGAAGATTCGTGCGGGAAGCGGCATTCTGCTCCGCGTGGACAAGAGTTCACCGGCTGACGTGCGGCAAACCTCGTAGTTGTATTCGACGCGCCCTTCGGCAGAGGGCCGGGCGACGATGGCCGCCTGGCCCTTCCCGCCGGTGTAAGGTCACGCGTCAGCACCAACTCCTCACCAATCACTACTCACACCGCGGCGCGCATCAACTTCAGGCCTTCTTCGCCGAGTCCTTGAAAAGAATAAGGAGAGGAACGCGGCTTGAACGCGCCGCCACGCAGGAGTTTCGCTCTGGCGCGGGGAACGAAATTTTCTGAAGGCGCAAAACTGAAAACGTTTCAGAGTGAACCTGTGCAGTGCTTGTTCACTGACGATTCGCGCGGCCGTACGGCAATCAGTGGAAACTAAAATGCTCACGCAACTCATGTAGATAGGCTGCGAGACGATGAAGGATTAGATCGCACCAATCAGGCATGGGGGAACTCCGTGACATTCGCCATACCGTCGTTCGCAAGCAAAATCATTTCGGGAATTCTTAGCCGCAATTTCGTTCTGGTGATGGGATTAGCGGTGCTGTGCTCTGCGGCGCCGTCCGCAAAGGCGCAGATCACATTTCTGGGAGCGCAGAGAACCGTGGCGGCAACGGGGTTGAGCACTCCAAACGGCGCCGCAGTAGATTCGTCGGGGAATCTGTACGTCTCGGACACAGGCACCAACCGCATCGTGAAGATCGACCCGACGGGGAATCAGACGTTGGTGAGCACGTCGCCATTGAGCCTGAGCAGTCCGGTGGGTTTGGCAGTGGACTCCGCGGGCAATTTATACGTCAGCGACAACGGCCACGGACGAGTGGTGAAGGTGCCGGCCGGAGGAGGAGCAGCGACCGCATTTGCCACGGTGCTCACGCCGAATGGCCTGGCGGTGGACGCAAGCGGCAATGTGTTCGTGGCGGACAACGTGGACGGATTCATCGTGAAGATCACGAGCGGAGGCCTGAGCAGCAATTTCAAGATGGGTTTGGCGGATCCACTGGGCGTTGCCGTGGACGTGGCAGGCAATGTGTACCTGGCGGATGGGACGCTTTCGAGCATCGTGAAATTCCCGCCGGGCGGCGGAGCCGGCAGCAATGTGGGAGCGTCATTAGCGAATATCATCGGCGTGGCAGTGGATGGCTCCAGCAACGTGTACGTCGTCGAGAGCGCGGAGGGCGCAGTGGTGGTGGAAATCAGCGCGCTCGGGGTGCAAAGCACGCTGGCGACGAGCGGCCTGGTCAACGTGAGCTATCTGGCCGTGGATTCGAACTACGATCTCTTCATACCGGACCACGGTATCAGCGATGTAATCGAATTCAGCACGATATCGGTGCCGCTGGGATTCGCCAACGTATGCCTGGATGGCGCGCCGGGGCCGTGTAGCCAGACGGCGACTCTGCAATTCGCACTCGGCGAGGACAGTTTCATCTCGAGCGTTGCAGTAGTTACGACGGGCCTTCCGGCGCTGGATTTTTCGCAGTCCGGTGGAACCTGCAGCGGCGCTACGTCGCCTTGCACGGTGCAGGTGACGTTTCAGCCCGGCGAGCCGGGCATGCGGTCTGGCGCGGTGGCGCTACTCGACGAGTGCGAGGACACGGAGTCAAGCGTCCCGGTGTATGGCACGGGTAACGGGGCACATGCCGGCTTCAGCCCAGCGGCCACTTCGCCGCCATTTGGCAACGACGGTTTTGTTACGCCGATCGCCGTGGCACCCGCCGGAGACGGCATATCCAGCTCCGGCGCGGCCTTCATCGCCGACTCCGGAGCCTGCGTAATCTGGATCGTGGGTATCGACGAGAGCTTCGGCGTGTATGCGGGTAACGGCACATGCGGTTATGCGGGGGACGGAGGAGCTGCGAGCGCGTCCGAGATACAGACCCCGGGGGACGTGACGGTGGATGGCGCGGGCAACTTGTATATCGCCGACTCTGGCAATCACCTGATCCGCGAGGTGGGTCGCAATGGAACCATCAGCACGGTGGCGGGCAATTTTGGCCTCGGCGCGGGGTTCAGCGGCGATGGCGGGCCGGCGACGAGCGCGAAGCTGAACTTTCCCTCGGGTATCGCCGTGGATGTGGCGGGCAATCTCTATATCGCGGACACGCACAACAGTCGTATCCGCAAGGTGGACTTGAGCGGAATCATCACCACCGTCGCGGGCTCGAATTCGGCGGGCTTCAGCGGCGACGGCGGGGCGGCGACGAGCGCGACATTGAATGAACCGGTCGGAGTCCGTGCAGATGGCGCCGGGAATCTCTTCATTGCGGACACCAACAATAATGTGGTGCGCAAGGTGGACCTGACCGGGAAAATCGCGACGGTGGCCGGCAATTTTGCGTTCGGTGCGGGCCATGCGGGAGACGGCGGCCCGGCGACGAGCGCGGAGTTGAATTTCCCCGATCACGTGAGCGTGGACGCGGCGGGCGAGCTGTTCATTTCCGACGGCGGGAACCGCGTGATCCGGCGAGTAAACGGAGCCGGCACGATCTCGACCTACGCGGTTCCGACCGATTTTCCGGAGGACTTGGTGGTGGACGGGTCGGGGAATCTCTGGGTAGTTGACCCGCAGGACGCGACGCTGACGCTTGTCGCTCGCACTCTACCCGCCACGCTCACTTTTGCCCCGCTGGCCATCAACACGTCGAGCGCGCCACAGGACGTGACCGTAACAAGCATAGGAAACCAGCCGCTCGCTTTTTCGATGTTCACGCTGCCAACAGGATTCGAACTCAGCGGCCCGGATAATTCGTGTTCGACGGATTCTTCGCTGAGCATCGGGATGGACTGCATTCTGGGGATCGCATTTCAGCCTCCCACAAGCGGTGATTACGAAGCGGACGTGGTATTGACCGACAACGACAACGCGCTCAGTGTGTTGGCTACTGCGGGCATACAAAGCGTGCCCGTCTCCGGCACCGGCACCGCCGCACTGACCACAACAGCTACCACAGTGACAGCTTCGCCCAATCCCGCATCTGCTGGCCAGACGGTGACGCTGACCGCGACGGTTACACCTACGCCGACGGGCGTATCGCTTGGCAGCGTAGAGTTCTGCCTGGGCGTTGAGCTTGGTGGCGTGGTGAAACCGATCAGACAAATGGCGTTTGGGCCACGGGCCAAATGGATGACGCACCCGAGGGTGACACCAGATACGCCCGCCTGCAACGGAGCTTCGCTGCTAGGGACTGTGAGTCTAAGTGTGTCGGGTACGGCGACGCTTGCGATATCGAGCCTGGCAGTGGGCGCGAACAGCATCAGGGCACTCTATGAGGGGAACGTCACTTTTGCACCTTCGCTCTCGCAGCCAGTCGCGGTGACGATCAATGCGCTCACCAGCACCGCGACTACGCTGATAATTTCACCGAGTCCTGCCGCGGCGGGGCAGGCCATCACTCTGACCGGGACAGTAGCGCCAGTTCCCAGCGGCGCAACGCTCGGCAGCATTACGTTTTGTGATGCGGGCGGGAGCGACGCAATTATCCACCGGATCAGTGGCGGAAAATATCCCGGGAGGGCGCCAGAAGGTCTGAACGCGCGGCCGGACGGCGGAGGCGGTGGTCCGTGCGGGGGTGACACACCGCTCGGCACGGTGACCATCACCACGCTTGGTGTTGCCACATTTACAACGTCAAGCTTGGCGGTTGGCGATCACAATGTTTATTCGGTGTATTCGGGCAACACCACGTTTACAGGTTCGACGTCTGACACCCAGGACGAAACGGTCGGAACGGCGTTCACCATAATGGCGCCGCAGACACCGTTCAGCGTGGCGGAAGGTGGATCGGTGCAGATCACCGTGACGGTGCCACCGCTGGGCGGCACGTTTACCGGCACTGTGACGCTGGTTGCGACTGGACTGCCGCCCGGCGCGACCGCGACGTTCGATCCTCCGACTGTGACGCCAGGAGCGGCCGGCGCGCAGACGATATTGACGATTCAACTGGCGATGGCCGGAGCGCAACAGCGTGGGCCGACTCCTTCGTGGCCAGCGTTACCTATGTGGCCGGCAGCGGGTATCGGCCTGCTGTTATTGGGTGCGATGTCGCGCCGGCGGCGGCTGCCTCGCTTTGCTGCGGTTGCGGGGTTCGCAGGCGCTATTTGTGTTGCGGCGCTCGTAATGGGCGGCTGCACTGGCAGAACTTCGCGGCAGAGCACTCCAGCTGGCCCGTACACCGTCACCGTCACAGGAACCAGCGGGACCTTGCATTCGTCCACAACCGTTAGCGTGGTGGTGCAATGAAGCGCTTGACGCGGCGGCACAGTCACTCCTGGCTGTGCTCTCGCGCTTGATTTCGCGGGGCGCGAATTATGCTTGGGCACAGACCATTCGCCGCTCACAGCTTACGTTTCACTGATTGCTAATCACGGTTCACCTTTCACACCGCCGCGCGCTGGTGGGCCTTTTCTTCGGCAATGCGGCGTCCTACGGCCGGCGCGATCATTCTTGCTTCGGCCATTAGCTGAGCGAATTGATCGGGGTAGAGAGATTGGGCGCCGTCTGAGAGCGCGCGCTCGGGATCTTGGTGGACTTCGATCAGCAGGCCGTCGGCGCCGGCGGCGACCGCGGCGCGGGCCATGGCGCCGACTTTGTCGCGACGGCCGGTGCCGTGCGATGGGTCGGCGACCACGGGCAGGTGCGAGAGCTGCTTGATTACCGGAATCGCGGCGATGTCCATCGTGTTGCGCATGTAGGTGTCGAACGTGCGTATGCCGCGCTCGCACAAAATCACATTGTAGTTTCCGCCGGACATAATGTACTCGGCGCTGAGCAGCAGCTCTTCGATGGTGGCGGACATGCCACGCTTCAGCAGCACCGGCTTCTGAATTTCGCCGAGAGCCCGCAGCAAATAATAATTCTGCATGTTGCGCGCGCCCACTTGCATCACGTCCACGTACGGCAGCATCACGTCAATCTGCGACGGGTCCATCACTTCGCTGACCACCAGCAAGCCGTTGTCGTCCGCCGCGGCGCGCATGAGCTTGAGGCCGTCTTCGCCGAGCCCTTGAAAAGAATAAGGCGAGGAGCGCGGCTTGAACGCGCCGCCACGCAGCAGCTTCGCACCAGCCCGCGCCACTTTTTCGGCGATTTCGCCGATTTGCGCCGCGGATTCCACCGCGCACGGCCCGGCCGCTGCCACAATTTCTGTCCCGCCGATGGAAACGCCCTTGCCGAGCTCGACCACCGAGCCTTCGGGGCGAAAATTTCGGGATGCGAGCTTGAAGGGATGCGTGATGCGGATAATTTCCTCGACGCCCGGAGCCGCTTGCAGCGCTTCCAGTTCCCCGCGATGCTTTTCGCTTTTGCCGACGACGCCGATCACGGCTCGTTCCTCCCCGCGGCTCAGGTGCGCTTGAAAACCGCACTCCTGAATGCGCTTCACAACGTGGTCAATCTGTTCCTCTGTTGCGTTTACGTTCATGTTGATGATCATTGCATCCTCTCGGAGATAAATTTATCGGCAGACACTGTTTCCGCCGATTTGTACGAGCCCAAAACTTTCAGTTCCACTGCTTGCTGCGCGAGTTCGCCGAGCGCGGCCGCGAATTCCGGATCGCTGGCTGAGGCTTGCAGATCGAGATAGAAGCGGTATTGCCACGGACGCCCGTGCACAGGACGGCTCTCGATTTTCATCATGTTGATATTGCGGCGCGCGAAAGGCTCCAGGGCGTGATGGAGCGCGCCAGGCTTGTGCGCCAGCTGAAAGACGAGCGAGATTTTGTCGGCAGCGGGAAATTCATTGGGGGCGTCTGCTGATGGCGCGAGCAAGAAGAAGCGCGTGTAGTTCTCGCGGTCGTCTTCCAGATGCTCTTGCAGGATCACGGCGTCGTAAAGCTCAGCGGCGCGCTTGCTGGCGATGGCGGCGCGCGCGGGATCGCCCACATGCACCACTTCGCGCACGCTTCCTGCTGTATCTTCGGCTGGAATACGCTTCAGGCGCGGATGCTGGATGAAGAATTGTTCGCACTGGGCTAGCGCCACCGGATGCGATTCCACCGACGCGATTGTTTCAAGCGTTGCGCCGGGCACGCCGATCAAGTTGTGCGCGATCGGAATGATCACTTCGCAGACGATGTGCAGTCCGCTCTCGACCAGCAGATCGAACGAGCGATGCACCGAACCCGCGAGGCTGTTCTCCATCGGCGCGAGCACGTAATCCGCAGAGTGGTTGCGAATCGCGGCGAAGGTCGCGTCAAACGTGGCGCACGGCACCAGCGTGATGTCCGCGCCGAGCAGCTTCAGCGCGGCTTCTTCGCTGAACGCTCCGCGCTCGCCCTGAAAAGCGATCCGCGCTGTGGCCAGGCTTTTCATGCAGCCGCCGCTTTGCGCCGCTTTTCCGGCAGGCGCGTCTTGCCGCGCTTGGGAAGCTGCGTCGAGCCCAAACCGTGATCCGCCTGGACGCGTATGGATTCATGCAGGATCTGGCTGTAGATTTTTTCGACAGCTTCGCTATCGAGCGGCCCGGGATTCAACTTCTTCATGCGCGCGAGGATTTCCTGTTCGCGCGCGGGAACGCGCAGCGCGATGCCGCGGGCGCCTTTCAGCCGGCCGACTTCGAGAGCGAAACTCGCACGCACGTTCAGCAGGTGCAGCAGAGTGGTGTCAATCGCGTCAATTTTCGCGCGCCAATCGCCAATTTTGATTTCACCCATCCCGCTTCTCCCTTTGTATCCAGCGCTGAAAATGGCGCCAAAAACAAAAAAGGCCGCGTTCCCCTTGCGGGTCGCGGCCGGCTTGAAAGACTTGGTGCGGTTCTAGTAGCTGAGTGCTAGGTGATCCGCGCGCGTCTCGCCGGCCCGCTCCCCGGATAAGGGAAGCGGTAAGTAAAAGCGAAACGGTAATAAAACATATTACCCACGCGCCTTGTGTCCTTTTAAGTCCCTAGCAACACTCACTATACGAAAGCCCGGGCCCAGCGTCAAGGGCGGCGTACGTAAATTCTCGTATAAGCTTGATTTATGAATTCTCCAAGAATTACAAATTGGACTTATCCCCCTTCCGGACGCTTACTAGGAAAGACGATATGCAAAGCGACGCTATCAAGAAGGGGATTTCCCGCGCGCCTGCTCGCGCGATGCTGAAGGCTACCGGCCTCACCAACGCCGACCTGGCACGTCCGCTCGTCGCGATAGCCAACACCTGGACCGAAGTTACTCCCTGCAATTTTCATCTGCGCCAACTGGCGGAGCGCGTGAAGGCTGGCGTTCGCGCCGCGGGCGGTACGCCGATCGAATTCGACACCATCACGATTTCCGACGGCATCACCATGGGAACCGAAGGCATGAAGGCATCTCTCGTGTCGCGCGAAGTGATCGCCGATTCGATCGAGCTTTTCGTGCGCGCGCACGCGTTCGATGCGGTGGTGGCGATTTGCGGCTGCGACAAAACAATTCCCGCGACGGTGATGGCGCTGGCGCGGCTGAACCTCCCTTCCCTTTCGCTCTACGGCGGCTCGATTCTGGCGGGCCATTTCGCGGGGCACGAAGTCACGATCATGGATGTGTTCGAAGCAGTTGGCGCGTGCGCCGCGGGCAAAATGACGGAAAAGCAGCTGGGCGAGCTGGAAGACGTGGCGTGTCCTGGAGCCGGCGCGTGCGGCGGGCAATTCACGGCGAACACCATGGCCACGGCGATCACGTTTCTCGGCGTCTCGCCTATGGGCGCAAACGAAATTCCGGCCACCGATCCGCGCAAGGGCAAGGCGGCGTTCGATTGCGGGGAGCTCGTAATGCAGCTGCTGAAAGAAGATATTCGCCCGAAGCAAATCATCACCCGCGAATCGCTGCACAACGCGATCGCGTCGGTCGCCGCCACCGGAGGCTCGACCAACGCCGTACTACATCTTCTGGCGATTGCGTCGGACGCAGGCGTGCCGCTGACGTTGAAAGATTTCGATGAAATTTCGGCGAAGACTCCGATTCTGGCGGACCTGAAGCCCGGCGGGCGTTTTACCGCGCCGGACATGTTCCGCGCAGGCGGGATGCGCCTGCTCGGCAAGCGTTTGCTGGAAGCGGGGCTGCTGCACGACGGG
>Ga0208725_1000242_pt1 | contig 12690 bp, 3 predicted proteins | sample MicForSoSWNH13_O_FD_188004 | JGI IMG/M metagenome (GOLD analysis project Ga0208725, IMG submission 188004) | Forest soil microbial communities from Harvard Forest Long Term Ecological Research site in Petersham, Massachusetts, USA - MetaG HF011... | ecosystem: Environmental > Terrestrial > Soil >... | reverse complement strand
TGGAGCTGGCCGACGCGGCCCGCCTGGTCATCGCCCGGGCGGCGGCGATGTCCTCGGCGCCGACCGGAGCGATGCTCGCCGTCTCGGCCCAGGACGTTCCCCAGCCGCCCGACGAGGACATCGTCGTCGCGGCCGTCAACGGCCCCCGGCAGGTCGTCTTCGCCGGGCCGGCCGACAAGATCGCGCACTTCGCCAGCCTGCTGAAAGAGCAGGAGATCACGCACAGCATGGTGCGGACATCGCATGCCTTCCATCACCCGCTGATGGCCGGCGCGGCCCAGGCGTTCGCCGGGGCGTGCCGCGACACCGCCTTGTCCGCACCTGCCCTGCCCTTCTACTCGGCCGCCGCCGGCGGCCAGCCGGCCGGGGGCCAGGCGCTTGAGCCGTCCTTCTGGTCGGATCAGCTGATCCGGCCCGTACTCTTCGGCGCGGCGCTGGACAAGCTGCTGGAGGCCGGTGACTGGGATCTGCTCGAGGTCGGCCCTGACCGGGTCCTGACGGCGCTGGTGCAGACGCACCCGGACGTCGCGTCCGGACGCCACTCGGTGTTCCCCTCGCTGCCGCACCGGCGCTCAGCCTCCGGGCAGGACTGGAAGAGCGTCCTGGAGACGGTGGCCGCGCTCTGGACCGGGCAGCACGCCATCGACTGGGCTGGGGTACGGCAGGGAGAGCCGGCGCGGAGGGTCTCCCTCCCCGGCTATCCGTACCAGCGCAGCCGCTACTGGCACGGCGACCCCGAGCCGCGGCGGGCAGGCAAGCAGGTGACCGCGAACGCCGGCACCAACGCCGCCGCGGGCGTCGCCGTGACGGCCCTGGCCGAAGCCGCCCGTGACGGCCAGGCAGACGACGTCCAGGTCCCGCCCTTCACGGCCACGACCTGGATAGAGCGGATCCGGCCGGCGGCGGAACCGGCTGCCGAGGGACTGACGGCCGTGGCCCTGCTGCCCGGCGAGCCCGCGGCCTCACTGCCGCTGGTCCGGGCGCTGCAGCAGGCAGGACTGCGGGTCATACCGGTCTGGCCAGGCGAGGAGTACCGGGACGAGGGTGCTGTATTCCATGTCCGGGTCGCGGAACCCGGCGATATCCGGCGAGTCTTCCATGCCCTGGCCGAACGGGCCGAGTCGCCGGAGCTGCTCGTCCACGCGTGGAGCGCCGGCCGGTGGGAGCCGGCCACCACCGGCACCGTCGAGAGCCAGCTTGACGAGTCGTTCCACAGCCTGATCAGCCTCATCCAGGCCGGCCTGCGGCAGCTCGACGGAAGGCGCCCGGTGCCCCGGCTGACGGTGATCACGTCCCAGACGTCGGACGTCTCGGGAGGCGAGGAGCTTTCCCCGGCCAAGGCCACCATGCTCGGCCTCATCCGCACGCTGACTCTCGAAGACCCGCGCATGCCGAGCCGGCTCATCGACCTCGGGCCAGCGGTGCCCGAGGACGAGCTGATCGCCGAACTCCGGCTCAGTGCCGAGCCGGGAGTGGTGGCGCTGCGGGGCAGCCGCCGGTGGATCCCGGCTGAACGCTCCATCGACCCGGCCGCGGTAGCGGATGCCCGGCCGCGCCGCAACGGCGTCTATCTCATCACCGGCGGCCTAGGCGGCATCGGCCTCGAGGTCGCCAAGGGACTTACGCAGACCGGCCTGAGCCCGCGGCTGGTGCTGGTGGGGCGGACCGTCCCGCCGGCCGAGCCCGCCAGCGCGCGCGGCACCCGGATCAGCAGTGAACTCGACGGGATGCGGGCACTCGGCGCGCAGGTGCGTGTGTTCGCGGCCGACGTGACCGACCAGCGGGCCATGCGGCGGGTACTGGACTCGGTGACCGCCACCTTCGGGCCGGTCAACGGAGTGCTTCACCTGGCGGGGGTGCCCGGCGGCGGCCTCTTGCAGTTCTCCGCCCGCGAGGACGCCAGAGAGATACTCAAGCCGAAGGTGCATGGCACGCTGGCACTTGAAGAGCTGTTCGCTGACCGGCCGCCGCTGGACTTCTTCGTCTCGTTCGCCAGCCGGTCGGGCCTCGACGGCGACGCGGGCGGTGGTGTCTACGCCGCCGCGAACACGTTCCTTGACGCCTACCCGCACGCCAGCCGGATCGCTGACGGCCGCGTCCTCAGCATCGACTGGCCCGCGTGGAACACCGTCGGCATGATCGCCAGGGAGACCAGCGAGCCGGCCCCGGCGGCGCAGCGCGTCTGGACAACGACGCTCAGCCCGGACAGCCCGGTGCTTGATGACCACCGCATCGCCGAGAGCGACTCGGCCCTGCTGCCCGGAGCGGCATTCCTCGACCTGGCGCTGCGCGCTTTCCGCAGCGAGGTCTCGCCCGATGACGACATACCGACCAGGCTCGAGGACGTCGCCTTCCGCACCCCGTTGCCGGTGACCGAGCCGTGCAAGGTCCGGGTGGTGCTCGAGCCCGACGGCGACCGCTGGCACTTCACCGTTCAGTCAGCACCTGAGCTCGCCAAGTCCAGCGGGACCCCCGTCTGGACGACTCACGCGACGGGACGCGTCGCCGACGCCGCGGGCAGCGTCCCGAGCCAGGTCGACGTCGGCGCCCTGCGCGAGCAGATGGTGCGCGAGGAACCCATTCCGCCGCGCAGCGGATCCGGGCGGTTCCTCCGCCTCGGCCCCCGCTACGACAACATCGAGTCGGTACGAGCCAGCGCCGACGGCACTCAGAAGCTGGTCGCCATCAGCCTCCCTGAGGCCTTCCGCTCCGACCTGGACGTCTATCTCCTGCACCCGCCGCAACTCGATTCGGCGACCTCGCTGGCACGCGACTTCAATGAGCCCTTCCACCTGCCGTACGTCTACAGCTCCCTCCAGGTCTACCGGCCGCTGCCGGCGCGGTTCCTGAGCCACATCCGGCGCCGGCCGAGTCCGAACGGCCTCATCGTCGCCGACATGGACCTGTTCGGCCCGGAAGGCGAGCTGATCGCCGCGATCACCGGGTTCACCATGCGCGTACTCAACACCGCCGCCTTCGGCGCCGACGACCGGGAACGGCCGGCCGGCGAGGCGGCGCCGCGGGCGGACGCCGGCGCCCAGGAGGCGTCGGCGGGCACCAGCCGCGGACTGGCACCGCGGACTGGCGTGCAGCTCCTGCTCAGGCTCCTCCAGTCCAGGACCCCGCGGCAGGTGAACATCCTGCCCTACCGCGAAGGCCGCCCGACGCTGCTGCCTGGCATACCGGCCGAGTGGGTCTTTGACGGGCATCGCGTCGCGCCGTCTCCGTCGGGAACCGCGCCGTCCCCGTCCGCGCCGCCCGCGGCGGTGCCGGCCCAGGCCGCGCCGCCGGCGCCGGAGGCCCGGCCGGCCGGGCACGAATCAGCGGCGGACGTGGAGAGCCGGCTCCGGGCCGTATGGTCGGACGTCCTCGGCGAATCGGGCATCGGACCCGAGGACGACTTCTTCGACCTCGGCGGCAACTCCCTGTCCGCGGTGAATCTCATGATGGGCATCCAGGACGAGTTCTCGGTGAGCCTCGAGGTATCCGTGCTCTTCGAGTTCCCGACACTCTCCCTTCTGGCGGATCACATCCGGGAACTGACGCACGAGGAGCACTTATGCGGTTCGGCATCTTTATTGAGCTGCAACTGCCGCGCCCGTGGGAGGGCGGTTCTGAGCGGCAGCTCTTCATGGACGCGCTCAGCCAGGTCGAGCTCGCCGACCAGCTGGGGTTCGACTACGCGTGGACGGTGGAACACCATTTTCTCGAGGAATACAGCCACTCGAGCTCCCCCGAGGTGTTCCTCGGCGCCGCGAGCCAGCGGACCAGCGCGATCCGGCTCGGCCACGGCGTCATCCAGATGTCCGGAACCGTCAACCACCCGGTACGGATCGCCGAGCGGGTGGCGGCGCTCGACATCTTGTCCGGCGGGCGGGTGGACCTGGGGACCGGTGAACCGAGCTCGGTCGCCGAACTGGGCGGGTTCGGGCTCAGCAAGCAGGACAAGCGCGCGGTCAGCGAGGACACCATCGACGCCGTCACGCGCATGTTCGCCGAGGATCCGTTCGCCGGATGGGACTCCCCCTACCTGAAGATGCCACCGCGGAACATCGTGCCCAAGCCACTGCAGAAGCCGCACCCGCCGCTCTGGACGGCCTGCAGCAGGCGCGAGACGATCAAGTACGCCGCTCAGCGCGGTGTCGGCGCGCTGTCGTTCGCGTTCCTGGAGCCCGAGTTCGCGGCTCGACCCGTCGCGGAGTACTACCGGACCCTGACCTCGCAGGAGTGCGTACCGGCCGGTTTCTCAGTGAACCCCGGCTTCGCGGTGGTAATCCCGATGCTCTGCCATGCGGACAGGCAGGTCGCGCTCGACCGCAGCCTCGCCGGGGCCCAGTTCTTCGAGTTCGCCAAGGAACACTATTACCGCCCGAAGCGGCATTACCCGGGCCGGACTAACCTCTACCGGTCATTCACCAGGCAGTACGCCGACAAGGAGCAGCCCATCGCGCTCGGCGCGATCGGCGCCCCTGATCAGCTCACTGCCCTCATCCAGAACTACGAGCAGGTCGGCGTGGACCAGCTCATATTCCTGACTCAGGCCGGGCTGACAAGGCATCAGGACATCTGCGAAAGCCTCGACCTTTTCGCGAGGGCGGTGATGCCGCGATTCGCCGAGGGGCGGGAGGAAAAGGAGAAGATCAAGGCGGAACGCCTCGGGCCGGCGATCGAGCAGGCGCTCGCCCGCCGCTCCCCGGTCCGTACAGCGAGCTCTGACTACTGCATTGATGTTTGAAGATACCCTGAGCCTGCTTGACGGCGACGATTTCGGGAGCGACATCACCGGCTCGCAGCTCTATGTGTCGGTGAATGGCGAAGGCGTACTGAATACGGCCGTCGGAGCCTGCGGCCGGACGGCCAGCATGACGGCCGCGACCAAGCTCCTGTGGCTGTGCTGCGGCAAGCCGATGATCATCATCACGCTGTGCGCGATCCTTGATGAGCTGGGGCTTGATGAGGATCTGCGGGTGGCGTCGGTGCTGCCCGAGTTCGCCCGCGGCGGGAAAGGCGACGTGACCCTCGCGCACGTGCTGACGCACACCGTGCCGTACGAGGGATTCGGCGAGTCATGGGTTGACGGCGGCTACCAGGCCCTTAGTGAGCTCGGCCTCATGAGCCTGCCCTGGGACGCCGCCGTCGGCCGGATATGCGATACGGCGGTCAAGGACGGCCCCGGGTCCCGGGTCGTCTATACGGTCTTCGCCAACTGGCTGATGCTGGCCGAGGTAATCCAGCGGCTCACCGGGCGCGATTACGAGGAGGCGGTTCGCGCCCGGGTGCTTGAGCCGCTCGGCATGACGGCCACCCTCCTCGCCCTGTCCGCGCCCTATCCTGAACCCGCGCTGGCTCCCATGTGGGAGACCGGGCCGGGCACCGATCCCGCTCGCTACACACTGGACTCGCCCGCGCTGTTTGGCGGCCGCTGGCCGGGGATCGGCGCGCGCGGCTGCGCCGAGGAGATGGCCAGGCCGTTTGAGTGCATCGGCGGCTGGCGATCTCCGGAACTGCTGAGCGACGCCTACCGTGCCAAGATCACGACCGCCCGCCGGGCCGGGCTCTCCGATCCCTTGCTGCTGGGAACCTGCCTGAAGTGGAGCCTCGGCCTGTGCGTGGACCCGCTGCTTTTCGGCCTGCCGGCCGGAACCAGGATCGTCGGCAGCACCGGGATCCGGTCATCGCTGGGCAGCCAGGACCTGGCGCACGGCGTCACGATCTCGTTCATCTCCAGCAATATGGTGCCCGCCAGCCGCGACTGGACCCGTAAGCGACGGCTGATCCGGACGATCTACCGCGAGCTCGGCGAAGGAGCGCGATGACCCAAGCGGCAACTCCACAGTCCTGGCTTCATGGTGAGGCATGCCAGGTTCCCGCCGCGCCCGTGCATGAGCTGTTCCGCTCGCGGGCCCGGCACGACCCGGAAGCCATCGCCATCCGGCAGTGGGCCGAGCGGCTGACCTACCGGCAGGTCGCGGACCGGGCGGCGGCGCTGGCGGGGCGGCTGGCCGCGGCCGGCGCCGGGCCGGGGACGCGAATAGGAATCTGCCTGCGGCGGACGCCCGCGCTGCCGGTCAGCGAACTGGCCGTGCTCATCTCCGGCGCCGCGTTCGTCCCGCTCGACCCCGAGCAGCCGCCGCAGCGGCTGCGCGCCATCATCGAGGACTCCGGCATATCGATCACGCTGACCGACACCCCTGGCGAGGACCTGCTAGCGGGCCTGGTGCACCAGACCATCAACGTCGCCAGCCCCGGCGATGAGCCCGCGGGCGGCCCCAGCGCGACCGGGCAGTCCGCGGCGGGCGACGTCGCCTACATCATGTACACGTCGGGCTCCACCGGACGGCCCAAGGGCGTGATGGTCAGTCACGGGAACCTGACGGCCTTCATCTCGGCGGTCAATCAGCATATGGGCAATGAGACGGGTTACCAGCTCGCCGCCTTCGCGGCGGTCGGCTTCGACGTCTCGGTCTTCGAGTTCTTCGCCCCCCTGGTATGCGGCGGCGCGATCCACCTGGTCGCGGAGCCGGAGCGGGCCGACGCCGACCGACTGCAGCGCTTCCTGGCGGCGCACGAGTCGAGTCACGCCCTGGTGCCCCCCGTCCTGCTGCCGCTGCTCGACCCGGACGGCCTCCCGCACCTGCGTACCCTCATCACCGGCGCGGACACCTGCGATCCGCGTCAGGTCGAGCGATGGGCGGTCCCCGGGCGGCGGAAGTTCTACAACTGGTACGGGCCGACGGAGGCGACCGTCGCCTCCGTGGGCACCGAGCTGAGCGGAGTGTGGGATCGCCCGCTGCCCATCGGCCGCCCGCTGCCGGGATCCGCCGTCTACGTCCTTGACCAGGAGATGGGGCTGTGCCCGGCCGGCACGCCCGGAGAACTGTTCATCGGCGGCCCGCAGGTGAGCCTTGGCTACGTCGGCAGCCCGGAGCTGACGGCCGAGCGGTTCGTGCCCGACCCGTTCGGCGGGTCCGGCCCCCTCTACCGCACCGGGGACCTGGCGGCCTGGGACGAGACCGGCATGATCACCTTCCTCGGACGGACCGACCGGCAGCTGAAGATCCGCGGCCGCCGGGTGGAGCCCGGCGAGATCGAGGTCGTCCTGGCCGGTCATCCGCGGGTGACCTACGCCGTCGTCGATGTCGTGGGCGCCACCGTCCGCGCGTACGTCACGCCCGCGGACGCTCCGCCCGACGCTGAACTCCGCGAGTACTGCGCGGCCTGGCTGCCTCGGCACATGGTTCCCGCCAGCGTGACCGCGGTGGACCGGCTGCCGCTCACCGCGAGCGCGAAGGTGGACCTCGCCGCGCTCCGCCAGCTCAGCCCGGACGCCGGGTCCCCGGCCGGGCCTTGCCCGGCACGGGAACCCGCCAGCGAATTCGAGCAGGCCGTCGCCCGGTGCTGGGCGGGACTGCTCGACCGGCCAAGGCCGCGGCTCGACGATGACTTCTTCCTGGCCGGCGGCGACTCGCTGACCGCGATGCAGCTCGCCTCGGCGTTGCGGCGCAACACCGGCCGGGACCTGTCGGCTGAGGACATCCTGGCCGGCCGGACTCTCGGCGCGATCGCGGCCCGGCTCAGCGCCGCGGGCAGCCCCGCCAGCCAGGTACCGGCCGGCTCGGCGCCGGCGCTCTCCCCCGCCCAGCGCCGGCTGTGGTTCACCGAGCAGTTCGCACCGGGCACGCCCTTGCACAACATCGTGCTGTCTGAGCAGATCACCGGCGCGCTCGACATCGGTACCCTGGCCGCCGCCTTCACGCACGTGGCCACCAGGCAGAGCGCCCTGCGGTGGCAGCTGCTGCCCGGCACCTGGCTGCCCGAGGTGACCGTGGCCGACCCGGCTCCGGTCCGCATCCGGGTCGATGACCTGTCCGCACTGCCCGAGCGGGACCGGGAAGCAGCCGCCGACCGCCTGCTTGACGAAGAGGCCCGCACCCCGATCGCGCTCACCGGCGGACCGCTGTGGCGGGTGCGGCTGCTGCACCTGGGTCAGGACGTGCATGTGATCGTCATGACCGTGCATCACATCATCTTCGACGGCTGGTCGCAGTCGGTACTCTACCGGGAGCTCGGGGAGGCCTACCGGCGCCTGCTAGCGGGGGAATCACCAGGTGACGACGATCCGCCCGCGGTCACCTTCGCCGACTACACGGCCCGCGCTCAGGGGCTGGCCGAGCAGGCCGACCCGGCCGACGTCGAATGGTGGCGTCAGCACCTGGCGGGCGCGCCGACCACCCTGGACCTGCCACGTGACCGGCCGAGAAGCGCGGTGCTCAGTTTCGCCGGGTCCACCCGCGAGCTCGCGGTGGACGCGGAAACCGCGGCCCGGGTCGCCCGGCTCACCTCGGCGGAAGGGACGACGGCCAGCGCGGTACTGCTGGCCGTCCTCGGCGTGCTGCTGCGACGGCTGACCGGCCACACCGACCTGGTGGTGGGCGTGCCGGTGGCCGACCGCGGCGAGGCCGACTTCGAAGACCTCATCGGCTTCTTCATCCGTACCCTGCCGTTGCGGCTGTCGGCCGATGACGAGGCCGCCTTCACCGATATGGTGCGCCAGTGCGGCCACGAGCTGGCGATGGCCCGCCAGCACGCCGACGTTCCGCTGGAGCGGATCGTCGAGGTCATCGGCGGCGACCGGGACCTGGCCCGCAATCCGCTGTTCCAGGTGATGTTCAACGTCTACAACTTCGCCGAAGCACACCTCGATCTCGGGTCCCCGCGGGTCAGCTCGAGGAAGGCCGGGATCCCCGGCTCATTCGTGGACCTGACCGTGTATGTCGTCCTGGGCGAGGGCACGATGCGGATCGAGGCCGCCTACAACACCGGCCTGTACGACGCCGGCCGCGTCGACGCGTTCCTGGGCAGCTACCTGCAGTTGCTGCGCGAGCTGGCCGGCGAGCCGGGGCGGGCCGTTTCCGCCGCGAGCGCCCGGCCGCGGGCCGCCTCGCTCCCCGACTGGTCGGCGCCGCTGCCGCGGCTCGTGCCCGCCACCCCGGACCTGCTCAGCCGTGTCCGGCTGGTCGCCCGCGACCAGCCGGACACGGTGGCGGTCGCGGGACCCGACCGCACCCTCACCTATGCCGACGTCATCCGCATCAGCGACGCGGTTGCCGCCGCCGTCCGCCGGGCGCCCGCCCGGACCGGGGACGTCGCCGCCGTGCTGGCCGCGCCGGCCGCGATCCTCCCGGCCGTGCTGCTCGGCGTGCTGGCGGCGGGAGCCCGGTGGGTGGTTCTCGACCGCGGGTGGCCGCGGGAAGCCCTCAGCCGGCGGCTGTCGGCCCTGGCGCCCCGCGTGCTCATTACCTGCGATGACGACCCGGGCACGGCCGACCTCGGTCCGGCGGTACCGGTCATCGACGCCGCCGCCTACGCCGCGGCCAGCGAGGGCGGCCCGATTGCCGACGTCCCGGCCGGGGAGCGCGGTTACCTCTCGCTGACCTCGGGCACGACCGGCGAAGTCAAGGCGGTGCACGCCGGCGAGGCGCCGCTCGCGCATTTCCTCAACTGGTACCGGGACACATTCCGCTTCGGCCCCCAGGACCGGTTCGCGCTGCTCGGCAACGTCGCCCACGATCCCCTGCTGCGGGAGATATTCACGCCGCTCACCTGCGGCGGGACACTGCTCGTGCCGGCCGCCGAGGTCGCCGCCGACCCGCTGCGGCTGGTCAGCTGGCTGGCCAGCGAGCGGATCACCGTCGCGCACCTGACGCCGCAGCTCGGGCGGCTGATGACCGCCGGATCGGGCACGTCCCCCGCCCTGCCGGACCTGCGCCTGGTAGCACTGGCCGGTGACCAGCTGACCGCCTACGACCTGGCTCACTTGCGCCGGTTCGCACCCCGGGCCAGGCTGCTGAACTGCTACGGCACCACCGAGACTCCGCAGGTGCAGGCGTGTTACGAGATGCCGGCCACTCCGCCGGGCCCCGACAGCTCGGCCGAGCCCGCACTGGCTACCATGCCGGTACCGGTCGGCCATGGCATCGACGGCGCGCAGCTCCTGGTGATGAGTTCATGCGGCAAGCCCGCAGCCGTCGGCGAGCTGGGCGAAGTGGTCATCCGCGGCCACTACCTGTCCGACGGCTATCTGGACCCGTCCTTGACCGCTGCCCGCTACGCTCCCCTGCCGGGGGCCGGCGACGGACGGTTCTTCCGCACCGGAGACGTCGGCCGTTACGGCCCGGCGGGCGAGGTCACGCTCGCCGGAAGAGTCGATGACCAGGTGAAGGTGCGCGGCTTCCGGGTGGAGCTCGCGGAGGTCGAGGCGGCCCTGTGCACCCACCCGGCCGTCGAGCGAGCGGGCGTCCGCCTAGCTCAGGCGGCGCCGGCCCGGCCGGGGCTGCCCGCCCTGGCACTGCATGCCTTCGTCACCAGTGCCGGGGCCGAGGTCAGCGAGCTCGCCGTGCTCAATCACGTCCGGGCGCTGCTGCCCGCTTACGCGGTGCCGTCCTCCCTCACGGTGCTGGCGGCCCTGCCGCTGACTGGTACCGGCAAAGTCGACCGCGCGAGGCTGCCTGAACCGCCGCGACCGGGCCCGGCAGGCGCCGACGGCGCCACGGCCGGCGGTGCCGGCGCCGGGGCGGATGCCATGCCGTCCGGTGACCTGGAGAACCTGATCCTCGGCATCTGGTGCGAGGTGCTCGGCCTGACCCAGATCGGGAACACTCAGCGGTTCTTCGAGATCGGCGGCCACTCGATGTCCATCGTCGAGGTGCAGTGGCGGCTGAGCAGCGCGCTCGGCCGCCCGGTCTCGGTCGTCGACCTCTTCAAGTTCCCGACGATCCGGGATCTGGCCGGGCATCTAGCCGATGGCGACACTGACAAGCCGCGGCCCGTCCCGGACAGCCTGCTGCGGCGGCGCCAGGTGGCGGGCTCGTTGCGGCAGCTCTCCCGCCGAAGGGATCGCCGCGATCCGTGATTCGGGACAGCCCCTGGTCAGGCGGGTCTGCCCGGCAGCGCGACGCCGGCCGCGTCCGGTCCCGGCGGCGCGGACACGACCATACGGAGCTCGCTGGTGACCGGGTCACCGTTCCGGTCACGCAGCCACAGAGCGTCGGGCTCCGGCACCATCTCGACCAGCCGCACCGCGCTCTGCGCCGGCTCGTTCCTGAGCAGCTTCGCGAATCCGCGCAGCAGCAAGGGCGCGTGGATGTCGATGTAGACCGGCTTGCGCTGCCCGGCCAGCGAACCGAAGAGGTGACGCGGGCAGCCGGCCGTGCGCAGGGCCTGAGCCAGGCCCCGGCACCGGTAGTCGGCGCCATCGGCACTGGCGGCCTGCAGCTCCCCGGCCGGGATCGACCAGCTCGCTCGCTCCACGATGACATCATCGAAGGTCAGCCTGCCGTGATGCGGCGCCGGCGGCCGGAGCCTGAACTGGTTGACGACCAGCGCGGTAAGGAATTCACCGAGGAACTCAGTCACCGGCCGCCGCCAGGAAGCATCCGGCGGCGCTACCCACAACCCGCCGCCGTCAGCCGTTACCAGCAGCATCGACCCGGGCCAGCTGGCCGCTCCGGCTGGGTGACCCTCATCGAGCGCGTACGACCAGTAGTCGTAGTGATCAGGCAGGTCCAGCGCCAGCGGCGGATACGTCCTGGACGTGACCTCGGCCGAGGAGGCCGGCCAGATCGGGACGATCCGGCCGAGAGGATAGTCCTGCCTGCTCAGCTCCAGCAGCTCGGCGAGGTCGTCCGCTTGCGTGGTGAAGGGCCGGTTCTCCAGGGTGTTGAGGCCGAGGTGCAGTTCGCCGAGCACCCACTGGGGCGGACCGTCCGGGCGCCGCCGGAGCATGAGGTCCGGGCTGAACTGGCGCGCGGACTGCCAGGGGAAGGGATCTTTGGCCGGGAACAGCGCCGCCACCAGGCCAGCCGCCCGCTCAGTGCACAGCCGGCCGTCCGGGTCAGCGAATTCGAGGACCTCGGCCCATCGTGACGAGAAGTCCTCGGTGACCCGGTGGATCGCGGTTCCTGACGCGCCGGAGAGCACGGCGGCGGCGGCCAGCGTCAGGTCAGCCAGGTTGACGGTCCGCCCGCGGGCGGCCAGCGCCGCGTGCGTGCCCCGCAGATCGGCGACGACTTCCCGCGCGGCTTCGGTGACCAGCCAGCGGGCCGAGTCGAGCAGCAGGCTCAGCGGTCCGCGCAGGGCCTGGATGAGTTCCTGGCCGATGCGCACGTCGACATCGAGCCTGCAGTCCTCGTACACCGCGGTGCGCCCGTACCGCCGGCGGCCGTTGCCGCCGGCCCCGCCCGCCAGCTCGCCGAGGGCCGCGTCCAGCCCGGCCGTGGCGGCGCCGAGCGCGACCGGATCGCCCGCTACGGCGGCGACCTGGCCGACGATGGCACCGAGGCCGGACAGCTGGGCTAGCGCACGGTCCCGGGCGGCGGACTCAGGCAGTCCCTCCAGCCAGTCCATCAGCCACCGTTCCGGGCGGTCGCCAACCGGGATCGCCAGATCACGCAGGATCACCCGGCTGGCCAGCAGGGAGGCGAGTGCCCCGTCGAAGTCGGGGGCGTCCAGCCCGCCCCTGAGGTCCTGCTCGCAACGGGGCGACGCGAGCGCGGCGAAGATCAGGTACTCGGTCTGCGTCGCGCGGACCTCGATCCGGCGCGGCCCGTAGATGACCCCGTCACGCGCGCTGCACAGCGGGTGCCTGCGCAGCGGGAGCCACGGCGAGAGCCCGGGGTCGGCCGCCAGCGC
>Ga0208725_1000241_pt1 | contig 12695 bp, 9 predicted proteins | sample MicForSoSWNH13_O_FD_188004 | JGI IMG/M metagenome (GOLD analysis project Ga0208725, IMG submission 188004) | Forest soil microbial communities from Harvard Forest Long Term Ecological Research site in Petersham, Massachusetts, USA - MetaG HF011... | ecosystem: Environmental > Terrestrial > Soil >... | reverse complement strand
GTCGGCAGCCGATGCGGCCGGGATGCATCGTCAGCTCGTGCCGATCCGGGTCAGCGATGTCAGGGTCACCGAGCCGTTTACTGACTACCCGGTCGTGGACCTGGCGCGGATGGACGCCAGCCAGGCGACCACGAGGTTGCTGTGGGCGCTGGACCGTCCTGCTCAGGCGGTCGGCAGCGTGGCCACGCAGGCCGGGGAGCCCAGGTTCCCGGGCACGGTCCCTCCGGTCTGGAACGTGCCGGCGAGGAACGCTGACTTCACCGGGCGTGGCGCGACGCTGGAGAAGCTGCGCGACAAGCTGGCTGGGGGCGGCGTCGCGGTCGTGGTCGCGCAGGCTCTCTACGGCCTTGGCGGCGTGGGCAAGACGCAGCTCGCTCTGGAATATGCGCACCGGTTCATGGCCGACTATGACCTGGTCTGGTGGGTGCCGTCGGAGCGGTCCGAGGAGATCAGCCTCGCTCTCGCGGATCTGGCCAGGAAGCTGGGTTTGCAGGTCGGCGACAATGTCGCCGAGGCGGCCGAGGCCGCCCTTGAGGAGCTGCGCCGTGATGCCACGCCGCATTGGCTGCTGATCTTCGACAACGCGGACGACCCTAAGCAGCTTGAGCCATATCTGCCCTCCGGTTCCGGCCACGTCCTGATTACCTCGCGAAACCAGGCCTGGGGGCACGCTGCCGAGCCCCTTGAGGTAGACGTCTTCACCCGTGACGAAAGCGTGGCGCACCTGCTGCGTCATGTGCCGGAGCTGGACCTCGGCGACGCCTACCGGGTCGCCGAGGCGCTGGGCCATCTGCCGCTGGCGGTCGAACAGGCCAGCGCCTGGCTGGAGCAGACCGGGATGCCTGCGCATGCCTACATCGAGCAGCTGGCGACGGAATCCACGCGCATCCTGGCCCTGAACCAGCCGTCCGACTACCCCATGCCCGTGGTAGCCACCTGGAACCTTTCCTTTGATCAGCTGAGATCGCCGGCGGCCGTGCGCCTGCTGCAAATCCTGGCGTTCTGCTCTCCCGGGCCGATCTCGATGACCCTGCTTTACAGCGACGAGATGAACGAATCCCTGCTGCCGTTCGACGAGACGCTCAGCGAGAAGCTGATGCTTGGCCGCGTGATCAGGGATATCAGCCGGTTCGCGCTCATCAAGGTCGACCAGGGCAGCAATTCGCTGCAGATCCACCGGCTCGTCCAGGCGGTCATCCGCTCCCAGATGACGGATGAGGAGCAGAACGAGGTGCGGCACGAGGTGCACAAGATCCTCGTCGGTGCCCGGCCACGCCAGGGCGAGACCGACGATCCGGCGAACTGGTCGATCTATGAGATCATCTGGCCTCATCTGGGACCCTCCAACGCCGAGGAATGTGACGATCCCAGGACTCGCCAGTTGCTCATCGACTGGGTGCGGTACCAGTGGAAGCACGGTGAGTTCGACTCCGCCCTTAGCCTGGCCAACCGCCTCCAGGGCCTGTGGGCCCATGAACTCGGTCCGGACCACCAGCAGACACTGCATCTGCAAAGCCAGATCGCGAACATACTGCGGTCCCAGGGCCGGTTCGACGAAGCCCGCGACCTGGACACCTACGTTTTGGAGCGACAGCGTGCCGTCCTCGGTGCTGACCATCCATATGCGCTGATAACGGCGGGCGGGCTGGCTGCCGACCTCCGCGCGCTCGGCTACTTCCAGGAGGCGCTTGCATCTGACCGGGTTACGTACGAAAGCTTCAAGGAGCAGTTCGGCGCTGACACCGAGCGCGCGCTGGCGGCAGCGCACAACCTGGCAAGCTCATTGCGGCTCGTCGGTGACTACTTCGCTGCCCGTCATCTGGACCAGGAAACGCTGGACCGGCAGCGGCGAGCGCTGCCCCAGAACCATCCCAACACTCTGCTCTCGGCAGCAAGTCTGGCCCTGGACATGCGTGCCGCTGGGGCGTTCCGGGACTCCGTGGAGTTGCTGCGGATCACCTGGGAGCAGTACCGGGCGGTGCTCGGCGATGAGATGCCCGAGACGCTGCGCACAGCGGTGAGCCTGGCAGTGTCGCTACGCAAGGCCGGCGAGCAGGCCGAGGCCATGAACCTGGCGCAGGAGACCTACGAGCGCTACAAGCGCCGATACGGCACCGACTCGCCGGACGCCCAGTCCTGCGCCCTCAACCTGGCCTGCGACTACGCGGCAGTCGACGACATGCCCGAGGCGCTTAACCTGGTGACCGAGGTCATGGCGGCACTCCAGGCCACCCTGGGCGACGACCACCCCAACACGATGGTGGCCGCCAACAACCTGGCGTGTTACCAGCGGGCCATCGGCCGGCTGCCCGAGGCACTGGCGCTGGCCGAGGACACGCTGCGCCGGATGCGGAGCCGGCTCGGTGATCGGCACCCGCTCACCCTGTCAGCCGCCGTCAACCTGGCCAGCTGCCAAGGTGATTCGGGGAACCTCACGGCGGCCGAGGCACTCGTGCGGGACACGGTCGCGCAGCTCAGCGAGATACTGACCCCCGATCACCCGGATACCCTCGTCTGCCGGGCCAATCTGGCAGTCACCTTGCATGATGCGGGACGCGACAAGGAAGCCGAGGAACTCCGGGTGACGATCCTGGGTGACTTCAGCCGGGTACTCGGCGCCGGGCACCCGGACGCCACCCAGCTGCGGAAGTGGCAGCGGATCAACCGGGACCTGGAGCCGCAGCTGATCTGAGCCGCCGGGCCCCGGTCAGGTCCCAGGCGCGATCGTGCACGGGCAGGCTCGACGACAGCCAGCGCAGAATGTCCGGGAGGACGTCTAGGGCGCCGAAGTGCGCGGCGCCCGCCTGAACGATCACCGTCGCGGTGGGGATCCGGTCAGCGAGCCAGCGGGCATGGCTGGCCGGGGAGAACACGTCGTTGGCGCCGTGCCAGAGCAGGACCGGAACCGTGACGGCCGCTGGGTCGAACCCCCACGGCGAGCAGAACGCCAGCGCGTCGTCGATCCAGCCGTAATCGGACGTCCGCATCGCCTCCGCATACGTCTCGATCAGCTTCGACCTGATGCCGTGGTCCGCCATCACCCGCCGGTCCGGAGCGGGCAGCTCGGCCTGCAGCCTGGCGATCAGGCTCGCAGGGTCGGCTCGGATCGCGTCAGCGACCCTCTTGGTGTGGGCGGCGATGCCCTCGTATCCGTTCGATGCGGCCGTGAACTCCAGGACGTTCGACCGGGCCATTCCGTCGAACCAGTCGAGCCCGTCGGCGCCCCGCGGGGCCAGTCCCACCAGCACAGCGGCCTTGGTCGTGCGCTCGGGAAGTAGCGCAGCGCAGGCCAGGGCATGCGGCCCCCCGCCCGACCGCCCGACGATGGCGAACCTCCGCAGGCCGTAGGCGTCCGCGATCGCCTCGACGTCGGCCGCGACGTCAGCCACCCGCCGGCCCTCCATCCGGTCGGATTCCCCGTAGCCCGGCCGGTCAAAGGAGATCAGCCGGATGCCCAGCCGGTGCAACACGGCGGACCGGGGGTGAGGGCCCAGCCGGCTTCCTGGGGTCCCGTGGAGGAGGAATACCGGCTTTCCGTCCGGATCGCCGTAGAGCTGGGTGGAGAGTCGCCTGCCGTCGGCCGCACGCACCATGCGTTTCAAGATCATTCCTCGCCGCTCCGCGCCGCCAGCACCGCCCGACGGCCAACACCAGCATGCCGTCTGGCTGGCCGACAAAGGAAGAGATAAAGGTGCGCTTTTAGACCATTGCGCGGGCTACCGGTTCCCGGCGTCGGCAAGAACCTCGTGCAGGAACTCGCGGACCACCGCCTGGAACCTTTCCGCCTCCTCGATCTGTGGCGAGTGCCCGGATTTCTCGAAGACCACCAGCCGGGAATTGGGGATCAGCGACGCGATCGTCTCGGCCGATGAGACCGGCGTGATCCAGTCCGTCCGTCCCACGGTCACCAAGGTCGGGCAGCGCACGCCAGGGAGCTGCGGCTTCAGGTCGTAGCCCGGCATGTTCTGCTGGAAGCACCAGTTGTGCGCCTCGTAGCGGTAGATGCCGGCTTCCACCCGGGCCGCGGAGCGCACCGGGTCGTACTCGAAGTCATACAGCGGGATGATCTCGGCCCACCGTGCCTTGAGGTCCTCGTTGTCCCGGATCTGCCCGCCCCAGTACCTGTTGAAGTTGTCCCAGTTGATCTCGACCCGCGTCTGCGTCCGGGCGCTCTCGAAGGCCCGGGCCAGGTTGGAGTTGTCGGCCGAGGTGTCCCGCAAGATCATTGCCCGCACCCGGTCGGGGTAGGCGATGGCGTACTCCATGGCGATGAACCCGCCGTAGGAACCGCCGGCCACGACGATCTGCTCCACCTCCAGCCACTGCCTCAGCCCGTCCACGTCGGCCGCCCACTGGGCGTGCGAGAACGGCGGCTTGCCCTCGCTGCGGCCGCAGCCGCGGGAGTCGAAGACCACGACGCGCATTTCGTCAGCGAGCGGGCCGAATGTCGATTTCGGCTCGGCCAGCGAGCCGATCCCGCCGCCGCCGTGGTGGGCGATCAGCACGGGAGCGTTCTCGGGGCCTAGCACCTCGAGGTTCAGGTCATTGCCGTTGATCGTCACGAACATGGGCTGCTCCCGTTCCGGGTCTGCCGGGCGCGCTGCGCGCCCCTGGTTTCGCGCGAGGCGATGATGCCCCCATCTTCTCCCGGCAGTCTCAGGCCAGTTCGGCTGGCAGGCCGAAGCGGGCAAAGACCTCGGCGCTCGCGGCAGCGGCACCGGGGTGGAAGCCGACGACCGAGCGGATCTTGTCGCCCTCCAGGGTCAGCACGTCGATCACCGCGGGAAGGTAGCTGCCGGTGTCCGGGTCGAACAGGTAGCAGCCGACGGCAAGCTGCCCGTTCGCCCGGGTGGGCAGGTGCTTCCAGCGCTCAGCGAGCGGGTACCTGACAAGGAACTCCCTGACCGGCTCGCGCCCGGCGAACCAGGTGGGAATCGGCGGCATGGACCAGGTCGCATCCTCGGTGAGCATGCTGACCAGCGTGTCCGCGTCGCCCCGGTCCATCGCATCCATGTACTTATCGACAATCGCACGGGTGCGCTGGTCACCGAGGGCGCGCAGGGTTTCCTGCTGGCTGCGGTCGGGCATGCCGCCGCGTACCGCGGCGCGAGCCCGCTGCAGCGCGCTGTTCACCGACGCCACCGACGCGCCGAGCTGGTCCGCCGTTTCGGCCGCGGAGAGGCCGACGACCTCCCGCAGCAGCAGCACGGCCCGCTGCAGCGGCGGCAGCTTCTGCAGCGCAACGATGAACGCCAGCTCCGTGCTCTCCCGCTGCTCGTAAGCAGCCTCCGGCGAAGAGCCCGCCGAGCCGGTCAGCCACCGGTCCGGGAAGGGCTCCAGCCAGACCGGATCGGTCACCGCCGCTCCTAGCCCGTCTCCCTGCCCGGCGGCCGGGCCGAAATCGACCGGCAACTCCCGCCGCGACCGGTGCCTGGTGATGTCCAGGGCGGCGTTGGTGACGATCGAGTACAGCCACGAGCGCACCGAACCGCGGCCCTCGAACCCGGCCAGCCCGCGCCACGCGCGCAGCAGCGCCTCCTGCAGGGCGTCCTCGGCGTCGTGCACCGAGCCGAGCATCCGGTACGAGTGGGCCCGCAGCTGAGCCTGGTGGGCCTCGACGAGCTCGCCGAACGCGCCCTCGTCACCGTCCTGGGCCAGCTTCAGCAGCGTTCTCTCGTCGGCAGCGTTCACCGCTTCACGCTGGCCTCGCTGCCCGGCGGCAAAGAGTGTTGCATCAGCTCGCCTTGCGGCCGTTGCGGAGCGCTTCGGCGACCGCGGCCCGGCCGCGCCTGGCGACGCTGGCCGCCGCGCGATCGGCGTCCCCGGTCCTGGCGGCCATGGCCCGCTTGCGGTAGGCGTCGAATCTGGCAGCCCGGATTTCGTCAACGCGGGACGGCTGCGCGACCGGCAGCGGGCCGCCGGGCAATGCCCGCAGGCCCGGCAGGTCGTCCCGCACCCGGGCGAACAGTTCCTTGCCGTCCATGACGGGGACGTTACTCCCGGGCACCGACAATCCTGGGCCGCCCCGCCGCCGTCACCCGGCCGTGCTGCGGTCCGGCTCGGGAGTGAGCCAGCCGAACCACTCGGCGGTGGCCGGGCGGACGACGTTCGTCAGGCTGCCAATGCCGGCGATGCCGATCCGCACCTCGTCACCGTCCATCAGGGTGAAATCCAGCTCGGGGACCAGCCCGGTACCGGTGGACAGGATCGCGCCGTGCGGGAAGCAGGCGTTCCGGAACAGGTACCCGACGAGCTCATCGAGGCGGCGGTGCAGCTTCGCCGTTGAGGTCTCGCCATGCCAGACGGTTCGGCCGCCGCGGAGCACCGACGCGTCGATGGCGAGCGAGCCGATGTCGGGAAGCTCCCATGCGGGCACGATTCCCGGTCCGAGGGCGCACGCGCCCAGGTAGACCTTGGCCTGCGGCAGGTACAACGGGTTCTCGCCCTCGATCGAGCGGGACGAAACGTCGTTGCATATGGTCACGCCGACGATCTCGCCGCTGGAGTTGCAGGCCAGCGCCAGTTCCGGCTCCGGCACCGAGATGTCGGAGTCTGGCCTGATTCCGATGGGCTCGCCGGGGCCGCAGACGCGCCAGGCCTGGCTCTTGAAGAACAGCTCGGGCCGCTGCGCGGCGTAAACGCGCGCGTACACGTCGGCGACCTGGCTTTCCTCCTGGCGCGCGGTGCTGGAGCGCTCATAGGTGACGCCGCACGCCCACACCTCGGTCAGCCCGTCCACCGGCGGGAGCATCCGGACTGGAGTGCGGGCCGGCAACGGCTGCCCGGCCAGCTCGATGATCTCCCGCAGCCGGTCTTTCGGCTGGACGAGCAGTTCGGCGATGGAGCGAACCGGCAGCGGCCGGATTGCCCTGCCGTCATGCACGGCAACCGCTGCGCCTGTCGCACTCGCGTATCGGATGATCTGCACCATTGGCCTCCCGGCGCCCTAGTCTTCCAGAACGTCGCGCCGGAGCTGCGGGAAGACCCTCGATACCTTGCCCAGGAGGTAATCGCCGTAGGTTCCGGTGAAGGCGCGCAGATCCTGTCCGTCCCACCGCCGGCTGCCGTCGTCGCCGGCGGACGCGCGTGCGGGCAGCGGCGGTACCTCGGCGCCGAACCCCGGATCCAGAAAGAACGGGAACGAGAGGCGACCGTGGCCGGTGGTGTTGCGGACCCGGTGTGGCGTCGACCGGTACCAGCCCCCGGTCAGCCGGTCCAGCATGTCCCCGATATTGCAGACGAAGGTGCCCGGGAGGGGCGGCGCGGCGATCCAGCCCTCGGGCGCGGCGATCTGCAGGCCGCCACTGTCGTCCTGGGCGAGCAGGGTCAGCAGCCCGTAGTCGGTGTGCTCGCCCACCCCCCAGCCATCGCCGCGCCGTGGCGATGGCGGGTAGTGGAAGATCCGGAACAGGATGGTCGGGTCCGCGGTATACCCGCTTGCGAAGTACCCGGCGTCCAGGCCCAGACTCAGCGCCACGCCGCGCAGCACGGCCTGGCCCAGGCTGGTCAGCGCGTCCAGGTAGGAGAGCACCAGCGGGCGCAGCTCCGGGACCTGCCGCGGGAACAGGTTGCCACCGTGCAGCGGAAGGCCTGCCCGCACCCGCGGGTCGTCGTGGGCCAGCTCGGCGCCGAAGTACAGCCCCTCCTTCAGGTCCGGCCGTCCGGAGGTGAGTTCGGCGCCCACTGGGAAGTAGCCGCGCCACGCGCGGCCACCGCGCTCCATAGCGATCTCCATCTTGTCCGGCAGCGGCAGCGCGAAGAACTCGCCGGCCGCAGCCGTGAGCTCGGTCAGCAGGTCAGCGGGCATGCCGTGGCCGGTCACGTAGAAGAAGCCGCGCTCGCGGCAGGCAGCCTGGATCTGCTCGGCCACCACGGCGCACGCCGTGGTCGGCCCGTTGCCGGCCAGCGGGGCCACGTCGATGACCGGCAGCCCGGCGGGGGCGTCCGGGCTAGCCATGGGTTCATCCCGCATCGGGATCACCCGGCCGCACGATGCCGGTCTCGTAGGCCAGGATCACGGCCTGCACCCGGTCCCGCAGGCCGAGCTTCGCCAGCAGGTTCCCGACGTGTGACTTCACAGTCGCGTCGCTGACCACCAGCTCGGCGGCTATCTCCGCGTTGGTCATGCCGCGGGCGAGCCGCAGCAGGATGTCGCGTTCCCTGACGGTCAGCGACGCCAGCCGGGACGGGACTGGCAGCGTCTGCGCGGGCCGCCGGGCAAAGGCGTCGATCAGCCGCATCGTCACCGTCGGCGCGAGCAGCGCGTTGCCCGAGGCGGCAGTCTTCACAGCCGCGATCAGGTCGTGCCGCGGCGCGTCCTTCAGCAGGAACCCGCTCGCCCCCGCACGCAGCGCCTCGTAGACGTAGTCGTCGAGGTCAAAGGTGGTCAGCATGACGACACGCGGCTTCGCCGACCGGTCGCCGCCGGTGATCTGCCTGGTGGCCTCCAGGCCGTCCATCTCCGGCATCCGCACGTCCATCAGGATCACGTCGGGCCTGTGCTCGGCGGCGGCCTGGACGGCCTGCGCGCCGTTCGCCGCCTCGCCGATCACCGTGATCCCGTCGGCTGCGTCGAGGATCACGCAGAATCCGGTCCTGACCAGCTCCTGGTCATCGGCGACCAGCACGCGGATCGGGTTGGGGCCGCTCATGGTGTCGGCAGCCTAGCCGAGACCGCGAACCCGCCGGACTCCCTGGGGCCGACGGTCAGGCTGCCGCCGCACGACGCCACCCGCTCGGCGATGCCGGCCAGCCCGAACCCGCCGGGGCCGCCGGGCCGCGGCTTGCTGCGGTTCGAGCCGTTCCGCGCGGCTGCTGCGGCCGGCTCCGCCTGATGGCGGACGGCCACGGCGACGGGTCCGTGACCCGTGTCGGTTACCGAGACGGTGACGTAACCGGGTTCATAGGTGACGGTCACCGTCGCCGCGGCGGCACCCGAGTGCCGCACCGTGTTGGTTAGCGCCTCCTGCACGATCCGGTAGGCCGCCAGGTCCACGCCGGGCGCCAGCTTGCTGGGTTTGCCCTCCACCCGCAGGTCCACGGCGATTCCCGCCCGGCGGACCTGCACGAGCACCCCGTCGAGCTCGCCGATCGACGGGGAAGGCGCCATGACCGGCTGGCGGCCGTCCGGGTCGGGCGGGCCGCGCAGCACGCCGAGCAGTCGGCGCAGCTCGGTCAGCGCCTCGCGCGCGGTATCGCCGATGACCTGCACAGACTTGCTAGCCTCGGCAGGCCGGTCGGGCAGCAGCGACGCGGCGGCCTCGGACTGCACCGCCATCAGGCTCACGTGGTGCGCCACCACGTCGTGCAGTTCCCTGGCGATCCTGGTCCGCTCCTGGGCGGCGGCCAGCGCCACCTGCCGCTCGCGTTCGGCCTCCGCCTGCTCGGCCCGCGCCTCGACCTCGCGCGTGTAGGCCCGGTGGGTGCGGCTGAACGTGCCGGCGATGCCGGCGACGCCGAACTCCAGCAGCCCGGTGAAGAGGCTGTAAGCAGTGTGGTAAGGCAGAAATTGCACCCTGATGAGGCCGACAACGACGAGGAGACTGATCGCCCAGCGGGTCCTGGTCGAGCTACGGTCCATCACCGTGTAGTACGCGATCATCGGCCCGAACGGCACGTCCCCGTATGGGATGCCCAGGATGGCGTAGAGCTGGCTGGGGATGCCAACGGCGAACAGGACCGGTACCGGCCAGCGCCGCCGCCAGGTCAGCGGCAGAGCCTGCAGCACCACGAGCACAAACGCCGCGACCGGCAGGTTCAGCTGGCTGGTCACCGGGATCAGCGAGCCGACGTAGTAGGCGGCCAGCGCCAGTGCCAGCGCGAGGTCCTGCATGCGCGGCGGCAGCCCGAGCGCCCAGTCGGCAAGCCTTCTCATCAGCCGATCGTAAGTCTGGGGCCGCCGCCCGGACCATCCTCCGCACGGCCGAACCGCTGGCCCCTACCAGAGGTGGAGTTTCAGCGCCGGACGGCGCCGGATAACCCACCAGGGATGGCTCACGAATCGGGCATAGCGGCCGATGCGCTGCGGCTGCCTGCCCGACGATCATGGCGATCATGAACAGTCAGGCAGAACCAGAGCAGCGCCAGGCCAGCGGGCCCGGCGTCGCCGTGCCCGCCATCATCGAGCTGGCCGGCGTGGAGAAGGTGTACGGAGTAAAGGGGGCACGGGGAGGCGGCCGGGGCGTCGGGTTCCCTGCGCTGAGCGGCGTGAGCCTGGTCATCTCCGCTGGCGAGATGGTCGCCATCACCGGCCCATCGGGCAGCGGCAAGAGCACCATCATCAACCTCATTGCCGGCATCGACCGGCCCACCGCGGGCACAGTGACCGTCGCCGGCAGCCGCCTGGACCAGATGTCCGAGGACAAGCTCGCCGCCTGGCGCGGCCGCACCCTCGGCATCGTCTTCCAGTTCTTCCAGCTGATGCCAACCCTCACCGCAATCGAGAACGCTACGCTCCCGCTGGATCTGGCCCGGCTCGGCCCGTCGCGCGAGCGCCGGGTCAGGGCGGGCCGCAACCTGGCCACGGTCGGGCTCGCCGAGCGCGCCGACCGGCTGCCGCTGGAGCTGTCCGGCGGGGAACAGCAGCGGGTCGCGATTGCCAGGGCGATGGCCTGCGATCCGCCGCTCCTGCTCGGCGACGAGCCAACCGGCAACCTCGACACGGGCATGGCGCGGGACATGCTCGAGCTGCTCAAGCGCCTGAACGCGGCCCGGACGACGGTGGTGTATGTCACCCACGACCCGGCGCTGGCCGGGATGGCATCCCGGATCGTGTCCGTTCGCGACGGCCTGATCGTCGGCGACACCGGAGGCCGGTCATGAGCACGCTGAACCGCAAGGCCTGGAGCGACCTGACCCGGCACCGCGCGCGCACGCTGCTGACCACGTTCACGCTGGGCATCGCGATCGCGAGCCTGGGTTTCCTGGCCGTGCCGATCCTGCTGAACGCGGCGATGAACCGCCAGGTCGCCGACAGCCACCTGTACGACGTCGGGGTGTCGACTAACGTCATCGACCTGACTGCGGCGCAGCTCACCGCGCTCGGCCAGCTGCCGGGCGTGGCGGCCGTCAGTCCCGCGCTCGGCTTCGCCACCGAGGCGACCTCGGTGGCCGGCGCCCAGGACGTCGAGATCGCCGGAACCGACTTGGCGTCCGCCCCGGTGAACACCGTCCCGCTGCTTTCCGGCCGGCTGCCGGGGCCCGGCGAGGTCATCGCCGATGCCGCCGACGGGCGGGCCACCGGCTACGCGGTCCCGGCCGGCGACACGATCAAGGTGCGGGCCGCGAGCGGCGCGCTGGTGCCGCTGCGGGTCACCGGCACCGGGATGAACCTGGCCGCCACCCCTGGCGCGACCGGCTCGGGCACGCCGGTCTTCTACGCCACCCAGGCCACAGTGCAGTCGCTCCGCGGCCTGCGCGGCATCAGCTACCTGGGATTCCGGCTGACCGACGACACCCAGGCCGCGCAGTCCCGGGTGATCGCCGAGGTGCGCGCCTACCTGACCGCGCAGACCGGATCGGACCCGATCAGCTCGCTGCCGGCCACCAGGTCGGCCAGCCAGTGGCCGGGACAGCCCGCGTTCGGCAGGATCATGGCGCTGCTGTACATCATCACGATCCTGGCGTTCCTTTCCGCGCTGTTCCTGATCGCTGGCACGATGAACGCCGTGATCGCCGAGCAGGCCAGCGAGATCGCCATGCTCAAGGTGCTCGGCGGCCGGCGGCGTCAGATCGCCGGCATCATCCTGCGCACGGCCGCGATGATCGGCGCGGCGGCCGCAGTGGCGGGCACCGCGGTCGGGGTCGTCATCGCCTACCTGCTGGCCCGCTACTTCGCCGCGAAGTTCGTCGACGTGTCGTTCGGGTTCGGCATCTCCGCCGCGGTCGTCGTGCCCAGCCTGCTGCTCGGGCCGGCGCTCGCGGTCGCCGCGTCGCTGCCGGCCCTCCGGCGCGCCCTGCGCAGGCCGGTGGCCGAGACCCTGGCCGCCCAGGGCACCAGCGGATACGGCTCTGGCTGGCTCGACCGTGCGGCGGCGCGGGGTCTCGCCGGGCCCAGGGTTCCCGAGAGCGTGCGGATGGGCGTCCGCAACGCACTGCGGCAAAGGCGCCGCAGCGTCGCCGCGATAGCTCAGGTCGCCGTGGCGGCCGGGCTGGCGATCGCGTTCATCGCTCTCGGCCAGTCGGTGAACGCCGTGATCAGCCAGACCATCGGCCTGCTGCGGTTCAGCTTCAGCGCCGGGATGGCGGCGACCGACGTCGCGCGCCCGTTCGGCAGCCAGGCCCTGGCCATCGCCACCAAGACGCCTGGCGTCACCGGTGCCGAACTGGTTGAGACCAGCGCAGCGCAGTATGGCGGGCAGACCTACGTGGCGTGGGGCCTGGGCGCACATCCGCTCTACTCCTACCGGCTGAGCGCGGGCCACTGGTTCACCGCCGCCGACGCCGCGCCGGGCGCCCGCCCGGCGGTCCCGCCGGTAGTCCTCGGCCCCAACGCCGCCCGCGCGGCCGGAGCGCGGGTCGGGCAGGTTCTCACGCTCACCCTGGCCGCGGGACCCACCAGGGTCCGCGTCATCGGAATCGACACCGGCCAGCTCAACGGCGGCGGCACGATCTACTTCCCGCTGCCCGTTCTGGAAAGTCTGGATGGCGGGCCCGGTACCGCGGACTCGATGTGGCTCTCGACCGCCCGTACCGGG
>Ga0208725_1000240_pt1 | contig 12727 bp, 12 predicted proteins | sample MicForSoSWNH13_O_FD_188004 | JGI IMG/M metagenome (GOLD analysis project Ga0208725, IMG submission 188004) | Forest soil microbial communities from Harvard Forest Long Term Ecological Research site in Petersham, Massachusetts, USA - MetaG HF011... | ecosystem: Environmental > Terrestrial > Soil... | reverse complement strand
TACCGGGCTGACCAGACCTCCTGCACTCAAGTTTTCGCGGCGGCATGCGGAACCGAACGCCCGCTATTCGGCAGACTCGGATCACCGGCATAACCCTGATGAGCGCGTCCGCTCATCGGCATGTGCGGTAATCGGACCTTGGTCTGGGTCTGCCTCCGGCCGCTCGCCTGCCGCGGGTTCGTCCCGGTGCGATTGAGCTGCGGCTACGGCCGGTCATGGGCTTGCTGGTCCCGGCTCACTCCGCCCAGCGCCAGGGACTTTGCTGGCGGCATGGGCGCAGCCGTCAGAAGAGTCCGCATAAAGGCATCACGCTGCTTTTCGGGCGGCCCGGACTGGAGGCTTGCGAGGGGCGAGTGTCACGTCGGCTTCCCGGTGCCGGTGCTTACCGGGTCCGAGCCGGCGAGCACGACACCGGTTCGTTCGCGACGGTCCCCACGGTAACGATCGCCGTGCCTCATGCCAGCCGGGCGTGGGACGCTGAGCGGGCGCCGGCGGCGGCGAAGGCTGGACGCTGGCCTGGTGAAGCGGCCTGGGCACTATTAAGGGAGCGGTGCTGAAACCGGCTCCTCCGGGTGTACATGTCCCGGCCGCGTATCCGAGGGAACCGGCAGGCCAGCGCAGCGACCACCTCCCGGCCCCGCCGGTGACCGCCGCAGCACGGCTCCGGCTCAACCACCACTCAACCGCGACGAGCAAGGCCCAAGCCCGCATATTCCGGCGGCATCCGGCCGCAGGGCTCTGACCTGGCCAAACACGACGCCGCCTGAACTCGCACGAGCACCGGCCCAGACCGGCTCACAGCCGCGGCAGCCAGCGGCGATGATCTGGCCGCATACCGCTTGAGCTGGCGTTATATGTGGTGGCAGGTGTTGGGTTCGAACCAACGTAGGCTGAGCCGACGGTTTTACAGGGAGCCCCCATACCGCAGGCAAGACACGCCTTAAGCTGCGGAAACGTTCTCCGTGCACAACGTTGGGATGGCGCTTAACCACTCCTCAGCCAAGAGCACCCGCAAGCGGCCGTCGCTCGCCGGACATCAACGGACACCATGCCGGGGTGCGTGGGCGGAGTGGCACGGCAGCGGGCGCCCCCGGGGACGACCGGAATGACTCTGTGAACCGGCCTGGCTGGTTCTATGCTCTTAGCCGGTTCACGGCGGCTTGGCCGCGGAGTATAGCTATAGCTAGCGCCAAATCGCTGTGCTGCGTGAGCGTAAGGGCTCTTCGGAGTTCTATGCCGCAGCGCAGTCGGTGATGTACATATTTCCTTCGTGAAGGGTCCAGAGTGTCCGTGGGAACTGGCGGATGAGCCGCCGGTCGTGTGTAACCGTGATGACTGGGCCTTGGAATTCGGTGAGGGCGTCTTGCAGGGATTCGACGACGTCGAATGATAGGTGGTTGGTGGGTTCGTCGAGGATCAGAGTGTCGGGGTTGGAACCGACGAGTATGCCGAGTTCGATTTTGCGCTGCTGCCCGACGGACAGGTCGCTCACGCGCTTGGTCAGGTCTTCTCGTGCTAGCAGGCCCCAGCGGACGAGCCAGCCGCGTGCTTCGTCGGTGACCTGTTTCAGGCCTGCTTGCCTGAGCCCGGTGATGATGTTGGTGGCTGCGGTTCCTGCGGGGTCGGGCAGCTTCGGTTCCTGAGGCAGGTATCCGATGCGGATGCCTGGGTGGACCCAGACGGTCCCCGCGTCAGGCTTAGACCGTCCGGCGAGGATTCTCAGCAGGGTGGATTTACCTGAACCGTTCGGGCCGGTGAGGCATACCCTGTCTTCGGCGTCGACCAGGCACGTCACCTGGTCGAGGATGCACCGTTCGCCGTACTGGGCGAGGAGTCCTTCGGCTTGGATGGCGACCGTGCCACGCCGGAGTTGCCCGGCCGCGAAGGTGGCGCGGAACCGCATGGGGCTTGGCGGGGGCTGGATGGGGCTTGCTTCGATCCTGGCGAGCTTCTCCAGGGCGGCCCGGACATTGCGGCTGACGGCCCGGTCGACGTTGGCGCGGCGGAAGTTGTCGGCGCGCTTGTCGTGGTCGGAGGCCGCGCGCCCGAAACCGACCGCCCGCGCGGTGGTGGCGGACTTCTCGCGTAGCTCCGCGATCTCGGCTTGCTGTGCGTCGTAAGCCTGCTGGGCTTTGATCCGGGCGGCGCGTTTGGCTTCGAGGTACCGGCCGTAGTTTCCCTCGTACCTGGTGAGCTCGTGGCTGTGCCCGTCCAGTTCGAGGATGGCGCTGGCGACCGCGTCGATGAAGTCCCGGTCGTGGGTGACCAAGAGCACCGCGCCCTTGTAGGCGCGAAGATATCCCTCCAGCCAGGTCAGTGCGCGGTTGTCGAGATCGTTGGTTGGTTCATCAAGCAGCAGGACATCCGGCGCGGCGAGCAGCAGCGCGGCGAGCGCCAGTCGGGCTTGCTCCCCGCCGGACAGTTCGGCGACGCGGCGGTCCTGTGTCAGGTAGGCGACGCCGAGACTGGCCAGGACCTCGTTGGTGCGGGCTTCGATTCGGTAGCCGCCATGCTGTTCAAACCGGGCTGAGACTTCGCCGTATTCGGTGAGGGCCTCTTCGTCGGGGGATTCGGCCATGCGCTGCTCAAGTTCGCGCATGCGCTGCTGGAGTTGCTTCAGGCCGGCCACCGATGAGGTGATGACATCCTGGATCGTCTCACCCGCAACCACCGGCAGCGTCTGGGTGAGGAAACCAATCTCATCGTCCGCGGAGTGTGAAACGGTCCCCTCATCGGGCGTCTCCTGGCCGGCGAGGATGCGCAGTAGGGTGGACTTCCCAGCGCCGTTCGCCCCTATCACGGCGATCTTGGCGTCTGGCGTGAGCCCGACGTTCACCCGAGACAGCACTGACCGGTGACCGTACTCTTTGGTGATCCCTTGGGCGCTGAATGCCATCCGCATACCCCGTCAGTCGCGCGGCTACTGGAGCGCCTTGCCTGGCTGCCCGGGTTTCCAACTCTACCGGGACACCCGGTGCGGTCCGTCGGTCTGCGAAGGGATCTTCAACCCATTCCCCGTCGGTGCACCTGGACTTGGACGTGCCCACGGGGCCGCAGGGTGATCGCAAGCTGTGGCGGCACCGGGTCAGGAAACACGAAACGGAAACGTGCGGCGAGCAAGGCCAGCAGGAGCTGTGTCTCCAGCAGCGCGTAGTGGCGGCCAAGGCAGATCCGGTCGCCCGCGCCGAAAGGGACGTAGGCCATCGGGTGGCGGGGTGCTGCTGCGGTGGCGAACCGCTGCGGGTCGAAGCGGCTGGCATCAGGGAACGAGTCTTCCCTGCGGTGCAGCAGGTACTGGCACACGGTGACCGGTGTTCCTGCGGGGATAGGGTGCGTGCCAAGCGTCGACGGCTTGGCGGTAACGCGGAACTGGCGACCCGCCGGTGGATACAGGCGCATGGCTTCCTTGAGCACCTGCGCGGTGCGGGGGAGCACTGCCGCGTCGTGTGCGGTGGGTAGCCGGCCACCGAGCACTGCGTCGAGTTCGCATTCGAGGGTTTGCTGAAGGGAGGGGTGACGGCTGAGCAGGAACAGGCTCCAGAACAACGCGCACGCGCTGGTCTCGTGCGCGGCGAACAGCAGCGCCAGGACCTGGTCCCGCACCTCTGGCAGGCGGAGCGGAAACCCGGCACTTTGGTTGGCGGCCAGGATGTCACCGAGCAGATCCGCAGGCGGCGAAGCGGCACCCCGAAGGCGCCGCGCGATGACCTGATCCACCGTTGCCTGGACGCGAGCGATCGCGGCGGTGAACGCACTGGCCTGACCAGTCGCTGCTTTGCTGGCCAGGCCATGTCCCCGGCCGGCGTGGCCGCTGATCCACTTCCAGAGCAGTTCGCGGTCACACCAGAACGGTCCATGTTCGTCCGAGAGCTGAGGCTCGGCGATCAAGGTCCGGCCGAGGGTGTGGAGCGTGAGCCGGTGCAGTTCGTCGAACAGGTCCATCGTCCCGCCATGCGGCCAGGTGGCGCAGAACGCTGCGGCTGTGCCGACGATCCGATCGGCGTAGCGGGTCACCTGCCGGTGGGTGAACAGCGGCGCCAGGAGCCGACGCAGCATGCGGTGACGCTCACCTTCGCTAAGCGAGATGGACTCGCCAAGCAGGTCGCGGAAGGCCGTGTGCTGCAACTCGCCTTTCGTGACTTTGCCGGCTTGGTCGATGAGCAGTGCACGTGCCAGTTCAGGCGAGTTGATCAGCACGGCCGGCTTCCCGTCGCGCAGGTAGGTCCCGATGTCGCCGCAGTGACCGGCGACACCTGCCAGGAACTCCAGGTAGTCCCGCTGGATCGCGGCCCGTTGGCTATCACCGACAGGTGGGGTGTACCTGGGCATGCGCAGGTTCAGCGATCCGCTGAGGCCCGTCATGGCGCACCTGTGACTGCAGGGCCGTGTACTCGGCGGTTCTTGTAGTACTCGGCCGCCAGCGGGCGGTCGCAGCCGCAGTCGTAATCCTGTCCCAGCCGTGGCACGGTGGCGGCCAGGAGGCTCTTGAGGGCTTCGACGTTGCGATGGAACACTCGCAGCACCGGTTCGAGCGATGCGTGCCTTATAAAAGCTGTCCTCTGGCCAACCCCGACGTCATAGTCTGTGATCATCGCGAAGACGGCGTAGCAGAGCCCTGCCTCACGTGCCAGATAGCACTCCGGATACTGGGTCATGTTGACCAGGTCCCAGCCTTGCCGGGAGAACCACCGGCTCTCGGCTCTGGTCGAAAACCGTGGCCCCTGGATGACGGCGGCGGTGCCCTGGCGGTGGGTCCGCAATCCCGCCGTGCGGCCAGAGCGGATGGCGTGGCCGCGCAGCCGGGGGCAGTATGGGTCGGCCATGGGGACGTGGACCAGTTCGGCAGGGCCTTCCGGATCGCGGCCCCACGTGAGGTTGACGAACTGATCCGGCACCACCAGGTCACCTGGGCGGACCCGGCGGCGGAGACTGCCTGCGATGCACGTCGCGAGGATCTGGGTGACGCCGAGCACCCGCAGCGCGGCGATGTTGGCCCGGTAGGGGACCTGGTGCGGGGCGATGCTGTGCTGTGCCCCGTGCCTCGGCAGAAACGCGACGGTGCGCTGCGCCCCGGCCGAGTCGGTGTAAGCGCAGATGCTGATCTCATCCGAAGTCTCACCGTGGCGCGTATAGGGCCGGACGGTGTCGATGACCGGGAATATGTCTTGCCTGCACAGCCCGGAACCACCGATGATCGCGACCGCTGGCGGGTCAGCTGGCATGGCTAGTGCTCCCCTCGGGCAGGCCAGCCCAGACGAGCTGCTCAAAGACCTTGCGGGTGAGCAGGCACATCGCGTCGTCGATGGCCAGCGGATCATCTTTGAGTTCCAGTGTGTTCCACGCGCACCCGCCGCCGCAGATGCTCTTAGCGTCACAGGGAGCGCAGGCGGGGTTGTAAAGCGGCAGGCGGGAGCGCCACCGCTGTGCGACTGGCTGGCGGTTCATCCGGAAGCCGTCGGAGGCGCTGTTCACGCTGGCCAGGTCGGCGGTCAGGAACGGGCAGTGGCCGATGTTGCCGTTTGGGTCGATGACGAGCTGGTTTCCGTATCCGTTGCAGTCGGTGGGGAAGTAGCGGCGCTCAAGCATTGCCATGTGCTTGCGTTCGAGCTGGTACTCGAGGTGGCGCCGTCCGAAGTTGCCATAGTTGGCCACGACACCGTCAGTTGCCTGTTCGTAGTATTCCGCGAGCCGCTCCGGTGGTACGAGCCGGAACAGCAGCTTGCCTCTCAGGAAGTTGAAGCCAAACTTCGCGACGCCCAGCTCAGCGAAGAACGTCGAGAACTCGCCGATCCTAGGCAGGTTCTGGGGAGTGATGCTGGCGGAGGCGAACGTGGTCACGTCCTCAGCCACCAGGGTCTTGATGGCTGCCTCCACCTGCGGGTAGGTGGCGTTGCCGTCGGTGTCGCGGCGGATCGCGTCATGGTCCTCGGCGGCCCCGTCGCAGCCGACGGCGACTGACACGTGGTGCTCGCGGAAGAACTGCGCGATCGGCTGGCTGATGAGCACTCCGTTGGTGCAGACCATGATGGTCAGGTTGTCCCGGGGCAGGCCACCGGAGTCCTGAAGCTGGCCGATGTATTCGATGGCTGCGGTGAGGGCGGGTTCGTTCATCAGCGGTTCGCCGCCGTACAGAATGGCGCAGTACTCGGCGCCAGGCTCGCCGTCTTCCCTGACGTGGCGCGCCCACAGGTCGATGGCCACGCGTGCGGTGTCGGGCGTCATGAACTGGTTCCCAGTCTGGCGGGCCAGGTCCGGGATGGGACAATACGAGCAACTGAAGTTGCAGCCCTGTACGAGGACGAGGTACAGGATGCTGGCCCGGTCCAGCCGGGTGGTGAGTTCCCGGTGGGCGGCTGCCCACGCCGCATCGTCGTCGGCGGGTGAGGTGACCAAGAGGCCGCGCTCCCGGAGTTCTCCGGCGATCAGCGGCGGCAAGGAGCCTACGCTGTTATGCAGCTTTTGCCAGGTACTGGTCGGCAGGTGCCAGGGCTGAGGGTGCAGTTCGTGGAAGACAACGGTCCAGTTTCCCTTCTGCCGGGTGCGAAGGTAGCGGGAGTAGCGCGGATCGGTGGCGCTTGTGCGGGTTGGTGTCATCGGGAGATGCCTTTCTCCAGCCCACTATTCCGCGCAGGCCGGGTAGTTATGTGAGGGCGTCTTCCAGGGCAGAGCGGTGCGCGCGAACGTAGTCGGCCTGGCGCTGGATGCCAGTGCCCGCGCCTAGTTCCCACAGGCGCTGATAGGCCGGGTCTCCGGCCGCCGCGCCACGCTTGATCGCGTCGTGAACGGCGAGCTGGCGGTCGATGACCTTGTCCACGAGACCTGCGCGGTCCTCCAGGCCGTAGGCATCGCAGAACAGCCGGGTGCGGCACGCCCGTGGCTCGAAATCCGCCAGATCGAACGGGTCGCTGCCGGAGTCGCCGTACAGCGGCACAAAGTGCCAGATCGCGTAGCTGACATCCCAACACCGCGGACCAGGCGCCGCCAGATCCCAGTCGATGAACGCCACCGGGCATTCACCGGTGAAGACCGTGTTCCAGGGGGCGAGGTCGTTGTGGCAGATCACATCACCCCCGCCGGGGAACGCGGCTGTCTCTTGCCAGTTCGCGTCAGCTGGCGGTGTAAAGGACGCCGCGGCATCGTGGAACTGGCGGACCAGTCGCGCGACGGCGGTGAGCGTGTCGTCCCGCCACAGGTAAGGGGGAGAGGCGCCGCCGCTGAGAACTGTGCCATCGATGTACGTCACTTCTTCGACCCCGGCGGAGGTGTCAATGCGCACCGGTTTGGGGGCGACATTGATCCCGGCATCTGCCAGGTGTGTCAGCCAGGCATGCACGGCCGGGGACCACCGACCCGCGCTCCGCCGGACGGTGCCGCCGCTGCGTGTGACCGATGAAGTGAGGAACCCCCCCTTCAGCTCTTCCTCGCCTGCGTTGTCCATATGCTCGTCATCTCCCCTGTGCGGCCGTGAGAGGCCTGTCGGTCAGGACGGGGCAAGCGTAGGGGTCGGACAGGTCAGGGATGTGAAACGGCGGTTCGGGTGTGGCGACGAGTTCGGCGCGCTCGGTTCGAACGTGGATCGCTAGCCCTATCCGGGGCACATAGCCGTGGTTGGGACTGCTCGCGTGCAGTGTGAAACGGTGATGCGTGCTCACCGCACCGGCGGGCAGCACTGCGGTGGTCTCCCGCCAGGCAGCTCCGGCTGGGGTACCGATCCTGGCCCGCTGTTCGTTGAGGTTGGTCTCGAAGAAGAACCGGGCGGCGTCTTGCTGACCCCAGCGGTGCGAGCCCTCCACATATCGCACGGGTGCCATCAGCGTGTCCACATCGACCAGCGCCAGCCAGACCGTGCAGATCTCACCGGCCCAGTGCCGGAAAGAGTGGTCGTCTTGATGCCACCCGACGGCCCCGTCCTGCGCTAAAAGGGGCTCCGCCTGGGGGAACTTGCAGATCAGCTCGCACGCCCACATCTGAACCAGGCGGGCGTCAAGCAGCCCCGCGACCCACTCGCCGATTCGGTGATCGCTGACGACGCGCTGAATCATGCAGTCGGACAAGTGCGGCAGGTCGATCTTCACCAGCGACTGCGGTGGGTCACCCAGGTTCCAGTTCCGGTAGAGCGGTTTCACACCGGTCTCGTAGCACCCGGCGATGACACGCTCAGCCGCCAGCCGCGCCTGAGCGATGGCGGACTCATCCAGCAGCGGGCCGCTCACGCAATAGCCATCGGCGCGATAACGCCCTCGTGTGCTGTTCATCTCGCCGCCGGTCACTGGACCGCCTCTCAGAGTGTGGTGGTGGATGGTGGCCGGGACGATCCCGCCCCGGCCACCATCCAGGTCAGCCCAGTTCGCCGTTCTTGGCCTTGGCGAGAAAACCTGCCCACTCGTCCTCGGTGAGCTTCATCTGGCCGTTGTGGTCGTCTCGCAGGACGACACCCTCTTGGGTGAACTCGGCCGTTGGGCAGCATCCTTGTACCCCGCACAAGGCCACGATGCGGCCAACATTCTGACGCTCCATTTCCTGCCTCCATTCGTCGTGATGCAGTGAACGTGCCCCTGTGAAACAGCACCATTGACCCACGTGCTGGCAGGCGAATGCCAGAGCTGTCATGCGGACAGCGATTTTGTCCGCATGACAGGGGAAGGGCAGTCCTCGCGCGAACCTCGCAATGAGCAGGCCTTCGTGGGCCGAGAGCAGGTCGGCCAGGCGCTGACTGGAACCGGCAGCGCGCCATTTCAGGGCTGAGTGAGAAGCCTCATCTGATCAGCGAAGGAGGTGACCAGGCTTTCCAGTATCGCCTTGCCCTTGTCCGCCGTCCCCAACGACGGGCGGCCAATGACTCCTGACTGGGTGTAGCCACGCATCCCTAGTGTCAGCAAATGGTCCCTGTCTGAGGCTTCATGATCCGCTGCTGAATTGCCCTCCCGGACAACCCCTGGAAAAGCATGCAGCAAAATCGAGGTTTCCAGCTCGCCAGCGTGCATGTCCTCGTGCCCATTGGTGAGGAGGCCGGCATCGGTACGCGCGCGATTCCAGGCGTCGCGTCCGGGATACAGAACCATGGAGGGCGAGTCGATCGTCGCTTCCTGGACGATATTGCTCAGCACGTAATTCCCGCCGTGACCGTTGACGAGCGCCAGCTGGCCGATACCACCGCCGCGCAGTGACTCCCTGACATCCGCGATGACCGATACCAGAGTGGTGGCGCTGATGCTGACGGTGCCCGGCCACGACGCGTGCTCGTGAGAGCAGGAAAAGGTCACTGGCGGCAACAGGAAGAGGGGATACGCCTCAGCCAGGGCTTTGGCGATCGCGCAGGCGACTATGGTGTCCGTCGCCAGGGGCAGGTAAGCCCCATGCTGTTCATAGCTGCCGATAGGCAGCACGGCCACACGCGCGCCTTCCGCCGCCACCTCAGCCGAGGTCGCCATCGTGACAAGCTCCATGCCCATCAGCTTGCACCCTCCCCGAGACGGGGCTGCGAGGCGGTCAGAAAGAGGGCCTCGCGGCGTCGCTCTTTCGCCGCGCCGCGCCGTTCGGCTAGCTGGTCAAGCGTCGCCAGCGTCCGCCGCGATCCTGTCCGCGTACCAAGCGTCAGAGCCCGCCGGCCCTCGGCATCAGCCTCCTCTCTCATGCCAGCTTGGTCATACGCCAGCGCCATCTGAGCGCGGAAGAGCCCTTCATCTAGCCGCTGATCTTCGGACCATCCGGCAAGGACGTCCCGGTATCCCTCGACTGCGAGCACGGCATCCCCGAGCAGCAGACGGCAATGGGCCTCATGCGCACGAACGTAGTCATGAGTGCAGTGCCCTGCTAGCGAGGCATCGACCTCGTCCGTATAACCATGATCAAGAACGCGGTGGGCCGCGCGCAGGTGGCTGCTAACAGTGTTCCTGTCACCTGTCAGCGCGAGTGCCTGCGCCGCCCGAACCAGGCTCAGCGCACGAATTCGCGCCGGGAGTTGCTCCAATTGGATGGCGCCAGCCAAATCAACGGCCGCGTGGGCGTCACCAGCGTCAACAGCACGCTGTGCCCGGCGCATCATGATGTACCCGCCGAGCAGCGGGTCTCCGGCCCGATCAGCCAGCGCGCCAGCCTTAAGGAGCCATGCTGCGGCCTTGGCGCGGTCACCGCCGTTGTCGGCCACCCAACTGCCGAACTCCAGCCACCGTGCCTCGATCTGGCTGAACGCGTTGGCGCGCTCTCCGGCGATGAGCCGACGGCGATCGATGATCCGGAGTTCGTCCGCGACGACGTCCACCATGCGGCCGACACCGACGGCGTTGCCAGCCGTAGCGAGTACCGTCAGTAAACGGGACCAGTGATCGGTTGGCGCGACGTCAGCCTCAACGGCCGGCTCGACCGGTTGCCGTCGTTGCGCATTCACCAAAGGCCAGAGGCTGGACAGCGCCTCACCGGTACCGAGAACACCCTCGCAGCGTTCGACGACATTTTGACTGGGCCACCTCTCAGCCTTCTCGATCTTTCCTATGAGGTCAGGACTGACATAGATCAGCCGCGCGAGTCCCGCCTGAGACAGCCCACGGGCTGTGCGCCAGCGGCGTAATTCCGCACCGAACCGGTGCCGTGCGGACAGGTCCGGGTTCAGTTCCCTCGCGGCCTGAACCACCTCTCCTCCCCACCGCCCTCGACAGGGCACCTCACCTAGGTCAGCCGCTGACTTCGAGCTGGTCGACGGGAGTCGCGGGCATGTGCGTGGCTTCCATAAGCGCGCGCAGTTCCTGCTGCTCGGTGGCGCTGACACTTACACCGGTCTTGGCGAGAGTCGCGGTGAGCTCGATCACGAGTTCGCCGAACTCGCCGCCTTCCTCCATCAGCCGCAACCCTCCAAGGTGGCGCACTGGCTCGTGATCGGGTTCGCGCGCAACATTCAGCACAGCGTGAACGATCTTGTCGTCGTCCCACTCTGCGCAGAACTCTGTTTTCCCCTGGCAGCCCGTGCCGTGGCGGTGGCCACCGCCTGTCTTGTCACCGTCAAGGATGTGCGCCCGTCGGTCCCAGGTCAACTGGATGTCCGCTACCGAAAGGCGATCAGATGCATGGCCACGTTGGGGTACTCCCAGCGTGGCCGGGCACGGTCCGCCACTTCCGCCGCATGAGCGACCTCATGGCTCCCGTCAAGAGAGGGACCGCCGAAGGCATCGCGGAGTACTCGCTGCGGCACGCAGCGAGGAGAGTACGAGCTTGGCAGAATCTCCAGCCGGGCTCGGAGATTACCTATGGCGCCGCCATCAGCGCGCGTCAGCCTCTGGTGGGCTGTCAGGCATACCCGCGTGGCCGTTGGCCATGCCCCTCGCCACTACTTGCCACCTGCCCGCAGTCAGAGAACTCCGTGTCGCACGTCCTGCTTTACTTCACTCATCCAGACAAGGAAGGCGAAGAGGAGGCTTCTGTCGATCCAGCACCCGCGGGCGACCGCAGGCGTAACTGTCGTGCAGGACGAGGACCCCGACCGGATGTGGCGCCCGCGGGCGGCGATGAAGGCATCACGCTGCTTTTCGGCGACCCGGACTGGAAGCCTTGCGAGGGGCGGGTATCGTGCCGGCTTCCCGGTGTCGGTGCTTACCGGGTCCAAGCCGGCGAGCACGACACCGGTTCCCTCGCGACGGTCCCCGCGGTAACCGTCGCCGCGCATCATGCCAGCCGGGAACGGGACCCTGAGTCGGCGGCGGCGGAGGCCGGGCGCTGGCCTGGGGAAGCCGCCTGAGCGCTGTTAAGGGAGCGGTGCTGAAATCCGCTCCGCCGGGTGTCCATGTGCCGGCCGCGTATCCGAGGGAACCGGCAGGCCAGCGCAGCGACTACCTCCCGGCCTTGCCGGTGACCGCCGCCGCACGGCTCCGGCTCAACCACCACTCAACCGCGCCGGGCAAGGCCCCAGGCCCGCAAATTCCGGCGGAATCCGGCCGCAGTGCTCTGACCTGGCCAAACACGACACCGCCTGAACTCACACGAGCGCAGGGCCGGATCGGCTCGCAGCCCCAGCAGCCAGCGGCGATGATCTGGCTGCATACCGCTTGAACTGGCGTTATATGTGGTGGCAGGTGTTGGGTTCGAACCAACGTAGGCTGAGCCGACGGTTTTACAGACCGCTCCCTTTGGCCACTCGGGCAACCTGCCTTGCGTCGCCTGAAGCGACGGCACAGTGAAGGATAGCGGAACCCAAGGCCTTGGTCAGCACCCGCGTCACGGCACAGCGCCGACACGATGCGCCTTCTGGCCGCGCAAGTGTGCCGACCGGGCACGGGACGTTTAACCTGGGACCCGTGGCATCCGAATCCTCTTTCGACATTGTGTCCAAGATCAACCGCCAGGAAGTAGACAACGCGCTGAACCAGGCGGCCAAGGAGATCGGCACGCGCTTCGATTTCCGGGGCGTGGGCGCGTCCATCGCCTGGTCCGGTGAGCAGGCCGTTGAGATCAAGGCGAACAGCGAGGAACGCGCCAATGCGGTCCTGGATGTGTTCAAGGACAAGCTGGTCCGCCGGTCGGTCTCGCTCAAGGCCCTGGATGCGGGCGAGCCCAAGGCCTCGGGCAAGGAGTACCGCCTGTCGGTCGGCCTGAAGGAAGGCATCTCGCAGGACGACTCAAGGAAGATCTCGAAGATCATCCGCGACGAGGGGCCGAAGGGCATCCGGGCGCAGGTGCAGGGCGACGAGCTTCGCGTCTCTTCCAAGAAGAAGGACGATCTCCAGCAGGTGATCAACCT
>Ga0208725_1000239_pt1 | contig 12743 bp, 13 predicted proteins | sample MicForSoSWNH13_O_FD_188004 | JGI IMG/M metagenome (GOLD analysis project Ga0208725, IMG submission 188004) | Forest soil microbial communities from Harvard Forest Long Term Ecological Research site in Petersham, Massachusetts, USA - MetaG HF011... | ecosystem: Environmental > Terrestrial > Soil... | reverse complement strand
GACCCAGCCCAAGGTCTCCGTCGAGGATGCCAGCGGCAACGTGGTGACCGGAAACTCCAGCACGGTGACGCTGGCGATCGCGTCCCAGCCGGGCAGCGGTGCGGCGCTCAGCTGCACGGCCAACCCGGTAACCGCGTCGGCCGGGGTGGCGTCCTTCGCCGGGTGCAAGATCACCGGCAAATCCGGCAGCTACACCCTGAAAGCCACCGACGGCAGCCTCACGTCCGCGACCAGCAGCACGTTCTCGCTCACGGTCGGCGCGGCCGCGCAGCTCGTCTTCACCACCGAGCCCGGCGGCGGCTACAGCGGGTACGCCTGGTCCACCCAGCCCAAGGTGTCCGTCGAGGATTCTGGCGGCAACGTGGTCACGGCAAACGCCAGCGCGGTGAAGCTGGCCATCGCGTCCCAGCCAGGCAGCGGGGCCACGCTCAGCTGCACGGCCAACCCGGTAACCGCGTCGGCCGGCGCGGCGGCCTTCGCCGGATGCAAGATCACCGGCAATTCCGGCAGCTACACCCTGAAAGCCACCGACGGGAGCCTCACCTCGGCGACCAGCAGCAGCTTCAGTCTCATCAATGTCGCTGCCATGGCCGCGGGGCTGGTGGGGATGTCCGAGGTACCACCGGAGGTGATCAGCCCGTAGCCGGGACTGCCGTCCGGCTGCCTCAGATGACCGCGATAGTCATTATTGTCATCTCAGGAGGTGGTCGCGATGCCCGGAATAGGACACGCCCGCGCATGGAGCGTGGCAGACGCTAAGGCACGGCTAAGTGAATTGCTGGACCAGGCGATCAGCGACGGTCCGCAGGCGATCACCAGGCGCGGCCGGGAAATCGCCATCGTTGTCTCTGCCGAGGAGTGGAAAAAGAAGAGCCTCCGGGTCGGCACCCTCGCCGAATTCCTTGCCGCGTCTCCGCTGCGTAACTCCGAGCTGAGTATCGGGAGAGTGGACGCCCAGCGCGCGACGTCGTGATCTCGCCCTGGTGCGGCTAGACGATCGACGTCTATGGGCATGATTGACGGGAGGATCTCCGTGCCGGAATTGGCGATCGCTGTCATACCCGCCGACGGAATCGGCAGCGAGGTCCTTGCCGTGGGCAGAGCGGTGGTGGAGGCGGCGGCCGCCCGTTCCGGCGCATTCCGGGTCCGGTGGACCGAGTTCCCCTGGGGCTGCGACTACTACACGCAGCACGGCCGGATGATGGCCGCCGAGGGCCTGGAACAGCTCCGCGGATTCGACGCGATCTACTTCGGGGCTGTCGGCTGGCCCACCGTGCCCGACCACATCAGCCTGTGGGGGCTCCGGCTCGCGATCTGCCAGGGCCTCGACCTGTGGGCTAACGTCCGGCCGGTCACGTTCCTGCCCGGGGTCCGCGGCCCGCTCCGGAATACCGGGCTGACCGGCACGAGCTGGGTCGTGGTGCGGGAGAACAGCGAGGGCGAGTACGCGGGCATGGGCGGCCGGAACCTGAGCGCGCGCGGCCGGGGCGGCGAGGTCGCGCTGGAGACCGCCCTGTTCACCGACGTCGGCTGCGAGCGGATCATCCGGCACGCCTTCGGGCTGGCGCTGGCCCGGCCGGTGCAGCACCTCACCAGCGTCACCAAGAGCAACGCTCAGCGTTTCGGCATGGTGCTCTGGGATGAAGTCTTTGAACGGGTGGCCCGTGACTACCCTGGCGTGTCCACCGACCGCTGCCTGGTCGACGCGATGGCCGCGCGGATGGTCCTCGAACCGGAAAGCCTTTCGGTGGTCGTCGCCTCGAACCTGCACGCCGACATCCTGTCCGACCTGGGCAGCGCGCTGTCGGGCGGCCTCGGCCTCGGGTTCAGCGCGAACCTCAACCCGGAACGCCGCGCGCCCAGCATGTTCGAGCCGGTGCACGGCTCGGCGCCGGACATCGCGGGGAAGGGGATCGCGAATCCCATCGGCGCGGTTGCCAGCGCCGCGATGCTGCTCGATCATCTCGGGTACGCCTCCGAGGCCGAATGGATCCAGGACGCGATCCGCTGCACCGTCGCCGACGGAGTCATGACCCCCGACCTGGGTGGATCCAGCACAAGTGCCGAGTTCGGTGACCGGCTCATCAGCCAGGTACGGACAGGTGGTTAACCGCCCGCTGACTCTGACGGGGCCCGGTTCCGCAGTGATTCGACCAGCGCGGCCACGTGACGCCGGTCTTCGGGCGTCAGCTCGTCGATGCTGGCGATCAGGATTTCCCGCTCCGGGTCGCCCGGGTGCTCCCGGTCGTCGGTGAACTCGTCGTAGTAGTGCAGGCCGGTGGACTCGGCCGCTGCGGCACGGACCGCGGAGACCGGCACCTCGAGGCCCTTGGCCAGCGCGTCGATTGTGGCCGGGCGCGGCGGCCGGGCCAGATTGCGGGTGGTGGCGAGGCTGTAGATCGTGGAGCGCGCCAGTCCGCCGCGCCGCGCGACCTCGCCGTAGGACCAGCCCTGCTCGCGCAGCCGCCGAAGGATCATGCGCTGAAGTGGGTTGATTGTGTGCTCAGGCGCGCTGGCGTCCCGGTGCGGTTGCTCTCCCGGCGAGTCGGGCTCCGCTCCCGCCGCATACGCCCTCATAGCCACCAACTTAGTCCGTGCCGTTCCGGCCGGACGCTGGCCGGCCCTGTGGGTGCGTCGCTAGACGATCGACGTCTGATGGCCCGCCCAGTACGCGTCCCTGAGCAGCCTCTTGTAGAGCTTGCCGGTCGGAAACCGCGGCAGCTCGGTCACAAAATCAACAGTCCGCGGGCACTTGAAGTGCGTCAGCCGGTCCCGGCAGTAGGTGATGAGCTCCTGCTCGAGCTCCGGCCCGGCAGCGGCGGGATCCACGAGCTGCACCACCGCCTTGACCTCCTCACCCAGGTCATCGTTGGGGACGCCGATGACGGCCACGTCCAGGACGGCCGGGTGGCCAGACAGAAGGTTCTCGGTTTCCTGGGGATAGATGTTGACCCCACCGGAGATGATCATGTAGCTCTTGCGGTCGGTCAGGTACAGGTATCCCTCGGCGTCGACATGGCCGACATCGCCGACCGTGCTCGTGGCTCCGTCGCTGCTCCGGCTCTCCGCCGTCTTGGCCGGGTCCTGGAAGTACTGAAACGCGGTCGCCCCGCGGAACCAGATGGTTCCGTCCACGCCTGCCGGGCACTGCCTGCCCTCATCGTCGAGGATCAGCAGTTCGCCGAGGATCGCACGGCCGACGGTGCCGGGATGCGCGAGCCACTGCGCGGAGTCGCAGAACGTGAAGCCGTTGGCCTCCGTGGCACCGTAATACTCGGTGATGACCGGCCCAAGCCAGTCGATCATTGCCTGCTTAACGTGAACGGGGCAGGGTGCGGCGGCGTGCACGATGCACTCCAGAGACGAGGTGTCGTAGCGTGCCCGTGTCTTCTGGGGCAGCCGCAGCAGCCGGCTGAACATCACCGGCACCATCTGGCAGTTGGTGACCTGGTACCGCTCGACCAGGGCCAGCCACTGCCCGGCGTCGAATTGCTCCATCACCACCGTCGTGGAGCCCATCCGCAGCGACGCGGACACGCTCGCCTGGGGAGCCGAGTGGTAGAGCGGCGCTGGGTTGAGATACGTCATGCCGTCGGTGAACCCGAACATGCTCCGCACGAACAGCATCACCGGGAGCGGCTCACCCGGCTCGGCGTCAGGCAGTTCCCGCTCGATGCCCTTGGGCTGGCCGGTGGTGCCCGAGGAGTAGAGCATGGCCGCCCCGAGCGATTCCCCGGGGACCGGGTCGCCTGGGAAGCCCGCGACAGCGGCATCGAAGGACTCCCAGCCATCCGGCGGGACGCCCGGCCCGGTCATGAGCATGCGCTCGAGCTGCGGGCACTGCGCCGCGGCCTGCTCGGCCACCTCCCGCTTGGCCGCGGAGCTGAACAGCAGCCGGGAACAGGAGTTCGTGATGATGTACGCCACCTCGTCGGGCGCCAGGTAGCTGTTGATCAGCGTGTAGTACAGCCCGGTCCGCTCGGCGGCCCCTTCGATCTCCAGCATCGGGATGCTGTTCTCCATGAAGACAGCGATGTGGTCGCCCCGCTGCAGCCCCGCAGAGCGCAGGAGATGTGCGATCTGATTGCAGCGCGCCTCGTACTCGGCAAAAGTGACGGTCTCGCCGGACATCCCCATGATGAAGGCGGGCTGGTCAGGGTGATCCAGGGCATGCTGGCGTGCGAACATGCGCTCCCCCTCGGGACTCGTTACGGTAAAAGATATGTCTTCAGGCGGTTCCGGCCAGCCCTGTCGCCCTGCGGGCCTGCGTTGATCGACCTGGTCGATGTCGCCGCCCTGGCGGGCTGGCTTGATGCGCAGGGCTTCCCGCCCGGGCCGGTGGAGCACCTGGTCCAGCTCGAGGGAGGCACGCAGAACCTGCTGATCCGGTTCTGCCGGGCCGGAACGTGCTACGTGCTGCGCCGTCCGTCGCGGCACCCGCGGCCGCGGGCGGGGGAGATCATCCTGCGCGAAGCGCGAGTGCTCGAGGCGCTGGCCGCCACCGACGTGCCGCACCCGCGCTGGGCCGCGACCTGCGCGGACGAGTCCGTGCTCGGCATCCCGTTCGTGGTCATGCTCGCGGTAGATGGCGTCAACCCGATGGTGCAGCTGCCCTCCTACGCCGCGGCCGCTGCCGGCAGGAGGGAGCTCGGCCGGGCCGCCGCCACCGAGCTGGCCCGGATCGGGCGCGTCGACTACGTGGCCGCGGGGCTGGCAGACTTCGGGCGTCCGGACGGGTTCCTGAGCCGGCAGGTGCCCCGCTGGCTGGCGGAATGGGACGGTTACCGGCGCCTGCCCGGGTACCCGGGGGAGCCGCCGCCCGGCATGGGGGAACTGGCGGCGTTCCTGACCGGCAATCAGCCGCCCGACCAGCCTCCCGGGCTGATGCACGGCGACTTTCACTTCGGCAACCTGCTGGTGGACGGGGGCCAGCCCCGGATCGCTGCGGTGCTCGACTGGGAGATGGCAACGATCGGTGACCCGCTGGTCGACCTCGGCCGGTTCGTGGCCAGCCTGCCCGACGAGAACGAGACCGTGGCGTCGGGCCCGCTGTGGGAGGCGGGCGACGTTGGCCCGGTCAGCGAGATCGTCGCGGCGTACTCCGCGATCAGCGACCGCAGCCTCGACGCGCTCGACTGGTACGTCGTGCTGGCCTGCTTCAAGCTCGGGATCATTCTGGAGAGCTCCAACGCGCGGGCCTGCGCCGGGCTCACCGACGCTGCGATCGGCGACCGGCTGCACGCCATGTCCGTGGCGCTGTTCGCCAGGGGCCGTCGTCTCGCGCAGGCGTGACCGCTGCGCCGGAGTTACCAGCGGCCGCGGTGCTCGGGTACCAGCAGCATGAGCGGCAGCGAGCAGGCCGTGATCGCTGCGAAGACCATGAAGACGTGCGCCTGGGTGATGCCCGGATTGGTGCTGCGGGCCACGATGGCCGCCGTGACCGAGACCGCGGTGATGGCTCCGGCCTGCCGGAACATGCCGCGCAGCCCGGCCACCGCGGCCGCGTGCTCCGGCGCGAGCTGCAGCGTTGCGTTGTTGGACGCCGGGGTCGAGATGCCCATGCCGATGCCGCAGATGCCGGTGGCCAGCACCAGCCATACGTAGGGCGTGAGCCCATGCGGGCTGATCGCCGTGCCCAGCACACCACAGGCGATGAGGGTGAAGCCCACGGCCATGGGCCACCGGTACCCCGTCCGGCGCAGCAGGTAGACGGCCAGCCCGGCGGTCGCGATCATCCCGACCGCCCGGGCGGTCAGCAGCGTGCCCGCGGCCAGCGGCCCGAGGCCGTAGCGGTTCTCCGCATACAGCGGCACCAGCGGGGCGAAGCCCAGCACGGCGGCACCGTAGAGGAAGTTCAGCAGGTTCATGATGCCGAAGCCCCGGCCCGTGATGAACCGCAGGGAGATGAAGGGCGACGGCGCCTTGGCCGTGTGCCGCACGAAGAGGACGCACGCGATGACGGCCACGCACTCCGGGCCGAGGAACGCCGGGCTGGCGACCTGGCTGTTGCCGCCGCCGAGGTACGCGATGCCGAGCATGGCAGGCAGCAGGGTGCAGCCCAGCAGCACCACGCCCCGGATGTCGAGATGGCGGTCGGGCCGCCGGGGGATGGCCGGGATGACCAGGGTGCCCAGGACCAGCAGCACGATCCCGATGGGAACGTTCACCAGGAAGATTCCGCGCCAGGACCAGTACGTGACGAAGACGCCGCCCAGCACCGGCCCGATGATGCCGCCAATCGGGAAGATGCTCGAGAAGAGGCCGACCGCACGGTCGCGCTCGGCACCGAAGATCTCCGAGACGATCCCGGTGGCCGACGGCATGAGGCCTCCGCCACCGATCCCCTGGAGCCCGCGCAGCACGATGAGCAGGTAGATGTCATTGGCGAACCCGCAGCACAGCGAGGCGGTTGTGAACAGGACGACGGCGCCGAGGAAGACTTCCTTGCGGCCGTACTGGTCGCCCAGCTTGCCCGCCAGGGGCATCACCAGCACCTGGCCGAGAGCGTAGATGGTGATCGTCCAGCTGCTCCAGTTCACCTGGGCGTGCAGGTCATGCTGAATCGCGATCAGCGCGGTGGCCACAATGGTCTGGTCGACGGAGGACATCATGAGCGCAAGCGACACCACGGCGAAGACGACGAACCGCCGGCGTGCGGGCTCGGCCCCGGCATCCTGGAAGCCGGGGTCCGCCTGTGTAACCTGCTCAGCCACTGACCTATGACCCTACACTGCTTGCCGAAAGGCAACTATCTATTGCTTGAAGACGGAAGGCCAGGCCATGGACGATGACGGGGCGATCCGCCTCCGACGGGTCGTAGGCAAGCTCGCCCGGCAGCTCAACACGTCCTCGACCGGGGCCGGCCTTACCCCGTCGCAGGCCTCGGTGCTCGGGCTGATCGTTGCGCGCGGGCCGCTGAGCCTGTCCGAGCTCAGTGATCTCGAGCGGCTGAATCCGACCATGCTGTCCCGCATGGTCAGCAGGCTGCACGGGATGGATCTCATCGACCGGATCCCCGATCCCGCTGACCTGCGCAGCGCGTCGGTGGTCAGTACGGCCGAGGGGAAGCGGATCGACCAGCAGATCAAGGCCCGTCGCGCGGCCGCGGTATCGGAGTGCCTCACACTGCTCAGCGCGGATCAGGTGGCCTCGCTGACCGAAGCGCTCCCGGCCCTTGAGGCACTCGCAGACGTCATGCAGGGGCTTTCCGCCCCGGAGCAGGACCGGGGAGCTCGAGGTCCAGCTTGACAGCCGAAAGGCCGCCCGCTAATTGCAGCGGGCGGCCTATGGGGCGCGGCACTTTACTATCGCCGCAGGGCCAGAATGACTAGCACGATGATGACGATGACGACGATCGTTCCGATTCCGATAAAAATGGCTCTTCCCTCCTTTTCACCGACGACCCGCCCTAGCTGTCCGGTATGGCCGGCTCTAAACATCCGCGGCGGCCCACGCCCGCCGGGAAGGCAGGCCGGGCTGCTGCGACCCGCGCAGGCGCGCCTTCGCCTCGCGCTGCCGCTGCAGGCGGCGTTCCTCTTCGGTCAGCCCGCCCCAGACGCCCTGCAAGGGGCCGGCGTCCAGCGCGTAACGAAGGCAGTCGGAGCGCACCGGGCAGGCGGCGCAGACAGCCTTCGCGCGCGCCATCTGCCCGAGGGCGGGGCCCGATCCGGAGATCGGGAAGAACAGGTCGGGGTCGGCGGACTGGCAGGCGGCGAGCGACCACCACTCGGCCAAGGTGTCGGCAGTTGTTGTCATATGCGGCCTCAGCTCTCCTCCGATGCGTTTGGCGTCAACAGCCGTAGGCCGATCTGACTGCCCATTTCGCGAGGGGCTAATCCTGCCGCTACACAGCACGCAAATACTGGATGCTATGTCCGAATTAGGAAGTTTGCCGGGTTCTGTGCTGCGGGCGTGCCTGTGCGCCTCGGGTCATTCGGGGGAACCGGTTTTCCGCCCCGGAGCGCGCCTGCGGCCCCAGACGGGCTTGCGCTTCTCCAGGAACGCGCGCATGCCCTCGCGCGCGTCCGGGAGCTGGCTGGTCGCTGCCATCACCTCGATGGCGTAGGCGTACGCTTTCGGCTGGTCCAGGTCGATCTGTGCGTACAGCGCCTGCTTGCCGATGCCCTTGCTCTCCGCGGACCCAAGCGTCACCCGCTCCAGCAGGTCGGCGGTGGCGGAGTCGAGCTGGTCCGCGGGCACCACCCGGTTGACAAGGCCCCAGTCCAGCGCGGTCCTGGCGTCGATCACGTCACCGGACATGGCCATCTCCATGGCCCGCTTCCTGCCGACGTTCCTGGCGACCGCAACCATAGGCGTGTGGCAGAACCAGCCGCCCTTGCCGCCCGGGGTGGCGAAGCCGGCGTTCTCGCTGGCCACGGCGAGGTCGGCGGTGGCGACGAGCTGGCAGCCGGCCGCGGTGGCCAGCCCGTGGACCCGCGCCACGACCGGCTGCGGCACGTGCTGGATGAGGTCCATCAGCTCGGTGCAGGTCTGCAGCAGGGACCGGACCGCTGTCAGGTCGCCGTCGACGACGTCGGCGAAGTCATGCCCGGCGCTGAACACGGGCCCGTTTCCGGCGAGCACGATGCCGATGGCGTCGCTGTCCCCGAGTTCGCGGAACGCCGCGATCAGCTCGCGCATGTGCTGCAGCGACAGCGCGTTGCGCCGCTGCGGCCGGTTCATCGTCACGGTGGCGAAATCGCCGGACCGCTGGACCAGGATGTGCTCGTACTCCACGGCCGCCTCCTACCCGCTCCCTCTATGGCAGCCTACGCGCCGGGGCTACGGGCCGCCCTGGCCAGCGCCGCCGTCCCCGCCCGTCGCGGCAAGCCCACGGCCGGGGTGGCGCCGCAGCCAGCGGTCGACGACCCAGGGGACCACGGCGAGCAGCAGCCAGAAGTACTTCGCGGCGCCGGGACTCACCCACGCGATGCCCATCGACGCGACGAGCACCACCCCGACACCCGCGCCGCGCAGCAGGCCGGCCCGCCAGGCGGCGTCGTGCTGGCCGGCCGTCAGCAGTCCCCGGCGCCGCCCGAGCTCGAACGTCAGCAGCGTGGCAAGGCTGGCCAGCAGCAGGTTCAGGGCGAAAATGTCGACCGCGAGCGGGTTGCTCGAGTAGTCGCCCAGCAGTGCGCTGGTGAACGGCATGATCGTGATCGTGAACAGGAACGCGAAGTTCAGCCAGGCCAGGCCCTCCTGCTGGCCGGCCAGGTGCTGGAACGTCCGGTGGTGGACCAGCCAGAACTGCGCGACGACGTAGAACGAGATCACGTAGCTGACCAGCGAGTTCCCGCCCCTGCCGAGCGCGGCCGCGAGCTGGGCCGCCGAGTCCGCCGTCGCGTTCGGCAGGGACGGCACCTTGAGCTGCAGCACCAGCAGCGTGAGGGCGATCGCCACCACGCCGTCGGTCAGCGCGAGCAGGCGGTCGGTACTCGGCAGGTCGTCGCGTTCTCTGGCGCGGCCCGATTCCGTGGACATGGCCACCAAGTTTCCCATGGCCTGCGGACCCGGCGGCCCGCCATCGTCCAGCTAAATGCGGGTCAGCTTGATGTATGCGTCGGTATCGGACAGGACCTGCCGGAGCCCAGCGGAGGGCGTCCCCCCGGGCTCGCACAGGAACTCAACGGCCTCCCCCTGCCGCGCGTCAAAGGTGAAAGACCGGCTCTGGCACCAGTCGATCTTCAGGAAGAGCTCGTGCGGGCCAGCCGGAACTGGAAGCTCGAGCCGCTCACCGCGCTTGATCTTCCCGACATCCTGGTCGTCGAGCATGACCAGGTAGCTTCTGGCCCAGTCCCGCCATCCTCCCCGCTTACGCGAGATCACGATCGTGGCGCCCGGGGTCTGCTGCGTCATGAGGCGGCAACGCCAGCGACCTCGGTCCCCGCGGGGATGGCGGCGAGCAGCGCGCGGGCCCAGTCGCGGTAGCCGTCCTGGCTGGGGTGGAAGCTGTCGCAGCCGAACTTCCCGGTCCACGGCGGCAGGAAGTGGGCGGACACCTCGGCGACCGGCAGGCCGCGAGCCCCCGCGGCCGCATAGATGGTCTGGTTGATCCGGGTCACGTAGGGAACGCTGGCCCGGCCGACGATGCCCAGGATCCCGGTGGGCCGCGGCAGGTCGAGCAGTACCGTGCCGCGGGGAACGGCGCCGATCAGCGCGCGCAGGTCGGTGAACAGCTTCGCCGGGGCGGAGTAGAAGATGTCGTTGGCCCCGATCCCGCAGCTCACCAGGTCGGCACCGGCAGGAATCCGCGGCAGCTGATCGCGCAGCACGTCGCGGATGAGCGCGCCGGACAGGGAGAGGTTGAGCACGCGCCACCGCTGCCCGGTCCGCTGCCGCAGCCCGGCGAGAACCTGGCCCACGTAGCCGCCCATCGGGCGTGGCGCGCCGAGCCCCTGGGCGGTGGAGTCACCGAGCACCACCCACAGCGGCCCGGTCTCGGCAAGCACCCGGTCGTTGTGCGCGTCCCAGTGGCTGGCGAAGGTGACGCAGTCCTCGCGCAGCGCGATGACGCCGTCGGCCCAGCGGCCGAACCGGCCAGACCGCAGGCCCGACAGGTCCGCCGCCCGGTTATGGGTCACGTACGTGGCCGCGGTCGCGAGGATCTCGACGGGGGAACGGCGCCTGCTGCCGTTGCCGCCGGACAGCGTTACCATCCAGGGAGGACGCGACACGGTTGACGCCTGATGCATGCCGGTCCTTCTTGACGTTAACTGGCGGATTCCGACGCGAGAGCTGAACGAACGTAAACGACTGCGCCACCGGATGTCAACGCGCCGGTGTACGCCCGATGTCGGACAGAGCGCCCGCCAGGGCTACCGCGCACAGCGCAGCCCGGTCAGCTGGCCGGACGGCACCCTGCTATGTGCCCACGCGGACCGCCGGCGTTCCCTCGCCGCCCCGCGGCAGCGGAGTCAGTTCGTGCGCGCCGAGGAACCCGTTCACGGCCGTCGGCCAGCCGAACCGTTCTGCCTGCTGCCGAGCCAGCCCCCGCCGGTCGGTGGCGTCGCGCCGCAGCAGCTGCTCGACCGCGTCGGCGCACGCCGCGTCGTTGTCCTCGGCGGCCAGGCCGGCCCGGCCGACGACCTCCGGCAGAGCGCTCTGCCTGCTCACCACCACCGGCGTGCCGCTGGCAAGCGCCTCGAGCGCGGACAGGCCGAACGTCTCGGCCGGGCCGGGGGCGATGACCACGTCCGCGGTCGCAAGCAGCCGCGCCAGCGATCCGCGGTCGGTCACGTGGCCGAGGAACGTGACCGGCAGCCGGGCCGCCCTGGCCTGCAGCGGCCGGCGCAGCGGGCCGTCACCCGCGACGACCAGGACCGCGCGCACGCCCCGCCGGCGCAGTTCGGCCACGGCGCCGATGGCGCGCTCGGGGCGCTTTTCCGGCGAGAGCCTGCTGCAGTGCACCACCAGCCGCTGGTCGCCGGGGGCGAGCTGGGAGCGCAGGCTCTCGTCGAAGCGGCCGGGATGGAAGCTGGACAGGTCCACACCCAGCGGCACCTGGGCCAGGTTCGGCACGCCGAGCCGCCGGAATTCCGCCGCCGCCCACGCCGTGGTGCACACAACGACGTCGAACGACGCCGCGGTGTTCCGGTTCAGCCGGTCGACAAGCTGCCGCACGGAGACGCCGGGCGGCCGGAACATCTGCGCCAGCGCGGCCAGGCTGTCGTGGGAGACCATCATCGACCTGATGCCGCACCGCCGGGCCCAGGCTCCGGTCCAGCGCAGCGTGGTGCGGTCGGACACCTCGAGCCGGTCCGGCTGCAGCTCCTCGAGCAGCCGCCGCAGCGAGCGCCGCGCGGTGATCGCACGGTACCCGCCGGTGCCGGGGACCAGCACGCCCGGGACCGTGATCACCAGCCCCTGCCTGCTCTGCCGCCGATCCGGCCGGGCACCGGGCACCACCAGCACCGGCTCGTGCCCGGCCGCCAGGTAACCGGCGCCGAGTTCGGCGAGGGCGGTCCGCAGCCCGCCGGAGGCAGGCGCGACATAATTAGCGAGCCGCACGACCCTCACGTACCGATCATCGCGTCGGAAGGTGCAGGAGCGCGGAACTCGGCGTGACAGGTCCGCGAACAAGGAGAGCTTCGGCGGCCACGGCACTCCCGGGCATCGCGTTCCAGGTAGTCTGCACTACTGGCCGGTAACTTATGAGGATCGCCATCGCGAGAGGAGGGCCCGGTGACCGACCTGCGATCGGCGCTCGGCGACGCCGTGGGCATTGACCACGTGCTGCCCGACAGCCCGCCCGATTACGGGCATGACGAGAGCCTGACCGTCGCGGCCGTTCGGCCGGCGTTCTTGGTCAGGCCGGGCAGCACCGCCGAGGTGGCGGCCGTGCTGCGAGTCGCGGGCGCTCATGGCGTGAAGGTGACCGCGCGCGGCTCGGGGACCGGGCTTTCCGGCGCCGCCGTGCCCGACGGCGAGGGCCTCGTGGTGTCGTTCGAGCGGATGAACCGGGTGCTGGAGATCGACGCCGCGAACCATGCCGCCGTCGTCCAGCCCGGCGTGACCCTGGCAGAGCTGGACGAGGCCGCGGCGGCACAGGGCCTGGTGTACCCGGTGTACCCCGGCGAGATGAGCGCCAGCCTCGGCGGGACCATCGCCACCAACGCGGGCGGAATGCGTGCGGTCAAATACGGCGTCACCCGCCGCCACGTGCTCGGCCTCGAGGCCGTGCTCGCGTCCGGCGAGGTGCTGCGCACCGGCGGGAAGATCGTCAAGGAGAGCAGCGGGTACGACCT
>Ga0208725_1000238_pt1 | contig 12745 bp, 10 predicted proteins | sample MicForSoSWNH13_O_FD_188004 | JGI IMG/M metagenome (GOLD analysis project Ga0208725, IMG submission 188004) | Forest soil microbial communities from Harvard Forest Long Term Ecological Research site in Petersham, Massachusetts, USA - MetaG HF011... | ecosystem: Environmental > Terrestrial > Soil... | reverse complement strand
AAGGACCAGCGCCCGTCGGTCATGCCGGATTACTCCCCGGCGCTCTCGGCCAGGCCCGGGGACGGCTTCTTGCTGCCCAGGTCGCGGCGCAGCGCGACGATCACGGCGGCCACCACGGTCAGCAGCAGGCACAGCAGGACGACGCTGCGGCCGGTCTTGAACCCGGCGTCCCACAGCGACACGAAGAAGCCCTTGTAGATGAGATAGATGCAGATGGCCACGCCGAGCACCGGGACCACCCCGTTGCTCAGCCAGTTGAACTGCTCCCTGCGGTGCAGCAGGATGTTGGCCAGGTTGACGAACATGTACGTGATCAGGGCGAACCAGACCGTCGCGTTACCCACCCAGAGCAGGAAGTTGTACGTGCCGAGGATCGCGCCGCCGATCAGGTTGGTCGCGACAGCAAGGAAGAACAGCACGTGCAGCGCGTTCCACGGGGTCTGGTGCTTGGCGTGCAGGCGGCCCAGCGAGCGAGGCAGGACGCGATCCCTTCCCATCGCGTACAGCACCCGCCCGACGCCCACGATCGCCGCGACGTACACGCCCAGGGACGCCGTCATGCCGGTGATGTCGACCAGGATGCTGCCCTTCCCCCAGTACACCTTCGCGATTGGCCCGAACGGCGTGACGCCCTGTGCGATGTCCTTCGTGACCTGGCTGACGCTCGCGGAGTAACTCAGCAGGTAGGAGCAGACAATCCAGAAGACGGCGGTGAGCACCAGAGCGCTGACGACCGCCATCGGCACCAGCCGCTTGGGAGTCTTGGTCTCCTCTGCCACCGTCGTCGCGGCGTCGTAGCCGGTGAAGGCCAGCACCCCGAAGATCAGCGCGCCGAAGATGGCGGTCGCCCCGCCGGTGCCGGTGGCCGGGTTCAGCGGCGCCGCGCCGAGCGATGACCCGTGCTTGAACCCCACGGTGATGGACAGCGCGAGCACGACCAGGCTCTCGAAAGCCATGAAGGTCACCGCGCCGCGGGCGGAGATCTTGACCTCCGGGTAGGAAAGCAGCGCCACCGCCGCGCTGCTCAGCAGCACCCCGATCGCGAAGTACCCGTACCCGGTGGCGTGCACTCCGAAGTAGCCAAGGAACTCGTTGAAGTACAGGGCAAACTGCACCGGCATGGTCGCGAGCACGCCGAGGTAATACAGCGCCAGCATGATGCCGAGCCAGGTTCCGATGCGCGGCCGCGCCGCCTCGGCGACCCAGGTGTAAGCCGATCCCGCCGACGGCCGGGTCCGGCTGATCACGGCGTAGCTGATCGCGGTCGGCACCGACACGACGAGCGCGAGGATGAAGATGAACGGGACGATCCCGCCCGCCGTCGTCATGATCGCCGGGAACCAGCTGTAGATCCCGAGCGCGGGCGACATCATGATGGCGCCGAGGGACGCGACGGCCACCAGGCCGATCGCGCCCCGGCGCAAGGTGACCCGCTGGGTGTCCTTGTCGAGAATCTGTGCCATGGTGCCGGACCCTTTCAGTCACTGAGCTGTGTAGCCGCCGTCGATGACCAGCGCATGTCCCGTCACGTAGCCCGCCCGGTCGGAGGCCAGGTACAAGATCCCTGCGGCGATGTGCTCGGGATCGCCGATCCCGAGCGGGTGGGTCTTGATGTCCTCGGCGCGCGCCTCGTCCGGATCGGGCATGGCCGCGTAGTAGTCACGCAGCAGTGGTGTCTCGATCGATCCCGGGCACACGCAGTTGACCCGGATGTTCCGTCCCGCGTGGTCCAGCGCCATGCACCTGGTGAGGTTGACCAGCGCGGCCTTGGATGCCGCGTACGCGGCGTAGCCGAGGAACCCGACCAGGCCAGCCTCGGAGGCGGTGTTCACGATGACCCCGCCGCCCTGGCCGATCATGGCCGGGAGCACGGCCTTGGACACGCAGAACGCGGCCCGCACATTGATGGCGAATACGTGATCCCACTCGGCGGCGCTGGTTTCGAGCACCGTTCCCATGAACGCGACGCCCGCGTTGTTCACTGCCACGTCGATCCGGCCGTGGTCGGCGAGCACCGCCGCCACGAGCTGGTCGGCGGCCTGCGGTGATGCCAGGTCCGCCGGATAGCCGCGGATCTCGCGGTCGTGGGCCGCGGCCAGCCGGGCCGTCTCCGCTTCCAGCTTTTCGGCGTTGACGTCGGCGAGCGCCAGGATCGCGCCCTCTGCGGCGAAGGCCGCTGCGGTCGCCAGGCCGATGCCTGACGCCGCGCCGGTGACCAGGACAACTCGGTCGCTGAACTCCGCCGTCATGCCGGCGGCCATTCCGCGGCGACCGCGGCGAATGCCCGTTCGTACGCCTCGGCCGCTGCGTCCAGGTCCGCATCGCTGAGCACGGTGGAGAGGTTCAGCATGCCCCTGGGCGCGGTGTAGACGCCGTGGTTGAGCAGCGCGAGGTGCAGCAGCGCGCCGGGCCGGCGGTCGGCCCGTTCCGCGGCCTCGTAGTCGCCGGGCGGGTCGCCGAGGAAGTGGACGTGCATGATCGACCCGGCCCTGGTCACGGTCACGTCCAGGCCTGCCTGCTTGCCTGCCCTGGTGATGTCGTCCTGAAGCCTCGCCGCCATCCCGTCCAGCCGGGCCACGGCCGCTTCGGTCAGCAGCTCCATGCTGACGTCCCCGGCCACCATCGACAGCACGCTGCCGTTGAACGTGCCCGAGTGCGCTAGCTGGCGCGGTGCCGAGGTCGACAGATGCTCGAGCAGATCGGCCCGGCCTCCGATGGCCCCGACGGGCATCCCGCCGCCAATGATCTTTCCCATGAGGACGAGGTCGGGGGACAGGCCGAACGCCGCGTGTGTGCCGTGGTAGTAGTTCCGCAGGCCCTGGATCTCGTCCAGGATGAACAGCGCACCCGCTGCCCTGGCCGACTCCTGCACCGCATGCAGGAAATCCTCCCGCGCCGGGACAACGCCGCCGCTGCCGAGGAACGGCTCGACAAACACCGCGCCGACGGTGCTGTCGATGGCGGCACGCACCGCGGCGATGTCGTTGTACGGCAGCCGCAGCATCGTGTCCCAGGGGTCGGCGAACCGTTCGCCGGTCCCGTGGTACCCGCCGGTGAACGCCGCGATCCGGTCCCGGCCCGTGACGTGCCTGGCCAACCGCGCCGCCAGCACCGATGCCTCGCTGCCTGAATTGGTGAACCTGGTCAGCTCCACCGCGGGGAGACGAGCGGCCAGGCGCTCCGCGAGCCGCCCCTGGGCCGGATGCGGCGCCGGGAAGACGGTTCCATGTGGCAGCGCGTCGAGCACGGCCGCGGTGATCTGCGGATGGCTGTGCCCGTGAACCAGGCTGGTGTAGTTGTTCAGCAGATCCAGGTACTCGTTGTCATCGAGGTCACGCACCACGCTCCCGGCACCCGCTATGAGCACGACCGGGTAGGGCTCATAGCCCGCAACCGACCTCGTCTCGCCGCCGGGCAACGAAGCGGCGATCTTGGCGTGCTCCGCCTTCGACTTGCCTGTCCGGCGGGTAAAGGTCTCTTCGACCGAGGCCAACGGGCCGCCTCCGATATCGTTTCCGGTAGCGTTTTCAGAAACGTAGCTCCAGACGGGTCACAGTGTCAACGGCGTCAGGCTTGCCTGTCTTGGCTACGCCGGAGCGGCAATGCACCGCCTAACTCGTTTCTACTAGCAGACTTGGAGTAAACTGCCGCTCATGGACGTCCGGGCACTCACTGCACCCGATGCCGGCGCCCGGGTCGGCGAGAGCCGCGCGCGGATTCTCGATCTGCTGCGGGCGGCAGGAGGCCCACTCGGAGTGCAGGACGTCGCCGGGCGAGCCCGGCTGCATGCCAACACCGTGCGCTTCCACCTCGATGGGCTCGTGGACGCGGGCCTGGCGACAAGGGAGCCACAGCCGCGGGAAACCCCGGGCCGTCCCAGCGTGGCCTACCGGGCCACCGACGGGGGCGAGCCAACGGGGCAGCGGCGGTACCGGCTGCTCGCCGAGATGCTCACGAGCATGATCGCCGGCATGGTGCCCCAGCCGCGGGCGGCGGCCACGGAGGCGGGACGGGAGTGGGGCCGTTACCTCACCGAGCAGCCACCTCCATACCAGGGGCTGGCCGCCGGGCAGGCCGTGGCGAAGCTTGCCTCGGCGCTGGAGGAAATCGGGTTCGCTCCCGAGGTTATCGCTGAGAGTGAGGGCTACCGGCTCCGCCTGCGCCAGTGCCCGTTCCGTGAGGTGGCTCAGCAGCACCAGGATGTCGTGTGCGCGATGCACCTCGGCCTCCTGCAAGGCGTGCTAGAGCAGATCCGGGCACCGGTGACCGCGGATGACCTGCAGCCGTTCGCCGAGCCAGGGATCTGTGTTGCGCAGCTCAGCATCCGCAACGCGCAAACGACCAAGCCGGCCGCGCGGCAAGGCGATGGCTCGGCCGACCCTGCGGAAGGTACCGGTCAGGCCGCCAGTTCTGAATCCCCCGGCGGCGAGGCCGCCTGCTGGGCGCACCTTGTCTGCCCCGAATGCGGCGCAATGACGAGTGAGGGTCACCGGCCGGGCTGCGTGCTGCCGTTGCGCCAGGACACGGCCGGATGACGCCCGGCGGGTCTCGCACGCTGAGGCCGCGCGGGCCCATCAGCAGCGGGACCCGGCCATGGCCATCGGGCCTGCGATGATAGAGAACATGAACGCAGTTGGCCAGCGTTAGCTATTTCAACTATCGTGTTCGTGAAAAATGACCGGCCAGCGGGCCAAGCTGGCGCACCACCGGGGAGAATCGTTGACCTACGTTATTGGCGCAGCATGCATCGATGTCCTAGACCGCACCTGCATCGAGGAATGCCCGGTCGACTGCATCTACGAGGGCGCCCGCGCGCTCTACATCCATCCGGACGAGTGCGTCGACTGCGGGGCGTGCGAGCCGGTGTGCCCGGTCGAGGCGATCTACTACGAGGACGACCTGCCCGCGGACCAGGGGCCGTTCCTGGCCGACAACGCCCGGTTCTTTACCGATCCGCTGCCCGGCCGTGACGAGCCGCTCGGATCCCCCGGCGGTGCCGCGAGGAGCGGTGTCGTCGGGGTCGATACCAACCTCGTCGCCTCATACCCAGCAGCCGAGCCGGAGGCCTAGGCCGCACGGCTGCCGTAGGAGATCAAACATGGCGAGCAAGGCTTCGACCGCGGCCCCCCGGGGTGAGCACACCGGAGAGCAGGAAGCCGATCTGGAGGCGGCCGCGGCAGTTGCCGCGGCAGGCCGGGCCGCACTGACGGCGACCGGGCCGCTCAGGCAGATGCCCGCCGAAGGGCTGGATGAGACGCTGCGCGCGATCGCTGCCCGGCTCGGCGAGCGCACGGCCGCGGTGGCCGCCGCCAATTCCCGTGATGTCCAGGCGGCCAAGGCCGAGGGGCTGGCCAGCGCATTCGTGGACCGGCTCACGCTCGACGCGGGCCGGATCGCTGCCATGGCTGATCAGCTAAGGGCGCTGGCCGAGGTCGGCGCCGAGCAGGCCAGGGTTCGCGTCCGTGACCTGCAGGACGGCCTTGAGCTGCAGGAATGGCGCCGCCCCGTCGGGGTCATCGGGGCCAACTTTGAGGCCCGTCCCAACGTCGTCGTCGACATCGCGTCACAGCTGATCAAGTCGCGCAATGCGGGCGTCCTGCGCACCGGCTCCAGCGCCATCGGCTCGGCCGGTGTGCTGATCGACGAGGTCGTCGGGCCGGCGATGGCGAGCACCGGGCTAGACCCGGCCGCCATCCAGCTGCTGCGTTCTCCCGGCCGCCAGAGCGCGTTCGCGCTCGTGCGCGAGCCGGCCCTGATACCGCTGGTCATCCTGCGCGGGAGCGGCGAGAGCACCAGGGCGCTGGCCCGTGAGGCCGCGCTGCACGGGGTGCGGACGCTGGCTCACGCCGACGGTGGCGCGGTGATCTACCTCGACTCGTCGGCAGACCGGGCGCTGGCCCTGCAGCTGATCGAGAGCAGCCTGGACCGCCTTGGCGTCTGCAACCGGCTGAACCTGCTGCTCGTCCAGCAGGAGATCTGGGCGGTCATGGTCCCGCTGGTGACCGAGCTGGCGGAACGGCTCGGCATCGCCGTCTCGCTGCCGCCGCACCAGCATCCGCTCGGCCTTGAGTGGGCGCTGCAGCCAGGCTCGGAGGCCACGATCACCGTGGCCCCGGCGGCCGGGGCCCCGGACGCGGCCGGGATCGCCAACACCGAGACGTCAGGACTGGCCGCCGCCATCGTGGCGGAGGATGCCGCCGCGGCGGGCCAGTTCCTGGACGCCTACGCGGGCACCGGGGCGTTCTGGAACGCCTCCCCCCGCCTGCTGGACGGGTTCAAGCTGCTCTCAGTGCCGGAGACCGGCATCAACATCGACGCCGTGCCCGGGCCACGCGGGCCGGTGACGTTCCGGGACCTCTACCTGCGCCAGTACGCGGTCGTCCCGCGCCGCCCGGCCTTCTAGGCTGGCCTGGTCCCTGATCGGGCTCAGCCGGTCGCCAGGTCGAGCTGATACCGGGTGCCTGGCCGGCCGCCGGGGTTGGCCGGGCCGACCGGGACGAACCCGGCCTTTTCAAGCACCTTCTGGGACGCGACGTTGTCGTGGTTCGTTTCCGCCAGGAGCGTGCGCAGCCCGTGCTGGGCCGCTGCCAGCCGGCACAGGTCCCGTACGCTCGCGGTCGCGACGCCACGGCCGGCCACCTGCTGCGCGACCCGGTAGCCGAGCACAGCCGAACCGTCCTCGATGTCATACAGGTTGAACCGGCCGAGCGCGGAGCCGTCCTCGCCCACGAGCACGTAGAAGGCGCAGACGCCGGCCTCCTGCTCGGCCAGCAAGGCGTCGATCCCCTCGGTGAACTGCTCAAAGAACTTATCGCCGCGGTCGGAGATGGATCCGGCGAAGTAGGCGCGGTTCTCGAGCTCGAAGGTGAGCAGCGCGGGAGCATGGTCGGCGCGCAGGCGCTGCAGCTCGGGCACGGGCACACTGTAGTCAGATGGCGCACCGCGGCCCAACCGAATTAGGACGAGCCTGGGTATACGACCAGCGACTCGCGGTGCACCGCGTGCACGTTGCGGACCACCCGGCGTGCCGCAGGTCCCATTGGCACCTGCCCGTGCAGGAAGCCCCGGTCGAGCAGGAACGCCGTGCACAGACCCGGCTGGGCCAGCAGCAGCGAGTCGGCGAGGTCGCTGACTCGGTCCGGGGAGAAGGCCGCAAGCTGCGCGAACGCTTCCTGGCTGGCTCGAGAGGTGCCGTCGGCCAGTTCCCGGCAGTCCTTGTAGACGTCTGGATCGATGAGAGCGCCGTCAGCCGCGCCCGCGTACCTCAGCCGCAGCAATATCGAGATCGCGCAGGCAACCTGGTGCGGCGACAGCGCCCGGAGCAGGCGCAGCATGCTGGCCGGCAGGGCAACCGAGCCGCGGCCGATCAGCCGTTCCGGATGACGGACGTCGACCAGCTCGACGACCGAGCCTGCCGGGAACTCGCCATCGACCCGCTTGACGCCGGACAGGAACAGCGTGCTGCCGGTGCGCAGGCTCGCCTCGGCCTCGCGGTTCACGTGCACCGAACCCTCGGAGTACGCCATGCCGCCGATCCACCGCCGCGGCGGCTCGAGCTGGGCGCCGGGGCCGCGGATGACGGTGCCGACGCGGGCCCGCGGATTGAGGCTCCGGGCGACGACGTCAGGCTCGGTTGCCGAGCCGATGATGCACTCCACGCCGCAGCAGGCGGCCCTCGCGGCCGCGCCGAGTTTCGAGCCCATGCCGCCCCGGCCACTGCCGCCATTGGTCACCCGTACGGCTCGTGCCTCGTCCGGGGTGAGCCGGACGATCCGGTCACTCAGCGAGGAGTCACGGTAGGCGGCACGGACATCGGTGAGGAACAGCAGCCGGGAAGCCTCGGCAGCCACCGCGACAGCGACAGCCACCTGGTCGTTGTCGAGCTCAGACAGCGGATCGGCCGCGTCGTTGCCGTTCACGATCGGCAGCAGCCCCCGTCCGGCCGCCTCACGCAGCAGGTGGCCAAGATCGGCCATGGCCCGGGCCGACGCCAGGTCGCTGCGGGATACCAGGATCTGGCAGACCTCGACCCCCACCGCGGCGGCAAGCTGCCGGTACAGTGCCATCAGCGCGGGCTGGCCCACCGCGGCGGGCATGGCGGTAGCCACGGCCTGCGGCCCGGTCGGTCCTTCAAAGGCGAGCAGCCGCCGCCCGAGCCGGGCTGCGCCCGACGTGACCAGGATGATCTCGTGACCGGCACGCTGCGCCGCGGCAATCTGGCTGACCAGGCCCGCGATGACGTCGAGGGCGAGCCCGTCGCGGCTGGCGATGGAGCTAGACCCGAGCTTGATTACCTGTCTGGTCACAGAAACTCACCACGACACACGATCACGGCACCCATCGCTCCGGAGAGTCTTGCGTTGCCGCACGCAGAAACGGCAGAGTGCCCACTCTAGCTGGGCAGTGCCAGCGTCCGGCCTACCTGAAGGAGCGTCCATGACAACGCCCGGCCCGGCCGACGTCGCCGCTGCGCACCGCCGGCTGCGGGCCCAGCAGGGCAGGTTCGTCCCCAAGCCCGTGCTTCCCGCCCTCGACGAGGTGGTCGCGACCGTGCTGTCGCAGCACACCTCGGACATTAACTCCGGGCGCGCTTTCGCCCGGCTCAAGGAGATCTTTCCAAGCTGGGAGCAGGTCGCCGACGCACCTGCCGAGGACGTGGCCGACGCGATCCGCTGCGGCGGCATCGCCGACCAGAAGGCCCGGCGTATCAAGCAGATCCTGGCGGCCATCGAGGAGCGCGAGGGCCGCATCAGCCTCGACCGGCTGGCCGAACTCGAGGACGCGGCCGCGGCGGCTTACCTGGAATCGCTGCCCGGGGTTGGCCCGAAGACCGCGGCGTGCGTGCTCACCTTCGCCCTCGGGCGGGCCGCATTCCCCGTCGACACGCATGTGCACCGCATCGCGATCAGGCTCGGCTGGATCCCGGCGAAGACCACCGCCGATGCGGCCCACCGGCTGCTCGCGCAGGTCGTGCCGGCCGCCATCCGCTATGACCTGCACGTCGCGATGGTCACCCACGGCCGCACGGTCTGCCGGGCACAGCGGCCGAGCTGCGACCGATGCGTGCTTCGCGACCTGTGCGCCTTCGGATCCACCGGGCGTGGTGCTGTCCCCTGCGCTGCGAGCTAATTGCCGCCGGGATGTTCATTTCACTCAGCGTCGTTAAGGCCCAAATCACTCGTATACGGGAAAAAACTTGACATCCGCAATAGCCTGGGCTTCCCCGCTTTCGGCGTACCGCAATAGACCGGCCTGTACCGGGTGATCAGGCTAATACCGGGTCATCGGCTTCAATTGCGCCCGCGGCAACTTTTGGTAGAGCATCAGATAGATAATGCTTTTTACTCCTGAAAATCCTAGGCTCTTTAGCAGAAATTTCGGGCTTAAAGATGTCGCCTGCGGCGTACGGTAGTTGCGTTTTAAAAAGCACATTCAGGGAGGGTCGGCGAATGAGGCTGGCTGGATCGCCCGGTGCGAGGCTCCGTCACGGACCATTGCTCATCTGGCGGAAGAAGGGTCTGCTGGCCGGTGTGGCCGGCCTGGTTACGGCCGCCTTAGCCGGAACCGTCATGGTCGGCGTCCCGGCGGCGTCGGCGAGCACCACGCAGACCGTCATCGTCACCGCGACCGGGCTGCTGAGCCCGGTCGTCGCCGTGGAGGAGGTGCTCGGCACCGTCCTGACGCAGTTTCACATCATCGACGGGGTCGAGGCGTCGATTCCTACCGCGCTCGAACCGGTGCTGGCGGCGCTGCCGGGCATCACCGTGACTCCCGACGTTTCGGTCAGCGTGCAGTCGACCGTCGAGTCGACCGGCCCGCACACGCCTTCCGATGAGTTCTTGCAGCAGACCGGCGCCACGCAGTTGTTCGGTGACGGCGACACCGGCCAGGGCGTCACCGTGGCCGTGATCGATACCGGCATAGACGACCTGCCCGACTTTGCCGGACGGCTGATCGGCGGGGTCGACCTGAGCGGCGGGAACGACCCGTTCCAGGACGACTACGGCCATGGCACCTTCGTGGCTGGCCTGATCGCCGGTGACGGTGCCTCCTCGGGCGGACAGTACGAGGGCGAGGCGCCAGGCGCCGACCTGGTGTCGATCAAGGTGGCCGGCCCGAACGGCGTGACCGATCTGGGGACGCTGATCCAGGGCCTGCAATGGGCGGTCAGCAACCGGCTCGCCTACAACATCAGGGTCCTCAATATGTCGCTGGGCTTCCAGCCGTTCGAATCCACCGTCGTTAACCCGCTCGACCAGGCAGTGCAGGCGGCGTGGGACTCGGGCATCGCGGTGGTAGCCTCGGCCGGCAACGCCGGGCCATCCAACGGGACCATTCTGTCGCCCGGGGACGATCCCCTGGTGATCACCGTGGGAGCGCTGGATGACATGGCCCAGCCGGCGGTCGCCGACGATGAGATGACCAACTTCAGCAGTGCCGGGCCCACCTCCCCCGACGGCTGGGTAAAGCCTGACCTGGTCACCTCAGGCCGCTCGGTCGTCAGCCTGGCTGCGCCCGGCTCAACGATTTACGACGAAAACCCCTCGGCCCGAATCGGCTCGGGCAACTTCGTCGGCTCCGGCACATCGTTCAGTACGGCCATCACCAGCGGTGCCGCGGCTTTGGTCCTGTCCGCCAATCCGGCGCTCACCCCGGACGAACTCAAGGCCCGGCTGCTCGGCACGACCAGCCCCGGCCCGATCGGCAATCCTTTCGTCGACGGGCACGGTGCCATGAACGCGTACGCCGCGGCCACCGCCGGGCAGATGAACTTGAGCCAGTCCGTCGCCGGCACGGTCCTGACCCTGCTCGGGGCGACGGTTCCGCTCTCGCCTGTGGGCAGCTTCGCCGACAGCTGGAACGCCAGTCTCTGGTCGGGCGTCTCGTGGTCGCAAGCCTCGGCCGGCGGCCCGATGGGGAACGGCCCGGACGGCTCGGCCTGGAACGGCTCGGCCTGGAATGGCTTTGCCTGGTCCAGCAGAGCCTGGAACGACGGCGGCTGGGCAAGCGCGGCGTGGGACGGCCAGGCGTGGCAGGGCTCGGCGTGGGACGGGTCCGCGTGGGAGGGCTCGGCCTGGAACGGCTCCGCGTGGAACGGCAGCGCCTGGAACTCATCGGAATGGAACTAGGGGGTGGTCGCGACGTAGCCAGGCCATGAAATTGCCACGCCCGGCCCGGGCCATCGTGGCCGCCTCCATCGCGGGCGGCGTCGGCACGCTGATCATTGCTGGCATACGCCAGTCGGTTTGCGCGCCGGTCGGTGAGGGCCAGTGGTTCGCAGCCGCCGTCCTAGGCGTGCTGCTGCTGGGGAGCTGGCTGTGGCCGCTCGTGGTGTTCCGGGGCGGCGAGTCCGAGGCCGCTCACGTGGACGAGTGCTTCTTCGTCATCCTTGCCCTGCTCGTGCCGCCGGTTCTCACGCTGGGCACCCTGGCGGTGGCGACGGCCTTGGCCCAGGTCCTGCGCCGCCGTCCGCTGGTCAAGTCGGCCTTCAACGCCGGGCAGGTTCTGGTGTCCGCCGGGCTGGGCCTTGCGGTGAGCCGCGGCATAGCCGTGCCGTCCGATTCGGTCGGCGTCGCCCAGGTCGCTGCCGTCGTGGTGGGCGTGGCCGTCTTCCAGGTCGTCAACACCGCTCTTGTCAGCGGCGTAATGGCCGCGATCGGGATGACCTGGCAAGAGTTCACCAGCGATCTGCGGATCCAGCTCACGCTGGCAGGCGGGGGCGCATTAACCGGCATCGTGCTTGCCCTCGCCATACGAGCGCATAGCTGGGCGATAGTCCTCGCGATTCCCTTGCTGATCCTCGGGCGGTGGCTCATCGGCGCCAGATACGCGGCGCTGTACGACCGCGCCAGGACCAAAGGGCTGTACGAGGTCACGCTGGAGGCTAATCGCCAGCTGCGGCAGCAGCCGGTTCTCGACACGATCCTGGAGTCGGTCAGGCGGCTGCTCCGCAGCCCGCAGGCGACCCTGACGCCTGCCGACCCGGCTCCCGGTGAGCTTGCGGCAGCCATCACCATCGCGGGCCAGCAGCAGTGGCTGGTGGCGGCCGGACGGCGGCGCGATGAGCCGTTCGACGACGCCGATCGCGGCCTGCTGCGCGCGCTTGCCGCCGTCGGCAACGCAGCCCTCAGCAACGCTGAGCTGTACCAGCAGGTCCACGTCGAGCGCGAGCGGCTGTCCTCAATCACCCTCAACATCGGCGAAGGCGTCTGCGCGATAGACGCGGACGGCAGGCTCACGTTCATCAACCCAGCCGCCGCAGACCTCATCGATCTGCCGCCACTCAACATCGCCAGCGACCAAGCCACGGAACCTGCCATCGCCGCGCCGGATTTCCTGCTCGTTCCGGCCTGCGAAGCCATGCGCACACGCCGCACAATCCGCGAGGACGATGCGCGTTTCCGCGGCAAGGACGGCGCGACCATACCGGTTGCCTATACAGCGTCGGCGGTCATGGGCGTCGGCGGCCCCTCGGGTGCGGTAATCACCTTCCGCGATATCACCGAGCGCAAGGCATTCGAAGACGAACTCCACCATCACGCCTTCTACGACGGTCTCACCGGGCTGGCAAATCGCAGGCTGCTGGTCGAGCGTCTCGAGCAGGCATTGCGCCGATCGGAGCTGGACCGCAAGACCCACGCACTGATCTTCATCGACGTCGACCGATTCAAGAGCATCAACGACAGCCTCGGCCACGTGACCGGCGACGAGTTCCTGGTTGCAATCGGCAACCGGATGAAGGGCC
>Ga0208725_1000237_pt1 | contig 12763 bp, 8 predicted proteins | sample MicForSoSWNH13_O_FD_188004 | JGI IMG/M metagenome (GOLD analysis project Ga0208725, IMG submission 188004) | Forest soil microbial communities from Harvard Forest Long Term Ecological Research site in Petersham, Massachusetts, USA - MetaG HF011... | ecosystem: Environmental > Terrestrial > Soil >... | reverse complement strand
CGCGATGAACAACGCGGCGATCAGCCAGAACCGGACCACGATCGTGGTCTCGGCCCAGCCGAGCAGCTCGAAGTGATGCTGCAGCGGCGCCATCTTGAACACCCGGCGGCCGGTCATCTTGTACGACCCCACCTGAATGATCACCGACAAGGTGATGATCACGAACAGGCCGCCCATGATCACCAGCAGCAGCTGGGTCTTGGTGCACACGGCGAGCCCGGCGAGGACGCCGCCGAGTGCGAGCGAGCCGGTGTCGCCCATGAAGATCCTGGCCGGCGGCGCGTTCCACCACAGGAAGCCGAAGCAGGCCCCGGCCACCGCCGACGCCACCACCGCCAGGTCCAGCGGATCGCGGACCGGATAGCACTGCGGGGCGAGGAACGACGTGCAGTCGTTCTTCAGCTGCCAGATGCCGATCAGCACGTATGCGCCGAGCACCAGGATCGTCGCGCCGGTGGCCAGCCCGTCCAGGCCGTCGGTCAGGTTCACCGCGTTCGACGACCCGACGATCAGCAGGACGATCCACAGCACGAACGGCAGTACCCCGATCGCCGGTCCGACGTCGTGCAGGAACGAGATGCGCGCATCCGCCGGCGTGATGTCGAACCCGTCCGGGTGGTGCAGCACCTCGACCGCGAAGATCACGCCGACCACGGCCTGGCCGACCAGCTTGGCGCCGCTGCGCAGGCCCAGGCTGCGCTGCTTGTAGATCTTGATGAAGTCGTCGGCGAAGCCGACCGCGCCGAGGCCGGTCATCAGCGCGAGCACGAGCAGGCCCGACCAGGTCATCGGATCCTTGGTCAGCACGTGCCCGGTGACGTAACCGATTATCGAGGCGACCACGATGACCGCGCCGCCCATTGTTGGCGTGCCCCGCTTGGTGAGGTGCGCGCTCGGCCCGTCATCCCTGATCTCCTGGCCGTAACCGCGCCTGGTGAAGATCCTTATGGCGAGGGGCGTGCCGAACAGCGCAAGCACCATGGCGACGCCGCCCGCCACGAGGATGGTCTTCACAGCGGCAGCTCCCCGGTCAGCGCCAGCGCAACGCGCTGCAGGTTCGCCGCCCGCGACGCCTTGACCAGCACCACATCGCCCGGCCTGATCAGCCGGCCGACGGCGGCGACTGCCGCTTCCGCATCGGGCACCTGGACCAGCTCGCCCCGCCAGGATGGCTCCGCCTTGGCCCCGGTCAGGATCGGCGCGGCCAGGTCGCCCACCGCAATGAGACCGGCCAGGCCGGCCCGCGCGGCCTGACGGCCCGCCTGCTCGTGCAGCTCCTCTGCCTGGGCGCCGAGCTCGGTCATGTGGCCGAGCACCGCGAACGCGCGGCCGCCGCCGGCCATCGCCGCCACCGCCGACAGCGCCGCGCTGACCGCCTCTGGATTGGCGTTGTACGCGTCGTTGACGACCGTCACCCCGTCCGGCCGCCTGGTCACCTCCATCCGCCACCTGCTCCGGGCGGTCGCCGCCGACAGCCCGGCCGCGACCTCGGCGACGTCCATGCCAAGCTGGCCGGCCAGCGCCGCGGCGGCCAGCGCGTTGGCGACGTTGTGCTCGCCGTGCAGCCGCAGCCGCACCGGCGCCGACCCGGCTCCGGTGACCAGCGTGAAACCGGGCCTGCCCGCCTCGTCGACGGCGACACCGGCCGCGCGCACGTCCGCGCCAGCCGCCCGGCCGAAGGTCACCACCCGGGCCGCGGTGCGCCCGGCCATGGCCGCCACCCGGGGGTCGTCGGCGTTCAGCACGGCCACGCCATCGGCGGGCAGGGCCTCCGGCAGTTCTGCTTTGGCCCGCGCGACGTCATCGATGCTGCCGAACACGCCGGCGTGCGCGTGGCCGACGCAGAGTACGACACCGAACTGCGGCGGCGAGATCTGGCACAGCGCGGCGATGTGCCCTGGGCCGCGCGCGGACATCTCGGCCACCAGGTACCTGGTCTCGCCGGTCACCCGCAGCACGGTCAGCGGATGACCTTGCTCGTTGTTGTAGGAGTTCTGCGGGGACACCGTGGGGCCGAGCGACTCGATGAGCTGGGCGGCGAGGTCCTTGGTGGTCGTCTTGCCCGCCGAGCCGGTGATGGCGGCGATCGTGAGGCCGGGCAGCCGGTCGACGACGGCGCGGGCCAGCGCGGCGAGCGCGGCGAGCACGTCGGGGACGATCAGCGCCGGCCCGCCGACCGGCCGGGTGGCCAGCACGGCCGTGGCGCCGGCCGCGATCGCGCCGGCGGCGAAGTCGTGCCCGTCGGCCCGGGTCCCGGCCAGCGCGGCGAACAGGCTGCCCGGCCGGGCCTGGCGGGAGTCGATGACCACCGGTCCTGTCACGATCGCGGCCCGGTCGGGAACCCGGTCGGCGGTGCCGCCGACGATCTCGGATACCTCGGCTACGGACAGTGGGATCACAGGTCCCCCATGTCGGGCTCTGGGGCGCGGGGCCTGCCGGGCGCGCCTTCGGAGGCCCCAGCGGCGAGGCGCCGGGTGAGAGCTTCCGCTGCCACCTCGCGGTCGTCGAAGGGTATGACTGCGGTGCCAGCGTACTGGCCGCGCTCGTGTCCCTTGCCCGCGACGAGCACCACGTCCCCTTTGCTCGCCCTTGTCACGGCGAGCTCGATGGCTGCGGCGCGGTCGGGCTCGATGATCACGTGCGCGCGGGCGGCGGCAGGAACGGTCAGCACGCCCGAGAGCATCTCGGCGAGGATCTCGAGCGGGTCCTCCGAGCGCGGGTTGTCATTGGTGAAAATCGCCAGGTCCGCGAGGCCCGCCGCGGCCGCGCCCATCAGCGGCCGCTTGGCGCGGTCCCGGTCGCCGCCGCAGCCGAGGACGATCGTGAGGTTTCCCAGGGTGACCGGCCGCAGGGCATCAAGCACCGCCCGAACCGCGCCCGGCTTGTGCGAGTAGTCGACGAGCACGGTGAAGTCCTGGCCCGCCTCAACCCGCTCAAGCCGGCCCGGCACCCCGGGGCAGGCGGCCACGCCGGCCACCGCGGTGGCGATCCCCACGCCCGCCTCGACCAGGGCCACGATCGCGGCGAGCGCGTTGGCGACGTTGAACGGCCCGGGCAGGGCCACCGAGGCGTCGGCCTCCACCCCGCCGGGGCCGATGACCCGGAAGGTGCTCCCGTCCGCCCCGCCGCGCACGTCTGCCGCGCGCCAGTCGGCGGCCGGGTTCCCGGACGGTGAGTACGTGGTGAGCGGGATCTGCGGGCTGGCGGCGAGGATCCGGCCGCGGGCGTCGTCGAGGTTGACTACCCCGGCCCTGGCATAGCGCGGAGTGAACAGCGTGGCCTTGGCGGCGAAGTAGTCGTCGATCGTCCCGTGGAAGTCCAGGTGGTCCTGGGACAGGTTGGTGAACACGGCCACGTCGTAGGACGTCCCGGCGACGCGGCCGAGCGCGAGGGCGTGGCTCGAGACCTCCATCGCCGCCGCGGTCACGCCCTGCTCCACCATCGCGGCCAGCAGCGCCTGCAGGTCGGTGGCCTCGGGAGTGGTCAGCCAGCTGTCGGCCACGACGTCGCCGATCCTGGTTTGGACGCCCCCGATCAGCCCGCTGAGGTGCCCCGCCGCGCGCAGCCCGGCCTCGAGCAGGTAGGTGGTGGTGGTCTTGCCGCTGGTGCCGGTCACCCCGAGCAGCGTCAGCTTCGCCGAGGGGTTGCCATAGATCCACGACGCGATCTCACCCAGCCGCGACCGTGGGTCGCCGACCACGAACACCGGCAGGCCGGACCGGATCGCGAGTTCCTTGCCGGCGGCGTCGGTGAGGATCGCCGCGGCTCCGGCGGCGGCCGCCTGCGCGCAGAAGGTGGCGCCATGGTGCTGGCTGCCAGGCAGCGCGGCGTACAGGTCACCGGGGTGCACCCGGCGCGAATCATGCGTGATCCCGGACACTCCCCGGGGCGTCCCCGGCCTGGTCAGCGGGCCTGGGGCGTCCCGGCCCGCGGTCCTGACCCCGAGCAGCGCCGCCAGACCCGCGAGCGGTCGCAACGGGACATGGCGTGGACGCAAGTCGGCTGGCACGGGCAGAGATTACCTCTGTTCACGGCCTCATGAGCCGGACGTGCGGACGCTTGGCATAGTCCGGCGGTATCCGCAGCGTCTGCAGCGCGAACTTTGCCACGTGGTAGAAGACGGGGCCGGCGATCTCATCACCGTAGTAGCCGCCTTTCGTGGGGTCCTGGACGTTCACGGCCACCACGAGCTGCGGGTTGTCGGCGGGGACGATGCCGATGTAACTCGACCCGTACTCGCACAGGCAGCTCTGCCCCGGCGCGGCCTCCTGGGAGGTACCCGTCTTGGCCGCGACCGTGTACCCGGGGATGATTCCCCACGGCTCGCCGCCCTGGGCGTCGACCATGGGCACCTGCTGCAGGATCGCCATCAGCTCCTTGGCCGTCTTCGGCTGGATCACCCGGGTCTGCTTCGCTGCAGACGCTGGCGTGAACGTTCCGGCGCCGTTGGTCGTGCCGGCGACGATCGACGGCGTGACGCGCACCCCGCCGTTCGCGATCGTCGCGTAAACGCTGGCCATCTGCACCGCGTTCACGGCGACGCCCTGCCCGAAGGACAGGGTGTACCGCTCGTCGCCCCACCACTGCGAGGGCACCGGCAGGATCCCCGAGGTCTCGCCTGGCAGGTTGAGCCCGGTTGGCTCGCCCAGCCCGAACGCCTTGAGGTAGTCGTACTGGATCTGCGGGCTGACGTGCTGGACCACCTGCACCATGCCGTCGTTGAGCGAGTTCGCGATGATCCCGGCGATCGTGTACCTCGCCGTCGGGTGGTATTCCCCGTCGTGGAACGAGAAGCCGTCGACCGCGATCTGGTCCGGCACCGTGTAGGTGCTCATCGGCGTCTGCCCGCCGCGCTCCATCGCGGCGGCGGCGGTGATGACCTTGGCCGTGCTTCCCGGCTGGAACACGTTCTGCACCGGGATGTCGGTGGTCGCGGCCACGCTGGCCGGGTCCGATGGGTTGAACGTCGGGTACTGCGCGAGCGCCAGGATCTGCCCGGTATGCGGGTCCATCACCACGACCGAGCAGTCCTTCGCGCGCGCCGCCTTGACCTCCGCGGCGCAGGCCTGCTCGGCTTCGAACTGGATGTCGGCGTTGATGGTCAGCTTCAGGCTGCCGGCCGCCACCGGGGCGCGGAGGGTCTGCTCGGTGCCGGGAATCGGCTGCTGCGTCGGGCCGAGCTCGACCTCCTCACTGCCGTCCCGGCCGGTGAGCAGGGAGTTGTACTCCTGCTCGAGCCCTGCCTCGCCACGCAAGTCGCCAGCGGCGTCGGGGTTGGTGAAGCCGATGAGGTTCGCGGCGAGTTCGCCGTTCGGATAGACGCGCGAGTAGCTCGGGTCCTCGGCGATGCCCGGCAGATCGAGCCCGCTGATCCGGGTGCCGGTCGCCGCTGGCACATTCTTCTTCAGCACCTGGTACTGCGGCGAGCTCGGGTCATCGATCAGCGCGAGGACGGCCGGCTGAGTCATGCCGAGGGGCCCGGCGAGCGCGGCGGCCACCTGCGCACGCTTGGCCTGGGGTATCTGGACAGGGTCGGCGTAGACCAGGTCGGTCTGCACGGTCAACGCGAGAATCGTGCCGTCGCTGCTGGTGATGGAGCCGCGCACGACCGGGACGGGGATCGGCTGCGGTGGCAGCATCTGCTGCTGCGCGGCCGCCCGGTACTGCGACCAGTGCAGTCCCTGCAGCTGCACCAGCCGGGCGGCGATGAGGACGAGCCCGAGCCCGATGCACACCAGCGACAGGCTCAGCCGGCGGCCGTGCCCGGCCCGGCGCACCCCGGGACGGGCAGGCACGGCCCGGGCCTGGGGAGGCCGTGCCTGCATGGGCCGGCCAGCGCGGCTGCGGCGGTTACCGGCCTGGCTGGCACCGCTGCCCGGCCTGCCAGCACCGCCGGTGCGCGGCCGGACGGCATCGCCGCCCCGCTGCCGGCCGGCACCGCCAGGCTGCCGGCCGGCACCCGCCCGGGGGGGCCGGCGGGCCGCCGGCGTCCTGCGGTCGGCGGCCGGCCGACGGCCCGGGCCCTCGCCGGGTGTCACGGGGTATATCCGGGTACCGCGTACGCTCCCTGAGCCTGAGGCGGCATGGTGTATCTGCGGCCGGTCTTCACGTTGACGAAGTTGAGCACCTGCTGCGCCCGCATGCCCAGCTGCAGCGCGCGCTGCTCGATCGAGGCTGGCGACTGCTCGGACGCCACCTGCTGCTGCAGTTCCTGCACCTGCTGCGTTGCTGTCGCGTTGCTCTGCTGCAGGTTATCGATCTTGTACGACGCCGCGGCAAGGGTCGTGTTGATCACCAGCAGGCAGACGAGCCCGCCGCCGAGCAGGCCGAGCAGGAGCAGGATGAAGGGGGTCCGCGACGTTGGGCGCCGTCCGGCGGCATGCAGGTCCCGCGCCGCGCCCGCGGCACGGGCCCGCGCGGGAGCCGCGGCCGGCCCGGCTGCCCGTGAACGGGGCGTGGAGGGCGGGGATGGCACCGAGGGCACCGGCGGCGGAGCGGGGGCCGGGGAGGGGGGTGCGGGGTCGGGGACACGGCGCAGCGGCCGGCCGGGACGGCCCAGGCGAGCCGGACCCGCCTGGCGGGCCTGGCGCGACTCGGGCGGCGGTCCCTGCGGAGGGCGACCTGGCTTCCTTGGCGGCGTCTTGACCGTGGTATTCATCCGGCTCTTCCCGTTCTCTGTGTGCTGCAGCCGCGGGTCACGCCGCCGCCCTTACTCGCTCGGCGGCCCTCAGGCGCACCGAAGCTGCGCGCGGGTTAGCCGCCACTTCCGCAGCCGCCGGCCGTTCCGCGCCCCTGGTGAGCAGCCGGAACTGTGGCCGGGCGGTCTCGAGCTGGACCGGCAGGCCGGGCGGCGTCGTGTCGGCCGCGCTCGCCGCCAGCCCCCGTTTGACCAGGCGGTCCTCGAGGGAGTGGTAAGCGAGCACTACGATCCGGCCGCCGACGGCCACGGCGTCGAGCGCCGCGGGCAGGGCCAGCTGCAGCGCCTCGAGCTCGCCGTTCACCTCGATCCGCAGCGCCTGGAAGGTGCGCTTGGCCGGGTTGCCACCGGTCCGCCTGGCCGGAGCCGGTATCGAGTCGCGGACGATCTCGGACAACCGCATGGTCGAGGTGAGCGGGGCCTTGGACCTCTCCCTGACCACGGCGTCCGCGATCCGCCGGGCAAAGCGCTCTTCGCCGTACTCGCGCAGCACCTGGGCGAGGCGCGCGGCAGGGTAGGTGTTGACCACGTCGGCCGCTGTCAGCGGGCCCGACCGGTCCATCCGCATGTCCAGCGGCGCGTCCCGGGAGTAGGCGAAGCCGCGGTCAGGATCATCGAGCTGGGGTGACGAAACCCCGAGGTCGAACAGGATGCCCTGCACGCTCGGCAGGCCGAGCGAGGCCAGGATTTCGTGGATCGCGTCGTACCGGGCGCGGACCAGAGTGACCCGGCCGGCGTACGGCGCGAGCAGCGTGCGCGACTGCTCGATCGCGGCGTCGTCGGCGTCCACGCCGATCAGCGTCAGCCCGGGATGCTGGCTCAGCAGCGCGCCGGCGTGCCCGGCGCGGCCGAGCGTGGCGTCGAGCAGAACCGATCCTTCCGGCTGCAGCGCGGGCGCGAGCAGGGCCAGCACCCGGTCGATCATGACCGGCACGTGCCCTGATCCCGTCGTGGCCATCGGCCCCCCTTCGCGCGGAATGCGTTTTTGACCCAGAAAGCTGCAGCACCGGAAAGCGCCCGTTGGCATGCTTGCCCGGCCAGGTCCCCATCCGCGCAAAAGCGCTGATGGGCACTGCGCCGATGACGCTGGCCGCCTGGCGCCGGGGAAGTGACGTCAGCCGGCCGGCCACCCAGCGCGGGTGGAGACCTCGCCGGGCACCCCGTGATGCGGGCGCCAGCTCAGAGAAGCCCGGGCAGCACCTCCTCCGACGCCTCGGAGAACGCGTCCTCCTGCTGGTCCAGGTAGCTGGCCCAGGCCGCGGAATCCCAGATCTCCAGCCGGGTGTTGGCCCCGATCACCACGCAGTCACGCTGCAGCGCTGCGTACTCCCGCAGCGCGGGCGGGATCGTGATCCGGCCCTGCCGGTCCGGTATGTCGTCGGACGCGCTGGCGAAGAAGACCCTGCTGTAGTCCCTGACGGCCTTGGCGGTTACCGGTGCGGTCCGCAGCACCTCGGTGATCCGGCCGAACTCCGACTGCGGGAACACGTAGATGCACCGCTCCTGGCCCTTGGTCAGGACAAGTCCGTGCGCGAGCTCTTCGCGGTACTTGGCGGGCAGGAACAGCCGTCCCTTGTCGTCCAGGCGGGGCGTGTGAGTACCGAGAAACACCGGCCTCACCTCCCGAGTCCCCCACCCGCGCGCTTCCTGAGGCATACTCTGCCCCACGGCCCTCCACTGTACTCCACAATCCCCCACCGTCAACGAACAAGAGCACCCGGCTGGGCCAGATTCCCCCACAAGGCCGAGGTCATGGCGGTGGAGCGTGGTGGAGGGGCGGTGCAGGGGTGGTGGTGGGGAGGAGGAGGGAGAGCGGTGGGGAGGAGGAGGGAGAGACGCAGGAAGAAAGGGCCGGACCGCAGCGGGGGGGACGAGTCGCGTGCGCGGCCCCGCACGTCGTACTGTCTGACGCACGGCCCCGCCGGCCGACTGACCGAACTTCAACCGGTGGGCCGAGGAGCGCGCCGAGGTTGACGCGAGGAGGACATGTGGTCATCGACACGGGGAACCAGGCGGACAGCAGGAGGCTCGAGGAGCTCGTGCCGGTCGCCCACCGCGTCAGCGCCGCCGTGGAGACCGTGATCTCCGGCAAGCCGGGAGCGATCAGGCTCGCGATGACCGTGCTGCTCGCCGAGGGGCACGTGCTCATCGAGGACGTGCCGGGGGTTGGCAAGACCCTGCTGGCCAAGGCGCTGGCCAGGTCCATCGACTGCTCGGTCCGCCGGGTTCAGTTCACGCCCGACCTGCTCCCCGGCGACCTGACCGGGGTCAGCGCGTTCAACCAGGAACTGCGGGAGTTCGAGTTCAAGCCCGGCCCCGTCTTCGCCAACATCGTGCTCGGCGACGAGATCAACCGGGCGTCGCCCAAGACCCAGTCCGCTCTGCTGGAGTGCATGGAGGAGCGCCAGGTGACCGTCGACGGCGCCACCTATCCGCTGGAGCTGCCGTTCATGGTGATCGCGACACAGAACCCGATCGAGATGGAGGGGACCTATCCGCTGCCCGAGGCACAGCGGGACCGGTTCACTGCACGCATCTCGATCGGGTACCCGGACCGCGACGCGGAGCTCGCGATGCTGGATTGGCACGGATCGTCATCGCCGCTCGACGAGCTTGAGCCGGTCGCCCACGGCAGCGACATCCGCGCCCTCATCGTCGCGGTCCGCGGCGTTCACGTGGCGCAGGCGATCAGGCAGTACATCATCGGCCTGGTCAACGCCACGCGGTCATCGCAGGAACTCAGGCTCGGCGCGTCGCCCCGGGCCACGCTGCACCTGCTGCGCGCGAGCCGCGCCTTCGCGGCGCTCGACGGGCGGGACTTCGTGATTCCCGATGACGTGCAGGCGCTCGCCGAACCGGTGCTTGCCCACCGGCTGCTGCCCACGCCCGAGGCGATGGTGAGTCACGAACCCCCCGAGCAGGTGCTGGCCCGGATCGTGGAGAAGCTGCCGCTGCCGCAGGTCAAATAGACGGCCGCGGGTTCGGTGGCCCGCCGGGAGTCCGGGCCATAGATTGGAACCCGCAGGGCGGAAGGAGGCGGGGACGTGCGATCGTGGCTCGCGGCGTTCACCACCCGCGGTACGTCGTTCCTCGCCGCCGGGTTCGCCGCGGCCGTGACCGGGCTGTTCCTCGGCGAACGCGACCTGGTCAGCGTGGGCATCCTGCTGCTGGTGCTGCCGCTGTTCTCGGCGCTGGCGGCGGGCCGGGCGCGCTACCGTCTCAGCTGCGTCCGCAGCATCTCCCCGTCGCGCGTGGCCGCCGGGCAGACCGCGCAGGCCACGCTGCGGCTCGAGAACGTCTCCCGGCTGCCGACCGGGTTGCTGCTGGCGGAGGACGTGGTTCCGTACGCGCTCGGCACCCGTCCCCGGTACGTGCTGAACGGTATCGAGCGCGGCGGATCGCGCGAGCTGAGCTACCCGCTCCGCTCCGACCTGCGCGGCAGGTTCGTCGTCGGCCCGCTCGAGATCCGGATTGCCGATGCGTTCGGGCTGGTCGAACTGGGCCGGTCCTTTTCCGCCAGCACCACCTTCGTGGTGACGCCCAAGGTGGTTCCGCTGCCGCGCGCGATCGTCACCGGCAGCTGGCTCGGCGAGGGGGACGGCAGGGCCCGTGCGATGGCCGCCGCCGGAGAGGACGACGTGGTGCCGCGCCCCTACCGGGACGGCGATGAGCTGCGCCGGGTGCACTGGCGCTCCACCGCCAGGTACGGCGAGCTCATGGTGCGCCGTGAGGAGCAGCAGTGGCGCAATCGCGTGCTGCTGTTGCTCGACACCAGGCGCGGGGCGCACGCGGGCAGCGGGGCAGGTTCGTCCTTCGAGTTCGCGGTCAGCACCGCCGCCTCCGTCGGCGTGCACCTTGCGCATGAGGGTCTTGGCGGTCAGCTGGTCACGGACACCGGAGCGGTCACCGCTCCCGGCACATTCGAGGACGTGCTGCTCAACTCGCTGGCCGTGATGAACCAATCGCGAGGCCGCGACCTGGGCGCCGGCGTGGCGGCGCTGCGCAGCAGCAGCGGTCTGCTGGTCGCGGTGATGGGGCGGCTGTCTCCCGGCGCGGCCAGGCAACTCGCCGCGAGCCGCCGCGACACCGGCCCGGCGATCGCCCTGCTGCTCGCGGTGTCCACGTGGGCCAATCCGGCCCAGGATCGGCGGTCAGCCAGTGCCGCCGCGGGCTCCCCCGGGCCGGACGGGCCGCAGCAGCCAGAGACCGATCAGGCCGCGGCCATCCTCAGGGCGGCGGGCTGGCGGGTGGTCTGCCTCGACGCGAGCAGCCAGCTCGCGGTCGCGTGGCAGCAGCTCGGCATGCCCTCGTCCAAGCCGCCGGGCGCGCGGGGAACGCGGGGAGCCGCGGTATGAACCCCAGGCTCACCCTGACCGCGGCCGTGGCCGTGATCCTGGCGTCGGTGTCGCTGTACCCTCTCATCCAGAACGCCTCGTGGTTCTGGGCCGGGATCGGCGCGGTCATCGCCGCGGCCATCGCCGGGACGGCCACCAGGCTGCCGCCGGTGGCGGCGGCGGTGGCGACGTCGGTGCTCGCGCTGATCGCCGTGGCCCCGCTGCTCGCCGGCCCGAGCCTTGGGCTGCGGGCGCTTGGCGTGATCATCGTCGCGATCACCGCCGCAAGCCGGCCACGGCTGCGGGTGCTGCAGGTGCTCGCCTGCCCCATCGCCTACCTGGCCGCGCTGCTGATCTACCTGAATGCGGTGCTGGCCGCCCGGCTGTCGATCGCCGGCTTCGTGCCTACCCGGGCATCGGTTTCCTACCTGTCGTCTCTTGTCAGCCAGGGCCTGGCCGAGCGCTACTTCGAGCCGCCGGTGCCGAGCACCCCGGGGATCGTGCTTCTGGCGGCCGCGGGCATCGGCCTGATGGCGGCGGCCACCGACCTGATAGCGGTCCGGCTGCGCAGCCCGGCCATCGCTGGCCTGCCCCTGCTCGCGCTGTACTGCGTCCGGATCACCACGAGCGCGAAGCAGGGCGGTGTCGGCGCCACGATCGTGTTCTGCCTCGGCATGATCGGCTACCTGGCGCTGCTCGCCGCCGACGGGCGGGAACGGCTGCGCATCTGGGGCAGGCTGGTCACCGTCTGGCAGAGCTCGGCCCCCGAGCCAGCCGAGGCCGCCGAGGCGCCGGACACCAGGGCGCTCGCGGCGTCGGGCCGCCGCATCGGGCTCGCCGCCGCCTGCATCGCGCTGGCGGTCCCGCTGCTGGTTCCCGGTATCAACGTGCACGACCTGTTCCGGTCCGATTCGGCCGGCCCCGGGACCGGCGGCGCCCCGATCACGACGCCCGAGCCCCTGGTCCAGATGCGGCAGCAGCTGCTTGATACCACGCCGCGGACCGTGCTGACCTACACCACCAACGCCAAGAATCCCAGGTACCAGTACCTGCAGGTGTACGTGCTGAACTACGCCGCGGCGCCGCAGGCCTGGAACCTGGTGCTGCCGGTGACGCAGGCATCTGTGGCGGTGGGCAACAGCCAGTCGGTGGCCGGGTTCGGTGTGGCCGCCGGCACGCCGGTCACCAAGCCCACCACCAAGATCACGCTCAGCCAGGGAACGGTGGGATACGACGCCAAGCTCGGCGTTCTTCCGCTGCCTTACGCGCCGTCCAAGCTGCAGATCGGGGAGAACGGCTGGCTGGAAGACGACGCGACGCAGATGGTGTACGCGACCGAGCCGGAGCTGTCCGGCCTGAGCTACACGGTGACGAGCACCGAGGTCCAGCCAGAGCAGAAACAGGAGAACCTGGCCGCCTCCTACCCGCCGTCCATCAGGAACAACTATCTGTACTTCCCGTCCGGCCCTCACGGGGAACTCGCCAAGCTCGCCAGGCAGATCACCAAGGGCGCCAGCACCCCGTACCAGAAGGCGCAGAAGCTGGAGAGCTACTTCCAGTCCGGAAAGTTCGTTTACAGCCTCAGCGTCAGCCTGCCGAACGGCATCCGCGGCCTGGAAGAGTTCCTGTACGACACCCGCACCGGCTACTGCCAGCAGTTTGCCTTCGCGATGGCCGGCCTCGCCCGCCTGGTCGGCATCCCGTCCCGGATCGCCGTCGGCTACACGGCGGG
>Ga0208725_1000236_pt1 | contig 12779 bp, 8 predicted proteins | sample MicForSoSWNH13_O_FD_188004 | JGI IMG/M metagenome (GOLD analysis project Ga0208725, IMG submission 188004) | Forest soil microbial communities from Harvard Forest Long Term Ecological Research site in Petersham, Massachusetts, USA - MetaG HF011... | ecosystem: Environmental > Terrestrial > Soil >... | reverse complement strand
AGCGGCCACCTTAGGCGTATCAGCCGCCGGAGCGAACACCCGCGAACTGCTTATTGCGCGTCGGTGACCTTGCCCTTCACGAACGTTACCTTGAGATCTTTATATACGTAAATCTGCTTGGGGCCCAGATTCAAGATCTTGTCTGGCTGACCCAGTATCGCGGTCACTTGATCCGGCGTCTGACCAATCTCCACCGTCGCTGGCGGCGCCGCCGGGGCTGCGGGCGCCGCGGGCGCAGCTGCCGGAGCGTCCGCCGCCGCAGGCTGTTGCGCATCGCCTCCCGCCGCCTGGTCCGGCTTTGCAGCATCGTCCGATTTCGCGGAATCGTCAGCCTGAACTGTGAGGACTTCCGCCACCAGACTCAGCACCTGATCCGCGCTGAGGTTCGAGCCTTTCGGGTAAATGAATTTGAGCTGCGAGTAATACCGAATATCCTGATAAGGATCGCTGAACAAGGTGAATAGAACACCGTCGGGCTGCAGAGCGATTCCCGTCACCCAGAATTTCTCGCCGGTAACAAACTGCCGCCCCTGAACGGTCTGCGGCGGTGGATGTCCGATCATGCTGCCAAAACCCTGCAGCTTTTGATGAACGCCGTATGCTCCTTCGGAGAGCTTACCGCCGCTATAGGTGTTTACCGGAGGTACTTGCGTTGTGGTGGGGTACATCAGCAGCTTATCTTTCTGCAGTACCAGCACAGCGCCGGCGGTCACGATGTCGCTCTTATCATCTGTCGGCTTGGTGAGCTGGTACTTCGCTTCCAGTTGACTCTGCACGGAACCCTGCGCTCCCGCAGTGAACCATGGAAAAATTCCCGCGACCGCCAGGACGGCGATTTGCATTCGAATCGGAAGTCTGGCCTTCATTGATAACTTCTCCTTGGGCGTGGCTAGCCCTGCGGTTTTCTTCGGAAATCGTGAAATTCGGCGACGAAACTCGGAGACTGCGCTTTTTGCTTCAAACATCGCAGAATCGGGAACGCCAGTGACTTTCACCACCGGCGCTCCGATCCCGTTTGCCTGCTCACGGTGCTCCAATGTTGGCACCGTAACCGCGAGCGTGACTTTGTACTAGTCGTTGCCCTGGCCGCTAGGCGCCGCTGCTTGGTCCGATTGCACGTCGGCTTCGGCCTTGTCGGCATCCGCCTGCTGCGCCGCCAGTTCGTCTTTCACCGACGTATCCGGCTTCACTTGGCCATCGGGATTGGGCTTCGTCTTGGTGTCAGGAGCCGCCGGGAGCCCGTTCTTCCCTTGGTTGTCCGCGAGGGTCTTGAGGCCTGAATCCAGCTGCTCGCGGAAGTGGTTGTGCATTTCCTGCAGGTCGTCAACGCTCACCGCGACTTGCGAACCCGACGCGCAATCGGATTTCTGGCTCGCGCTGACCAGTACCTTCACGTTCTTGTTCGCGTCCGGAGTGTCGTCAATTCGTGTGACGACGTCTCCGGCGGATAGCGAGCAGTCCGCGCCGTCCGGTCCCGTCTCGTTCAGCACGTCGCTGACGATAAAGGTGCGGTGGTTGGGATCCAAAGCCGCCGGGACCTCTTCGGGCGGGTTTGCATCGGCAGACGCATTTGCTGCCGCTGGCGCTGCTGCCGCAGGTTGCGGTGCCTGGGCGGCTGCTTGTTCCGCAGCCAGCTGGGCCTTCACTTCATCCGCGATTGCCTGCTTCACTTCTGGCGTTAGCGCCGGCGCACCGCCACCGCCGCTATTACTGGCATCCTGTTGTGCGCCGGCGTCGCCTTGCCCTTGCGCCGCCGCGGCATTCGCATTCGCCGCCGCCTGCGCTTCATACGCTGCCTGCAGGTTCTGGCTGATTACATAATCCGTCATCCACAATGCTGCGGTCGCATAAGCTGGATACGGGTTGAAGTAGTACCCGTAGGCTCCGTACCAAGGCGCTCCGCCCCAACCCCATGAATAAACAACCGGCGCCGCCCAAGGATTGTAGGCCCAGCCATAGAATGCCGGACCATAGTAGTAAGCAGGCACATAACCGTAGTAGTAGCCTCCGTGGTAGTAGCCACCGCGGTATCCATACGCATAATAGTGCCCCCCACGGTAGTACGTTCGCCCCATGTACCGGCGCCCGTCGCGTCCCCGGTAGCCGCGCTCGCCATAGCCGTATCCATGGCGCCCGCTATTCACCAGCCGCCCGCCGCCCCGACGCTCTGAGACGACCCTCGTGCTTCCGTGCGGTCCACGCGTGATCGTTGCTCCATGCGCCGTATGGATCGAAGTAACGTGGCCGTTAGAAACGCGAGCCGTATTGCCACTCTTGGTGGTCACGGTCTTTGCAGGGGCCGCGTGTGCCGTGCTGCCCTTGCCGGCTGTGTTCGTCGCGCCAGCCTTACCACCCGCAGCCGTTGTGCCCTTGCCGCCAGCCGTCGTCGTTGCGCCCTTACCAGCGGTTGTTGTCGTCGCTCCTTTTCCCGCGGTGGTGGTTGTAGTCCCTTTGCCAGCAGTGGTTGTTGTGGCACCTTTGCCGGCAGTGGTCGTTGTCGCGCCCTTGTTCGCAGTGGTCGTCGTCGCGCCCTTATTCGCTGTGGTTGTTGTTGTTCCCTTGTTCGCTGTAGTGGTCGTGGTTCCCTTATTGGCGGTAGTCGTCGCACCTTTGTTGGCTGTGGTTGTCGTGGTGCCGTGATTGGCGGTCGTCGTAGTCGTGCCGTGGTTGGCAGTCGTGGTGGTGCTGTGATTGGCCGTGGTCGTTGTGCCGTGGTTGGCTGTCGACGCGCCCCCACCGCTAGGATGAGAGCCTCCGGTGCTGCCACCGCTCGGATGCGAAGCGGGAGCCGAAGGATGCGATGCAGGCGCTGGCGCGCTCTTAGTCTTCTGCCCCAAAGCCAGGCTGGGGACCGTGATCAGGCTCAGGATTAACAGCCACCTTGCCACGATTGTGGTGCTGGGCTGGGTCAATTTCATCGTAACTCTCCTCTAGAAATTTGAAATTTCGACTGCGACTCTACTGCCAAGCACGTGCGATCCCTGATAATTCCCCGGCACCCGCCGCGTCAGAGCATCCCAACGCTGCCGTGCTGAATTCGATCTGTTTAGACGCTGTGTTTCGCTCTCGATAACTGCTTCAAGGGTTGCGCCAGCACTGTCCGGAAGGATTGCATTCTGCAACGAGAATATTAGGCTGGTTGCGCACGACCTCGGCACCGGATCGGCCCGAAGCGGCCCTCCAATTCACATTGCGCAAATGCGTCTGAAAAACCGTCACTCCCGGGAAAGATTTTTGCCTCACCGCCGATTTACGGCGGCCACTGAGTCGCTACCCGCGCTCACGCAAATCCGTGGTACACGCCCCAGGATGGCGTCATCCGGCCGGATTGGAAGCTATCGTGGAAGAAGATAGGCTCGCCGCGCGCCCCTGTCAAGCCCGGAGAATCGCTTCGCCGCTCAAGACTCACCACTGTTCGCGCACTGTCCCCGCCGAGTCGCTCCATACCCACATCCTATGCAGCAGACTCTTTCACTCTGGCGCAAATGTCGTATTATGTCGGCAGCTTTCGGGCCTCCTGGACCGATCGTTCTAAAACCGCAGAGGCCAAATGACTGACGACGTCACTGGCGCACGCAAAGGCGACTACCTGATCCTCGGCACGCTGGGCGCCGGAGGCATGGGCAAGGTCTATAAAGTTCGCAACACGCTTTCCGACCGCGTCGAGGCCATGAAAGTTTTGCTGCCGGATCTTTCCGAGCAGCAGGAACTCGCCGACCGTTTCTTGCGCGAGATAAAAGTTCTCGCCAGCCTGCATCATCCGAATATCGCCGAGCTGCGCACCGCTCTCACCATCGGCAATCAACTCGTGATGATCATGGAGTACGTCGAAGGCACCACACTCGCCTCCCGCCTGCAACAAGGTGACGTCCGCTACGCCGACGCGCTCGTCTATTTCGATCAAGTGCTCGCCGCACTCGCTTGCGCCCATTCGCAGAGAATCGTGCATCGCGACATCAAGCCCGCCAACATCATGCTCGCTCCCTTCGGCGTCGTTAAGCTGATGGACTTCGGCATCGCACGCTCCGGCAACGACATGGGCCTCACCATGACCGGCACCACGCTTGGCTCCGTCGCCTACATGTCTCCCGAACAAGTGCGCTGCGAGCCTCTCGACGGCCGCTCCGATCTCTACTCCGTCGGCGTTTCGCTGTACGAGACGATCACGGGGCAGCGTCCCTACGTCAGCGACAACAACTTCGAAGTGATGCAGGCGCATCTGCAAGTGCCGCCGACCGCGCCGATCGAGTTGAAGCCGGATATTCCGCCAGGCCTGAACCAACTGATTCTCATGGCCATGGCCAAGAATCCCGCGCAACGATTCCAGACCGCCGACGCCATGCGCGGCGCGCTGCGCAGCGTCGCGCCTGTGCTGGGCGAACCAACTCCGTTTGCGCCGATGATTCCTGCGGAATCAACGCTCGACGTGGGAGCGCCGCAGACGTCGCGCCCTTCGACGCCCAGCGCTGCGCGTGCGGTCACCGCTCGGCCACTAACAGCTCAGCCCATTACGGCGCGCCCAGTCACGGCGCGTCCGCTAAGTGCGCAGCCGCTTCATCAGCCGCCCACGACTCCGGTTCCGCCGCTTGCGCCGACGATTCCGCTGGCTGGCCCGGCCTCGCATTACTCGCAAGCAGAAGCTTCAGCGTCAGGAGTCGCGACGGCGCAAGCGAGCTCCGGAAATCGCAGTCCGCTTTACATCACTCTCAGTGTCGTCATCATGCTTCTGGTGTTGGCTGCGGCTGGGTTCGGCGCGAAACGCTGGATGGACGCGCGCTCGTCCGAAAGCTCCACTACCACGTCGGCTGATAATCCATCCGTCGCTGCCCCAACGCCTTCCGCGGATGTGACGGCCGCGCCGGTGATGCCCGCGATGCAGCCGGTGCCCGCGGCGAATCCCACTCCCGGCAAGCCCAACACAGCCGCGAGCGCGAAGCCGCGTACTACCACGCCAACAGCCGCGCAGAATCCATCGCCGCAGCCGCAGCAACAGGTTGTGCAGCAGCCAGCTATGCCGCAGCAAACCGTAGCGCAGCAATCAACCGCAGCAACGCAGCCACCTTCAAACGCGCAGCCCGACCGTCGCGCGGCTGAGCAATCCGCGAGGAAGACTGTGGCATCTGCCGCGCAACTCGCGGCGTTGGAGCACGAGGAGTTCGACGAGCTTGAGGCGCGCGACAACAAAGTGAACGCGCGCATCGCGGCGCTGCCACAGCAGCCTGGCGCGGATGTGGCTGCGGCACAACAGATGGCGCGCAATGAATTGGTGCTCGCGCAACGAGCGCTGCAGCAGGGCGACATACAAAACGCCCAGAAGTATATGGAACAAGCGGAAGCGGATATAACCAAGATCGAGAAAATTCTCGGCCGCTGAGCTGGCTTCCGCCTCGCGCGAATCTACTGTTTGGAGACGTTGACGAAATAAAGGTCGGTCGCCACATCGAATTCGTTTTTCTTCAGCGGTGTTTTCATCGTCTGCCAATAAGTAGTGGCCTGAATGATCTGCCAATCAGTTTTCTTCCCGACGCGAATGGGCATGGCGAAATCCGGCTCGTCCGCCTGCCAGCGATAATCCACGGTGCCATCCGCTTCATTGAATTTCAGCTCGAGCGTGGGAATCGCCGTGTGGCGCAGATACTGGTCGAAGAGCGGCGTCAGATAGAGCTGGGTCCGCTGGTTGAAATACGCGACCACGTCTTCCGTCATGATGTTCTGATATTTAAAATGCTGGTAGAAATCGCGGATCAGCGCCCACCAGCGCGCATCGTCGTTGATCACGTTGCGCAGCGTATTCAGGAAAAGCGCGCCCTTGAAATACATATCCTGCGGGGGAGTGGCCGCGATGCCGCGCTCGGCAATGATCGGTTCGCGGTTTTGCACTTTGGGTTTGTAACCGTTGACGTACTTCAGCGCGTCATCGTGACCAAAAGTGTATTCCACGTAGAGAACTTCCAGATAAGTGGTCCAGCCTTCGTGAATCCACATGTCTGAGCGGTCCGCCGCTGAGACGGCGTTGCCGAACCACTCGTGCCCGCTTTCGTGAATGATGATGAAATCGAATTTCGGGCTGACGGCAACGCCTGTCCAGTCCCGTCCCAGGTAGCCGTTGGTGAAATGGTTTCCATAGGCGACCGCGCTCTGATGCTCCATGCCGGAATAAGGCACCTCGACCAGCTTGTAGCCATCCTTCTTGAAAGGATATTCGCCGAAATAATGCTCGTAAGCCTCGATCATGCCCTTGGCCTGCGCGAATTGTTTTTTGGCCTTCTCCAGATCTTCCGGCAGCACGTAGAAATCCAGCGGCAAGTCGCCCAACTGATCTGAAAAGTGCACGTAGTTGCCGATGTTCAGCGCTACGTCATAATTGTTGATGGGATATTGCACCAGCCAGTCCCAGCGAGTGTAGCCGTCGCCCAGATCGGTTTTGCCCAGAAATTTTCCATTGGAAACATCCACCAGGCCGCTGGGAATTGCGACGCTGATCTGCATGTTCTCGACTTCATCGCGCCACTGATCTTTGTTCGGCCACCAGACGCTCGCGCCGATGTCTTCGCACGCGGTGTAAATCCAAGGGCGCCCCGCGGGATCCTTGCCGAAAGTGAAGCCGCCAAAGCGCGCAGTCGTGAGCGGATGTCCCGAGTAATAAAAATCAATCGTGTATTCCTGCCCCGCGTGCAGCGTCTCAGGAAAATCCACGAACACCGCGCCAGAATCGCGGACATATTGCAGCGGAGTCGTGCCAAGCAGGATTTTGTCCACCCCGAGCGCGGAATGCAGATCCAGTTGAATGCGCGTGCCGTCCTGCAGCATCTTGAAACGGATGGAATTCTTGCCGCTGATCGTCTGCTTATCCGGATCGACGCGGATGTCAAGATGGTAGGAGAGCAAGTCGTTGTTGACGCGGTAAGGCCCGTAGGCCCCGCGCAAAATGTCCGCCAGCGTGATTGGAGCGGGCGCTGGCGCCGGTGCGGTGGCGGGTGGTCGTTGCCAGGCTGGTGAAGAAGCCGGAGAAGTAGCCTGCCAGGCTGCGGAGCCCGAGACGGCAGCGGTCCCAAACACGAGAAAAACCGCAACCTGCGCCGAGCGTTTGCAGAAATTCGATCCGAACATCCGGCTAGGTCTCCCGTGGGCCTGAATGGCTGCTCCGCTAGAAAAATAACACGGCGGGAATCTCCGTACCAGCGCGAGGAAAACCGCAGAGCGCCCAGAATCTGCGCCGGGCGGGCATTACCATCTGGGGCCTGAACTGATTGTGCAATCAACTTGAGGGCGGCTATTGCTTCCTGGACGACGCTCGGCTACAACTGCTCCCGCACTGTTGGGATTTCCCGGCAAAAAGAGGAACCCGGTAAGACGCCCCACCCGAAGTTGCTAAAAAATCGCGCGAGGAATTGCGACCGACTGATCACAAGGGAACCGATGAGCGGAACTGACGAGATGCACGTTACGAATCGCACTGCACAGTTGCGCCGTATAGTCGGCGCACGCTTGCGCCGCGGAGGATTTCACTTTCTTTGTGCGGCGATGGTGGCGCTGCTGTGCCTGGCTCTGGCCACCCGGCTGCGGGCCGACACGATTTCCGGCACGGTGAAGGATCCCTCCGGTGCTGTCGTGGCGGGAGCGCGCATCGAAATCAGCGGCGGCAACATAACGCAGCCGATCGTGCTCACGTCCGATGAAAGCGGCAAATTCGCGGCGCCCAATCTGAATCCAGGGAATTATTCCGTGCGGGTGTCGAAGGACGGCTTCGACGATGTGGTGAAGGCGGTAGAGCTGAAGGGCGCGGCAGAGCTCGCGCTGGGCCTGACCATCGCGCAGCAGAAGACTAGCGTGAACGTGACCGAGAAAAGCTCGGCGTTCGCGAATTCCGATGCGGGCTACCGCCGGCTGCGCGACATGGGCCTGGGCGACACCTACCGGCTGGAAAATTTCACGCTGAACATGGACCTGGGAACTTTCCAATTCAAATCCGGAACCATTACTTTTCTCGCGCTCGTAGATCGCGTCGAAACGGGCGCGATTTTCGTGGGCCAAGGACATTTCACGCTGCAGCCCGCCGACGACATCAATAAGCGCGAGATGCTGCGCCGCAGCGGCGCTGCGAGCGCGGAGGAAGATTTCAGCGAAGCGGTGTTTCGTTTCACTGGCAACCAGTATGTGCGATTCACTACGGAGCTGGGCGGACGAACGGAAACGCCGCCGGAAGCGGCAGCGGTGTTTGCGCGCTGGAAGGACAAGGTCCGGCACCGGCGCGAAATTCCCGAAGGATTCACGCAGGCAATTCTGCAGAGTGAAACGATTGATAACGTAGACGCGGACGTGCTTGCGGCGATTGACAATCCGAAACATCCCGCGTTTTTCAACGCCTACATGCACGGGACGCCGCATAAGGACCTGCGCTTTTTCATTCGCGCGCGCGTGGGAGCCATTCCCCAACTGGATTCTCCCGAGGAAGTGGCGCTGATCAATTGCAACGGCGGGGAAATGGACGACGGCGTGTGGTATTCCGCGCACTTGCTATCCGAGCAGAGCGCGAACACCGCGAATTCGCGCGAGGACAAACGGCTATTTGCCACGCACCGCTACAACATTGAAACCGTAATCGCGAGGAACGATCACCTCTTCGGGCGCGCCACGATCGCGTTTGAGCCACTGATTGCCGGCGAACGGGTGATGAAATTCGGTTTGCTGCCGACGCTGCGGGTGACGCGCGTCACCGATCAGAACGGCCAGGACCTACATTTCATTCAGGAAAACAGAAAGGAGGACGGCTCGTTCTACGCCATCCTGGATGAACCACCGACGATGGGACAGGAACATGCGATCAGCGTCGACTACGTTGGCGATAAAGTGCTGGAGGACGCCGGCAACGGAAGTTATTACGTCAGCGCGCGCGATTCCTGGTATCCGAACCTGAACGGATTCGGCGAGAAGGCGCTGTACGACCTGACGTTTAAGGTGCCGCCCTCGAACGTACTGATCAGCATCGGCAAGCTGGAAGGGCAATCCACGGAAGCGGGATTCGCGGTGTCGCACTGGGTGACGCCTGTGCCGGTGGCCGTGGCGGGCTTCAACTACGGCCAATATAAAAAGATCGATTATCCGGACAGCATCACGCACTACAACCTCTCCGGATACTATTTGTCGGAATTGCCGAGCAGCTTGCAGCCATACGCGCACAGCGCATTTTTGAGCTCCATGTCTCCGACGGCGATGACCAAATACGCGCTGGACCAGACGCGCGCGCAGATGCAGGTGTGCACGATATTCTTCGGCAGGATGCCATATGACAGCGTGAGCATCACAGAGCAGCCGAATTTTAGCTTCGGGCAATCGTGGCCCGGCCTGGTGTATTTGCCGATCTCCGCGTACATCGATTCGACGCAGCGATGGATGCTGTTCGGGACAATCAATGCGAAGTTCACGGGGTTTGTGCAGGAAGTGACGCCGCACGAGGTGGCGCATCAGTGGTTCGGGCACGGAGTGGGCTGGGCTTCGTATCACGACCAGTGGCTCTCCGAAGGATTTGCGGAATTTGCCGCGGGACTATTTCTGCAGCAAGCGGTAGGGCCCAAGTGGCAGAAAGACTACATTGATTTCTGGGAGCGGCAGCGGGTGCGCATCCTGGAGAAAAATAATTTCGGCGTTTCGCCGAACGACGCAGGACCGTTGTGGCTGGGACTGCGGCTGATTTCGCCGCGCACGCCGCAAGCGTATCAGGGCGTGACGTACTCCAAGGGCGCTTATGTGTTGCTGATGCTGCGCTCGCTGATGTACGACGATCACGCGACGGGCGACAAACACGAACAAGCCTTCGTGGATATGATGCATGACTTCATGGAGAGCCACCGCAACGCGCCGGCTTCCACCGAATCGTTCAAGGCGATCGCCGAAAAGCACATGACCAAGCAGATGGACATCCAGCACAACGGCCGGCTGGATTGGTTCTTCGACGAATGGGTGTACGGCACGCAGGTGCCGCGCTACAGCTTCAAATATGAATTGAAGCCGGGCGAGGGCGGCCAAATCAAAATCCGCGCGGAAATCACGCAGAGCGAAGTGGACGAGCATTTCGCGATGTTTGTTCCGGTGTTTGCGGATTTTGGAAACGGCATGGTGCGCCTGGCCACGGTGGGAATCGTCGGAAATTCCACGCGGACGGTGGATTTCATTCTGGATCGCCAGCCGAAGAAGGTGGCGCTGAATGCATACAAGGACATTTTGGAGCGCTGACTTGTTTTGCGGCTGGCGGTTCAGGTTTGCGGATTTCCTGAATCCAGGTGGAGCCCCCGGCGAGGCCGATTGAGCGCCGAGCGATCCAGGCCCCGGTGAAACGCGCTACCGCAAGACCTTTACCCGCGTAAGGTGTTCCCCTGATGGTGCCATTTTTTGGAATAGGGAATACTGCGCCCGCTTCGTGAGTTTGCGACCGCAAGATTCGCGGCGCGCCGGGCGGCGTTGCACTGCCTGAAGAGTTGGAGCTCCTGTTGACTGGGCCTTGATGCCCAAGCGAGGAACCACATGCGAACGATCCTATTGATAGTCCTGGTGATCCTGCTGCTGGGAGCGCTGCCCACGTGGCCCTACAGCGCAGGCTGGGGCTACTATCCCAGCGGTGGGCTGGGACTGCTTCTATTGATTCTGATAATTCTGGCAGTGATGGGTAAATTGTGAGGCACAACAGATGAATCGTCCCACGGGCGTGACCGTCGCCGCGGTGCTGACGTTTTCAGGAGCGATGATCCTCGCGCTGACCTCGTGCGCCTTTTTTTCGGTTGGCGTGATGGTCGTCACCGGAGACGAAGGCCGGGCTCCTGTGTCGGAGGCGATCGCAGGAATGGCGCTTGCAGGAGCCGTCTGCTTGCTGATCCTAGCGGTGGCAGCCGGGTACATGGCGTTTAACGTCGTGGAACTGCGTGATTGGGCGCGGACGATATCCTTCACAGAAATCGCCGCGAGCACCAGAGAAAGATTGCGCAGCGCCCACGCCGCGCTCGCCGAGCTCCGTCGCGCTTGGTTCGCTGAATTAACTTCTCCGCACAAAAGCCGCAGGCTCGAACACCATCCGTGGCGGCGAATCTAAATCGCCGGCATGCAGCGCACAGCAGATCAAAATTCTCAGGGCATCACTGTTAATGTGAACTGCTGGGTGTGAGTTGGCGCGTTCGCATCTGATGCGGTGACCGTGACCGTGTACGTTGATGCCGGCTGGCCCGTCTTTTGGCCACTGTATCCGGCGCAATTTGCTGTTGCCAGCAGCGCGGCGAACACGGCAGTTGCCAGAAATGCGCGCGCGAGTTTTATGTCTTGCGTAGCGGACCGTTTGATTTGGGTCGCTCCCATAATTCCCAGGATTGTCAGGAAAAGAAAATACAAGCCTGTCGTCTGGAATCCCGGAGACAGCGTGCTCGGCGGGGCCGTAGTTCCAGCCGCCGCGGGAAGTTGCACGGTTAACGTCGTGGACACTGCACCAGCAACCGGAGCAACTGTCTGAGGATTGAAAGTGCAGCCTGCGCCTGTGGGCAAACCCAAGCAAGAAAAGCCGACGGCTTGCTTGAATCCGTTCTTCGGCGTGACCGTCAACATCAAGCTCCCGGACGATCCCTGCGCCACTGTGAGTGCCGAGCTGCTCATCGTCAGCGAATAGTCTGCTGCCGCAGCTGTTGTCACGGTCACCGTCACCGCGGCGGAGGTTGAAGCCGCATAATTCGAGTCGCCGGAATACGCTGTCGTAACTGTATGAGTTCCCGCAGCGAGGGTCGCAGTGCTGAACGAAGCCGCGCCGCCGTTGAGCGTGACGGCTCCCAATTGGATTTGCCCGTCAAGGAATGTGACCGAACCAGTCGGAACGCCTGTGCCAGTCTGCGGCGCGACGGCAGCGGTGAATGTCACGTTTTGACCTGGCGCTAGCTGCGCGGTGGAGGCTGAAACGGAAGTAGTGGTCGCGATTTTGGCCTGCGCTGAAATTGTGATCGATACGGCGGCTGATTTGGACGCGGCGAAATTCGTGTCGCCGGAATATGCCGCTGAGATCGAATGGGAGCCGATCGCCAGACTCGATGTATCAAATGATGCCGAGCCGGACGAGTTCAGCGATGCGGTGCCGATTTGAGTGCTGCCATCACTGAACGCCACGGTCCCGGCGGGAACGCCGGATCCCGATTTTGGCGCGACCGCCGCAGTGAAGGTGATTGCCTGCCCTGAAGTCGCGTGAGTAGAGGACGGGGTGAGCGACGTAGTCGTGGCAACGGGCGCAGACGCCTCCAGGGTGAAAACAAAAACCGTTGCGGAATACGCCGGGAAATTGTAATTCAGCGAATCCGATACAACCGCCACAGGCGTACCGGCGACAATTTGCGCCAGGTTCGCGTTGCTGTAGGTGTACACCGCTGCTGTCGGGCTCGAATTGAAATTTGCAACCGTCAGGCTGGTCTGAATCGCGCTTGTGGTCTTGTTGATCGCAACGACGGTCAGCGCGCCATCGCTAGAACGAAGCGCGCCGTACACCGACAGCTGGCCCTGGTCCGTGCTGTTCGAAATCACCGACGTATTGCCGAATTGGCCGCCGGCACCATCGTAATTGCGGTACAGCCGAAAACTGAATGCAACCGGGTCGGTCGGTTTTGGCACCGTCCACAAATTCGCGAAATCCAGGCTTTGCCGGCCGTAAATTCCCAGTACGTCGGCTTCGGTGAGCGCGTCCACCAGTGGATTCGTGCCGCTGCTGAAGCTGTATTCCGAAATCGCCAGCTTCGTTCCTGGATAATACGTTTGAATCC
>Ga0208725_1000235_pt1 | contig 12806 bp, 12 predicted proteins | sample MicForSoSWNH13_O_FD_188004 | JGI IMG/M metagenome (GOLD analysis project Ga0208725, IMG submission 188004) | Forest soil microbial communities from Harvard Forest Long Term Ecological Research site in Petersham, Massachusetts, USA - MetaG HF011... | ecosystem: Environmental > Terrestrial > Soil... | reverse complement strand
GACATGGTCGAGGCGCTGGAGCCGTTCGCGATGTTCCACGCAGGGCCCACCGAGGAAAAATCGAGGGAGATGGCCGTGGCGTACCGGCTGCCCTACGTGATCCGGGAGGAGCCACGGCCGGACCCGAGCCTGGGCGGTCTATCGAGTGGGGCGGCGTCCGGGATCGGCATCCCGGCGATCACCGCCGAGTCCGGGGAGTGCGGCCTGGTGCAGGAGGAGGCCGTCGCGCGGCACGTCCGCGGGCTGAACGGCGTGCTCGCGGTGCTCGGCATGGCCGACCTGCCCGAAGGAACCCCGGATCCCTCGCCGACGTACCTCAACCAATTCCTGTGGATGCGCACCGAGCGTGGCGGCTGGTGGGCGCCGACGGTCACGACGGGCGAGTCGGTCGCCGACGGCCAGGTGATCGGGACGATCACCACGCTGGACGGCTCCGAGGTGCTGGAGACGATCACCGCGCCAGCGGACGGCGTGCCGATCTTCATCACCAGTTCCCCCGCCGTCGCCGACGACGGCCTGCTGCTCGGCCTCGGTGTCGCCTAGCCCTCACCCGCCCCGTCGACGACAAAGGAGTCCTGACCATGGCAACGACGGTGACCCGCCGCACAATCGACCTCGCAGGCCTCGACGTCCCGTTCTTCGAGGCGACCGGCAGCGAAGACGGCCCGCTGCTCACGGTGATCTCCGGGGTGCACGGCTGTGAGTACGCGTCGATGGACGGGGTGCGCCGGTGGACCCGCAGCCTGGAATCACGCGAGCTGCGTGGCCGGGTCCGGGCCGTGCCGGTGCTGAACCTGCCGTCCTTCCGCGCCCGCACCCCGTTCGTGGTCCCGGACGACGGCAAGAACCTCAACCGCTGCTTCCCGGGCGACCCCGCCGGCACGCTCAGCGACCGGCTGGCCTACGCCGCGTTCACGCAGCTGATCACCGGCTCCGACGCGTACATCGACGCGCACTGCGGCGACATGGTCGAGGCGCTGGAGCCGTTCGCGCTGTACGAGAGCGGTACGGCCGATGCCCTGGCGCGCGAGATGGCCATTGCGTACCGGCTGCCCTACGTGATTCAGCAAGTGAAGGGGCCGGACCGGGCCGTGGCCGGCACCTCCACGTCGGCGGCGGCCGAGATCGGCGTGCCCGCGATCACCGCCGAGTCAGGCGAGACCGGCCTGATCCAGGAAGAGGCCGTCGCCCGGCACGTCCGCGGGCTCAACGGGGTGCTCGCGCTGCTCGGGATCGCCGACCTGCCGCCCGGCACGCCCGATCCCTCGCCCACGATCCTCACCCGCTTCCTCTGGATGCGCACCGAGCGCGGCGGCTGGTGGGCGCCGACGGTCACGACGGGCGAGTCGGTCACCGAGGGCCAGGTGATCGGGACGATCACCACGCTGGACGGCTCGCAGGTGCTGGAGACGATCACTTCGCCAGCCGACGGCGTGCCGATCTTCATCACCAGCTCCCCCGCCGTGGCCGACGATGGCCTGCTCCTCGGCCTCGGCGTTGTATAACTCAGACCGGTCCAGTGGGCCTGTCAACTCCCAAAACCAACAAAAGCAGGGCCCACAGCTGAGGCCGACTTAGCCGTTTCGTCGCTAATAGGGCTGATATTGTCCTGCCGCGAAGGCACTGCGGCTTGAGCCGCCGGGGGCAAGCAAGGGAGAGCTCCCTGTAATGCGCCCACCGGCTCGGACGGTCAACGTGACCCTCGCGGTCTGCGCCCTTGTCGGGGGGTTCTGTGCCACGCTCGGTGTGCTGAGCGTGCTGCGGGGCGGGCTCGCCACTGCCACCCGCGGCAGGGGCGCGATCGTCGTGCCGGACACGCCCAGGCACGGGGGAAAGACGGCGGCGGCCCAGCCTTCCCCAGCGGCCCTTGACGCCCAGTGGCTCGCCTACTCCGACCGCTCGACCTGCGCCGACTGGGCGGGGGGCGACGGGGTGTCGGCGATCAGGCTGAACTCCTCCCAGATTGCCTGGTTCTTCGCCGACACCTACCTGGGCCCTGCGGGGCCAGCCATCGGCTTCTCGCAGCTGAGCGGGTTCGTGCACAACTCGGTGGTGGTTCAGACCGCGGCCGGCCACGGTTCCACGCTGGTGACCCTCACCGGCGGCGGTGCCTGCGACAGCCCGCTCGACCCGGGACCCGGGGCGCAGTCGGTCGTGGGGCCGTCCGGGACTGGCATCGCCTACCGGGACTGGGATGCCGACGGGATCCGGGTCGGCGGCACGGTGCTGAAGTTCTACAACGCCTACCACGTGGGGCCGATCCCGTACATCCCGCTCAGCACGACGATCGCCAGCATCCCGGTCAGCCAGCTCAGCGCGGCCGGGCGCGGTCCGGCATACGGGGCCGTGCTGCACCCGGCGCTGACGCAGCTGCCGTCGTACACGCCGCCCGGCGGCGGAACGCCGATCGTGTGGGGGTCCGCGCTGCTTCAGGCGGGCGCCGCCGTCTACGTCTACGGCTGGCAGAGCCCCGACCCGGCCAGCCCGCTCCGTGAGCTGTATCTGGCCAGGGTCAGCGCCACCCGGCTGACCGATTTCGGCGCGTGGCAGTTCTACGACTCCGGGCAGTGGGTCGGCGGCCAGAACCTCGCCGAGCCCATCGAGCCGGCCAGCCAGGGCCTCGATGTTCCCGCGGGCTTCAGCGTGCTGCGGGTTTCCGGGCGGTACTGGCTGATCCAGGCGGCCGGGGCGGGGAGCCCCGACATCGACGCCTACCCGGCGGCCGCGCCGTGGGGGCCGTTCGACTGGGCCCGGGGCATCGTGCTGTTCCGGGCACCCGGCATCGGGCTCAGCGCGGCCGACGACTACCGCATCATGTACGAGGCCCGGGCCGAGCCTGCGCTGTCCACCGGCCAGACGCTGGTGATCAGCTACAACGTGAACTCCGAGGCGGTGACCGGTGCGTGCCTCTCGATATCGCATTACACCAACGCCATGACCCAGCCGCGGTTCGTCACGGTGCCCATGTCGGTCTTCGGCCAGGCGAGACATGGCGGGGGCACGAGGCTGGCGGCCGGCGCCCCGCCTAACTATCCGGCGATCACCCAGCAGGACCCGGCGCAGTGGTTCAGCGCCTGGTCCTTCCCTGGCGGCTGCCCGCCGGTGCCGCCGGTGTCCACCGTCACAGCGCAGGCGGGCGACGGCGAGGCCCGGCTGAGCTGGCCGTCCGCGGGCCTCGGCCTGCGGTACCGGGTGTACCAGGAAAACGCGTCCGGAACCTGGGTCAAGGTGCGCACGGTCTGGCCGCCCCGGATCACCGTCACCGGGCTGGTCAGCGGCGAGACCTACGAGTTCGAGGTGCTGCCGGTCAACATCTATTCCAGCACCGGGCAGGCCGGGTACGTCACGGTCCGCCTGCGGTGAGACGCATCGTTGCCATGCAGCGTCGCCGATCCTGGCACTGCTATTACCAGTAAAGGCCTGCATACCTTACTAGTTTCCCGCTCTGACAGGATGAGCTTGTGAGGTCCACCGAACCAGCCACCAGCGTCGTCCGGCTCCGGGTCAACGGCCAGACCTACGTGCTGACTTTGGATAACAGGACGACTCTCCTCGATGCGCTGCGCGAAACCATCGGCCTGACCGGGTCGAAGAAGGGCTGTGACCACGGCCAGTGCGGGGCCTGCACGGTCCTGGTCGATGGCCGTCGCGCCAACAGCTGCCTGCTGTTCGCCGTCGCGGCGCAGGACGCCGAGATCACGACCGTCGAAGGGCTGGCCGAGCCGGATGGCACGCTGCATCCGCTGCAGCGGGCCTTCGTCGACCGCGACGCCCTGCAGTGCGGCTACTGCACGCCCGGCCAGATCTGCTCCGCGGCGGGCGTGCTCGCCGAGGCGGCCGCGGGCTGGCCGAGCGCAGTCTCGGCCGCGCACGGGGCCGGCCCGGCCGTCCTGGACGCGGCCGAGGTACGGGAGCGAATGAGCGGCAACCTGTGCCGCTGCGGCGCCTACGTCAACATCGTCGCCGCGGTCCTGGACGCCGCAGCCGCCACAACCGAGGAGGTGACCGCATAATGCAGCCATTCCGGTACCAGCAGCCGGCCGACGCGGCGGGCGCGGTCGCGACCGTGGCCGCGACCGATGGCGCGGTCTTCCTCGGCGGCGGCACCAACCTGGTGGACTTGATGAAGCTCGGCGTCGAAGCGCCCGGCCTGCTGGTCGACGTCACCCGGCTGCCTATGGACAGGATCGAGCAGGCCGACGGCGGCGGCCTCCGGATCGGCGCCGGGGTGCGCAACAGCGACCTGGCCGCCGACTCCCGCGTTCTCGCCGAGTACCCCGTTTTGTCGCAGGCACTGCTGGCCGGCGCCTCCGGGCAGCTCCGGAACATGGCCACGGTCGGCGGCAACCTGCTGCAGCGCACCCGCTGCCTGTACTTCCAGGACATCACCAAGCCCTGCAACAAGCGGCGGCCTGGCACCGGCTGCCCCGCAAGGTCCGGCGACCACCGCAACCTGGCTATCCTCGGGGCGTCCGAGCACTGCATCGCCACTCACACGTCGGACATGGCCGTGGCGCTCACAGCGCTCGGCGCCGTGGTGCACGTCCATGGCGCCGAAGGGGCGCGCAGCACGAGCCTGGACGAGCTGTACCGGCTGCCCGGCGACGAGCCCAACCGGGACACCACGCTCGCCCGCGGCGACCTGATCACCGCCGTCGAAGTGGCCCCGCTCGGCGTCGCCCGGTACTCGGCGTACCGGAAGGTACGCGACCGGGCCTCATACGCGTTCGCCGTGGCCTCGGTCGCCGCCGCCCTCGACGTAGCCGACGGGACGGTACGCGACGTGCGCCTGGCCCTGGGCGCGGTCGCCCCGGTGCCCTGGCGCGCCCGCCGTGCCGAGCAGGCGCTGGTCGGCCAGCCAGCGACCGAGGAGAGCTTCCGCAGCGCCATCGACGCCGAACTCACCGGCGCGGCGCCGCTGCGCGACAACGCCTTCAAGGTTCCGCTGGTCAGCAACGTCGTGACCGCCGTCCTGTCGCAACTCGCCGGCCGGGCCCGATGAGCGCCGCCCAGAGCACGCGCCACGCCGTGTCCGCGACGAGAGTCGACGCTCCGGACAAGGTCACCGGCCGGGCCCGGTACGCGTTCGAGCAGCCAGTCAACGGTGCCGCCTACGTCTGGCCGGTCCAATCGACGATCGCCAAGGGCACGATCAGGAACGTTGACGCCGGCGCCGCGCTCGCGCTGCCTGGCGTGCTCACCGCCCTCACGCCCGACAACGCGCCGCGGCTGAGCGCCGACGACCCGGAACTCGCGCTTTTCCAGTCCCGTGCCGTCGCCTACCGGGGCCAGCTCGTCGCCGCCGTGGTGGCCACGAGCCTGGAGACCGCAAGGGCAGCCGCTGACCTGGTGCGGATCGACTACACCGAGTCCGGCCACGATGTCACGCTGACGTCCGGTCACCCCGGGCTCTACAAGCCGGACCACGTGAACCCGAACTTCGCGACCGACACCGTGCTCGGCGACCTCGACGCCGCGTTCGCCGCCGCCGCGGTGCGCATCGACCAGACGTACCGGACGCCCGGCGAGCACAACAACCCGATGGAGCCGCACGCCACGATCGCGTCCTGGGACGGCGACCGGCTGACACTGTTCGACTCCAACCAGGGGCCGTCGATGGCTGCGACGGTGATCGCGGGCGTGTTCGGCCTGCATCCGGACCAGGTCCGGGTGATCACCGAGTACGTGGGCGGGGGGTTCGGCGCGAAGGGCACCCCGCGCCCCAACGCGGTGCTCGCGGCGATGGCCGCCAGGGCGGTCGGCCAGCCGGTCAAATGCGCGCTCACCCGGCAGCACATGTTCGCGGTGGTCGGGCACCGGGCCCCGTCCATCCAGCGGGTCAGGCTCGGCGCGGAAGCGGACGGCCGGCTCACCGCAATCGCCCATGACGTCATCGGCCAGACCTCGACGCTGAAGGAGTTCGCCGAGCAGACCGCGGTGGCTACCAGGCATATGTACGCCGCGCCGAACCGCCAAACCACGCACCGGATAGCCAGGCTCGACGTTCCCACGCCGGCCTGGATGCGCGCCCCGGGTGAGTGCCCGGGCATGTTCGCGCTCGAGTCGGCCATGGACGAGCTCGCGGTCGCCTGCGGCATCGACCCGGTGGACCTGCGAATCCGCAACGAGCCCGCCGCGGACCCGGAGACCGGTGCGCCATTCTCCTCAAGGAACCTGGTTGCGTGCTTGCGCGAGGGCGCTGCCTGGTTTGGCTGGGCGGGCCGCGACCCGCCGTCCGCAGCACGGCGGGACGGGCCGTGGCTGATCGGGACCGGCGTGGCGGCCTCGACATACCCGGCCCGCGCCAGGGCCTCGCAGGCTGAGGCCAGCGTCGGTGCCGACGGCCGCTACCGGGTGTCGATCGCAGCCGTGGACATCGGGACCGGGGCTCGGACCGCGCTGCTCGCCGTGGCCGCCGACACGCTCGGCGTGCCGCCCGCAAAGGTCACGCTGCGCATCGGCGACAGCGCGCTCCCCCGGGCCATGATCGCCGGCGGCTCGATGGGCAATGCGTCGTGGAGCTGGGCCGTGATCGACGCCTGCCAGGACCTGCGCGAGCAGATCCGGGCCAGGGACGGTGCGATTCCAGCCGACGGGCTCTCCGCGCTATCCGCCACCGGCGACGCCGTCGAAGCGCTTCCCGACCATGCCAGGTACTCGTTCGGTGCTCAGTTCGCCGAGGTCAGGGTCGACGCCGACACCGGGGAGGTGCGGGTGCCCCGGCTGCTCGGCGTGTTCGCCGCCGGGCGCATCGTGGTGCCCGCGATGGCCAGGTCGCAGTTCATCGGCGGCATGACGATGGGGCTGTCCATGGCCCTGCACGAAGAGAGCATGATCGACCCGCAGTTCGGCGATTACCCCAACCACGACCTGGCCAGCTACCACATCGCGGCCAACGCCGACGTTGGCGACATCGACGCCCGGTGGATCGACGAGGACGAGCGTGAGCTCGGGCCGGCCGGGGCCAAAGGAATCGGCGAGGTCGGCATCGTGGGCACCGCCGCCGCCATTGCGAACGCGGTGTACCACGCCACCGGGATCCGGGTCCGGGACCTGCCGATAAGGCTGGACAAGCTACTCCGCTGAGACGAACTCTTTCATCCGGCCTCGCGCCGGGGTGCGTGGGCAGTCATCGGAGGATGAACAGGGCTCGCTGTAACGCGCGAGCTCCTCCAGGGACTGAATGGCGCAACCGCCATTCAGCCAACGTGAGGAGAGCGCATGCAAGCCCCGTTTCGTCCCGGCAAGTTCCCCGCCCGTTTTGGCGGCACGGTCCTGGCCGCCGCGGCACTGGCCGCCGCGGCCGCGCTCGCCGGGCCGGCGGCCGCCAGCGCCGCCGCTACCGCGCAGCAGCAGTTCGCCCCCGGTGCCGCCCGCGCGCTGTTTGTGCAGACCGACAACCTGGCGGGGAACCAGGTCGTCGCATACCACCGGGCCGCCGACGGCACGCTGGCCCTGGCCGGCACCTACCCCACCGGCGGCCTGGGCGGCCAGCTCGGCGGGTCGGTTGTCGATCACCTCGCCTCCCAGGGGTCGCTGGGCTACGACCGGGGGCCAGGGCTGCTCATCGCGGTGAACGCGGGCAGCGACACGGTGTCGGTGTTCGCGGCCAGCGGCGACCGGCTGGCGCTGCGCCAGGTGATCGGGTCCGGCGGCGTGTTCCCGGTCAGCGTCGCGGTCCGCGGCAGCCTGGTCTACGTGCTGAACGCGCTGGGCGGCGGCTGGCTGCAGGGCTTCCGGGTCGACTTCGGCCGCCTGGTGCCGATTCCCGGGTCGGGCCGGCCGCTCGGCCTGAACCCGTCGGCATCCCCGCAGTTCACGAACACGCCGGGCCAGGCAGCGTTCTCGCCGGACGGGCGGCAGCTGATCGTGACCACCAAGGCCAACGGCAATGACATCGACGTGTTCGGCGTGCGGCCGGACGGCAGGCTGTCGCCGGGCCCGGTGGTGAACGCCGAGCCCGGCACCGTCCCGTTCGCGATCGCCTTCGACCCGGCCGGGCACCTGGTCATCGCCGACGCTGGCACGAACGCTCTGTCGACGTTTGCGCTCAGCCCGGGTGGCACGCTGACCGCGCTCGACTCCGTCGGCACCGGCCAGTCGGCTACCTGCTGGGTCGCGGCCGATGGTGACCTGGAGTTCGCGTCCAGCGCGGGCAGCGCGACGGTCAGCGGCTACGTGGTGAGTGCGGGCGGCCAGCTCACGCTCACCGGCCAGACGCCGACCGACCCGGGCACGGTGGACGCGGCCGTCACGCCCAGCGGGCGCTTCGTCTACGTGCAGACCGGCGGCAACGGCGTGGTTGACGAGTTCGCCGTGGGCAGCGGCGGCTCGCTCACCGAGATTGGCCAGGTCACGGTCGCCGGTGCCGTTGGCGGCGAGGGGATCGTGGCTCCCTGAAAAGGCGGCCTAGGCTGGCGGCGGTGGATCAGGAAACGGACGCGGAATTGCTCGGCCGCCTGCGGGCGGGCGACGAGCGTGCCTTTGCGATCCTGGTCCGCCGCCACCATGCCGTCATGCTCCGCCTGGCCGCCGGATACGTACCGAGCATGGCCGTGGCCGAGGAGGTCGTCCAGGACACCTGGCTTGGCGTGCTGCGCGGCATCGGCGGGTTCGAGGGACGTTCCTCGGTCCGGACCTGGGTGTTCCGGATCCTGGTGAACCGGGCCCGGACGGCCGGGACGCGGGAGCGCCGCAGCGTCGCGATCGGCGACTGGGTCCCGGCTGTTGACCAGTCGCGGTTTGACGCCACCGGTCACTGGACAGCACCGCCCGAGCGCTGGGTCGAGGAGGCCGAGAACCGGGTAAACGCGGCTAAACTGACCAATCGGCTCCGCTCGGCCGTCGGCGAGCTTCCGGTGCGCCAGCGCGAGGTTGTCCTGCTGCGCGACGTCGAGGGCCTCAGCAGCGAGGAGGTGTGCGGCGTGCTGGAGATCAGCGAAGGCAACCAGCGGGTGCTGCTGCACCGGGCCCGGAGCCGGCTGCGCCAGGTGCTCGAGACCGAGTTTGGGAGGGCGTGAGCATGCTCCCGAGACTTCGTCTCCCGCTGCGCAGGAACAGGGACATCGTCTGCCAGCAGGCGGTCGAGCTGGTCACTGATTACCTCGAGGGCGCGCTGTCACGGGCAGACCTCCGCAGGTTCGAGGCGCACCTGGCGGGCTGTCCGCACTGCACCGAGTACCTCGCCCAGATGCGTGCGACCATCGCGCTCACCGGCGACCTGACCGCGGACGACCTGACCCCGCAGATGCAGGATGAGTTCATCGCGCTGTACCGGCAGTGGAGCGCCGGCCAGGACGGGACGTGACCGGGGGCGGCGCGGTCATCGGCCCGGCACGCCCCGCCGACCTTGGCCGGGTGGCCGAGATCTTCGCGCACTACGTCACGCACAGCGTGGTCACGTTCGAGACCGCCCCGCCCACCGTTGCCGACTGGCAGGCCCTGCTCGATAGCCAGGCCACCCTGGGCCTGCCGTTCCTGGTGGCCAGGACCGGCGGCGAGGTGGCCGGGTACGCCTACGCGGGCCCGTGGCGGCCGAAGCCGGCCTACCGGCACACGGTGGAGGACTCGGTGTACCTGGCCCCCGGCGCGACCGGCCGGGGTCTCGGCCGCCAGCTGCTCGCCGAGCTGCTGGCCCGCGCCGGGCAGGCCGGGGCCCGGCAGATGGTCGCGGTCATCGCGGACGCGGGCGCCGACAGCGAGGCGTCGGTCGCACTGCACCGCGCGTTCGGCTTTGCCCACGTCGGCAGGCTCACCGGCGTCGGCCGCAAGCACGGCCGCTGGATCGACACCGTGCTGATGCAGCGCGGCCTCACCGACTGACTAAGCTGCGCAGCGTGGCCGGACGAGGCACCGCGGCGACCGCGCTGCTCGAGCGGCAGGGCATCCCGTACACGGTGCACACCTACTCCCATGACCCGCAGCACGCGTCGTACGGCATCGAGGCGAGCGAGGCACTGGGTGTCGCGCCGGAGCAGGTGCTGAAGACCCTGGTCGCGGACGTGGACGGCACACTCACCGTGGGTGTGGTGCCGGTCTCGGCTCAGCTCGATCTCAAGGCGCTGGCCGCGGCGGCCGGCGGCAAGAAGGCGGTGCTGGCCGACCCGGCCGCCGCCGAGCGCGCGACGGGCTACGTGGTCGGCGGCATCTCACCGCTCGGCCAGCGCCGCCGCTTGCGCGTGGTGATCGACTCGTCGGCGTTGGCGTTCCAGGCAGTCTTCTGCAGTGGCGGCCGCCGCGGCCTGGAGATCGAGCTGACCCCCGCCGACCTGGTCCGCGCCGCGAACGCCACCGTCGCGCGCATCTCCCGCTAGCTCAGCGCAGCACCTTGCGGCGGTAGAGGTAGACGGCGGTGGGGGCGAATATGGCGATCAGCGCGACCGACCAGATGAGCACGGCCAGCTCCGGGTGCTGCATCGGCCAGACGTCCGGGGTCGGCACGCTGCCGCCGAACAGTTTCCGGCACGAGGCGGCGACCGCGCTCATCGGGTTCCAGTTCGCGAAGTCGCGCAGCCACGCGGGCATCCCCTGGGTGGGCACGAACGCGTTGGACACGAACGACAGCGGCAGGAAGAAGATGAACCCCATGGCCTGCGCGGTCTCCGGGCTGCGCAGCAGCATGCCGGCACAGGCGCCCAGCCAGGTCATCGCGAACGCGAACAGCAGCGACAGGCCGACAGCGATCAGCGCGTCGCCGATGCCATGCTCCATCCGCCAGCCCACGCACAGGCCGGTGGCGACCAGGACGACGACGCCGAGCACCTGGGTGGCGAGGTCGGACATGGTGCGTCCGGCCAGCACCGCGGCCCGGGAAATCGGCAGCGACCGGAACCGGTCGATGAGGCCGGTGGACATGTCGGTGGTCAGCCCGACCGCGGTGCCGGGGGCGGTGCCCGCCATCGTCATCCCGAACATCCCGCTGATCAGGAACTGGTGATAGCTGCCGCCGCCGGCCAGGTGAATCGCGGAGCCGAACACGTAGGTGAACAGCAGCACGAAGATGACCGGCTGGATCGTCACGTCGAGCAGCTGCTCGGGCTCGCGGGCGATCCGGGCGATGCTGCGCCGGGCCAGCACCCAGCTGTTCTTTATCGCCCACCAGGCGCGGAGCAGCACCGGCTCGGCCGCCGCGGTGGTGGGCAGGGTCATGGTCGTCATGCGACCTCCTTCTGGTTCTCGGCCGCGTCGTCGGCGGCACGCCCGGTCAGGGTCAGGAACACATCGTCAAGCGAGGGGCGCCGGATGCCGAGGTCGTCGAGCAGCACGCCCGCGGCATCGAGCTCGCGCACGATCTCCGGCATCCTCCGGGCCCCGCCGACGACCGGCGCCTCGACGGTCCGCGCAGCGGGGTCCACGTGCGGAAGCCCGTCGGCGATCCGCCCCAGCACGTTCCGGGCGGCGGCCAGGTCTGACTCGGCGGCCACGGTGAGCAGCACACGCTCGCCGCCCACCTTGGCTTTCAGCTCGGCCGACGTGCCCTCGGCGATGACCCGGCCGCGGTCGACCACCGTGATCAAGTCGGCAAGCTGGTCGGCCTCGTCCAGGTGCTGGGTGGTCAGCAGCACGGTCGTCCCGGCCGCGGTGAGCGCGCGGACGGCATCCCAGGTGACCATGCGGCTGCGCGGGTCGAGACCGGTCGTCGGCTCGTCAAGAAACAGGATGCTCGGCCGGGCCACCAGGCTCGCGGCCAGGTCGAGGCGCCGCCGCATGCCGCCCGAGTAGGTCTTGACGCCGCGGTCCCCCGCGTCGGCCAGGTCGAATTCGTCCAGCAGCTCGGCGGCCCGCTGTCTGGCCTGCTTCTTCGACAGGCGGCAGAGCTGGCCCACCATGATCAGGTTCGCCCGCCCGGTGAGGGATTCGTCAAGCGCCGCGTACTGGCCGGTGAGGCCGATCTCGCGGCGGACCTGGGCAGCCTCGGTGCGGACGTCGTAGCCGGCCACCCGGGCCGTGCCGAGGTCCGGGCGCAGCAGCGTGGTGAGCACCCGGACGGTGGTGGTCTTGCCCGCGCCGTTGGGCCCGAGCATGCCCAGGATCGTCCCGGCCTTGACCTGGAGGTCGATGCCGTCCAGCGCCCGGGTCCGGCCGAAGACTTTCACCAGGCCCTCGGCCTCGATCGCGTAGGTCTCGCTCATCCGTGACCTCCTCTAGTACGGCGTACGAGATTCGTTAGTACGCTGTACTATACAGTACGATGTACGAGAGTCAAGACGACGACCTGGAACGGAACGCGGAGTGGCGGATCGAGATCGCAAAACGGAGGACCCGCAGCGGGCGGCACCCGGGCGGCAGCGCAGCCGGGCGGATCAGGAGCGCAACCGCGCGGAGCAGCGCGACCGCGGGCAGGCCCAGCAGCAGCGCCGGCCGCCCGGCGAGCGTGGCGGGAGCCCGGGTCTGGGACGGCCCGGGGGTCCCGAGAGCGGTCCCGATGACCTCTGGCCCCCGTTCACCGGCCCCGGGTGGCTCCCCGACCGCGGCTCCCAGGGGATGCGGCACGAAAGCGCCGGTCGTGGCCGCGGCAGGGCACGGTCGGCGCCCGCGCTGTCGCGCGCCGAGATCGTGGACGCGGCGATCGCGATCGCCGACGCCGAGGGCTCCGACGCGGTCAGCATGCGGCGGATCGCCCAGGTGCTCAGGGCGGGCACGATGTCGCTGTACTGGCACGTGGCGAGCAAGGAGCAGCTGCTCGACCTGATGCTCGACGCCCTGATCGGGGAGTTCGACGTCCCGGAGCCGACCGGCGACTGGCGGGAGGACCTCCGGGCTCAGGCGCGGGGCGAGCGGGCGACCCTTCTGCGCCACGCGTGGGT
>Ga0208725_1000234_pt1 | contig 12807 bp, 12 predicted proteins | sample MicForSoSWNH13_O_FD_188004 | JGI IMG/M metagenome (GOLD analysis project Ga0208725, IMG submission 188004) | Forest soil microbial communities from Harvard Forest Long Term Ecological Research site in Petersham, Massachusetts, USA - MetaG HF011... | ecosystem: Environmental > Terrestrial > Soil... | reverse complement strand
GTGCAGGGTGATGTGCGCGTGCGCCTCGACCTGGCCGGGATGAACCGCCGCTCCGCCCGCGTCGATGGTCTGCGCGCTGGCGTAGCGGCCGACCTCCGCATCAGGGCCGACGGCGACGATGCGGCGTCCACTGATCGCGACCGCTCCCGAAGGGAACACGCGGCGCTGGTCGTCCAGAGTGATCACGTACGCGTTGCGCACGAGCAGTTCGCACGCAGGCGCTTCGTCCTCGGCCAAAACGCCCTCCCCACTCGGCTGGCGGGCGGCCGGTCCTCACAAGACGAACGTCCACCTCTTGGCCATGATTGTAGGCTAAAAGGCAGCTATAGCGCACTATCTAGCTGGAAAATGCAATGGTCAGGGCCGTATCCGCACGACGCGAGGCGAGAGTCTAGCCCGGCTGGTCGGCCTGGGCGAGGAAGGCCCCTGCACTGGTCCGCCGAGCCTGCCAGCACAGCATGGTCTCGCTGCGGACAAACCCGGGCGATGAGGGCAGCACGCCCACCACGAAGTCCTGCAGCGCCTGGTGGCTCTGCGCCCGGACCGACAGCAGGATGTCCCAGTGACCGGTGACGATGTAGGCAGTGATGACCTCGGGCAGGGTCATCAGGTGGTTGACCAGGGTCTGCAGGATCTCGCCCTGCTGGGTTGTCATCCCGATGATGGCCTCGACCCCCCAGCCGAGAGCCGCCGAATCGATGTCGGCGTGGTAGCCGCGTATGATCCCGCGGCTGTGCAGGCGATCCAGGCGTTCGGACACACCGGTCGGTGACATGCCGACGGCCCGCGCAATGGCACGGGTCGAGAGCCGAGCGTCCTCGGCGAGCATGGCGATGATCTTGGCGTCGATCGCGTCTACTGCCGAGCTACCCACGTCGCCTCCAGGGTAGGCCGGCAGCCTCTCAGCACTCGTCGAAGAAGTGCTCAAGGATTCGCACTCCAGCGGCCAGCGAGGACACCGGCACCCGTTCGTCCACACCATGGAACATGGCGGCGAAATCATAACCCGGGGGCAGCAGCAACGGGACAAAGCCGAAGTTACGGATACCCAGCCGGGAGAAGTGCTTGCCGTCCGTGCCGATCGGCAGGCAGGTTGGGACGACCGCGGCCCCGGGGTCCTCCTTCTCGATGGCGGCCCGGATCGCGTCAGGCACGGCGCCGTCGAAGCGGGTCGTCACCGCGATGCCCTGCTGGACGACTTCGACGTCGACGATATCGCCGACAAGATCGCGTATCTCGGCCAGCAGCTCGGGCTCGTAGCCCGGGACGTAGCGGCCGTCGATGCTCGCCTCGGCGCGGAATGGGACCACGTTGTGCTGCACGCCAGCCGCGATCTTGGTGATGCTGTAGGTATTGCGCAGCGTGGGCCCGAGCAGCCGGCCGAGCGGGCCGATCGCGTCCAGCGCCGCGTCCGGGGCCTGCTCTCCCGTCCAGGCCTGCGCCGCCGTCACGAGGCTCTGTGTGGACTCGATCGGGTGATCCGGCGCGGTGTAGTGCTGGACACGCAGCAGCGCCTCCGCCAGCCGGGTGATGGGGTTGCCGGGGTGGATCAGCGAGCCGTGACCCCCCTGCCCATGCGCGGTGAGCCGGAGCCAGGTGATCCCCTTCTCGGCCACCTGGACCAGGTATGCGCGGCGGCCGTCGCCGAGCTGGTGGCTGAAGCCGCCCGCCTCGCCGACGGCCTCGCTGCAGCCCTCGAACAGCCCAGGATGAGCGTCGACGAGCCATCCCGCGCCCAGCCGGCCGCCCATCTCCTCGTCGGCGAGCAGGGCGATCACTATGTCGCGGGCGGGCCGCCATCCGCTGGCCAGCCTGGCCCGCAGGGCGGTCAGGACCATCGCGACCATGTTCTTCATGTCCACCGCTCCGCGGCCCCACAGCTGGCCGTCCTGCACCGCGCCGGAGAACGGCGGCACCGACCACATCGCCGCATCGGCAGCCACCACGTCGAGGTGCGCCTGCACGAGCAGGGCGGGCTGCGCCGGGTCAGTGCCCGCGATGCGGGCCAGCACGCTGCTGCGCCTGGGCAGGTGCTCGAGAACGCGAGGCTCGAGCCCCATGGCCGACAGCTCGGCCGCGGCGAACTCGGCGGCGGCGCGCTCACCATCGCCCGATGGGGAGGTATCGAAGCGGATCAGGTCGGAGCAGAGCGCCACCACGCGGTCAGCGTGGCCGGGCTCCTCAGGCAGGTCCGGCGTGCTCATGGGCGGCCTCGGCCGGGTCGGCGGGTCGGAGGAAGGCCAGCGCCGCGCCGGTGAGGGCGACCAGGCCGGTGCGGATGGCGCTGGGCGGCTCGGGCCCGAACCTCGCGCTGTGGCAGCCCGGAAGCTGCCTGATCTTCTCCGCGAATGTATCGCCCGCTGCCTCCTCCCAGACTTGCGCAGGGTGCCCGCCGAATTCCCAGTAGCAGTAGGGCACCGGAGGGCCGCCGTACCCGTGGTCGGGGTCCGGGATCCCGAAGAACGAGAAGTCCTCGCTGCCCATCGAGACCGGCAGCTCGAGAACGTTCGGCGCGCCGAAGAGCTCCTCGTGGACGCCGCGCACGGCCGCCGTCACCCCTTCGTCGTTCCGGGTCACGGGGAAATACGACGACGTGCGGATCTCCGGGTCCTCGGGGCACCGGGCGGACCGGCACTCGGCGGTGACAATGCGGCCGATGGCATCGAGCAGCTTCTCCCTGGTCCGGTCGGACTGGAAGCGCAAGTTCACCGCCAGGCGGGCCTCGTCCGGGATGACGTTGGCCTTGGCGCCGGCCCGCAGCATCCCCACCGTCAGCACGGCGGGCTCGTCGGGCCCGAGCTCGCTGGCCACGATGGTCTGCAGGCGCAGTACGGCGAAGCAGGCCACGACGATCGGGTCGACGCAGGCATCGGGGCTGGCGCCGTGCCCGCCGCGCCCGCGGATCGTGATGTCGACGTTCAGCGCGCCCGAGGCGAACAGGCCGGCCTTGTGCCCCACGTGGCCAGCGCCGAAGGCGTCCACGTGCTGGGCCAGCGCGACGTCCGGCCGGCCGAAGCGCTCGAACAGGCCGTCGTGCAGCATCGCGGCGGCCCCCTCGGCGGTCTCCTCGGCGGGCTGGGCCACCGCCATGATCGTCCCCCGCCACTGGTCCCTGCGGCGGGCGAGGGCGCGGACGGTGCCCGCCAGGGCCGCCATGTGCACGTCGTGGCCGCACGCGTGCATCACCGGGACCCGGCCGCCGTCCGCCGCATCGGCGATCGTGGTGCTCGCATAGTCGAGGCCGGTCCGCTCCTGCACTGGCAGCGCGTCCATGTCGGCCCTGAGCATGACCCGCGGACCGTCGCCGTTGGCCAGAATCGCGACGACGCCGGTCTGCCCGACGCCGGTCGTCACGTTCGCGCCGGACTTCGCGAGCTGGCCGGCGACCAGCGCGCTCGTCGCCACCTCGCGTCCGGACAGCTCGGGGTTCTTGTGCAGCTCGTGGTAGAAGGCGATCAGGTCGGGCAGGTCCGCCGCGTCGCTGAGGATCCGGCGGGTCCGCTCCGCGATGTCCGCGGGCGAGCCCGCCCCGTTACCGCTCACGGACGGCCACGGCCGCGAGCGGGCTTTTCGTGATGGCCACCGGGCTCTCCTTCCGGCCAGGCACGGCCGCCGGGCTCTTGTGAACGTGATATTTGTCGCATACTATAATAAATATGGTGAAACAGAAACGCCGGGAATTCGTGGTCGTCGGAGCCGGCCTGGTCGGCCTCGGCACCAGCCGCGCGCTCGGCAGCCTCGGCCGCGACGTGCTCTGCCTGGACCTGGCCGAGGTCGGCCACGCGTGGAGCGGGTCGAAGGGAAACTCCCGCGCCTTCCGCTACAACTACGACGAGCCCATGCTCAACGCCATGGTGGCCGAGGCGGAGCGGGCCTGGCGGGACCTCGAGACCGCGTCCGGCCTGCGAATACTCGAGCCCACCCCGTTCCTCAACTTCGGCGAGGACCTGACCGGGTACGCAGCCCGCCTCGCCGCGGCCGGCGGCGCGGTCGAGTACCTGGAGGCGGATGCGGTGGCCAGGCGTTTCCCGGCACTGGCGATCCGCGGCCCCGCCGTGCTGGAGACCACGGCGGGCATGATCCGTGCCGACCGGGCTCGCGACGCGCTCCGCGCGGGCCTGCGGGCCGAGCTGCGTGAGGGCGTCGAGGTGACCGCGGTCTTTGACGGCCCCGATACCGCGCGGGTCGAGACGACTGACGGCGACATCGAGGCCGACCAGGTCGTCATCTGCGCGGGGCCGGGCACCGCGCCGCTGCTGCGGGGCATGGGCCTGGACTACCAGGTGCGAACGTCTCTGCAGCAGGTCGTCTACCTCACCGCACCGCCCGCCGCGGGCGCCGGCCAGTGGCCCGCGGTCGTCCGGCTGCTGACCGCCGGCGAGGACGATCAGCTCTACGCCCTTCCGCTGCCCGACTTCGGCCAGTACAAGTTCGGGGTGCGGTACTCGGGGCCCGAGGTGACCTACCGGCAGACACCGCTCGATCCCGACCCGGCCGTCACCCGGCGGCTCGTCGCCGCCGCCGCGACGCTGCTGCGCGACGTCGGCTCGCAGCCGAAGCTGGTCGAGCGGTGCGTGCTGGACTACACCGCCGATCTGCATTTCGTTCTCGACCGGGTCGGCAGGGTGGTGGTAGGGGCGGGGACTTCGGGGCACGGGTTCAAGTACGGGCCGTTCCTCGGGTCGCTGGTGGCCGACCTCGCGGTGGGGGCCACGCCGCGGTGGGACATGAGCGTGTTCTCCCTGCGGCGGCCGGCGCTGACGGCCGGCTGAGCCACCGGGGAAACGGCCGCCCTCACGCCGGCCCGGCGGACGGGTCGGGGATCAGCGACATGAGGTCGGCTACCGCGGCCACGATGGCCGGGGCCGCTTCCGCCACCCGGCGCGCGTCGGGCGCATGCCGCAGCTCGGGCCGCCCGGCCGCCTCGAGCATCGCGTCCAGATCCGACAGCCTGGCCGCCAGCCACGCCAGCGGGTCGCTGCTCAGGGCCGGGTCGAAGAACCGATCACCGGGGAACCGGCCTTCGAAACGGTGGTAGTGCGCCCGGTCGAAGTTGCCGGCGGCGCCGGTGTCGATGCGGAACAGGTCCGCGCGGAAGATCGGATCGTGCAGCCGGAGTTCGACGGCGTCGTACTCGCTGGCGCCCGGCTGCTCGTCAAGGCGCTGCATCTCGACCCGGACGCCCGTCTCCCGGCCGTCGCCGGCCTGCTCGCTCCAGAGCTGGGCGGTGATGCCGACGGTCTCGAACAAGAACGCCCGGCGGAGATAACCGGCGCTGCTGACCTCGCCGACGCTCCGCAATTCGAGGGTAGTGCTCATCTGCTGCCTCCTGTGGCCTGCGTCTCGATCACCGAACGGCAGTAAGCCTCCAGGCCCGCGACGGCCAGCTCGACCAGCTTCTGGCCACTGTCACGGCTTGCCGCCGCCGGGTTCCCCACGACGCCGGTGGATACGGCGGGGTCCACCCGGACCGGCCGGTAGACGCCGGTGCGGCCGAGCGGCTCGAGGTACGGCGTCCCCGGTCCCGGGATCTCTTCCGGCCGGATCAGTCCGCCTGGGTGACCAGGGTCCCCCGGGTCACCCAGGCTCAGGCCGATCGACGTCTCCAGCTCGGCGGCATGGCCGATGCCGCTGTCCGAGGTCAGCACGGTGGCAGCCACGTCACCCATGAAGTCCCAGTACGAGGCGAAGTGCACGCGGCACGGCAGGTCCGGCAGCCCGCCCGCGGCCGCCATGCCTGCCCCGACGTTGCCGGCGTGACCGTTGACGATCACGAGATCGCGGAGGCCCGCGTCGCTCGCCGACCGGCACACGTCCCGGATGATGGCCACCATCGTGTCCTGCCCGATGGTGAGGGTGGCCCCGAAGCCCATCCAGTGGGCCGAACAGCCGACCGGCAGGAACGGCAGCACGAGCGCGCGGGGCCCGAGCGCTGCCGCGGCCCGGTCCACGACCGCGGCCGCTGCCAGGTGGTCGAACCCCGTGACGAGATGCGGTCCGTGCTGCTCGGTGGACCCGATGGGCCACAGGCCGATGCACGGCCCGGCCAGCGCCGCCCTGATCTCGGGTGCGGTCAGCCGCGCCCACCGGACCGGGGTGCCAGGATCAGTAGAAACTGACATTGACCATGACCCCGCCGGTCGATCGCGTTGCCTGCGAGCGGTCGGCGAAATCCTTCCATTCTTCCGGGGTCCCGTCGAAGCTGGCGAAGACCGACGCGACCACCGGTATGAACTGCCCGGGCATGGTCGGCCTGGCGTACCGGTCGTAGGGCCAGTAGATCTCGCTCAGCGGCTCCGGGTGGCCGTGGCGCGACCTGGCCGGGTAGTGGGTGAACAGCAGGTCGCCCGGGAGCACGATGTTCGAGGCGTTCTCCTGGGGCGGGTTGATCGTGGGGTCGAACAGGACGCCGGTGACCGTCCCCGAGTAGGCGGCATGCAGGCACTCACCGCGGTCAGGCATGCGATCCACCAGGACGCGGCAGGTCTCCGGAGCCTCCTCCCACAACAGCCGGAACCGGGTCACCCCCGCGCCGTCGAACTGAAGGCCGATGCCTTCCGGTTTGCTCGGCCGCTCCGCCGCCGTGCTGGATGCCGTTACCTCGGTGTCGCTCAAGATGTGCCTGCCCTTTCCGTCAGTTCGTCAGGTCGGATGGCCGTCAGCCGACCTCGTAGCGGTTCACGCGCTCCCAGTCGATCTCCACGCCGAGCCCCGGCCCGTCCGGGACGTGAATGCAGCCCCCCGCGATCTGCGGCTGGTGGGTCACGATGTCGTCGCCGTGGTACATCGGGCCAACGATGTCCGACGGCACGGGGCAGGCACGGATCTCGTCGAAGGCGGCCGCCAGCTGGATCATCATCGCGGTGCTGACGCCGAGTTCGATGTTGCTGCCGAGCAGGCAAGGGACTCCCGCGGCACGCGCCAGGGACAGCAGGTCGAGGGTGGGCACGATGCCGCCGTGCGTGCTCGGCGTCAGGGCCCAGATGTGGGCGACCGGGTTGCGGAAGGCCGCGGCCCCGTCCCGGATGGTGAACATGCTCTCGTGGGCGACGATGGGCACCTCGGACCGGGCGGTCAGGTCCGCCATCACCTCGGGCAGGGCCGGGCTCACGGGCTGCTCCAGGAAGGAGATGCCCAGGTCGGCCAAGCGGGGCAGGGCGGCCAGCGCGGTCACGGGAGACCACCCGGCCTGGGCGTCGACGCCGAGCTGCTCCCCTGGGCGAAGCTCTTCCATGAGAACCTCGCACCGGCGCATGTCGTCGGCCAGCACGGTGCCGACCTTGGTCTTGAAGTAAGAGAACCCGGCCGACCGGCCGAAGCCCACCTCCTCGCGCAGGTGCTCGTCGCTCCCCATGCCGATCACGTACTTGATCGGGACCGGCGACGGGTCGCCGCCGCCGAGCAGTACGTAGAGCGGCTGACCGGTGATCTTGCCCAGCAGGTCCCACAGCGCGATCTCGACGGCCGCCTTGGCGTACGGATGGAGCACGGTTGCGCCATCCATGACCCGCAGCGCCTGCCGGATGCCGAGCCTGCGCCCCACCAGCTCCGGCGCGATGAAGTCCTCGACCGCGTGCCGCACGCTGGCGGCGTCCTCCCCGGTCCACCACCGCTCGGTGGCGGCCTCCCCCACGCCCGTCAGGCCGCCGGCTGTCACGAACACCAGGGCGAAGTGAGCGTCCGGCACCGTCCCGTACGTCGTCGTGATCCGGTTGTGCGCCTGTCCCGGCACGCAGACCTCGCGGACCTTAATGGCCTCGATCGCCGGCCACGCCGCGGTGACGGCGTCCTTCGCCTCGTCCAGCATGCTCACTCTTTCTCGGAGGCGGCTGAACCATATCAACCAGGTGAGTTACGTTAACTTGCCCGGAAAGCGGCCGTCAAGGACCCATCCGTCCGCTCAGGTGAACTGCGTATCAAGTGCCCTGAAGATCCCAGAATCTATCGGCTGAGTGATATATTTCGGTGGGTCTGCGTTCGCGAGCAGTAGCGGAGCGAGGGGATGCCGAAGTGCCAGATGAGCCGTCCCGACCCCCGGCCCGAATCATCAACGCGGCCGGCTACCTGACCCGACTCGGCAACAGCATCATGGACCCGCCCGTGCTGCGGGCCATGGAAGCGGCGTCCCGTTCGTTCGTGGAACTTGACAAGGCGCAGCTGGCCGCGTCCGGGGTCATCGCCGCCGTCACCGGAGCCGAGGCCGGCTACGTGGTCGGCGGGGCGGCCGCCGGGCTGGCGCTGGCCGCCGCGGCCTGCATTGCCGGGGACGACCTCGACAGGATCCGCCGCCTTCCGGACACCGAGGGCATGCCGAACGAGATCATCCTGCCTGAGGGTCATGAGATCTATTACGAGCGCTTCATCCGGCTGGCCGGGGCTCGCCTGACGTTCGTCCCCGATGAGGCGGCCCTGGACAAGGCCATCGGCCCGGACACCGTCGGCATCTTCTACGAGGCCAGCATGCCGGGGCCGATCGCACAGGCAAGCCTCGTGGCCAGGGGCCGGGACGCCGGGATCCCCGTCGTCGCGGACGCCGCGGTCTCGGTGCCGCCCGCGCGCAACCTCCGCGCGATCCTGGCCGATGGCACCGACCTAGCCGTTTTCACCGGCTCGAAGGCCGTGCGCGGGCCGGCCGGCAGCGGCTTCGTGGCCGGGCGAGGCGATCTGGTCCGCTCGGTCATGCTGCAGCACCAGGACTGGGACGTCGCGGTCGAGCTCGGCAACGCCCGCGAGCAGTGGCTCTGGGCCACCAGCCCGCCGTTCGTCATGGGCATGGGCCGGGCGTTCAAGGTGGGCAAGGAGGACATCGCCGGGCTTGTGGCTGCCCTGCAGGCCTACGATCAGCGCGATCATGATGCGGACCTGCGCGACTGGTCAGCCAGGCTGCGCGCGATAGCGGCGGAGCTGACCCGGCTGGAGGGGATAGACGTGCACCTGCGCGAGGCCGGCGATGACCGTGCGGTGCCGCAACTTCAGGTCACGGCCGACGCGGCCGGCTGGCCGGTCGAGCGCCTGGCCGCTGAGCTGCGAACGGGCGACCCCGCGGTGTGGCTGAGCATGAGCCTGTTCCCCGAGCGCGAGGTCTGGATCGATCCGGTCAACCTGCAGGACGGTGACGACGCCCTGCTGATATCGGCGTTCGAGAAGGCACTGCGCCGCCAGGGCTGAGCGCAACCCTGGCCTGAGGGCCGATCCGGTCCAAGAGGAACGCGAACAGCATGTCGGTGATGCGGCGGTCCTCGCCCGGGCTGTCGACCGTGACCAGCGCGACGAACATGCCGTTCTGAAGCGCGTCGTAGAGGCTGGCGATCTCCGGGGCATCGATGTCGGGGCCGCCAAGCTCCTCGTTGATGAGCTCGAGCGCGTCGGCCAGGATCCCGGTCCACTCAATCCTGCTTCGCCGCAGCGCGACGCGCAGCTCGGGAGACTGCAGGGCCTCGCCCCACGCGGCCATCCAGACCTTCCACCGGAGCTTGTTGATCGAACTGCGCGGGCCGGCGGCTTCGACCATGCTTTTGAGCCTCGCCATGCCGGGCTCCGACCCGTAGATCGCCTCCCGGGTGCTGTCGTTCCATTCCTTTGAGATGTGGTTCAGAGTCTCGAGAAGCATAGCCCGCTTGTTCGAGAAATAATGATTGACGGTTCCGGTGCTGACGCCGGCGGCGTCTGCCACCTTCTTTAGTGTCGTGCCCGAGAAACTCTCCCGGGCGATCACCTCCGTCGCCGCCCGGAAGATCTGGGCTCGCCTTATCGGGCCCATGCCTAGTTTTGGCATTCCGCTCCTTTGCCCGCCCGTCTGCGAGGATCAGTTGCCACTATTCTCGGCCAACTTCGACATTTTGCGCCAACTCGAACAGGCCGGGGCGAATGCACGCCGCCTCGTGGCCGTCCCGCGTCTCGTGGCCGTCCCCAGCCTCGACCGGGCGCAGTCGCGGGTCTTCCTCGGCGCAGGCATCGATCGCGTACCGGCAGCGCGGCCTGAACCTGCAGCCCTGCGCGGTGGCCGCGGTGCCGGTGGCATCGGCCTCGCCCCGCAGCAGGCTGGCCTGAGCCCGGTTCCGCTTGGTCTGCCGCCTCGGGACGACATCGCAGAGGGCCTTCGTGTAGGGATGCTGCGGGCCGGACAGCACGGCGCGCGTCGAGCCGGTCTCGACGATCCGTCCCAGGTACATCACGGCAACCCGGTCGGTGAAGTGCGCCGCGACGCCCAGGTCGTGCGTTATCAGCAGGATCCCCATCCCGCGCTCCCGGCAGAGCCGGCTAAGCAGAGCCATGATCCCCGCCCGGACCGAGACGTCCAGCATCGACACGGGCTCGTCGGCGATCAGCAGCTCCGGGTTCACGGCCAGGGCGGTCGCGATCGCCACGCGCTGGCGCTGGCCCCCGGACAGCTCGTGCGGGAATCGGTCAAGGAACAGGTTCGTGGGGACCAGCTCGACCTGGGTCAGGGCATCCGACACCAGCTGCCTGCGGGCGCGCTTAGACCCGCCGATGCCGTGGATGGCCAGCGGCTCCTCGATCGTCCGGGACACGCGGAACCGCGGGTCGAGCGAGGCATACGGATCCTGGTACACGATCTGCATATGCCGTCGCAGCGGCCTGAGCTCGGCCTCGGAGAGGGCCGTGAGGTCGGTCCCGTTCAGGGTCACCGTCCCGGAGGTCGGCTCGATGACCCGCAGCACGGTCTCGGCCGTGGTCGTCTTGCCGCAGCCCGATTCCCCGACCAGAGCCAGCATCTCCCCCGGCTCGATCGAGAACGAGATGTCGTCGACCGCCTTGACGTACTGGCGCGGCCGCCGGCCCAGCGCTCCGAACGTGCCCCGGGGCTTCTCGTAGTGCTTGACCAGGTGGGATACCTCAAGCAGAGCCATCGCGGCCCCCCGGGGTGAACTCGGACGCTCCTGGCACAGGAAGGCCCTCCTCGCTGGCGTCGTGATACTCGACCAGATGACAGGCCGCGGTCTGCCCGGGCCGGACCGGGCGCAGCACCGGGGCTTCGTGCTCGCACCGGTCGAAGGCCTTGTCGCAGCGGGAGCGGAACGGGCAGCCCGCCACCGGGTGGTCAAGCCGGGGCGGCGCGCCGGGGATGGCCACCGGCGCGGCGCTCATCGACAGGTCGGCGGTCGCGGCGAACAGGCGCGACGTGTACGGGTGCGCCGGGGCGCCCACGATCTGGTCGTCACTGCCGCTTTCCACGATCTCCCCGGCGTACATGACGTGCAGCCGCTCGCACATCTCGGTGACCAGCATCAGGTCGTGGCTGACCAGCAGGAGCGCCAGGCCCAGCTCGTCGCACAGGCGGTCTAGCAGCTCCATGACCTGTGCCTGCACCATGACGTCCAGCGCGGTGGTCGGCTCGTCGGCCAGGATGATCTTCGGTTCGCAGGCCAGGGACAGCGCGATCGTGGCGCGCTGGCGCATCCCTCCGGAAAGCTGATGCGGGAAGCTGCTAGCCCGCTCGGCCGGGATGCCGACCAGGCTGAGCAGCTCCCGGGCCCGGGCCCGCGCTTGAGCCTTGGACTGGCCGCCCCGCACCTGGATCGCTTCCGCAAGCTGCCGCCCGACGGTCGTGACCGGGCTGAACGCGTTCATCGACCCCTGGAAGATCATCGACATTTCCGTCCACCGGTGCGGGCGCATCGCCCGGTCGCCCAGCCCGAGGATCTCCTGGCCGCTGAGCACCACCCGCCCGGAGATCTTCGCGCTCGGCGCGAGCAAGCCGGCCACCGCGAGCAGGGTGGTCGTCTTGCCGCAGCCGGACTCGCCGACAAGCCCGACCTTCTGCTGCTGATCGAGGGTGAACGAGACGCCCCGGACCGCGTGCACGTCCGGGCCGCCCGGCGTTTCGAACCAGACATTCAGGTCTTCAACCTCAAGCAGATGTGCCATTGGCGCCTCCTGCTCTGCTGTTCTGGCTGGCCCCGGGCCCCGGGATCAGGCGCGGCCGCCGCATCGACAGATGGGCCAGGCTGAGCCGCGGGTTGAAGGTGGTCTCAATGCCGCGGCCGATGAGGCTGCATGCCAGCACGATGATGGTCACGAGCAGCCCGGGCGGCACGATGGCCCACCAGGCGCCGTCCGTGATAGCGCCTCGCTGGAATCCGAACTCGATCATGGTGCCCAGCGACACCTGACTGGGGTCACCGATGCCCAGGAAGGCCAGCGCGGTCTCGGTGAACACCGCGTAGGAGATGTTGAGCACCGTGTTGGCCACGACCAGCGGCATCACCTGCGGCAGAATGTGCTGCACGATGATCCGCGTGTGGCTGGCCCCGGTCGCCCTGGCCCGCCGGATGAACATGTACTCCCGCAGCGAGCGCACCTGCGCCCTGATCACGATCGCCGTCATGGTCCAGGACAGCAGCCCGATGACCGCGATTATGTGGAACAGCGTCGCGCCCCACAGGTCGGCGACCACGATCATCAGTGGCAGCAGGGGGATGACCAGGAAGTAGTCGGTGAGCCTCATGAGCAGGTTGTCGATGACTCCGCCGCGGTACCCGGCGACGACGCCGATCAGCGTTCCGAGGACGCTGGCGATGACCGTGGCGCTGAACCCCACCAGCAGGGAGATCCGCATGCCGTAGAGCAGGAGCGAGAAGACGTCGTACCCGGCGTCGTCGAGGCCGAGCAGGTGATGCGCGGACGGCGGCGAGAACGGCTGGCCGACCTGCTGGTTGATCGGGTACGGCGCGATCAGCGGGGCGAAGATGCTGAGGATGACCAGCACCGAAAGCACGACCAGGCCGACGAAGGCCGTCTTGTTGCCCCACATGGCGCGCCACACCTTGGCCATGGGGGACGACG
>Ga0208725_1000232_pt1 | contig 12880 bp, 11 predicted proteins | sample MicForSoSWNH13_O_FD_188004 | JGI IMG/M metagenome (GOLD analysis project Ga0208725, IMG submission 188004) | Forest soil microbial communities from Harvard Forest Long Term Ecological Research site in Petersham, Massachusetts, USA - MetaG HF011... | ecosystem: Environmental > Terrestrial > Soil... | reverse complement strand
GTCCGACACCGGCTTGAGCAGGCCCAGGGACACCGCGTGCTGAGCGTCGGTAATCAGCGACGACGCGATCGGGTCGTTCGTGAACGTGACCTGCGAGAACGACGCGCCGAGGGCGCTGGTCTTCAGCGCCTTGCCGCTGATCGCGGCGAGTTCGGCGTTGGCCGCGGTCTCCGCGGCCGGCTTGTCGCTGTTGATGAAGCTGTTGGCCTGGATCTGGCCCTTGAGCAGCCCGTCGATCACCGTCGGGTGGGCCGAGATGAACGACTGGGTCGCCACCAGCTCGGTGGTGACGAACTGTCCGTCCGGCCACAGGCTGGCCTCGTTGACCAGCACGTGGCCGCCGTTCGCCAGCATCTCAGCGTCGTAGGGGGCAGGCTCCCAGCCGCCGGCGATCGACCCGGACTCGAACGCAAGCACCGCGTCGGAGTTGGGCGTGATCGGCGTGATCGGCACGTCGCCGCCGCCGGTCGGCGTGGTGGTCAGGCCCTGCGTCTTGAGCCAGTAGCGCAACGACACGTCCTGGGTGTTGCCGAGCGACGGTGAGGCGAGCTTCTGGCCCTTGAGCTGCGACGCCGAGGTGATGCTCTTCTTCACCACCAGCTCGGCGCCGCCCGACGCCGCACCGGAGATTACGCTGATCAGCTTGCCGCCGGAGGTCTGCCAGGCCTTGATTGCCGGGTTCGGGCCCACGTAGGCGGCGTCCAGCTGACCTGCCAGCAGAGCGGTGGCTTCCTCGGTGCCGGTGCTGAACGGATACAGCTTCAGCGTGACGTTCTTGCCGAGGTCCTTGGTGAAGAAACCCTGCTTGATCCCGACCAGCGCGCTGGCGTGGGTGATGTTCTCAAGGAATCCGAGCCGGAGGGTGACCGGTGCCGAAGAACCGCTCGAGTTTCCCGACGAGGTCTCCGTGCCCGAGGAGCTGGATGAACTGCAGCCAGCCAGCAAGATCGCGGCGCCCACACCCGCAGCGATAAGCGTCTTTCGCATCGTCCGCCTGCTCTCTTCGTTCTTTTCGATCAAAATTATCGACTTAGCCGGGAATCGTTTATACCACAGACATCTTGTGGACACTTCCTAGACACCTTGCGGACGCGCTCGCGCGTCTGGCTGCCAGGGGTCTGCGTCAGCTGCCGGCGTCGCCGGAGTCCTCGGGGTCCATCCCGGCCACGGACGGGAACCGCTGCAGGCACTGCTGCAGCCGTGCCAGGTTGGCGTCGGTGGCGTTGTTCGTCTGGTAGCTCACCGCGCCGTTCATGGTCACCACGTTCCGCTTGCGCGGCAGTGCCTCGGGCACCACGTTCGGGATGTGTGAGCACGCCGCGCGCACCTTGAGCATCGTCGCGATCGACGCGTTCGGCTGGAAGTCGACGGTCACCCATTGCTGGCCCAGCGCGGCGTCGAACTTCGCGCAGCCTGTCACGCCCCCGGCCAGGCCAGCCGCGAGCGCCACGACCCCCGTGGCAGCGAGAACGCGGCGGACGCCCCGGCTAGACTCTGGCACGCCTGTCAGCTTAGTGCGCCGCGGAATATTGCCGTCTTCCGGCCGGGGCACGTCGGCGTCCACCGATAGTGGAGGAATCATGGCCGCGCTCATCGAGGACTACGCGCTCATCGGGGACATGCACACCGCTGCCCTGGTGAGCCGCGACGGCTCGGTCGACTGGCTGTGCGTTCCCCGGTTCGACTCGGCTGCCTGCCTGGCCGCATTGCTCGGCGATGCCAGCAACGGCCAGTGGCTGATCAGCCCGACCGCGGCGGAAGGTCCGGTGGAACGGCGCGGCGAGGTAACCCGGCGGTATCAGGACTCCACGCTGATCCTGGAGACCGAATGGCAGACGGTCGGCGGCACCGTACGGGTGATCGACTTCATGCCGCCGCGCGGCGACGAGCTGCCGGTCCTGGTCCGGATCGTGGAGGGCGTTGAGGGCGCGGTCGAGATGGAGTGCGTGTGGCGGCTCCGCTTCGACTACGGCAAGGTCCTGCCGTGGGTGCGCCGCATCGATCACGCGATCGTGGCAATCGCCGGGCCCGACTCCGTCTGGCTGCGCACGCCGGTCAAGCTGATCGGTCACGATCTGGCGCACGAGGCGACCTTCACGGTGCGGGCCGGCGAGCGGGTCCCGTTCGTCTTCTCCTGGACGCCGTCGCACCTGGACGCGCCCGCCGAGGTGGATGCCTTCGAGGCGCTGGCCGCGACGAGGAAGTTCTGGTCCGAATGGGTGGCCAAGTGCACCTACCAGGGACGGTACCGGGACGCGGTGATCCGGTCGCTGATCACGCTCAAGGCGCTCACCTACGCGCCGACCGGGGGGATCGTCGCGGCGCCGACGACGTCGCTGCCCGAGGACATCGGCGGGGTGCGGAACTGGGATTACCGGTACTGCTGGCTGCGCGACGCGACGATCACCCTGGAGGCGCTGCTGCGCACGGGCTACACCGCTGAAGCGTCGGCGTGGCGCGAGTGGCTCGGGCGCACGATCGCCGGGGATCCGCGGGACGTGCAGATCATGTACGGCGTGGCCGGCGAACGCAGGCTCGAGGAGTGGCAGCCCGACTGGCTGCCTGGCTATGAGAACTCGGTGCCGGTGCGGATCGGCAACGCCGCCGTCAGCCAGCTGCAGCTCGATGTCTACGGGGAGGTGATCGACGCGATCACGCTGGGCAGCCAGGCGGGCCTGTCCTTCGACAGTCACACCTGGAGCCTGGTGCGGGCCTTGCTCCGGTTCCTCGAGAAGAACTGGGATCAGCCCGATGAGGGTATCTGGGAGGTGCGCGGGCCCCGCCGGAACTTCGTGCATTCCAAGGTGATGGCCTGGGTCGCCTTCGACCGGGCGGTGCGGGCGGCCGAGCTGGGCAAGCCGGGCGCCGAGACCCGGTGGCGCGACATCCGCGACCAGATCCACGCCGAGGTGTGCGACAAGGGCTACGACGCCAAGCGCGGCACGTTCACGCAGTACTACGGCAGCACCGAGCTGGACGCGGCGGTGCTGCTGATCCCCGAGGTCGGTTTCCTGCCGCCGGACGACCCGCGGGTCATGTCCACGGTGGAGACCATCCGCAAGGAGCTCACCAGCGGCGGCCTGGTGCTCAGGTACACCCAGCCGACTGCGCAGGACAACAACGTCGACGGCCTCACCGGCTCCGAGGGCGCCTTTCTCGCCTGCAGTTTCTGGCTGGTAAACGCGCTGCACATGGTCGGCCGGGATGACGACGCGGTGGAGTTGTTCGACCGGCTGCTGGCCATGCGCAACGATGTCGGCCTGCTCAGCGAGGAGTACGACCCGCGCTACAACCGCCAGGTCGGCAACTTTCCGCAGGCGTTCAGCCACATGCCGCTCATCCAGTCGGCGCTCAATCTGGAGCAGCACGCGTCCCACCACACCCGGCGCCCCACCGGGCCGACATCACAGGGCGGTTGATGCCACACTGTGGCTTAGTCATGGCACCGCGTCCCCACATCCTGGTCGTCAACGGCCGCAAGGTCCGCCAGCCGGTCTTCGTCATCGGCGCCCCGCATTCGGGAGCGGACCTCTTGGCGCGCGCCCTCAAGCACTCTCCGGGCTTCCACGTCACCGTCGGCCAGCGGAGCGTGATGAGCGTGGTGTACGCGTTCGCACGCAGCCCGTCCATCCAGCGCGGCCGAGGCGAAGCGGCGGCAACCGTGCTGCGCGATGCCTTCGCGCAGGCCTGGCAGGTCACCCCGCACGGCTGCATGGCCTGCTCCCAGGCCTGCCGGGACGCGAGCGAGCTGAACGGCAGCGGAACCTGTATCGCCGAGCGCGACATCCGCAGGTACGGTGACGCGAGCCCGGACCTCATGTACTGCGCCGAGGGCCTTGTCGACGCCTTCCCCGACGCGCGGATCGTGCAGATCATCAGGGACGGCAGGGACGTGGTGGCCGCGATGCTCGCCGATGCTGAGTCGCTGGCCTGGTTCAAGCCCGGCGTAGCCAATGTGGACAGCGAGTTCCCCAACCCGTTCTTCGGCATCGAGACGGCGTCGGACCTGGACGCCTGGCCGGGTCTGTCGCTCGCGGGGAAGTGCGCGATGCGCTGGCGTGGATCGGTCCGGACGATGGCCAGGCTGCGCAGCAGCATGCGGCCCGAGCAGCTGACCACGCTCCGCTATGAGCAGTTGATCCGGCAGCCCGCCGCCGCGACCCGGGCCGTGTCCGGTTTCATCGACGCTGACCTGGCCGCCATCGGGGTGCGGGCGCGGGTGCGCGCGGGACCGATGACCGTGCAGTCGGGTGGCTGGCGTCGCACGCTGACCCCGCAGCAGGTTACGGACGTCGAGCAGGTGGCAGGCATCGACCTGCGCCGGGTCGGCTACGGCGCCTGATCCTGCCCGGCCTGGCCGGGCTGCTGGGCATCCCAGGTTGCCGCCGCGCCCGGCGGCAACGGCACCGTGAAGGCGTTCAGCAGGAACGACACGAGGGTGTAGTACCCGCACAGCGAGACGAGCTCAACGACGCCGGCGTCGCCGAGCAGGCGCTGGGCCGCGGCGAAGGCATCCTGGTCGAGCTGGCCGTCGGCGGTGAGCTGCCGGGCCACCGTATAGACCACCCGCTCGTCATCGGCCTCGAACGGGGGATCCGCTCCCCGGCCGATGGCGTCCACCACCTCGCCGGGCACGCCGTGCTCGCGGGCCATGCGGGCATGGGCCCACCACTCGAACTCGGCCTTCCACCGGGCGCCTACGGTGATGATCGCGACCTCGCTGAGCCTGCGCTCGATCGAGGTCTCGAACCGCAGAACCCGCCCGAGCGAGCTCAGGCGCCGGCCGACGCCCGGGGCATGGATAAAGGCGTTGAACGGGCCGATCAGCCCGCCCTCGGGGCCGACCAGGTCGCCGCCCCGCGAACCGACCACGCCGTCCCACACCGCCCGGCCATCGGAGTCGAGGTCGTCATATCGCAGGTAAGGAAGACGGGTGTGCACAGCAGCACAATAGTGTCCGATGACCGGATGGATCTCGGATTGCGTAACGGGTCTCTATCATGACCGGCGGCAGCCGTGGCTTCGCCGCCCCAGCTCTCCCCCGCGGCCAGCTACCTCACGTCGTCCCGAGTCTCGATTCCCGCGGAGTTGTCTGAACCGGAATGTAGGCTCGCCGGATGACCCTGGACGCACGCGTCGGGGCGCTGGAGCGCGACGTGGCAGCGCTGCGGACCGAGAGCCGCGGCTGGGCGACGTTTGCGGTCTCCGCCGACCAGAAGGCCGGCGTCGCCGGCGAGCTCCTCAGCCTCATCCGCCAGGATGTGAACGAGATCAAGCAAGACCTCGGCATCGTCAAGTCCGAAGTGGCCGGCCACACCGCCATACTCGGCGGGCACAGCCGGGTGCTCGGCGAGCACAGCCGGGTGCTCGGCGAGCACAGCCAGGTACTTGGCGAGCACAGCCAGGTACTCGCCGAGCAGAGCCAGACCCTGGACGAGCACACCCGGATCCTGGGCGAGCAGACCGGAATGCTGCGAGAGATCCTGAGCCGCCTGCTCTGAAGTCAGGCCAGGGCCGCGGGCTCCTGGCTGGCGAACTGGGTGCGGTACAGCTCGGCGTACAGGCCGCCAGCGGCCAGCAGCTCCTCGTGCCGGCCACGCTGCCGGATCCGGCCGTCGTCGATGACCAGGATCTGGTCGGCATCCCTGATGGTGGACAGCCGGTGGGCAATGACCAGCGAGGTGCGGCCGGACAGCGCGGTCTTCAGCGCTCGCTGCACGGCAGCCTCAGACTCCGAATCCAGATGGGCGGTGGCCTCGTCGAGCACCACCACCGCAGGCGCCTTCAGCAGCAGCCTGGCGAGGGCAACCCGCTGCTTCTCGCCGCCGGACAGCCGGTAGCCACGGTCGCCCACGATCGTGTCCAGGCCGTCGGGCAGCACCGAGATCAGCTCCCAGATCTGCGCCGCCCGGCAGGCGTCGATCAGTTCCTGCTCCGTCGCCCCGGGACGCGCGTAGGCCAGGTTGGTCCTGATCGTGTCGTGGAACAAGTGCGCATCCTGGGTGACCACCCCGACCACGTTGTGCAGCGAGTCCTGGGTGACATCCCTGATGTCGTACCCGCCGATGCGCACGCTGCCCTCGTCCGGGTCATACAGCCGCGACACCAGGTTGGTGATCGTCGTCTTGCCCGCGCCCGACGGCCCGACCAGGGCCGTGAGCTGCTTGGCCGGTGCAGTGAAGCTCACGTCGTGCAGCACGCCGAGGCTCGCGTCGGTGCGCTCGGGCTGCGGCAGCGCGATGGACTCCAGGGACGCCAGCGAGACCTCGGACGCGGGCGGGTACCGGAACGAGACATCGTCGAAGACGATGTCCGTGGCCGGGACGTCGGGACCCGACCCGTTGGCCTGCCCGGCCACCACTAGCGGCACCGCGTCCGGCTTGTCCTCGATCAGCGGCCTGAGGTCCAGCACTTCGAATACCCGGTCAAAGCTGACCAATGCGGTCATCACGTTGATCTGAACGTTGGACAGCGAGGTGATCGGCCCGTAAAGCCGCTGCAGCAGGCCCGCCATCGCAACCAGCGCCCCGACCTGGAACGCGCCGTCGATGACCAGCTTGCCGCCAACCCCGTAGACGACCGCCGTGGCCAGCGACGCGAGCAGGGTCAGGGCGATGAACAGCGTGCTGCCGTACACGGCCTGCACCACGCCGATGTCCCGCACCTTTGCCGCCCGGCCGGCGAACACCTGGCTTTCGGCGTCGGGCTTGCCGAACAGCTTGACCAGCATCGCCCCGGCGACATTGAAGCGCTCGGTCATCGTCGACCCCATCGAGGCGTCGAGCTGCATCGACTCCCTGGTCAGCCGCTGCAGCCTGCGCCCGACCAGGCGGGCGGGGATCAGGAACATCGGGATCAGTACCAGCGCGATGACCGTGACCAGCCAGGAGTAGTAGAACATGGCGAGCAGCACGAGGATCAGCTGCAGCACGCTGGACACCACCGACGACAGCGTGGAGGTGAGCGCCTGCTGGGCCCCGATCACGTCGCTGTTCAGCCGGCTGACCAGCGAGCCAGTCTGGGCCCGGGTGAAGAACGCAATCGGCTGGCGCTGCACGTGGCTGAACACCTGGGTGCGCAGGTCATAGATCAGGCCCTCGCCGACCCGCGAGGTGAAGTACCGCTGCACGATCGTGAGGAATGCGTCAAACACCGCGAGGCCGACGACGACACCGGCCAGCGTGAGCACCACATCCGTGCGCTTGGGCAGGATGCCCTTGTCGATGATCAGGCCGAGCAGCACCGGGTACGACACCGTGACCACGGCGTCCAGCGCGGCCGCGAGAATGAAGATCGCCAGATCCAGCCGGTACGGGCGCGCGTACCCGGCGATCCGGCGGACCGTGCCCGGCCTCAGCCGCTGCTTGGTCACTGACGGATCGCGGGAAAACCCCCGCATCGCTTGCCACTGGCTTGCGTACATAGCGCGAGAAACCTCCAGGTGGGGCCTGGTTCTTCCCGCGTCAGCTACGGGCGAACTAACGGCCTAGGAGCGGGCGAGCCGATCGCGCAGCAGCGCCGCCTGCGTGCTGCGCTCCGCGGCCGCCTGCTGCTCGAGGCTGTTCGCGCCGGCCTGGAGCAGCAGCCGCTTGGTGGCCCGCGCGGTCTCGGCGTCGATCTCCAGCAGCGCCGCGGTCAGGTCCGAGACCGCACCGTCCAGTTCGGCGGCTGGCACCAGCAGCTGGGCAAGGCCCAGGGTGCTGGCTTCCTGTGCCAGCACCGTACGCGCGGTGAGGCACAGCTCGATCGCCCGCGGCAGCCCCACGATGTCGACGAGCGGCTTGGTCCCGGTGAGGTCGGGAACCAGTCCGAGGGCGGGTTCCTTCATGCACAGCTTGGCGTCATCGGCCAGGATGCGCAGATCACACGCCAGGGCGAGCTGGAATCCCGCGCCGATGGCGTGTCCCTGCACCGCGGCGATCGACACGATGCGGGGATCGCGCAGCCAGAGGTAGCCCTGCTGGTAGCTGGCGATCGATGACTCGAACCCCGGGTCGGCGGCGCTGGATGGGGGGTCCTCACCTGGAACCCCCTCAGCCGAGAACATGCGCAGGTCGATCCCGGAGCAGAAGGACGGCCCGGCGCCCCGCACCACGACCACGCGGACCCGGGACGGCAGGTCGGCCCCGATCGCCGCGAGGCCCCGCCAGACGTGCGGGGTCATCGCGTTGCGGCGCTCGGGCCTGTTCAGAGTGACCGTGGCGACCGCGTCGGCGATGTCAAGGCGCAGCCCGCTCGCTGCAAGCTCGGCAGAGGTCACCGACACGGCGTGCTCCGGATGCGATCGGCGCAGCGCGGGCGGGACAGGCGCACCGGGCAGGAAGACGCGCCGACGGCCGCCGCGGCCTCAGGAATTGAGCGCGGGGGAAGAGCGATCCCCCTATTCAGCGCTTAGCCTTACCCCGGGTGGCGCCGCCGCGGCCGCGCAGGGACACCCCGGTTTCGGTCAGGATCCGGTGCACGAAGCCATAGGACCTGCCGGTCGAGCCCGCCAGGGAGCGGATGCTCTCGCCGGAGTTGTATCTCTTCTTCAGATCAGCCGCCAGTTTTGTGCGGTCGGCACCGGTCACCCGGGTGCCTTTCTTGAGGGTTTCGGTCACGGGTACCTCCCGGTGAACTGAAGTGACCGCTGCGTTACCGTCTCTCGCCATGATCACGCAAGAACTCGTGATCGGCTACCCACACGCCCTCAAAAGATCTCTTCTTTTTAAGCGCCGCGACAGACCGGTCCCGCTTGCTTGCTGGCGCTGATTTCAGGCCAGCGCCACAAGGTCGGTAAACTCCTCGCTCCACGCATCCTCGACCCCGTCGGGGAGCAGCACGACCCGCTCGGGCCCGAGCGCCTCGACGGCGCCCTCGTCGTGCGTGACCAGAACGATCGCTCCCTGGAACCGGCGCAGAGCGGACAGGATCTCCGCCCGGCTCCCGGGATCCAGGTTGTTGGTCGGCTCATCGAGCAGCAGCACGTTCGCGCCCGACACGACCAGCAGCGCGAGCGCCAGCCTGGTCTTCTCGCCACCGGACAGCACGCCGGCCGGCTTGGCCACATCGTCGCCGGAAAACAAGAACGATCCGAGGACCTTGCGCTGTTCGGCCTCGGTGAGGTCCGGGGCGGCTGACCGCATGTTCTCGAGTACGGTCCGCCCGGCGTCCAGGGTCTCGTGCTCCTGTGCGTAATAGCCGAGTCGCAGGCCGTGCCCGGGTTTGACCTCGCCGGAGTCCGGCTGCTCGAGCCCGGCCAGCAGCCGGAGCAGCGTGGTCTTGCCCGCGCCGTTCAGGCCGAGGACTACGACCCGCGTGCCGCGGTCAACCGCCACGTCCACGCCGGCGAACACTTCGACCGACCCGTACGACTTGGTCAGGCCCTCAGCTGCCAGCGGGGTGCGTCCGCAGTGCACCGGAACCGGGAACCTGATCCGGGCCACCCGGTCCGGCGCGCGGTCCGCGCTGACGTTGGCGAGCAGCCGTTCCGCCCTGCGCTGCATGTTGTGCGCCGCCCTCGCCTTCGTCGCCTTGGCCCGCATCTTGTCGGCCTGCGACTGCAGTGCGGTCGCCTGGCGCTGCGCGTTCACGCGCTCACGCCTGCGGCGCCTTGCGTCGGTCTCCCGCTGCTCCAGGTAGCTCTTCCAGTCCAGGTTGTAGACGTCAAGCACGCAGCGGTCGGCGTCGAGGTAGAACACCTTGTTGACCACGGCTTCGAGCAGCGCGGTGTCGTGGCTGATCACCACCAGCCCGCCGCGGAAGGCCCGAAGGTGATCGCGCAGCCAGGACACGGAATCCGCGTCGAGGTGGTTCGTCGGCTCGTCGAGCAGCAGGGTGTCCGACCCGCCGAACAGGATCCGGGCCAGCTCGATGCGGCGGCGCTGGCCGCCGGACAGGGTTCGCAGCTGCTGCCCGAGCACCTGCGGCGGCAGCCCCAGGCTCGATGCCAGCGATGCCGCCTCGGCCTCGGCCGCGTACCCGCCGAGCACCGTGACCCGCTCCTCGATCTGGCCGTACCTGCGCACCGCGGCGTCGCGCCTCGCCGGATTGGAGTCGGCCATGCCGAGCTCGGCCTCACGCAGGCCCGCCAGCAGGGCGTCCAGCCCCCGGGCCGACAGCACCCGGTCGACGGCCAGGCCGCCGAGGTCGCCGACCATCGTGTCCTGCGGCAGGTACCCGACGGACCCGGTGTTGCGGACCGTGCCCGCAGCTGGGGCCGACTCGCCCGCGAGCACTCGGGCCAGCGTGGTTTTGCCCGCGCCATTCCGGCCGACCAGGCCTATCTTGTCTCCGGGCGCCACCTGAAGCGTGGCGCCCTCAAGCAGCAGCTGCGCACCGGCGCGCAACTCAATGTCATTGGCGTTGATCACGGGAGAAGGCTCCATAACAGTACATAACGGGCATCAGAGACCACAAATCACGCGTTACCGTGGGCGGCCCGTCACGACAGGAGCGGTTGCATGCGGCCAGTTTACCCGAGACCATCCCGCCCGCGGCAAAGGCATTTCGCGCCGGGCGCCTGAGAAACGCGGTTCGCTGGGCGCCGCGCGGCCGGGGAAAGCGGCTCGCCAGGAGGTTCCCGGCGGGCAGGCAAGGCGGTTCCTCAAGCCGCCGGCGGTTGCGGCCCAGTCAGCCGGATCCGGATAGCACGGAACTGGCGGGGCGCGCTGCGGAGCACGGCGAGCCTCGGATCGGGCACGGTGAGGAAGCGCTCCACGGCGAGCTTGAAGTAGGGCCGCAGCCGCGGGTCGTCCTGCAGCCCGGCAATCGTGCGGCGGTCCCCGCCAAGTACCACGGCGTCGAGCTTGCCTGCGTAGGGGCCAAACACCGCCGCCGCGGTCTGGGCCGCCGCGCCGAGTGCCTCGCTGGCCTGCTTTTCCCGCCGCCGGGCAAATCGCTGCTGCGACGTCCCGCCCGCTGCGCTGCGCCCATGCACCAGCCGCGAGCCCACCTTGGAGGCAGCCAGGTGTGCTTCGGGGCCGGTGAAGACCCCGGCGGCGTAGCCGCCGAGCCGGACCAGGAGAACTGCGACCGTCCGCGGGGAACGCGCGTGCGCGCTGATCCACTCGGCGCTGTCGGCGATCTCGCCGGCGGCCGGGCCCGGGCTCTCCGGCAGCGGCGGGAATGGCACATGGCACTCCGCCACCGCCCCGTCCTTGGCGCGGAACGTGACCACCGCCGGCTCCGGCTCGATGACGACGTCGCCGTGCCGCTGGACGAAGGACTCCAGCCAGGTCGCGAGGCGCTCCGGGCTCACCTCGATCCATCGCGCGCCGTCAGCTGAGCCATTCGACACTACGCAACGCCTCCAAACGCTTACCATCCGTGATACGCCTTCGGGGGGACCCAGATCATGATTGCTGCCGATAACAGCGGCGCCGGCCACGCGGGCGAGCACGCCGAGGACGCGATGGAACGAGCGCTGGCCGAGGCTGCCAGGGACTCGAGCAAGCTCGGGGACCTGCTCGACGAGCTTAGCCGGGGCAGGCTGTGGCTGCCATTGCCCCAGGACGGGCAGCCGCTGACGGATGGCACGGCCGTGCGCCTGCCCACTCTGAAGTACCTGGGCGCGGAGTTCATCCCCGCGTTCACGTCCGCCGCGCGGCTGCGCGGGACCGTTCCGCGACCCAGGGCGCCGCTGCCATCAGCGCCGGTACCGGGGGTGCATGCTCTCCCGCCGGTCACACCGCACATCGTCGTCCCGGTCGCAGCGCTCGCCCGGCTGCTGCCCGCTGATGTCGGGATCGCCCTTAACCCCGGCGCGGGTCAGAGCGTGCCGGTCTACCCCGAAGGCGTCGCGTACCTGGCCTCGGTGCCGGGCCGGGATCCGCACGGCCGGATCAGTGTGGGACCGCTGCCGATTGAGCCGGATGACCTGCTCGGCGGCATCCGCTCGGGCCTGGCCGGGGTGCCCGCCGCCAGCCAGGCGGCGGCGGCCTGGCTGGCGGTCGAGTTTGCCGGAGAGGGACTCGTCATCTCGGTGACGCTCGATGACCCGGCCGACGGCGATGTCAAGGACGCGGTCGTCCGGGTCGTCGAGCGGGCCGCCCTGGCAGCGCCCGCCGATCCGTGGTTCCCGATCGATGTCACCTTTCCCGGCGAGTACGGGCGGGACGAGGGGAGCATGCCCGATCCGGTCGACGAGTGGGTATCCGCCTTCGCGATCCCGTTCTACCGGAGGGCCTGACCCCGGTGCGGACCAGGCCGCTACGGCCGCCCGAGCGAGCGCGCCGCGCGGTTCAGCCCGCTGATCACGCCGCGCAGCGACGCGTCCACGATCGACTCGCTGATGCCGACGCCCCAGAGCACCCGGTCTCCTACGGTGATCTCCAGGTAGGCGGCGGCCTCCGCGTCCCGCCCGGCGGTCAGTGCGTGCTCGGAGTAATCGAGCACGCGGACGTTCAGCCCGCCAAGGCCCAGATCGGTGCCTGACAGGGCGTCGCAGAACGCGGCGATCGGGCCGTTGCCGGTGCCGGCGAGGACGTGCTCCCGCCCCGAGGCGCGGACCGTCGCGGTGATCTGCTCCACGCCGTCCTGGCTGACCGAGCCGAACTTGACCAGCTCGAACGCGCCGGGGCTCAGGTATTCCTCCGCGAAGATCTGCCACATCAGCGCCGCGTCCACTTCGCCGCCCTCATCTTCGGTGTGGCGCTGGATGACGTGGCTGAATTCGATCTGCAGGCGGCGCGGCAGATCGAGGTGGTGGTCGGTCTTCATGATGTAAGCGACGCCACCCTTGCCCGACTGCGAGTTGACCCGGATGACCGCCTCGTAGGACCTGCCGACGTCCTTGGGATCGATCGGCAGGTAGGGCATCGCCCACGGCAGCTCGCTCACCGGCTTGCCCGCCTCGGCGGCCTGCCGCTCCAGGTCGTCGAAGCCCTTCTTGATCGCGTCC
>Ga0208725_1000231_pt1 | contig 12888 bp, 8 predicted proteins | sample MicForSoSWNH13_O_FD_188004 | JGI IMG/M metagenome (GOLD analysis project Ga0208725, IMG submission 188004) | Forest soil microbial communities from Harvard Forest Long Term Ecological Research site in Petersham, Massachusetts, USA - MetaG HF011... | ecosystem: Environmental > Terrestrial > Soil >... | reverse complement strand
GTCCGACGGACAGCCGGTAAAGAGTGAACCGCTCAAGGGCTGACAATTTGGCGAGGAATATTTCCGCAGACCATCGAGGGTGACGCCGTTAGGGCCGATCGTCGTGCCCGCCGGGATGCAGGTGCTTCCGCCCGGCGCCGCGTTGTAGGGCAAGGTGAGGCCGCTGCACGTGGTCGGCGGAGTTCCCGGCGCCGCGGTGTATTGGGGAATCACCGTGCCGGGCTGAACGAAATACTCGGAATCTGATCCGAACGGGCCGCACGGCGGCGTGCCCGGAGCAGACGGCGGCCCGCCCGGAAAGGGCAGGACACTGCCAGCCGGAAGATTGTCCAGCCCGAGGCAAGTTTCCGCGTGGCCGTAGTTAATGTCGTATGAGGCCAATAGGTGGTGCGCCTGGGTTCCAACGTAGGACACGCGCAGCAGCATGTCTTTCGTCAACTGGCGTTCGATCGTCAAATTGTACTGCTCCGCATACTGCGACTTCAGGTTGGGCTGGAATTCTCCGAAGTAAATCGAACTGCGGAAATTCGACCAGTCCACGCATCCCGGAGGGCCTCCGGAACCGACCGCGCACGGAGTTGTCGGCGTTTGGTTGATCACGCCGCTGAATGGATTCGGTGTCTGTGTGCCGCCCTGTGACAGGTACGGCAGATTGAACTGTGGATCGGAAACAAAAGAGCTGCCGCCGAACGGCGGCTCGGCGCTGAACTGCTCGAGAACGAGTTGCTCGATTGGATTGTAGAAAAGGCCAAAACCGGCGCGCACGCTCATCTTGCCGGGACCACCGGTGATCTTGGCTATCCACCCGTCAGTCGCATCCGGGCTCCACGCCAATCCGATGCGCGGAGCAAAACCCTTGTAATAGGTGGAGGTGAGGCCGCGCGGCACGCCCTTATCACCGGGGAATACCAAGCCCAGAGGAAACACAGCGTTGTTGCCGTTCGTGGTGTCTTCGCCGCAATCACCGGGAGTGAGCCCCAGCGCAGCAGCATTAGCCGCGGACAGAAAGCAGGGATATTGCGTCGTGGCCTGCCCCGGACGAAAAGTTTGGAGCCGGTTCCCTGTGTCGTAATAGGGAGTGTTCAGCTCCCAGCGAAGCCCGTAGTTCAGCGTCAAGTTCGGCTTCAGCTTGTAACTGTCTTGCGCGAAGAGATAGAGCGAGGTGTTGCGCAAGTCTTCGCGCTGGGCTGCGCCTTGGGTGAACGAAGTTGGCGCACCGAGAAAATAATTGGGATACGAAGGGAAGTTACTGTCCGACCCGATTTCGTCCGCCGTGTTTTGGCTGGTGATGGTGTATTCACCGCTTACATCGAAATAAAGAAATTGATCGAAGCGCTGACGGCGGACGTCCACGCCGAACTTGGTGGTGTGCTTCCCGAATATCTTGGTGTAATTGTCCGTCCATTGGAAAGTGTTACCGGTTTGCGGCAGCTCGCCTTCGAAGTTGTTGCCCAGCGCGAATCCACCGGAAACGTTCACGTACGGAACGCCGACGCGGCCGGGAAGATCGGTGGTGATACCCGCAGAAGGATTGCCTGGGTCGCTAAAGCAATTCGCAGGCGCAACAGCCGCGCCACAAGAATCCTGCACGGAGGCCAGAGTATGCACTGGATGGTTGTTGGTTTGTTGTCCTTCGCGGAAATAATTGAAGCGGAATTCGTTCACTGCGGAGGAACTGATCGTCCAAGTGTGGCTGAGATTCCATTGCTGCACGCGCGTGCCGAAGAGCGCTCCGAAGCCCGGAATGTTTCCGCCGGCGCCCTGGAAGCTGGAGATTGGCTCGGTGCTGGCATCGTTCTCAAAATAATAGTAGGCGCTAAATTGCTGGCTGCCCGTGATTTTGCGATCGAAACGAACCGTGAACTGATTGTTGTTGGCGTTGGACGCTGGGACGGCCGAGAACGACCCCGTTCCCAGAGGGGCGATATTGTTGTTGTAGAGTGCGAGGGCTGTGGGATCGAAGCACTGCGTAGGAATGTGGTTGTTGGGAAAGATGCTGGAGTACGCAGCCCCCACGACGATCGGAGCGCCGGCCGCTGCGGAGCAGCCCGGACGGGAGTTCAGCAGGTCTGCGAACGTCTGATCGTTTACAGCACCTTGGAAAGGCGCCGCTGGTCCGTTAGGCGCGTTGGCTTCGGAGAAATCGCCGCCCGCTTCAGCCGCCGTGGGCAGCAACACCGTCCCCGTCGAGATGCCTTGAATCAGCCGGTTGCCCTCGTAGGAACCGAATATGAACGTGCTGTCCTTCTTGATCGGGCCGCCCAGAGTGGCGCCAAACTGATTTTGCTTGTAGGGCGCGATGGAATTGTCGAAATAGCCGCGCGTGTTCAGCGCATCGTTGCGCAGGAAATCGTAAAAGTCGCCGTGGATGCTATTCGTTCCTGATTTGGTGACTACGTTAACCACCGAGCCGGAATTGCGGCCATATTCGGCATCAAACGTATTGGTCAACACGCGAAATTCTTCGATCGCGTCCGGAGAAGGCTGGATAGCAGGGCCGTTTACGAAAATGTCGTTCCCGTCTCCACCGTTGACCATGTAATTGTTGGAACGGCCGCGGCCTCCATTCACAGATACGACGCCGGGGTTACTGCTGCCTGCGAACAGGTCTGCGCCGAGCTGCGACTGCACGCCGGGTTGGAGCTGCAGCAGCGCGTAGGCGTTTCGGGAATTGAGGGGAAGCTCGCGGATGGATTGATCCGTCATCACCGCACCGAGCTGTGTGCTGGTAGTTTCCACCTGCACGGTGTTGGCTTCGACGGTTACTGTGTCGTTCGTGGCGCCGACCTGGAAGGTAACGGTGATGAAATTGACGTGGCCGATGGATACCACGACGGCTTTGGCGACGAACTTCTTGAAACCCTGCGCTTCCGCGGTTACGTCGTAAGTTCCGACGGCCAATTCGGGAATGTCGAACGCGCCATCTTTATCGGAGACGGCGGACCTCTGCGAATCCGTGCCGTTGAGTGTTGCGGTGACGGTCGCTCCGGGCACTACTGCGCCCGACGGGTCGTTCACGACTCCGCGAATCGAGCCGTTCGTCGATTGTCCCCACGCTGCGCCGCAACCGAACAGCCCCGCCAATGCCAATAGGTACACCCCGAACCGGCACGTCGTTTTCATCGCCGCTCCTTTGGAAAAAGCTGGCGCCACCCCCGGCACCCCATCGCACACATTGAGTTTTTCAGTTGCAGCTTGAGAAAAAACCTTACTATAATCCGCGAACGTTAGAAGAAGGTCCGCTGGTTGTCAAGGGGAAACTGGTTTGGCGAGCACAGGCACTGGAAAGCGACCGGCGAAGACTGCGCGCATGCAGGAATTCTTGCGCATCAGCGATGTGGCGCGCAGCGTCGGCGTGTCGCCATCTATCTTGCGGACGTGGGAAAATCTCGGACTCGTGGCGCCGCGCAGAACTCGCAGTCAGTATCGTCTCTACACCCACGCGGACGTGCGCATTTTGAAACGCGCGCAATACTTGCGCCGCGTGCGTGGTCTTAACGCGCCGGCCATCGTCCATTTGCTGAGGCGCGAAGGCGTGCTGCCTCCCGCGAGTTCGCGGCCCAAGGCAGGTCCGATCGGTCCGCGTTTGCGCCGCATGCGTTTGCGCAAGGGATATTCGCTCTCCAAGGTGGCGCACGCGGCGGGCGTCTCGGTGGGATTTCTCAGCGCTTTGGAACGAGGGCAGATGACCGCATCTGTGGCTACTTTGCGGCGTATTGCGCGCTTCTATCGCATGAATATTCTGGCGCTGTTCGATCCGTCGAATTCCAATCCCGGGCGCGTGCGGCCCGCCGATCGCAAAGTGCTTGATGCCGGCCCAGGCGTGCGGATGGAATTGCTGGCGTGGGGTAATACGCTGATGGAGCCGCATCTATTTCGCATTGCGCCTGCGTCGGGCAGCGGCGAATCCTACGCGCACGACGGTGAGGAATTTCTGTACATATTGAAAGGCGCGCTGGAAATTTCCCTGGCTGACGGCGAACGGCATTTTTTGCAGGAAGGCGATAGTTTTTATTTTGAGAGCAACAACGCGCATCGCTGGAAAAATCCGGGAAAGAAAGAAACATTGGTTCTGTGGATCAATACGCCGCCGACATTTTGATTTGCGCGCGGCGACGGTGGATGCGATGCGAAAAACGGTGGCAACTGATTCAAAGATTGAATCGTGGCGGCAGCCTTCTTTTGTGCCATTCGAGCCCGCCCGCGGGAGCGCACCAGTGAACGACAGACGGCGGATCAGAGGAATATTTTCACTCGGCGTGCTCGCGGCGCTTGTCATTTTGGCGACCGGTGGATGCGCCAAGAAAACGCCGGCGTTGAGTCTGCTGGTCTGGGAAGGTTACGCCGATCCTTCTTACCTGCGCGCCTTCGAAGAATCGCATCACTGCAAAGTCAGTGCTTCGTACATGGGCTCGAGCGACGAACTGGTCGCGAAACTTCGTGGCGGCAGCGCCAGCAATTACGATGTGATCTCGCCATCCAGCGACGTCGCGACGATGATCGCTTCTTCCGGACTTGCGGCGCCACTCGATCTCTCGAAGCTGCCGAGTTATGCGCAACTCTCGGAGCGCCTGCGCAGCATGCCGCTCGTGCGCGTGAACGGCAACGTTTACGGCGTGCCATTTACCTGGGGACCGAATCCCCTCCTTTACGACACCACTTATTTTACGAAGCCGCCCGATAGCTGGGCCGCGCTGTGGGACCCGAAACTCAAAGGCAAAATCTCCGCGTGGGACGAGCTTTCCACCGTGTACATGGCCGCGCAGGTGCTCGGCTATGACAAGCCCGATCCGAATCACATTTACAATCTGAGCGACGCGGAACTCGACAATGTGCGGAAGAAACTGATCGAGCTGAAGCCGAATATCCGCAAGTTCTGGTCCACTGGCGGCGAGCTGACCAATCTATTTGAAAATCACGAAATCGTAGCGGCCATGGGCTGGCCATTGACTACCAACCAGCTGCGCGCGGCGAAATTCCCCATCGGCGAAATCATCCCGAAGGAAAACACCACCGGATGGATTGATCACCTGATGATTACGGCGGCGAGCGAAAACAAAGAGCTTGCCACCGAGTTTCTGGAATACATGATCGAGGCGAAAACGCAAAAGATGGTGACCGACGTCACCGGATACGACCCTGCCAATCCGCACGCCGCGGAATTAATGACCGATGAGCAGCGGAAATCCCTGCATCTGGACAATGTGGACGAATACATGACGCGCATCTATTTCTGGCAGAACGTGCCGCGTCGCGACAAGTACAACGAAATCTGGAACGAAATAAAGGCGGCGCAGTGACCGAATTGGCTGCACACGCGGCTGCGTCCGGCACGGCGGCAGCTGCTGCTTCCGCGCCGATCCTTTCTATTCGCCAGGTCATAAAACGATTCGGCCAGCGGCCCGTGCTGCGCGGAATCACGCTGGACGTCGCCAGCGGAGAATTTCTCACTATCCTCGGCGAGAGCGGCTCGGGCAAGACTACTCTGCTGCGGCTGATCGCCGGTTTCGAAGATCTAGACAGCGGCGAAATCTGGATGGGCGCCGAGCGGCTGGATCGCCTTCCGGCACATCGCCGCCAGGTGAACACAGTTTTCCAGAGCTACGCGATCTTTCCGCATCTTTCGGTGTTCGAAAATGTGGCGTACGGCTTGCGCGCGAAAAATACCACGCCAGCGGAAATTCCCGAGCGAGTTACGCAGGCATTGGCGATGGTGAAGATGGGCGAATTCGCGAAAGCCGCTCCTGCAAAGCTGAGCGGCGGCCAACAGCAACGCGTGGCGCTGGCGCGAGCGCTGGTGAATCGCCCGCGCGTGCTGCTGCTCGATGAACCGCTCTCGGCGCTGGACGCCAATCTGCGCCGCCAGATGCAAGTAGAGCTGAAATCGCTGCAGCGCGAAGTGGGGATAACTTTCATTTTTGTGACGCATGACCAGGAAGAAGCCATGGCGCTTTCCGATCGCGTCGCTCTGCTGCGCGCCGGCCTTCTGGAACAAGTAGCCCCGCCGCGCGAAATCTATGGCGAGCCTGCGACAGCCTACGCGGCGCAATTCATCGGCCAGACCAATCTGCTGCGCGCGGAAGTGCGCGACGGAATCGCCATCGCCGGCTCGATTACCTGGCGTACTTTTGGCGCGGCTGGGAATGCAACGTATTCGCTGCGGCCGGAATGCATTCGGCTCGTCGCGGAATCTGAATCCCGCGGCATGCTGCCCGCGGACGTGGCCACGGCGCGTTTTCGCGGACGTATCCGCAACCAATCGTTCGGCGGCGCGATGGACCTGATCGAAATTGACTGCGGCGGCACGCATACCTTACGCGCGCGCATCGCCAGTCCCGGCATTCTCACCGGCGAGCGCGAGTTCGAGTTCACCGCGAACGATGCAGTGCGCGTGCGTGAGGGAGAGCCGGACTAGCCATGTACTCGCGCGCGTACAAAACTGCTGTGACCATTCCCCCGCTGCTTTGGGTCACGATATTCCTTTTGGTGCCCTACGCGATTCTGTTTTGCTACAGCTTCTGGTCCGTTTCTTCCGCGCAGACGATCGTTCATAACTGGAATTTGCAGAATTATTTGCAGCTGGCGCGCAATCCGATTTATCTGCAGGTTCTTTTCCGCTCGATGCGCATCGCGGCCTCTGTAACCGTCTTCGCTCTGCTGCTGGGCTACCCGCTGGCGTACTACTTGTCGTTCCATGCGGCGAAACGCAAGGACCTGCTCTACCAACTGGTGATTATCCCGCTGTGGGCGAGTTACCTGGTGCGCGGGTACGCCTGGAAAACAATTTTAGGCAGCGACGGCGTGCTGAACGGCTTCCTGCAATATCTGCACATCACGCACAAGCCGGTGGAATTTTTCCTCTACAGCCCGTTCGCGGTGATCATCACTTTGACGCACATCTATACGCCCTTCACGCTGCTGCCGATTTACGCGTCGCTCGAACACATCCCGCGCAATCTGGTGGAGGCTTCGCACGACCTGGGCGCGTCACCGTGGTCCACATTTCGCCGCGTGATTCTGCCGCTCTCGCTGCCGGGAGTTCTCGCCGGCGCCACGTTTGCATTCGTCTTAACGCTGGGAGATTTCCTCGCGCCGCTGCTGGTGGGCGGGCCCAGCGGAATAATGATTTCGAACGTGGTGGTGAGCTTGTTTGGCGCGGCTTATAACTGGCCACTCGGCGCCGCGATTTCCTTCTGCATGATGCTGCTGGTCGTGACGCTGCTGTTTATCACCGAGCGCCTGGAAAAAAGGCTGGTGGTTTCATGAGCGCGGGATTCCAGTCGCGACGCGCGCCGCTACTGCTGAGGGTTTACGCGTTTCTGGTTTATGCCTTCCTATATTTTCCGATCATCGTGCTCGTTGTTTATTCCTTCAACGGCTCCGGCGTCGGCGGCTTCCCTCCCGCGCATTGGACCGTGGACTGGTATCACCAACTTTTCATGGATGCTGCACTGTGGGATGCGGTCCTCAATAGCGTTATCGTCGCCGCGGTGGCCGTCGCAATTGCCCTAGGGCTGGGATTGCCTGCCGCGCTGGCGCTTGACCGTACCGATTTTCCCGGCAAAGCGCTGTTCCGCCGATTGGTACTGCTGCCTTTGATTCTTCCCGGCATTATCACCGGTCTCTCGCTGCTGATGTTGTTCGTAGCCGTTGGCATGAAACTCAGTCTGGTAACGATCACGCTGGGCCACGGCACTGCGCTAATCTCCGTGGCCACGACCGAAATTTTCGCCGGACTGCAAAAGCTGGAGCGCGCGCAGGAAGAAGCTTCGCTCGACCTGGGCGCAAATCACTGGCGGACGTTCTGGCGCGTGACGCTGCCGAACCTGCGCGTTTCGTTGATCGCCGCGGCCCTGCTGATTTTCACATTGTCGCTCGACGAAATCGCCGTGAGCTTCTTCCTGATCGGGCGCGACAATACCCTGCCGCTGGAAATCTGGTCGCGCCTGCGCCGCGGCATCACGCCGGAAATCAACGCCATTTCCACGCTGATTCTGGTTTTTTCCATCGGCATGATTTTGCTGTGGTACCGCCTGCGCACTCGTTTGCAATCGGCGGACGAATCCGCTGCGCCGCTAGTCCCCGCCGCGATCCAAGGAGAAAGCGCATGACCGAAACTCGCAGGGATTTTCTGAAATTTGTCGTGGCCGGGTCGGTCGCCGCGGGATGTCCCATGAATCTTTCGCTGCTGGGCGCCGAAAGCGGACCGACGCCGCAGCTAGACGGCGATCATTTTGCAATCTGTCATGCGGTGCGCGACGGCCAGCAATTCGATAAGCCTCCGGTATCGAGCCGGCATGATGTGGTGATCGTCGGCGGCGGCGTCAGCGGCCTGAGTGCCACCTATTTTCTGCGCGGACGCGATTTTCTGCTGCTCGAAAAAGAACCGCACTGGGGTGGCAACGCGTACCTGGAGGAATATCAGGGCCAGGCCTTCGCCACCGGCTCCGCGTTCGACGAAAAGGATTCCACCAGCCAGCAACTCGCGCACGAAATCGGACTGACCGAACTGCCCATTAATTCGCCGGATCCCACCATCGTCGCGGGCAAGTGGGTACCCGCCACCTGGCGCGACGGATTGGATCAGCTTCCGTATTCCGAATCCGTGCGCGAAAGCTTCAAGAAATTCCGCACGGAAATTAAGGCGCTGGATCTCGACAAAAATGTGCAGCAGCTCGACAGCGTGCCATTCTCCAATTATCTGAAAGGCTACCCGCCACAGCTCAAGCAGTGGTGGGATGCCTACGGCCTGTCGAATTGGGGCGCGAAAACCGAAGACACCTCCGCCTTCGTCGCTGCAGGTGATTTGCGCGACATGACGGAGGATGAGGATGTCCGCAGAACATTGCCTGGCGGCAACGGCGCGCTTTCACGACAGCTGGCGAGCACGCTGCAGCCGAAGTACGGCGCGCAGATGATTGGCGACGCGACCATCGTCTCCGTGGATCCGCAGAAAACCGAAGTGCAGATCACGTACATGCAGGGCGGCCAGCTGCGCACTGTTGCCGCGAAATACGTGATCATGGCCACGCCGAAATTCATCACCGCGCGCCTGATCCCCACGTTGCCCGACGTACAACACGAAGCCATGATGTCGTTCCGCTACTGCCCCTACACCGTGATCAACATGATTTTCGATAAGCCTATCTACAATCGCGCATACGACACCTGGTGCCCCGGCAACACTTTCACCGATTTCATCGTCGCAGATTGGGTGCTGCAGAAACAACCCGGCTACGTGCAGAAAAATAATATCCTCACTTTCTACACCCCCATTTCAGAATTGCATCGCGACCGGCTGCTCACCGTGGACGGCTGCCAAAGGATCGCGGAAAACGCGCTGCGGGATTTTCAGAAGCTCACGCCGGAATTTAGCGCCGCGGAACCAATCGAGGTGCACATGTACCGCCGCGGCCATCCCATGTTCCTGCCCACGCCGGGGATTTTCACGAAAGTGATTCCGGTGGCGAACCAGCCGTTCGGCCGGATTGCTTTCGCCAATACGGATTCAGTGGGACCGGTCTCCGATGTTTCCGGAGCAGTAGAGGCGGCGCATCACGCCGTGGAGTGGACGGAAAAACAAATGGCCGCGCCCTCGGTCGCGCCGGCGCACCCGCACGCGCACCCAGCGCCAAAAACCTCAGCAGCCGCAACGAATTAATCCGCTTCGCAAAATCCGCCGAGCAAAAACAAAAAAGGCATCCGGAGAGAATGCCGGATGCCTTTCCGAAATCTTCCCCGCCAGGAAAAGATTTCTTGGTCACACGTACGGAACAACGCGCAATCTACAGTTTGCCTGCCACATGCAAATTGTGCACGCCGGAGAAAATTGAAAGGCCCGCGCTGATCGATTGCGGCATCCACCAGAAACGCCGCAGCAACGAATATTCGCTGCGCTGCATGTGGTACGCCGCAAGATCCAGCAGCAGGGGGGTCACTTGCGTCGCCGCATAGATCGCGCCGGATCCGGCGAACGGCCGCAGCATCGGATTGTCTTCCACCGCGCCGTGTCCCACGGCTTGGCGCGTCGAATACGCGTCAAACACGGCAGCGCTGTGCTGCAAGAATGCCAGCGCCAGCCATTGGCGGCGCGAAGGCTGGGCGATCGCTTCCCGGAATTTACTTTCCTTCGTGGAAAGTTCGGGTATGCGTACCGTCGAAAACGATTGCGTGTCTTCGGGAGTTTCGAACGCCACAGTCTTCAAACTGCTGGAGAATTGGTTTTTGGAATTCGCGGAGACCAGGCGCACTTCGTCCAGGTTCATGTGCGTCGAGGAGGATTCGGTAGTCGAGGTGATTGAGTCTTCCTCAACCGCAACGGGCGGATGGGTGCTCACCGGCGCGCTCTCCTTCAAAGAGTTGAAAGAATTCACAGAAACTGCCTGAATCACAGGCATCTGCGCGCCAACAGCTTGAGCCGAGGGAGCAAATGATTGGAACTGAAGCAGCAGTGCGGCTACGGCCAATACCATGGAGGGGGTCTCCTGAAATCGCCTAACGCAGTAGAGGAGTGCACGGGCAGGACCAACCCGAAGTAGCATGTTATCCGTCGTATTTACAGCAACTTAGACGCGGGGCGACGCCGTTTGGCTTGGGATTGAGGGCCGTGGAAAGGAAATCCGTTTCCGTTGACCAGTACTGCCGTTACCCTGCTAACTCCCTGAATCGCTTAAACCTATGGCCACACGGTTCGCGGGATTTTCGCTTTTGCGGACTCTCGCCACTGCTGATTTCGAGGTAGAATCCGCGCATCAATTTGCAAATCTCCCGCGTGGAGGACTCATGAAACGAATCGCTGTTCTGGCTCTGTCGCTGGCGCTGTGCTGCGTCTGTGCGTGGGCGGGCGACCCTCCGGTCACCTATGTTCGCGCGGGAAAACTGCTCGACGTACGCTCCGGCAAAATGCTGACGGACCAGGTCATCGTGATTCGCGGCGAAAAAATCGAGCGTGTGGCCACCGCCGCACAAGTGCAGATTCCCGCTGGCGCGAACGTCATGGACCTGTCGCGCGCCACTGTGCTGCCCGGTTTAATTGACGCGCACACGCATATTTTTCTCAGCGGCGAAGATAACGGCCGCTACGACGAACAGCTGCTCAAGGAATCCTGGCAGTACCGCACCATCGAAGCCGTGGTGAACGCCAAGCGCGACCTTGACGCGGGATTCACGTCCATGCGCGACGTGGAGACAGAGGGCGCGATGTATAGCGACGTGGACGTGCGCAACGCCATCAACCGCGGATTGATTCCCGGCCCGCGCCTGCAAGTGGCCACGCGCGCGATTTCCACCACGGGCGGATATCCGCTCGAAGGGTATTCGCCGGAAGTCACCGTGCCATCGGGCGCACAGATTGCCGATAGCGTGGACGAAGCGCGAAAAGCCGTGCGCGAACAAGTGAAATATGGCGCGGACCTAATCAAGATTTACGGAACCCACAAATTTCATTTCACACCCGACGGGAAAATGGTAAGCATCCCAACTTTCACGCTCGAAGAAGTCACCGCCATCGTGAACGAAGCACACAGTGAAGGTCGAAAAGTTGCGTGCCACGCTTACGGCGGCGCCGGGCTGAAGAATTGCCTCGATGGAGGTGTGGATTCCATCGAGCACGGCCTGGACCTGGACGACGCAGCCGTCGCGGAAATGGTCGCCAAAGGAATTTGGCTGGTGCCCACATTGTATGTTTATGAAGGCTCGACGCGCGAAGAGGACAACGCGGCGAGCGGCGGAAAAGTCAGCCGCGCCAGTTTACATGAGCCGAGCTTCCGAAAAGCCATGGCGGCGGGCGTGAAAATTGCCTTTGGCACGGACGTCGGCCCGTTTCCGCACGGCACGCAGGCCGCGGAGTTCGAACTGATGACCAAATTTGGAATGTCGCCGCTGGCCGCGATTCAGTGCGCCACGGTGCGCGCGGCTGAATTGATGGGCTGGTCCGACCAGGTGGGCGCGATCGCCCCGGGCACTTTCGCAGACGTTATCGCGGTAGAAGGAAATCCGCTGGAGGACATCAAGCAGCTCGAACAAGTGAAATTCGTAATGAAGGGCGGGCAGGTAGTGCGCAACGATCTCGCGAAATAGGCGCAGGGGGATTTGCGCTTCGCCGTGCTGCTGCTCGGTCAGTTAGAGCGCTGCCAGGCTTTCGCGCGCCGCGGCGATAGTGCGATCAATGTCGGCGTCGGTGTGGGCCGCGGAGACGAACAACGCTTCGTACTGCGACGGCGGCAGGAACATCCCGCGCTCGAGCATTTCCTGGAAAAATTTCGCGAACTTTTTGGTGTCGGATTTCTTGGCGTCGTCGTAATCGCGCACTGGCTGTTCACAGAAGAATAGCGTCAGCAGCGAACCCGCTACATTCACTTGCCCAGCGACGCGCGCGTCCTTCAGAGCACTTCGGAAACCTTCGGCCAAGCGCACCGTTCTGCGATTCACCGCTTCGTAAAATCCTGGCGCTTCCAGTTTCGGCAGCGTCGCGAGGCCCGCGCGCATCGCCAGCGGATTGCCGGAAAGCGTGCCGGCCTGATAGACCGGGCCTAGCGGGGAGACGCGCTCCATGATGTGCCGCTTCCCGCCGTAGGCTGCCACCGGCAGTCCGCCACCGATAATTTTTCCCATCACCGTGAGATCGGGATCAATTCCATAAACCGCTTGCGCGCCGCCATAGGCCATGCGGAATCCGGTAATCACTTCGTCGAAAACCAGCAGGGCGCCTTCCCTTTTGCTGATTTCGCGCAAACTTTGCAGAAATCCTGGCGCGGGTTCGACTACGCCCATATTCGCGGCAACCGGTTCCACGATGATCGCGGCGATTTTCCCAGCGTGCTGGCGAAAAACATTTTCGACACCCGCCAGATCGTTGTACGGCGTGTTCAATGTGAGGCGAGCGAAAGC